>JACCDP011249990.1_pt1 | contig 48069 bp, 55 predicted proteins | sample 7445841 | NCBI WGS metagenome assembly JACCDP01 (sample SAMN15323441, study PRJNA562643) | freshwater metagenome | isolation source: river surface water | place: USA:Blue River Watershed | collected 2017-08-17
AGGGGAGGGCATCCCCGAAGTAACGCTACAGGAGTTGAAGCCTCTACTCTACTTGGTGCAAACCTGGTTGAGCAAGTTTTGACGATGAATGTAGAATCCCCGTGTCTTTAGACCGGGGAGTGTCAATAACTAATAATTGGCCAAGACCGTCAAATTTAAAAGTATGACTCTCAAAATTGCCCATCTAGGACCGCCTGGGACTTATAGCGAACAAGCGGCTCTTTCTTATCTCACCTGGTTAAACAACCATCAAGAAATTACTAATCTAAAAAGTTTTGAACTCTGCCCCTATCCTACCATAGCTCAATCATTACAAGCTGTAGCTAAATCAGAAGCAGCTATAGCTGTTGTCCCCGTGGAAAATTCCATTGAAGGCAGTGTCAACATGACATTAGATACCTTATGGCAACTAGATAATTTAAAAATTCACCTCGCTTTAATTCTACCAATTCAGCATACATTAATATCTTTTGCTAAAAGTTTAGATAGCATTAAAAATGTCTATTCTCACCCCCAAGCTTTAGCTCAGTGTCAAGGATGGATATCACAATTGTTACCAAATGTCAAGATAACTCCTAGTAACTCTACCACTGAAGCATTACAAAGATTAGAACAGGAAACAACAACAGCAGCTATTTCCTCCAGTCGGGCGGCACAATTGTATAATTTACCGATTCTTGCCAGTGGAATTAATGATTATCCAGAAAATTGTACTAGGTTTTGGGTGGTAAGCTCAGAAGAAAATAATATCAGTGCTTGTACTCATACATCGTTAGCATTTAGCGCACCGGCTAACATTCCAGGTGCATTAGTTAAAGCACTACAAGTATTTGCTCACTTAGGTATTAACCTCAGTCGTATTGAATCCCGTCCTACAAAACGTTCTTTGGGAGAATATTTATTTTATTTGGACATAGAAGCAGATGTGAATGCACAAATCATGATATCTGCTTTAGAAGAGTTACAAAATTATACAGAAGTCTTGAAAATCTTCGGCAGTTATAGTGTTGTGACAATTAGCGGGAGTTAGTTGACGGAAAGTCGAGACAGAAATGAAGCTATAGTTATCCTATGACAAATATTGGTGTTGGGTTAAGCGACAGCACAACCCAACCTTGTATAACTTACAACTCAAACCAGGCTGAATTTAATATTTACCTGTAAATACCCGTTCAGCAGTTCCTGTCATGTAAATCCGGTTGTCAACTGCTGACCATTCGATTTCTAGGGGTCCACCGGGTAATTCTATCATAGCTGTGCGATCGCATTTATCATTCAATACACCTGCTACTAAGGATGCACAAGCACCTGTACCACAAGCGAGGGTAATTCCTGCTCCCCGTTCCCAAACGCGCATTTTCAAATAGTTACGATTTACTACCTGAATAAATTCCGTATTGGTTTTTTTAGGAAATACGGGATGACTTTCAAATTGGGGGCCAATACTTTCTAAATTAATCGCTGCAATATCTTCCACAAAGGTGATACAGTGGGGATTTCCCATACTTATACAGGTAACATCCCAAGTTTTTCCGGCTACTTCTAAGGGTTGATTAATGACTTGTGACTCGCTAGATGTGATAGTGGTGGGAATTTCCGCCGCTAATAATCGGGGTTCACCCATATCTACTTTGACTTGACCATCATCTGTGAGTTGGGGTGTAATCACACCTGCTAAGGTATGAATATGATATTTATCTTTGGTACGAGAAATACCTTCCAACTCCGTCAAAAATACCGCTAAACAGCGAATCCCGTTCCCACACATTTCCGGTTCTGAACCATCGGAGTTAAAAATTCGCATGGTGTAATCCGTGCCATTTTGTCCAGGAAGTGCGAAAATAACGCCATCTGCTCCGATGCCAAAATGGCGATCGCACCACTGTACCGCTTTCTCTGGTGTCAATACTGGTGTCAATGAGGAACGATTATCAATGAGAATAAAATCATTACCGAGTCCGTGATACTTAGTAAATTCAATTGCCATTTTACCTTGTTCAAATAATTTATCAAAGATTCATTAATTTTATTCAAAAACTGGGGAATTAGTCATTTTTTAATGAGCAATCACAAATCATCAAGTAGCAATCAATCAACTATGACAACTAATCAATTTGATACGTCATTACCTAGTACCCGCCAAGTGCAAAGGTGTGTTAAAGACAAAATCACAGTCGAATTTAGGTTAATGACTGGTGATCTAATCATTGGTCGGATCTTTTGGCAAGACCACAATTGCATAAGTGTTTTAGATGACAACAATGAGCAAATTACAGTTTGGAGACAGGCGATCGCCTATATGAAACCTTTGGGTGATAGGGTAGCCTAAAGAGGGCTAGTTCCCCAAAATTCCAATAATAAATTTGAGATACTTGGCTTTTTTGGAAAGTCAGGTATCTTACTAAACTTACCACTTTGTTCCTTTTTTCTTACCCTCAAACTCTTCATTTATCTAGGTTTTGCCTTTTTTCAGCAACCCCTAACTAAGATATACCCATAACAACACTCCTCCTGTCGCTAAAACACAAATAATTCCTGTTAACCCCGCCAGGGGTTTTTTATTGATACCTGTCAACCATTGGGGAACTTTATCTGTGTAGGTAATTAATCCTGCTGTATCTATGGTAGCGATCGCCCATACCCAACCAGCGTGAAGTCCCCAGGCCATTCCTAAATTATTCCCATCTGCTAATCTGGCTAATACTAATACCATACCCATCAGCCACAGTCCTGGTAATTGGGGTAGGGTTTCTTTTTGTTCCCATACCAAATGCAAAACAGCAAAAATTAAACTAGAAATAATTGCCGCTAACCAAATTGAGAAATTATCTTCTAGCTTAGTTAATAAAAATCCTCGAAATATCAGTTCTTCTATTCCCCCGACAAATAAAGCCACCAGGGAAATAGTTAATAAAATAGGTGGTATTAACTTGATATTAGACTTTTCTAAATAGCACCAACCAGCACAAATTTGTCCAAAAAATACTATTCCTAGACTGAAAATACCCAAGCTAAAGCCGAGGCATAAAGAAACAACCAGAGAAACTTCCCCGACTAATCCATAATCCGAGAAAGATCCTAATTTTAACCATTGAAATACCCACAGAATTAACGGTACTAATAAGTAGAGAGACACTAACAAAGGAATTTTTTGCTCTGGTTGTAAAGATTTATGTATTTGCCACTTAAATTTAATAGCTAAAATTGCTACTAATGGCAACCAGCAACCTCCCCAAACAATAAAAAAAGCCATGACCAAAAGTACTGGTGTACCCCGCAGAAACTCCAGCAAAGTCTTGGCCAATGGCTCTAAAAATGATATTGGCATAGACATAAAAAACAGGACTCCCTTGCCACAACAATAGATTTCTTGATAATTAATCAAGACTCTACTAGAATTTGTGACCCATGGAAGAGGTCAAGTTGTTTTTTATGTCTAATTTTAGAGTGATTATTTAGCTAGACCTATAAGTAAGGGTCAGCTTTAGAGATAACTTACGCCATATTGACTAGCAAGTTACCCCTAATAGGTGAAAAAATTTATTCTTCTTCGTCAGATTCATCAGCATCACTATCTACTTGGCTCAGTTGCTTATCACTTTCACCAAGTTGAATTAAGTGAATATGTTTGTAACCTAGTCTGATTTCAAATTCATCACCAGGCTTGAGTCCCATTGCTTTGGTGTAGGTTGCACCAATCACAATTTGACCATTTTGGTGGACACTGACCCGATATGTCGGTTCGCGGCCACGTCCATCTTTTGGAGCTTCTGGGCTGAGGGGAATGCCTCTAGCTGAGAGTAAAGCATCATAAAAGTCGGTCAGATTAACACGAACTTGGCTATTCTTAGTAACGGTATAATAGCCACATTGCTTTGCTCTTTCCCGACGGGGTAAACTGGAAAGTTCTTTTACTTTCGCCAACAATGCTTTTCCTGTTAATGGGGCAGTTGCAGTTTCACTCATTATGTTCTAATTTTCCTTAATCTTTTCAAATTGATAGGGTAGGGTGGTGTTAGCCATGCTCAAATTTTCTTTGAGTCTACTCTTGGAGCTTCTTAGTAAGAATTGGACTCTAGAGAGTAATTTACATCAGGGTTTTGGGTGAATTCCTGCTTAGGAAGGCAGCAACCGAAAACTCTATTACAGTTATCTATAATAGGTTTCTGGGTCATAGTTGCCACAAACATTTATTTCAGTAATTTTACGGCATTTTTAACCATCATTGGCCATCAGAAATTAAATTATTTTCTCTTTGGTCTACTGAGTATGGTATAACTTCAAGCCACCTTTACAAATTAGGTTACTCCACTCCAAAAAAAGTTGGAGAGCCAATAAATTACGAATTTTTGAGATTCAATGCTGATCGATCTTGCTTTTGAGTTCTAGGTTTGCACCTCATGATCATCTTTAGCTCAAGACAGCATAGTATTTGTATGTGGTCTAACGGACATACACCCTTTTATTCTGCCAGTAGAGACATGAGTTTTTTAGTCCCTACATTACGAAAAAACAACAGAAGTGGTAACCGTGCTTATGCGGCTATTGTCTGGTGATTTTGTGAGTTCGTAATTTTCCATTAAATAATAGCATGAAATAATAATAGCAAAATATTTTTTGCATTGAAAATTAAAATTTTTTCTAAATTTTGATCTAAATCCCTGGAGTTGAGGTGCTAAAAATCAGTGAAAATTTTCCTGAAGCTTGCTACTGTCATGAGGATGATGTCATAACTTTTATAAAAGTTCATCTAATTCAGCCGAGCTTTTTGGGAGTGAAGCGGTTAAATTATCGAGTTTCTTCAGTGACTAGGGAGAAAAAGCCAAGTAGAAAATCTCCTTTCCCTTGTTGATCACCATCTAATTCAAAATTCTTCTCAAAACTTGTCTTCAGATAATGTACGTCTGTCTAGGGGAAGAATAAATTTACCACATCTATGGATGATTTGATCGCCATTAGGAAAGATATTTACTTGCTTTAACACTTATATTCTGGTTTGATTCCTAAAGTTGCTTGTGTAGGCCACTAAACAGCAACAGCTAAGAAGATTCTCCCAGATTCAAATGCAGTGGGTTTAGTTCTAAAATTTAATAGGATTTCTCAGACTTTTAGGTTTAGGGGTCAACCATGAAAAACCTTTCTCCCGACCACCTCACAACTTTTCAATTCTTAACTGAGCAGTATGGATAGGAGTCTTATATATATTTAAGGATGTAGAATTTTGATAACTAGGGCTTGACGTAAGGACTATTCAGTGTCAACGATCAAGAGTAAAGAGGGGAGGATGATCAAGACTTAAACAGTAAAGAAAATGTATTTTTATACTTCATGGTATGGCTGATGCCAAACTATGTTATCAGATTTTATCCTTCCCTAGGAGCATGATTTTAGCGACAGGTCAGGTAAAAGAGAATATCTACACTCAAAATTTGGATTGATAATAATGGAAGTTATTTTTAAGATTGCGCGACAACAAGAACATTCTGGGACTGTTTTCCAATCATACATTTTGCAGGTAGAATCAGGTAACACTATCCTTGACTGCCTGAATCAGATTAAGTGGGAACAAGATGGAACTTTAGCATTTCGCAAAAATTGTCGCAATACAATTTGTGGTAGTTGTGCAATGCGGATTAATGGGCGCTCTGCTTTGGCTTGTAAGGAAAATGTGGGTAGTGAACTAGCTAGACTAGCAAAAATCTCATCATTTGCAAATCAGTCTCCAACTACTCCAGAAATTACGGTTGCACCCTTGGGGAATATGCCTGTAATTAAAGATTTGGTTGTGGATATGAGTAGTTTTTGGCATAATTTACAGACCGTTGCCCCCTATGTGAGTACAGCAGGTAGACAAGTTCCAGAAAGAGAGTTTTTACAAACCCCTGAAGAGCGATCGCTCTTGGATCAAACGGGTAATTGTATTATGTGTGGTGCTTGTTATTCTGAATGTAATGCCCGTGAAGTCAATCCTGATTTTGTTGGACCCCATGCACTGGCTAAAGCATATCGCATGGTGGAAGATTCCCGTGATAGCAATACGGAAAAACGATTAGAACATTATAGTGAAGGAACTCAAGGGGTTTGGGGTTGTACTCGTTGTCTTTATTGTGATTCAGTTTGTCCCATGGAAGTCGCGCCCCTAGAACAAATTACCAAAATTAAACAGGAAATTCTCGAACACAAAGACAAAAACGATAGTCGTTCTATTCGTCATCGCAAAGTTCTAGTAGATTTAGTCAAACAAGGCGGTTGGATAGATGAACGACAATTTGGTATTCAAGTAGTTGGTAATTATTTCCGCGATCTTCAAGGATTACTGAGTATTGCACCTTTGGGTTTAAGAATGTTAGTTAGAGGTAAATTTCCCCTTTCTTTTGAACCATCCGAAGGAACTCAACAAGTGCGATCGCTCATCGAGTCTGTACAAAATAGTGATTAGTCAGTGATAAGTTGTCAGTTGTTAATAGACATCCGGTGGTAATTAAATGTGCATAACCACCAAACATTTGTAGGGACAATGCATGAATTGTCCCTACAATAATTTTCACTCCTATGTCTAATGGTCAGTTGTAAAACAATATTTTTCTTTTGCACCTCTGCACCCCTACCTCTCCCCTAAGCTGGATCTTGACGAATATTCAATCTGCGTCCAAAACGGTCATAAACTAAGACATCCCATTGTCCATTATTGTTATATTCAAACGCAATTCTACTACCATCAGCACTAATTGTAGGATTGCGGACTTCTCCCTGTAAATCTCCAGCTAAATTGCGTGATTGACGTACATCTCGATCATAAAAAACAATTTGTGTTCTTCCTTGACGACTAGCAGCAAAGACAATAAATTTACCATTCTCAGAAGCTCCAGGATGGGAAGCAATTGTATCAAAGGAATTTAGCCCAGGTAAATCTACCAAATTACGAGTTAATGTATCAAACATATATACATCTTGACTACCTCGGCGATCACTCGTAAATATAATATATCTGCCAGAAATTTGCGGATTTAACTCCGAAGCAGAACTATTCAGACTTCTACCTCCCGGATCAAATGGATAGCTAAGTAAACGCGGATAGCCAAAACACCCAGTTAATAAAGTCGAACATAAAATTAACGAAGGCAGGAGGCAGGAGGCAGTGGTTCGGATCCCTTCGACTTCGCTCAGGGCAGGTCGCTCACCAACCGGAGGCAGAAGGCCGTTTTTGGGACGAGGATTTATACCCCACCCCAAAAATTTTCGCCTTAACAGGCGAGGTATTAGACCAGATTGTTTCAATAAAATAATTGATAATTTGTAATTCATTTAAGGAATGAGCGAACAGGGAACACAAGCGGGAAGGACAGAGTGCAGGGAATTAATAAACAAATTACCAATTATCAATCTTGTAAATCTTGAAATCCTGTAAATCCTGATTCAGACAAAATAATTTTTAATTGGTGTTCACCGTTGCCCCATTAGGAATATCTAACTCTACAGTGGGGCCCCTATCAAGAACTTCAATATCCCATTGTCCACGACTAGAAGATTCAAAAACAACATAACGTCCATCAGGGCTAATACTAGGATTTCTCACCCACCCACGAAAAGTAGGAGTGAGAATTTGTGAATTTTGGGAAGCCCGATCATAAAGTGCTACCACAGGTCTACCTTGTTCACTGGTAATGTAGCAAATATAGCGACCTGTATAACTCAGGCTAGGACTTTCTGCAACTACTGATTGTCGGTTTAAACCTGGTGTAGGAATAAAACTTTGATTTTCCAAATCGTATAGTAACAACTGCTGATAACGAGAACGATTGGAAATAAAAGCCAAAAAACGGCCATTACCACTTATTGCCGGTTGTTCTTCAGTATATCGGCTATTGAGAGAAGTAACTCCCATAGGGATATTATCAGCAGTACAAGATATTAATAAACTCGTTAATCCAAAAATCAGGCTCCAATAAACAGACTTTTGGAGCCAGAAACCAGGTGTAAATGTTTTCACATCACTGTACCTTACCCGCCCCAGCTTTTTTAAATGTCATCATCAAAATCCGAATTATCTGGTTCGTTATTTGGCTTATTAATGGGATTATATGGTACATATTCCGTTGGTATTGCCTCATCATCATCCTGTCTTCTGGGCGGAACAGAATCTCTGGGAGGACGGCGTTTTCTTGGTCTAGGAGTTGGCGCAACATCATCCTCACGGCTTTCTGGACGCTGAGGGCGATTATTACCACTACTACCACTATTATTCCGCCGTGGTGGTTTTCTCACTTCCCCTTGGGAATTAGAACTTTCCCAATTATCAGTAGTTCTGGGAGCAGAACCCCAATTTTCTTCATCATAACTGTCACTGGGACGACTGACTGAACGCCCAGAATTAGGACGACGCTTTCTTTCTGCTGCATCTGGTCTTTCTCTGGTTCGGCGTTCTGAACTCCGGGGAGGTTGATCTTCGTCATAGTCATCACGGTTAGAACGATCATCTCGACTACCCCGAATTCTTGGACGTGGTGGTGGTTCTTCGTCCTCGTAAGGTAGGGGTTCTAAATCTGCATCCATTTCCGCTTGATAGTTACGCCGTTCAGTATAAGAATATCTGCGACTCACTTCCCGTTCATCATCCACAATAGGAGTATTGCGTTTTGCTTGTTGAGTAGCGATACTTCGCAGCCGAATACTTTCAACCGCAAAAAATACTGTCGAACCTACCAACAACAATTGACCAAATTGCAAAATCGGGTCTAGTCGCCACCCTTGGAAGACGAGAATAAACCCACACAATAAACCCACCGCAGCAAAAAAGATATCTTGATCTCTTGACAGTTCTGGCCGGACAGAACGCAGAAAATACAATGCTGCTCCAGCCACAGCCAGAAAAATTCCGAGAATACTGGCTGAGTTCGCTCCAAAATTTACCTGAGCCAAAACACTGGCTGAGTTCAGCCCCAAATTAATCATTGGTGTTTTCCTAATATCAAATCTATATTAACGAGTTACACTTACCATCACTACTTTAACCAGTCATAATATTGTAGAAGAAGAATACAGGAGTTCTGGAGAAAGGAGAAGAAAGAAGAAAATTCTTCCCCAGTCCCCAGTCTACAAGGATTAAAAACGTTGGATTTTATCTTTTTGGCTAATGAAAATTAGACCAACAGTAGCAGGGATAACTACAATGGCAGTACCCCAAACCAGACTCCAAAGAAAATTTGCTAAAGAGGGTGTCATAGTTCTCAACCTTTTTTTACATAATCTATTGTAATTTTAATCTGGCATCGCTTTCTTGGAAAGCAGATCAGAATTTCAGAATTATATATCTAGAACTTACGCACTGTACAAATTCACTATGATGTGCATGAAGCAAAATCCGTCGTTTCAGGCTTTTGGTGATTAACTTCTGCTCAATACGGAACTGCTTGCAGCAGCGCTTCGCTATCGCTTAAAAATGGTTGATGGTTGATCCTATTAATGTGTAAGTCCTAATTTTGTATTTATTTTGACTTTTGGCACAAAATATGTATGTCTCTTGATTAAAAAAATGAGATTTTTTCTCAAAATTAATGATAATATTTTGCAGTTAGTGTCTTCTAAACAAAGAAGCTAAAACTAGAAACTCCCAAATTTAGGCTGTGAGTTTCTAGTTTTACTGCAATTTTATAGCATTTTGAGGACTATTCGCTTGAAATCTTCTAGCTCAGATATAAAGAGAAAGCACTTTATTGATATAAATTGGGCAAATTGTTGGCAGGTTTATCAACGCTTGCAAGAGTTAGATATTCCCCCCATCTATGAAACTAATCGGCCTTTAACCAATTACTTACCAAAAATTTTAGTTAGACAAAAATGAATATATCTACTGATTCCGCAGTCACAGAATTTTGTTTTGAAGGCAGATTTATAGATTTTTCGATTAAAGATGGATATAAGTTAAAAGGCTTGTTATTATGGACTTCTGAGGGTGAATATTACATAAAATTAGCCAAACATTTACGGAGTGCTTTTGATTTGCGTTTACCCAAAGGTACTTGGTTGCAAGTTGTGGGGACAAAACAATATAACGCCAAAAAAAATCAGGTAACACTGGTAGCAGAACGGGTGATGGCTGCAAGTGCTGATATGGGAACAGTTTCACCACCAAATCCAGCTAAGACTCAGCCAGCCAAAACCCAAACAATTTTAGTTTGTCAAAAATCTGATTGTATGAAGCGTGGTGGCAAAGCTTTGTGTCAAGCTTTAGAGTTAGAGTTAAGAAATAACGGTTTAGAAGATGCAGTTAATATTAAAGGTACTGGTTGCATGAAAAACTGTAAAGCTGGGCCTAACTTAGTGATGCCAGATAAAACTCGTTATAGTAAAATTAAAGCCGAACAAGTTCCAGCTTTAATAGATAAGCATTTCTCTGGGGAATCTCAGGAGAAAATTAATGTCAAACCTAGAGCGATATTATCAAAATAATGTAAAAAGTAAGTCCTATCATCTATCAATGGTTGATATCTAAATTCCCGACTTCACCAGATAAATTCATCATTTATTTTTTCTCTAGAATAAATGGCGTTTTTACCATAACATCTGTATTCATCAACGTGTCCCAAAACCGAAAATACAGACCATAATTACAATTGAATTTATGATGATGGAGGGTATGGTGAGTTGGTGTAATCCAATTTTTCCCCCAAAAACCACGCATCCATGAGCGGGGGTAAACTTCATAACCTGTATGATTGACAACGCCAAATATAGTCATTAATATTAGCAAGAAAACCACCATACTAATGTGAATGGGAATAATAAAAACTAGAACGGGAATAATAATCGCTGTAATAATACTCTCAACTGGATCAAAAGAAAAAGAAGTCCAAGGCGTAGGATTAATAGATTCGTGATGTACTTTATGAAAGCGGCGATATATGCTAGGAATATGTAACCAGCGATGAGTCCAATAAAAATAAGTGTCGTGTAAAAACAAATATATAAAAAGACTCAAAGGTAAATAAAACCAGCCATATTCCATAGGATTTATGTAAACTTTTGTCTGTCCCAAGGCGATCATTTCCATGATAAAAGCACTTGGTAATGCGAAAATAAGACAGGAAAAGATAGACCATTTAATTTCGCTTTTTATTTTACTCTTACGTCTATCTAAATCATGAAGACGACGCATCTCCCAAGATTGGGGACGACGTACCCACAGTAACCAATAGAGAACAGAAGATACTATCAGGTATCGTGTTGACAGCATAGCAAACATAAATAAAGTGGAGATTCCAAATTGCTTCATATCAAATTAAGAAGGTTGACACTCCCCGGTCTAAAGACGCGGGGATTCTACATTCACAGACTCACCGTTAGACGACAGGTTAACACCAATCGCCCTACCCCTGCGGGAAGTAAGCTACATCCCTTGCCTAAAGGACAGTTAAGTTTTTCCGCCACGCTCTAAAACTTAACCTCAAGGGTTTTCAGTCCTCAAAGGAGGAATTTATTCCTCATTACAAACCTTGAATTATTCAGTCTGTTTTACGTAATTCCTATGTCAGTGACATTAAATAGTAAGAGTATTTATTAGTTTTTCTAGAAAAATCCCTATTTATTTTAATCTTTCTCTGGATGAGATCAAAAAAATCCCCCTTTCTCACAAGAAAAGGGGGAAAATGTAGTTATAAAAACCAACCGTAAGAATGTAAACCTTTACCCAAAAGATTCACACCGAGATAACAAATCCAAACGACAACAAAACCAGCAGCAGCGATAATTGCAGGTTTTCTACCTTGCCAACCGCGAGTGATTCTAGAATGGAGATAAGCAGCAAATACTAACCAAGTAATTAACGCCCAAGTTTCCTTGGGATCCCAACTCCAGTAAGTACCCCAGGCTTCATTAGCCCAAACTCCACCGGCAATAATACCAATGGTCAGAAGGGGAAATCCTAAGCCAATGATGCGATAGCTGATATTATCGAGGGTTTCTGCGAGGTTAAGCCGTTGGGGTGATAGTGTTTGAGTGGTTTGTATGGAGGTAGTGGTGACTACATCTAAAACCGCCGTGCCATTCCCGTTTTTATTCGTTTCAATGCGAGAAAATCCATTGTTTTCCGCAACAGGTGTAGATAGAACTAACTCGCCAGCTTTGAGGAGTTTGTAACCATTACTTCGGTAGCCACCTGTACCCACGGAACTACCTTGTAACTGGATATTTTGGCCACGGGTGACAATTAAAAAAGCGATCGCTAACAATGCACCCACCATCAAAGCGGAATAACTTAACATCATCACACTAACGTGCATCATCAGCCAATTAGACTTCAAAGCCGGCACTAAAGGCTCTGATACCTGCATATCTGATGGTAAGGTCAAAGTAGCAAAAGCTGTAATTCCCATGGCGACAGGTGCAGTCACAACCCCCACCAAACGACTACGACTGCTATTTTCGGCAATTAAATGGACAGCAGTAATTCCCCAAGTGAGAAAAAATAAAGACTCATAAAGATTACTGAGGGGAAAATAACCCGCTTCTATCCATCTTGCTGCTAATAGGGTAGCAATAGATAAATTAGCGATCGCCATTCCGGCTGTCCCCAAAGCCGCTGTTACCGATAAACTCGGAAAAGCCGCCCCCACCCAATACACCAACATCGTACAGAATAAGACAGCAAAAGAGGCATTATCTAGCCAGTTCTGGAGTACAACCAGATTCATAAAGACTTCTCTCCAGTGGATGCTTGAAAATATCAATTCCGATTATCTTGATCCTAACTGGTTTTGGGGATTAGTAATTGGCAAGATTAACCTTCATAATTCATAGTACTAAATATTTAGTTAAACATCCAGATACGTGGGGGTTTAGCAGTGCTAAACCCCTACTATAGAATCACAGGATTAAGACGTTTTGAATATAAATTAGTCCGTGAGTTGCCCAAACTTGTTTAGGTTTAGATATAATCTACGATAAGAACAGTATTAAATTCATATCACAAAAATTACCTAAAGTTATGAAACAAAGGGTATTTAGTCAAGTGTGGAAAGGGTTAACGCAAACCGTCACCCTAGCTTCCCTGACAGCATTAACAACCATTGCGACTATCAATCAACCCAGTTACGCACAAGGAACAACTTTTTACTGTGGCAAGAGGTGGGTATCTAATAAGGTCAGAGAATGTCCGAAAGACTAGGTTGTTTACTGTCTGAATCAAGATAGGCAGAATTACGGTATTTACAGAATTATCCTGAAAATCCTTAAATCCTGGATATCCTGATTCTGACAAAACATATCATTGGTAGGAAATCTTGCTACTATAGAGTAAAATAGAGGTATGATTTATGCCTAACGTCGAAAAAATCAGCATTGCCCTGACCCCAGAAATGGCAGCTTTGGTTCGTGATGCCGTAAAATCTGGTGAATATGCCAGCAGCAGTGAAATTATCCGCGAAGCACTGCGAGACTGGAAATATAAACGGTTACTACAATCCCAAAATCTTGATGAAATACATCGTTTGTGGCAAGAAGGTATTAATAGTGGCGCTGGAAAATATGCAGATATAGAAGCTATTAAGCTAGAAGCACGTAAACGATTAAGTCATATTTCATAAAATGGATATGTAACTAAATGACATATCTAATTCGTACCAATCAAGCAGAAGAGGACTTGATTGAAATATGGCTATATATTGCTACAGATAATCAAGTAATAGCTGATAGAATACTTGACCAAATAGAAGCAAAGTGCCAAATGTTGGCTAAAAATCCTGGTATTGGCCAATCACGTCCTGATATTTCTCCAGAACTGCGTTATTTCCCTGTTGGAAACTACTTGATTCTTTACCGCGAAATCAAAGATGGTATAGAGATTGTGCGTGTTGTGCATGGTGCAAGACACTTACCTGATGTTTTTGGTTAGGAATAATTATTTCTATAAGATTAGGACTTACGCAAGAAGTAACTAAAACCCTGATTATTCCGTAGGGGTAATTCATGAATTACCCCTACTTTCGTTCTATTTTGCGTAAGTCCTGAAAATACCCAAATTTCAAAATAACTTAGGTATCTGAGATTATCAAGGTTTAGCATTGCTAAACCTCTACAAATCAATTCTGCTTAATTTCCAACGAATTAATCATCTTTTCCGCTGTTTCCACAAACTGATCATAATCATCTATTTTCGCAGTATAAGTAATCGTATAAGCCTGATCATCTTTTAAAGTCACAACCTGCATATTTTTTAAAATATCTTTACCATTTCTACCCGTAAAAACTAATTGACTAGCTTCTTTATTTGCCAAAGTCATTTTACCTTTATCAACAATATTTGCACCTGATACAGTATTATTAATTTCCTGGATACTGGATTTTTGCAAATCATCTAATCTCCCAGAAAACTTATCAACGCTAATTGTCACCTTTTCTTGAAAATTATCTGTATCACTTTGTTTAGGAGAAATAAAACTCACAACTTCGGCTGTAATTGGGTTTTCTAAATCTTGTCTTTCCCAGGTTTTTGGATATTTTACCTTTATCCCATATTGAGAATTTTCATATATATTGAAATCATCTTTTTTGGTAATAAAGAAAATAGTTAAGCTGATAAATATTGTCATTCCTAATCCCACTAGCAACTTCCAATCTATAGGCTGCGGTAATAACTTTTTAACTGGTTGTAATGCTTCCTTTGCTGTAGGGTAACGGTTACGAAAATCATAACTTACCATTTTATCTAAAACTGTAGCTAGTTTAGGACTAACATTTGCATATTTACGCCAAATAATTTCTCCTGTTTTTGTATCTTCTTCTAATTTATCAGGTAATAAACCTGTGAGTGCTTGAATAGCAATTATTCCCACTGCATAAACATCACTACTCAATTGTGGTTTACCTCTTTGTTGTTCAAGTGGCATATAACCAGGAGTCCCAATAATTACAGTAGAGGTAATTTTTCCCTGACTATTAACTACCTGTGTACGAACTTCTTTAACTGCACCAAAATCAATCAGGAAAATTTTATTATCTAAATGACGACGACGGATATTATCTGGTTTAATATCTCGGTGAATAACTTTGTATTTATGAACAAATTCTAATACTTCTAAAATTTCTATTAGGAGTTGAATAACATCAGCTTCACCTATTTTTTGACCTGATGTTAATTCATCACTCAAATCATTACCTTTTATATATTCCTGAACTATATAAAATTCTTTATTTTCTTCTATATGAGCTAAAAGTTGGGGAATTTGGTCATGCTTACCTAACGTTTCTAGCATTACTGCTTCCTGGTCGAAAAACTTTTTAAGTATTATTAAAGTAGCTGGTGTACTGACTGGTGTAAACTGCTTAACCACACAAAGAGGATTTCCTGGTCGTTGGGTGTCTTTTGCTAAAAAGGTAGTCCCAAAACCACCTTTTCCCAGATTTTGAATAATGTGATAACGCTGTTTTATAATCGTGCCTATCATTAGACTCACCCTTTAGTCAAAAAGTCATTTCTCCCCCATTTAGGGTTGATTATGACATAAATTTGACATGAAAAGTCCATTAGTTTCGGTAACATTTGTAGATGTCACCTTGATCCTAACTGGTTTTGGGGATTAGTAATTGGCAAGATTAACCTTCATAATTCATTGCACCTAGATATTTAGTTAAAAAAGGCGAGAAAACTTCATAAATTAAAGTTAGCGGTTGTCCATGATGCCAAAATAAATAATGGCGACCCCAAAATGGCCCCTTTTCCTGAAAACCTGACTCTAACGCTTCTGAGTTACCATAATAAATACCTTGTACATCTCTATACAACTCAGTCCTTAACCGCGCCAAACTTGCCCAAATTGGTAAAGACTTGTTTTGTAAGTATTCATCTACATGACTTGCTTCCCACCAAGATGCAGCATAATATAAACGTTGACCAGAGGCAGTTCTGACCCACACCTGTCGCCGTACTCTTGGACCGGGCAACATTTGTATAATTGTGGGCGCACCATCCGTATCCATGCCAATTGCGGACATATCAATTACGTCTACCTCCGTTGGTTCACCAGTTAGCAGTTGTACGTGCCTTGTGGGAGAACCATCACCCAATAATAGTAATTGCCAAGTTGGCGCTAACTGGGAGTGAGGTAAACCGCGTTTAACCACTTCTTCCCCACCTTGCCAAAGGGGAGTGAGGCAATGCCAAGCACTTGGCAAGATTAAGTTATGTGTCGGATTAAAAATAGTAGTCAATGTTCTTTACAAAAGTTAATCTATTTATATACTATCCATCATCCCAGAGGAAAAAACCAATATCTTAAAGATGGTCAGTTGTCCGTTGTCCGTTGGAAAATTCTTGCCTGTTGCCTAACAAATGTAAACCCGCCATCAAACATTAATGACGGCGGGTAAATTACATCTTAGTAAAATGCGGATGGCGAGACTCGAACTCGCAAGGCAAAGCCACACGCACCTCAAGCGTGCGCGTATACCAATTCCGCCACATCCGCACGAGTTCAACACAGATTACAGTATAACATAAAAAAATCTCTTAAATGCAAGATTTTCCAAAATTTTTGCAAAGATTTTTTTGAATGGGTATGAGACTGACAGAAATCTAGTTACAGCACAAGTCATATTAAAAGGTCTAGCAAAGATGCCACACAATCTAATAGTCTGCTAAGAATGATGTTTGGGAATCTCCTGTCACGATTTACAGTAATGCAACAGCTTTATGTCAACAGGATGGGAGAAAATATCAATCTACTGGTACTGATATCGTCACTACAAAATGAAATTTGACAAAATATTAATTGCTAATCGGGGAGAAATTGCCCTTCGCATTCTCCGCGCCTGTGAAGAAATGGGAATTGCCACAATTGCCGTTCACTCTACTGTTGACAGAAACGCGCTACACGTCCAACTGGCAGATGAAGCGGTTTGCATTGGTGAACCTGCCAGCAGCAAAAGTTATTTGAACATTCCCAACATTATTGCGGCTGCATTAACGCGCAATACCAGTGCAATTCATCCTGGTTATGGGTTTTTGTCAGAAAATGCCAGGTTTGCGGAAATTTGTGCCGACCATCACATTGCTTTTATTGGTCCTAGTCCCGAAGCGATTAGGATGATGGGGGATAAGTCCACCGCCAAAGAAACCATGCAAAAAGCCGGTGTACCCACAGTTCCCGGTAGTGAAGGGCTGGTGGAATCGGAAGAACAAGGATTAGCAATCGCTAAAGAAATCGGTTATCCTGTGATGATTAAAGCCACCGCCGGCGGTGGAGGTCGAGGAATGCGGCTGGTACGTTCTGAAGAGGAATTTGTTAAACTATACCTTGCAGCCCAAGGGGAAGCAGGAGCAGCTTTTGGCAACGCTGGCGTTTATATAGAAAAATTTATTGAACGTCCCCGCCACATTGAATTTCAGATTTTAGCGGATAACTACGGTAACGTCATCCATTTAGGTGAAAGAGATTGTTCAATTCAGCGTCGTAACCAAAAACTCCTAGAAGAAGCCCCCAGTCCGGCCTTAGATCCAGAATTACGGCAAAAAATGGGCGAGGCTGCCGTCAAAGCAGCCCAATTTATCAACTACACCGGCGCAGGAACTATCGAATTTCTCCTCGATAAATTCGGTAAATTCTATTTCATGGAAATGAATACCCGCATACAAGTAGAACATCCAGTCACAGAAATGATTACTGGCATAGACTTAGTAGTAGAACAAATTCGCATTGCTCAAGGTGAAAGACTGCGCTGGACACAAGATCAAGTAATTTTGAGAGGACATTCCATCGAATGCCGAATTAACGCCGAAGATCCCGATCATGATTTTCGCCCCGCCCCCGGAAAAATTAGTGGTTATCTGCCACCAGGCGGACCCGGCGTGCGGATTGACTCCCACGTATACACGGATTACAATATCCCCCCTTATTACGACTCCCTCATTGGTAAATTAATCGTTTGGGGTCCAGATCGAGCTACTGCCATTACCCGCATGAGCAGGGCATTGCGAGAATGTGCCATTACTGGAGTCCCGACAACCATTCCCTTTCATCAGAAAATCATGGAAAATCCCCAATTTTTACAGGGGAATATTTACACCAGCTTTGTTCAGGATATGAAAATGATTTGATTATTGACTGATGACTGATGACCGTCAACCGTCAACTGTCAACCGTCAACCGTCAACTATCCCCTATATAACATGGTCAGTAACCCTTGCTGACCTAGTAAAATTTCCCTAATAAAGCTAAAAATCGCTACTAAGATAATAGGAGTAATATCTACACCACCAATGGGTTGTATTATCTTTCGCAAGGGGATTAAAAATGGTTCAGTTGGCCAAGCAATGAGATTAAAAGGCAAACGATTGAGATCGAATTGAGGATACCAAGTCAAAACAATCCGGAAAATAAATAAAAACGTCATTAGTCCCAAAAAGGGTCCAAGAATCCAAGTAGTCAAGTTAACAGCAGTCATTTTGTTTAGCTAATATTTGTGAGAACATTCTCAACTTACACCAATTCACTAAAATCCTGATACTTATGAATTAGTCGTAGGGATTTAGCAATTCTAAAACCCTACCCACACATTTTTATCATTATTAAAGTGAAACGGTATTAGAGGATGTTTTAAATGCGATCGCTTCCACTGCTAACTGAGTAAAACCACAGGTCAAATCATCGCGTTTAGCTTCGACGACAATGAGACTATAAATAGAGCGAATTAAGTAATCAAGATTGCCTTGTAATAGATTGTTAACTTTTACAGGATACTCAATCCGTAGCATTTTTTGATAAATCATAGCAATGCGACTCAGCACAGGAGCAACTAAAATCTCACTTCTTGCTGTTGTTTAACAATTGATAGAGATCCGATTAATATTGTGTAATGAATCGAATATTTTCGTAATAAATATAAGTATTAGGTTAATATTTGTAATTAAATTTTTAGATTTAAAATGACACTTATCGGGCATTATTGACTGTGAACATCCTTTAATCAAGAAACTTGGGGAATAAATGAATTGAGATTTTAATTTTTCATAGGTCATAATATCAATAACACCCTCCTGAAGAAGGATGGCGATTTGATAAAAATGTCAAAATTCAACAAGTATAATCCCAGTCAATCCTGAATTTTCGATAAATTAACCCATACTCAAAACTGAAAAAATGACCATTAACCGTGCAAATAATAGAAATTTCCTGCAAACATCCGACTGGCCTATTCAAGATTTACCAGGATTAAGTCCAGAAGAACAAGCCCAACTGCAAAATTGCGGCATCAATACTACAGAAGAACTGATTAAAAGAGGAAAAACTCCAGAAGAAAGAATAGTATTAGCAGGTAAATTGCAAGTAAATCTTCACTCTGTAAATAAATGGGTTGTTTTAGCAGGTTTAGCCCGTGTTCCCAGTGTGGGAACTCAATATTGTGGTGTATTGCTTCACGCTGGTGTTATTTCCATAGCCCAATTAGCCCAGACTCCTACTCACAGATTACACAGGCAAGTTATGCGTTTGCAAGTAGCAACATTGCATAACCGTGATTTGTGTCCAGCAGTGGAGTTAGTACAGCAGTGGAGTCATCAAGCGCAAGCAATGGGTAATTATTAACTGTTAACGGTTAACGGTTAACCGTCACCTATTCCTTAGCTAAAACACCGTTAAGAAATATATCTGCTAAACCTTCCGCCATTTTTTGCATTTCTTGGGGAGAGGCGTTAGGTTCTATGAGGGTATTATCAGAGAAACCAGCGATCGCAAATAAACCTAAAAATACCTTAGCTACAAGCTTGGCATCCATCTGACGATAGATGCCTTTATCCATGGCCGTTTGAAAAAATGCCTCAGCCACATCGGTCATTTTATCAATAACTTCTGTTTGAATGCGATCGCGCAAATCTGGATGAAATTGCACTTCCATAAAGCAAACGCGCATAATATCGGCGTTTTTTCGTAAATTCCACATCCGACGACGCATAACTTGGGCGATCGCCTTATAGCTACCCATTTCACTCAATTCCGTTAGTAAATCCGTGAGAATATCCACCCACCCATTAGTGGCCACTTCCACCAAAATTGCTTTTTTATTGGCAAAATGACGAAATAGCGTACCCTCAGCAATACCTGCTGACTGTGCTAAATCACGGGTTGTAGTTCCCTCAAATCCTTGGGCTGCAAACAATCGTTGTGCTGCTTGCAAAATCTTTGTGCGCGTTTGTGCTTCCGATGGTGGAGGAGAATGGAAAACTCGCATAGTAGTTATTTTAATATCTCCAAAACATTATTTGTAGCCCTATTGTGCAACATCAGATGCAAAAATCACAGAAAGCTTAATACAAGGTTAACTCTCTTTGTATTAATGACTCTATTTTTCAAGTAATGTAAATTTACTTTAACTTTTGCTTATGTTCCAGACAATTTTAGATATTTTCCCCATTCGTCTCAAAAAGTCTTCATTTCTGAATTTATCAAAACAATCAGCTTTAAAACCTCGTCTTTTAAGGCAAAAATTTTGGACAGAGGCTATGAATCCCCATTCCCAAAACGGCCTTCTGCCTCCGGTTGGTGAGCGACTTGCCCTGAGGGAAGTCGAAGGGAGCCGAACCACTGCTACCTGCCACCTGTCTTCATTAATTCGTCGTTTATTAGCCACAACTTTAGCATTACTCCTATTTACTTGGGAATGGATGCCAGAAATAGCTATAGCCCTGCAAAAATCCCCCACATCAATTCAGCCTTACCTACAACAAGTAATTAATCAACTAACAGAATTTCGCCTCGATAATGGACTAAAATTCATCGTTTTAGAAAGACATCAAGCCCCAGTCGTTTCCTTTCTCACCTATGCTGATGTTGGTGGCATAGATGAACCAGATGGACAAACAGGAATAGCCCACTTTCTTGAACATTTAGCATTTAAAGGGACAAGGCGGATAGGTACTACAAACTATAAAGCTGAAGCACCACTTTTAGACAAGTTAGAACAGTTAGATAACCAAATTAGAAGTGCTAAAAAAAGCGGTAAAACAGATGAAATAGCCAAATTAGAAACGGAATTTAAAACAGTAGAAGCCCAAGCCCTGAAATTAGTCAAACAAAACGAAATGGGGCAAATAGTCGAACAAGCTGGAGGAGTGGGTTTAAATGCTAATACTTCCTCCGAAGCTACCCGCTATTTCTACAGCTTTCCCTCGAATAAATTAGAATTATGGATGTCCTTAGAATCAGATCGATTTTTAGATCCTGTATTTCGGGAATTTTATAAAGAGAGAGATGTAATTTTGGAAGAAAGACGCTTGCGGGTGGAAAATTCCCCTATCGGTATGATGGTGGAAAAATTCATAGATGCTGCTTTCAAAGTTCATCCTTACCGACGACCTGTCATTGGTTATGACGAAGATATTCGTAACTTAACACCAGAAAATGTTAAGCAATTTTTTGATGCTTATTATGCTCCCAGTAATTTAACCATTGCCATTGTCGGTGATGTCAACCCCAGAGAAGTCAAAAAACTGGCACAAACTTACTTTGGACGTTATCAAGCTAAACCCAAACCCCAACAAAAATTACCCGTAGAACCCAAGCAAACTGCCACCAGAGAAGTTACCTTAGAACTACCTACCCAACCCTGGTATTTAGAAGGTTATCATCGTCCTGCTATTACCCATCCCGACAATGCAGTTTATGAAATTATCGGTAGTTTATTGAGTGATGGGAGAACATCAAGATTGTTTAAGTCCTTAGTCGAAACACAACGTTTAGCTCTAAATGCTCAAGGTTATAGCGGTTTTCCAGGGGATAAATATCCTAATTTAATGTTTTTTTATGCTCTTACATCTCCAGGAAAAACAGTAGATCAAGTAGCGATCGCCCTCAGACAAGAAATTGATAAATTGAAAACCGAACCTGTATCTATAATGGAACTAGAGAGAATCAAAACCCAAGCCAGAGCAGGTTTATTACGCACCCTTGATTCTAATATGGGTATGGCACAACAATTATTAGAATATGAAGTCAAAACCGGGTCTTGGCGCAATTTATTTCAGCAACTAGATAAAATTGCCGCCGTTACACCTGAAGATATTCAACGGGTAGCAACAGCAACATTTACCCCAGAAAATCGCATAATTGGTAAGTTGTTAAGTAAGTCAGCTTAACTATCTAACATCTTACACCTTGTCAATAAAATTAAGACTGGTGGGCAATGCCCACCCTACCAAATAGACATCTGGTGGTAATTAAATGTACATAACCACCAAACCCTTGTAGGGACAATTCATGAATTGTCCCTACGATAATTTTCACTCCTATGTCTAATAATTAGGCTTCTAGACTGTTATTATTAGTACCTAAAAAGGTGACAAATTTGCCTAAACCCCGTATCAAATAAGGCTTGTGAATGGGTCGGCATTGAAAAGTTAAAAATAAGTTGATGACCTATCCCAACACAAAAATCAGACTTGTGGGTTTTGGTTATTGACAATGGAATCAATAAAGCCACAATATGATGTTTATTTTTTCATAGCGCAAATGTTCAAAACCCTTGCTGCATAGTTGGTTAAAAGGATTTCGTCACTCCATCAGGATAAGTACCTGAGAAAAATTAAATAAAAATCTCTGTAATTTTTCCCTATTCACCATTCCCTGTTCCCTCTTTATTACTTTTTATTTTATACCCTATTTTTTTTTGAGTGTCTGGGTTTAATATATTTACTAAACGTATACCGAGCATGAAAAAAACTAACAAGTTCCATATAAACACTAGGAAAATAACGTGCTGAGAAAATTAAGGAAATTTGTCAGATCGAGTATTGCCAAGATCAGTGCAATAGTTTTTTTGACCATACTTTCAGTCATAGCTGGGAATTTGTTCGCCGCCACCAAGGTCAACAGCGCCCCCACCGCAAATGACATCACCTGCCCACCCGCACCAGCAGGTAAAATGTATCGCTTTATTGAGGGCATAGATAAATGTCTTGTCCCCCTGAGTCAGTCAGAACTGGAAGAGCTAAATGATCCTTTTGCCACAAAAATACTTCGTAAAGGCATTTATCCAGATACAGTAGCAGATCTGGATAAGAAAATAGGAGATAAACTAGGCTATAAACCTACCACCTACATCGTCGGTGAAGGAGTGCAAATTCCCGCCACCGTAGCACCTAGAGATAATATTCGTGGTCTGCGTTATCTATTCACCTGGGGAAATAACGAAAACGAAAGCAAAATCATGATGTCTAAACTGGGTGCAACCAGTAAGAAGTCCATGACCGAGGTAATATCCTTTGATGAAAAAAGCAAAGAATACAACTACTACCTCCTCCGCCCCCAAGTACCTGAATTTTACGCCAAAAAAGATTTTCCCTTCGTTTGGGCTTATGTAGGTAATGGTCCCATGGCCCAGGGAACACCAGCAATGGGACATGGTTGTTTTTCCTGTCATCATAACGGTACACCCATTATGAGAGAGATTGAACTACCTTGGAATAATTGGCATTCTCAACGAGCTATTACTGCATCTACTCAATTACCCAAAGACATTGTAACTGAAGGATACTTCATACAGCGGCGGGGTGCAGACGTATTTGAACCAATTATTAGAGGAAACTTCCAGGAATATTACACCGACTGGTTAAAAAAACGTACCACCTCCCAAAATGGTGTCACTCAGATTCGTGACGTAGATAAAATGTTGCGTTACGTCACTACTAATACCACCGTTAACCTTAAATCAACCGATGTTCAGAGCGAAGGAATTAATACCAGCCCACCGAACCTAGATATTGCCGGTGTACCTCCCAACGATACATTTTTAGCAGATACCCTTTTGCAGACAACCTTGGGCTTAGACTACAAAACTCTGTCTGTCAAACTGCCTCGGAAAGAATATGATGCCTATTTGAAAGAACATAACTTCAAATTGGTAGGAACAAAAGAATTTTTCCGTGGTAGCGAAAAAGCTTTTGAATATCCAGGTTCTACCTATTTTGCCTTCTTTGTGCCTCAAGTGCCGGCAGAAGACATTTACATGACACAAAAGCTGATGCAGTCGAAGATTCTGACAAATAAATTTGTCGCTTCTATCTTGATGGTGGACTTCAAAAATCCCTTATTCTCCGAAAAACGCACCAGTCTGGATAAATATGCCCAACAAATAACTACAGGCACAATTACCAATGGTGTCAGTAGTGTACCTGGGGACTTTGTGGACAAAATTAAGCAAACCGGCGCAAAAGCCTGTGCTGCTAGTAATTTTGATAATTGCTCCGCAGAAGAACAGTTTCTTTATAACTGGGAGTTACCCGATCAGGAATGGAAGCAGATCACAGCCAAACGCTTACAAACCTACGTGAACTCCATTGCTAATCTTGAACCCAGCCAACGGTTAGATTATCTGATGCGCTGGAGTGTCAAACAACAGATAAGTTTTGCTAAAGAACCCCGCTTCTGTAAGTTTTTCGAGTCTAGATCACTGTTCCCAGAAAGTGACCTAGCCCAAACTCCGGAACCATGTTGATGAAGTTGGCAATTTAAACTCATTAGCAAACCAATCAATCTGTAGAGATGTTCTATCCAATATCTCTACAGGACAACTAGATATCAAAGATTTAACTGGAGGTCTGATTAAAATGGCAAAATTCACGCGCCGTCATCTCTTTCAAGCTGCTGGAGGGGCATTTGCTGCTTGGGCGTGGCATCAACTACCATTCAATGAAAACAATGCAGTTTATGCCCAAAAGACTCCCTTTGTATTTGATACACCCGGCTTTCAGAACGACTTGCTCCCAGGTGAGGCAAGACAAAAACAGCTATTAAGAGCGCGGTGGAATGAAGACATGAATCGCTTAACTGAGCGACTGATTCAAAATGAACCTTGGAATTTTACCAATCAACCCACCCTCACCGATTATTATAATCCTCGGACAACCAAAGTCCCAGCCGGAGCAGCAGTAGTTCCCATCACTTGGTTAGCCTATCCCAACCGGATCAAATATGCCTTTCCAGGAGTGGGTAGACGCAAACATTGGGAATATGCTGATAATGGCGTTCCCGATCCCACCTATGAACCCAAAGGACCAAGAGGCTGGCAAGATGAGTATTGTGAATGGAGTGTGACTCGCAATGCCCAAGGCAAAATTACCAAAGTTTCTTTCACCAGCGAAACTAGAGAGTATTGGTATGCTCTATGGAATGTAGAACCAAAAGCTGTATTACGTCTCTATCAACAACTGGTTAGCAAACAAGTCAACATAGAGGATTTATATCTACGGGACAAAAATGGCCAGCCGATTATTGATCCCCAAACCGGCAGACCTGCCTATAACGAATTGAATAAATGGAATAATACAACTAAAAATGGCATTGCCCATCTGATTGGTGAATTTAACTCCCTGCAAGGGGCAATGTTTTTAGGTGGCCAGTCCACAATGGTGCGAAAGGATGAACAGGGTAATCCCATGACTGATGCCAGTCAACTGGTAAACTGCGGTCTGCATGGTACTCCTAACCGGAATAGTGATCCTTTTATTGGGGCAAGAGTTAATGATTTGGTGCGTCTGGGTGTGCGCGTTTCTCTCAGGAACCCTGTAGGGATCTATATCCAAGAACCCAATTTCCAAACCTATGAACTTCCTACCAATGCTCCCACAAATGTCAAGCCTTCAGACTTCTGGAAAGTTGTGCGCGGCCGTAAACGTAAACCAGGGGAAGAGTCGGATTTCATTCTTCATGCAGTCTATGAAGTTCCACCAGAATTGGGCTTTACGGTGGGTGATATGACCATTGCTGGCTTCCCCATTAACTATGGCGCTCAAATTGCGGAAACTATGCAGGTAGATGTAATTGGCGAAGGTATACCCCAGGAAAAAACTCCTAAAATTTATAGCTGTGCGGAAACTGCAACTATTCCCTATCCGGCAGTATTGCGAGAACGGAAACTCCTCAAAGTGGGTGAGCGTTCCAATTTGAATATGCGAATTGAGCAAGGATCAACAGTCCAGGATGTGGCACTCAAAACTAAACATTGCGATGCCAACACCTCTATTGAATTTGTTGGCGCTCCCGGTGTCACAGTCCAAAAAACTGGTTTTCGTGACGAAAAAGATTACCAACTATTCATTCTCACCCTCACCATTGCTAAAAATGCACCTTTAGGTAATCGTTCAATATTGGTGAAAAATTCCAAGGGTGTCAGCGGTCCAGCCAGGTATGGACTATTAGAAGTAGTACCCCCTAAAACTTTAGGGAAATAGGTGACGGTTGACTGTTGACGGGCAAGAGGGAAGAGAATTTTCTCCTCTGTCCCTCTGCTCCTCGGCTCTACTTGTAATAGTCGGTGATCTTGGCAATCTTACCTTGCTTTAATTCCATCATCGAAACTCCTTCAATCTGGAATGGTTTACCTTGATCAGTACCAGTCATTAACCACTGAACAGCGATTTTTTCTGAGTTGTTTCCTATTACATCTAAAGTTTTGAATTTTAAATCAGGAATAGCTGTAAACTGTTCCTGCAAAAATTTCTTTACTTCCTGGATTCCTTGAAAAGATGCGCCTGTTGCCATATCTCTAAAACTGATATCTTCTGCATAATAATTACTAGCTGTTTCTAAATTCTTATCAGTTAAGAATTTTAAATAGCCATCAGCAAATTTTCTGGCATTGAATCTCTTTTGCGAATAGCTTTTAACTCCTGCTTCTTGTACTTCTATTTTTTGACTAGCATAGACATTGGCATTACCAAGAGGTAAAAATAGAGCCGAGATTATGGCTAAAGGAATCAATTTTTGCATTTAACTTTCTCTTAACTTTTTTACAGAGGTATTTACTGGCTACTATATATCATTTTGATGATATTTTGACCGAAAAGTTTCAGATATTAGATTTTAGATTTTGGATTGGGAATTTTTGTTACAAGTCCTGGACTTTCAGGGCAGAATTAATCCAAAATCTATTGACATAAAAATTAGTGAAGATTAATCTGATAATATTTCTGGATGAAAATGAACTTTATTTTTAATTGTAGAGACGTTCCTCTGGTACATCTCTACTAAATTTATTTGGTCTAGCATCCTATAGAAATTGTTGAGTTTTCTAAACATAACTTGTATCGTTGACAAATTTGGATCAAACTAATAATTATCAACCTGACTTTTGACTATGATTCTCAAGGGTAATTCTGATAAAATATTGGGGATTTTTCTGGCTTTTATCATCGCAGTTGCAGTTACAATCTGCGGCTGGGATCAGGCTTTTGCCGCCGAAATTCCCACTCCTCCACTACGTGCTGTGGAAGGATCAGCGAACACAATGGGTGCTTGGTATACCCCACCTATGCCCAAAAATATTAATGAGCGCATGGCAGGACTGCACGCCGCATTATTACCTAATGGCAAAGTGCTAATTGTTAATGGTGGTGATGCCCGTTCCTACTTAGCTTGTCCTAACTTTGTTTGCAGTAGCAAAATTAAAGGTAAAGACACTAGAAAATCCTGGTTATTTGACAATACTTCCCTATTTGATCCTAGCCCTTCTGATCCCTATCCTATCCTTGATGCTAAAGGTAACCCCATCAGCAGTATTAACTACACTGAAAACCCCGTTAAAGAAATCTTCAAGTTTGTTGCTGGTAAACCCACCAGCGTTATTGACTATAACGCCAACCCCTATACCAAAATTAAATCACCTCCTTCACCCGTTAAATATAAAGGTAGTAACGAAGATCAAGTTAATGATCCTTTTTGTGGCGGTAATATTCACTTACCTGACGGTGACGTTCTCTTTATCAGTGGTTCTTGGTTTCCCTACCCTGCACCCACACCTCTAGGTACAAAAGTAGCTAACCGTTATAACTGGAGAGAAAATAAATGGGAACTGGCGGGAGAAATGGCTGATGGTCATTGGTATCCTGGTTTACTACCTTTAGATAATGGTAAAGTTGCCGTTTTCTCAGGAATTGGCTTTAATGAACTGGCCGTATCCACCAAATTTGAAGTTTACGATCCTAATAAACCAGCCAAAGATGCTTGGAAATCCATAGATATTAAGAATTTACCCAATAGTCCCTATAAAACCCTCAAAGAAGACGGTCAACCTGATTTTATTGATCTCTATCCCCATACCTACCCCACTAAAGATGGTCGTTTCTTAATTACAGGTGACTCAGGTGGGACAAGGGAACTACCACCCCGCAAAACCCATAATACTTATTTCCTGTCTATAAATGACTCGGAAAATGGGTTATCAGTTAAATTTGATCCTGGTCCCAAACGTGAGGGATGGTCAAAATACTACACTACCAGCGTTCCCGATCCTAATTCTCCTGGGGACATTTTGCTGATGGGTGGTTTAGAAGGTTCAAATGATCCCACTTTAGGACCTGATACACCAGTTCCAGGAGAAAGAACTACGGCAGAATTAGAACGGTGGTATGATCCTGTTTCTGGGAATATAGGTAAATGGCAACTAAACGAGAAGTTTCTTGGTTCTAGTCCCTCTAGTCGTCGTGCTACTTTGAATGCTGTTATTCTACCTAGCAAACAAATCTTGGTTGTGGGTGGGGGTAACTATGTCTTCCATCTCCCTGTCCATCGTCCTCTATTAATGACACCTGATCCCCAAGCCAGTCAAGGTTATAAAACTGAGTGGATGAATCCAGGCACAGAACCCAGACTTTATCATAATAATGCTCTACTATTACCAGATGGACGAGTTTTAGTAATCGGTGGACAGGGTGCTTATGCCGGTTGGGATGACCGCAGGGGCGCAATTAAGCCCCCTGTGAATGTATCTCAACAACTGCGTTTGGATATCAAACCTGGTGGTGTGGAAATAGCAGAACAAGGACAAAATTATTTATCTGCGGAAACTTGGCAACCAGAAATATTTAATCCTCCCTATCTATTTATAGATGGCCCACGGCCAGAAATTACCCAAGCACCTAACAAAATTACCTATGGTGCGGAGGGAAGTATGGGGGTAACAAATCCCACTGATAAGGCATCTCTGGTTTTAATTAGATTAGGATCGGCTACTCATGGTCTAAATTTTGATCAGCGTTTGGCGGATCTGAAGTTTAACCAAAATATCAGTAATAATTCTGGTGCAAGGATGGCGAGCATTTCTTTCACTACCCCCACGGATAAACATCTCCATCCCCCTGGTTACTATATGCTGTTTTATGTCAATGGCAAAGGTAAACCTTCCCATGCCAAGATGGTGCAGCTAGTTCTGTAGAAAGCTTGAGGGTTGAGAATTCAATATGCGTTGTTTGAAACCCGTGTAGAGACGTTCCTCCGGAACGTTTCTACTTTTTCAGCAGATTTCTATTGAGATTATTTTCTCATCATAGAAACAATCATAGATAAAGGTACATGAAAAAAATAATCTCTTTGAAATTGTTCTTCCCTGACGGCGGCTAAAAATTGATTAATGCTATGATCAGCCGTTTTTTGATCATAACTAGAATCCCATATTATTTGTAAATTATTCTCTTGCCATTGAATAATAAAACCTAAATGTTTTAATCCTTGGAATCCTAAATATAGACTTTTATCACTAATACCAAGTTTTTCTAAAAGTTGTAGACGAGTAACAGGTTTATGTGTGCGACTGAGATATTTAGCAATTCCTACTAAAGTTAACCAAATATCGCTAATAGGTTGTTTTTGAGGTTGTTTTTGAGGTTGTTTCCATGCAATTACTAATTGTTCTTGATGGGAAACAGCTTTTTTGTACCAAAACCGTAAATCATCCCAATTAGTAGGACAATTTTTCATCATTAATAATGATTTTTTATCTGTAATTTCTGTTATGGATTGCTTATTTCGCCAATCTAAAATCACAGCATAATTGTGAGTTTCGAGTTCAAATTCTACATTAGGACGAACAGCAATTAATCTGATTTCATAACGTTTTTTAAAACTATTAAAGTCAATTTCGGCAATACAATCACATCTACCTAAAGGTAATTCTTCTTTATAATGTCCCCACCAAATCCCTGGAAAAGGATTTTTAGTAGAATCATCACGGATATCAAAGTCAGTTTTAATATATTGAACTTGCTTACCTTTTAAATCTTCTGGTTTACGATGCCAAGTATTTTCAAACCAACAATTTTTAATTAACAATTTGGGAATAGGATTTCCCATCCCACAGGGTTCTAAAAGTTTAAGTTCTAAAAATAAATCTTTGCCTAAATCTGCAACCGTGACTACTAAATCAGCTTGTACCGTGGGAGTGAGATTAATTCCTCCTAAAGATTGACGTAATTTTTGATTAATTGCGGCTGTGAATAAAGGGATATTTTCTACTAATAAACTCAACCCCGCCGCAAAGGGATGTCCGCCAAAACGATGTAATAAATGGGCTTGTTCTTGAACTAATTGATATAAGTCAACGGAATTAATAGAACGTGCTGAACCTCGCGCTAGAGATGGGCTATAATCCGTCCCATTTTCCTTGACTTCTGTACTTAACAAAATTGTTGGTCGCCCTGTTTCCTGGGCGATTTGTCCGGCAACCAGACCCAAAACACCAACCGCCCATTGTGGATCTTCTAAAACAATAACGCTAGTAGTTGATAAGTCTAATTGATTGAGTTTTTTATTAACTTGGTTTTGCACATCTTTTTGTAAAGACTTACGACGAGAATTAGCTAATTCTGTTTCTTCTGCAAGTTGTTGACAACGTTGCATATCTCTACTGGTTAATAATTCCACACAGAAACTAGCATCACCATGAATACGACTCACAGCGTTAATTCGAGGTCCCAAACCAAAGGAAATATCTGTGGGGCGATCGCCACTTTTCTGGCATAATTCTAATAATTTACCCACACCTGGCCTTCTTCTCGCTGTTGGTAATTTTTTAAAATCTGTATGTAATTGTTGAATTCCTAATTGCGCCAAATACCGACAATCACCACTTAACTGTACCAAATCGGCAATTAATCCTACTGCCACTAAATCTAATAAATCTGTTAATGGATGTTCGGGAATATCTGGCAAACTTATATATAATGCTTCCACTAATTTATAAGCAACCGCAACACCAGAAAGATGATATAAAGGATGTTCTTTTGGTAAATAACGCGGGTTAATAATGGCGACTACTGGAGGACGTTTTGGTGGTAATGTATGATGGTCAGTAATAATAATATCTATCCCTAAACTTTGGGCATAAATTATTTCTGTAATATTTGTACTGCCAGTATCACAAGTAACAATTAATTTACAACCTTGGGCGGCTAAATTATCAATTCCTGGTTTATTTAAACCGTGAGATTCTGTTAACCGATTCGGAATATAATAACTTAACTGACGATGTTGGGGAAAAAATTCTCCCAAGCCATCCCATAATACAGCAGTTGAGGTAATACCATCTGCATCAAAGTCTCCCCAAATGGCAATTTTTTCTCCTGTTTTCCCGGCTTTCATTAACCTTTCTATAGCTAAATTTATTTCCTCTCCAAATGCAAAAGCATCCGCCGGTTGATAGGTTTGATAATTAATAAAAGCTGCTAATTTTTCCGGTTCTTTAATTCCTCTTTGCCAAAATAATTGAGCCGCAAAATTACCACCTGCTGCGGGTGCATATTGTTGTACTAATTCGATAAACCAATTTGGCGGTTTTTCTGTTGCTGTTAAAATCCATTCCATATTAAACTACATTCTAACTTTTGTATTTTTCTCTGCGCCTCTGTATGAGAGGTTGTTTTAAAATTTATGGTTGATGTATCAAATATTTTTCACCCCACCCTAACCCTCCTCTTAATAAGGGGCAATGAAGGGGGTAAAAATGTGATGAAAATTAGGATTTACCACTTTTCAAACATCCTCTGAGACAATATATTCTATCTTATTCATCAGTTCAAAGTGATACTTCGGCGATATTTTCTAAGTTAGGAAATTGTTGGTTAATATCTTCTTGTACTTCTGTGATGTTTTGACGCTGACACCGGACAGCATATTGACAAGATTCACATATTTTCTGAGATGCTGTAATTTGGGGTAATGGTATCTGGTGTTGATAATCTTTGATCCATTGGGTGAGATTATTTAATAGTTGATTTAAGTCCTGTGCTGTTTTTTGATGTTGTTCTTGATTATAACTAAATTTAATATTGTTTGTTTGCCCTTTTGATTGCACAAACCAATAAGTCATGGAAATATTTTCTAATAAGTATTGACTAGTTTCTCCTAAAACATACATATACAGCCGTGTTTGCCAATTTTGGGCTAAATTTTTCCGTTCTGGTGGTTGGGGATAGGTTTTCCAATCGAGAATTTGGGCTTTATTTTGATCAGCAATTAATAAATCATAAATGACAGTAATTAGATAATCTCCTATTGGCAAAGTTCGATAATATTCACTTTCTCTAAAAGTTAGATTATCAATATCAGGTGTAAATATTTCCGGGGCAATTTTCCTAAAATCAGTCATCCAATTTTGCAATTGAGAATCTGCTTTGAGTAAATTATCAATGGCTAAACCCATTTCTCGCTGCTGCATTAACAAGTGAAACCGACTACCTAAAATTTGATATTCTTCGTGTTTAGGATCTAGGGGTGCATTCAGTTGTTCTAAATAGCTATGCTGGAATTTACGCGGACAAGTTGCGAGTAAGTTCAGATGTCCTTGGGAAAGTCGAAGTATTTGAGGAGCAGGTAACATGAGTCTATATAGGAATGTATCAGTTCTTCGGTTTCTGGTTGACGATAATCTTCCTCTCAATTACCAATTACTTAGTAAAAAATAAAAGGTAAAAGGGTGAAGTGTTCATTCCTCGTTCATCCTCTTACCTTTTTCATATACCTGATGCTTATTTCATATTAGCCCGTGCGTCCCTCACTGCGGCAATAAAAAATAATCCGGTGAGAGGAATGCTCAAAGCTAGGATAATGGCAGTGGTTTGGATACCAAAATCTGGTTCTCCGTAGCTCAGTTCAAAAATTGAACCGACTGCGGCGATCGCCGCTACACAAGCACCACCTAAAAATATACCGCTTTTTGGAGTTAAATACACTACTAGACCACCCTATGCTACTGGTTTGACCGCTTGATACGAGAAGCCATTTTTAGATAGCTCCTGGGCTAAAGTCAAGGAATTTTCCACACGATCTACAAATACCACACCATTGAGATGATCCATCTCGTGGAGAATACAACGACCTAGTAAATCATCAGCTTTTAATGTTTGGGGGCGGCCATACTCGTCTTTGTAGGCGATTGTTACCACTTCTGGACGTTTTACATCTAGGAATACCTTGGGAATACTCAAACACCCTTCCTGAGCCACACAGAGCTTAGTGCTAACCTGTTTGATCACAGGGTTAATCAGTACCAATGGAGGATGATCGGGTTCATCTGGTTTACAGTCAATAACTATCAGTTGTTTATTAATACCAACTTGGGGAGCAGCCAAACCAATGCCATCTGAGCTATACATAGTTTGCAGCATTTCCCGTACTAATTGGCGGAGTTCGTCATCTATTTTAGTCACACGCTTTGCCGGTTGACGCAAAACGCGATCGCCTAAGTAGTGAAGTTGCAAAGGTGGATTTTTTAACTTTTTCTTCTCGACAGCAATATCAGAGGGCATGGTTTTTGATGGCTTAATAGTAAATTAATCTAATCTGATTCTATCGTTATCAGGGAACAGGTAACAGGGACTGGGGAGGATGGATGAATTGGGCTGCTATTAGTACGGTAACAGTGTTACTGTTCCTGTTTGGGTTAAGTGTCCAAGTTTCTGGGCAAGTAGAAACTCTGTTAAATCAATTTGCCAGTCAGTTTGCATCGAGGTTTAAATTAGATTACCTTAACAATTACCATTATTCTCACTTTAAGTAATTGGACAAAAATATTTACAGTCATTACGAGCGAAGGGAGGCAATCACAACCCTTGCGATTACTTCATTTCACTTCGTTCCATATGGCTAACGCCACGCTTCTCTAACGCAATGACATTGTGTAATTAATTCTGTCTTACTACTTAACAGCGATCGCTGTGACGACAACCACTATCCGTTTAATCGTCATAGCGCGTCCTCAAGAAATCGAAATTATGTTGTGATTTTGGCAAAAAAACTATATATAAATGATGCATAACCCAGAAACAAAGCAAGGTTGGCATGGCAAACTTAATTTAGTCTATGCTCATCGCCAAGACTCGACTCAATTAATTTATAACCACCATCAAGCACCCTTTAAGCTACAACGCCCCTTTTATCCAGAAGGACAAGAAATTTGCCATAGCGTGATTTTACACACGGCTGGCGGTGTTGTGGGAGGCGATCGCCTATCTGCTAATATTCACCTCCAACCCCATTCTCAAGCTTTAATTACCACCGCAGCAGCTAGTAAAATATATCGTAGTAATAGCTTACTAGCAAAACAAACTGTAAATATCCAAGTTGATGCTGATGCTTGTTTAGAATATTTACCCCAAGAAACAATTTTATTTAACGGGGCAATTTATCGCCAAGATTTACGAGTAGAATTAGCTCCAGGTGCGAGTTATTTAGGCTGGGAAATTATAAGATTCGGTAGAAGTGCTAGGGGAGAAAAGTTTTTAGAGGGAGAAATGCGATCGCATACAGAAATATGGCAAAATAATATCCCACTATGGATTGATAGACAAATTATACCCGGCAAGGAAGAAGTATTTTATAATCCCCACGGTTTAGCAGGAAACTCCGTTGTTGGTAGTTTTGTTTGTCTTGGTTTTCCTCTATCACAGGAAATTATCAACCAAGCACGTTCTTTAATTATTCAAAACTCTGATGCTGGAGTAACTCGTTTGCAACATGGATTTTTGTGCCGATATCGTGGTAATTCTACGTCTGAAGTGAGAAGTTGGTTTACAAATATTTGGCAAAATTTACGAATAAATTATCACAATCGTGGTAATTGTATTCCTAGAGTCTGGCAGATTTGAACGAACCACTCAAGGCACAGAGGACACCGAGGAGAGAAGAATGCAGCTTACACCCCAAGAAAAAGATAAATTATTAATTTTTACGGCTGCTTTAGTCGCAGAAAGACGCAAAAATAGAGGTTTAAAATTGAATTATCCTGAAGCAGTGGCTTTTATTTCTGCCGCTATTTTAGAAGGTGCAAGAGATGGTCAAACTGTGGCAGATTTAATGAGTTATGGCACGACTTTATTAAATCGTGATGATGTCATGGAAGGTATACCAGAAATGATTCATGATGTCCAAGTAGAAGCAACTTTTCCTGATGGCACAAAGTTAGTAACTGTACATAATCCCATTCGTTAGAAATGATTAATATAGGAGAAGGTACAAATCTAGGAAAAACAATATGAGATTAAAATCAGTTAATATTCAAGGTTATCGTCCTTTTAGAAATTTTGAAGCACAGTTACAACCGCTAGAAATTATTGTTGGTGCTAATGGTGCTGGGAAATCAAGTTTATTTGAATTTCTCAAATTTTTGCGAGATAGTCTTGGTTATGATATCCCTCCAGAAATAATTTCTGGTTCTATTGGTCAGCAGATTTTTCATATTCCAGGACTAGCTAAATTTGAATGGAATTTTTAATTGATATGCTTGATGATTTTGGTGCAGATGAAATAGAACAATTACACCGTAGTGATCAATTAGAGAGACTTCCATGAAAGTTGAAATTTATGTAGAAGGTCTATCTGACAAGTTAGCAATGGAAGCATTGCTAAAAACATTAATTGATCATAAATTACAGCATGGTATTAATATCAGATTTTTTCCAGTCAAGGGAAAGGATAATGATAAAGGAGGAGATGCTAAGAAAGATTTACTAACAAAGATTCCAATTAAATCAGTAGATATTATACGGGATAAACCAGATTCAATTAGATGCACCAAAAATATTAGCAAGTGCTAGATATTAAGATATAGCCGAACTATGTCCTCAATCTTTCAAACCATTTGTGCAATTCCTAGAAAATTTGTAACTTAGGAGAAATAAGATTATGATACCCGGAGAAATTATTACCCCATCAGGAGAAATAGAATTAAATGCAGGTCGTCCCACGACTAAATTAATAATAGCAAATACGGGAGATAGACCCATTCAAATCGGTTCACATTTTCATTTTTACGAAGTCAATACCGCTTTAAACTTCGATAGAGAAAAAGCACGAGGAATGAGATTAGATATTCCTGCAGGTACAGCAGTTAGATTTGAACCGGGAGACGAAAAAGAAATCACATTAATTCCCCTAGTTGGTAGCCGCCAAATCTATGGCTTCAATAACAAAATTGACGGAAATTTGTAAATTCTATCCGCGTCTGAAGCATAATACAAAAAGGATAAAAATATGCCCTACAAAATGAACCGCCGCGCTTACGCTGAAACCTATGGAGCAACAGTAGGAGACAGAATTAGATTGGCAGACACAGAATTATTTATCGAAGTAGAAAAAGACTTCACAAATTATGGAGATGAAGTTAAATTTGGTGGTGGTAAAGTCATCAGAGATGGTATGGGACAATCTCCTATTTCTAATCATGATGGTGCTGTAGATTTAGTTATTACTAATGCTTTAATCCTCGATTGGTGGGGAATTGTCAAAGCAGATATTGGCATTAAAGACGGCAAAATTTACAAAATTGGTAAAGCCGGAAATCCCTATATTCAAGACAATATAGATATCATTATTGGACCTGGTACGGAAGCATTAGCTGGTGAAGGAATGATTCTCACTGCGGGGGGAATAGATACCCACATCCATTTTATCTGTCCCCAACAAATTGAGGTAGCTATTGCTTCTGGTATTACTACCATGATTGGTGGAGGAACAGGACCAGCTACGGGAACAAATGCCACAACTTGTACCCCTGGACCTTGGAATATGTACCGAATGCTGCAAGCTGCTGATGCTTTTCCCGTCAATCTGGGATTTTTAGGGAAGGGTAACACCAGTAAACCTCAAGGACTGATAGAACAAATCCAAGCGGGCGCTATGGGATTAAAACTCCATGAAGACTGGGGAACTAATCCTGCCACAATTGATACTTGTTTGACCATTGCCGATGAATATGATGTACAAGTAGCAATTCACACTGATACCTTAAATGAAGCCGGCTTTGTCGAAGATACAATTGCTGCTTTTAAACATCGGGCTATTCATACTTACCACACGGAAGGGGCAGGTGGAGGACACGCACCCGATATTATCAAAGTTTGCGGACAAAGCAACGTTTTACCATCTTCCACCAACCCCACCCGTCCTTACACTGTCAACACCCTAGATGAACACTTAGATATGTTAATGGTATGTCATCATTTAGATGCAAGCATTCCTGAAGATGTATCTTTTGCTGAGTCTCGTATTCGTAGGGAAACTATCGCTGCTGAAGATATTCTGCATGATTTAGGCGCGTTTAGTATGATTGCTTCCGATTCCCAAGCGATGGGGCGAGTAGGTGAAGTAATAATTAGAACTTGGCAAACAGCCCACAAAATGAAGGTACAACGTGGAAGTCTTGCAGAAGATAGTTCAGCAGACAATTTTCGCGCTAAAAGATACGTTGCTAAATATACGATTAATCCAGCCATTACTCATGGTATTTCTGAATATGTGGGATCTGTGGAAGCGGGAAAAATCGCAGATTTGTGTTTGTGGAAACCTGCATTTTTTGGTGTGAAACCGGAAATTGTGATTAAAGGTGGCATGATTGCTTGGTCACAAATGGGCGATGCCAATGCTAGTATTCCTACACCTCAACCTGTATATATGCGTCCCATGTTTGGCAGTTTTGCCGGTGCGAGAAATGCCACATCATTAACTTTTGTTTCTCAAGCAAGTTTAGAAAGAGAAATTCCTCAACAATTAGGGTTAAAAAGATTAGCAGTTGCTGTTTCCGGAACTCGGCAATTAACTAAACAAGATATGAAATTAAATGATGCTTTACCTCTTATGGAAGTAGATCCCGAAACCTACGAAGTTCGCGCAGATGGTGAATTATTAACCTGTGAACCTGCCACAGTTTTACCTATGGCACAAAGATACTTTCTGTTTTAGTTTATGACTGAACAATCTACCGATTATGATAGTCCTTGGAAAGAAATAATTGAACTATATTTTCCTAGTTTTTTAGAGTTCTTTTTTCCCTTAGCTTATGCAGAAATAGACTGGAATCGTCCCTATCAATTTTTAGATAAAGAACTACATTAACTAGAACCAGATGCAGAAATTGGTAAACGAGCGGTTATTTCGAGAAATGAATTTACAGATCTCTTAAATGTAACCGCTCAATAATCCGGGGTAAATTGTTTAATGACAAGCCTCAAATGGCATAAAATCGTTCCTGAATAGGTAGTCCGCCCCCTTTTATTGAGCGAATACTCTTAAATGATGTTTGTGTTCAAAGCTAAATAAATAAAATGTCCTAACTCATTTTCCTAATTAGCTTTTAATTACGTACAACATCATTCTTTATTTCTCTTTTCTATTTCACTCGTTGGTAATAGTAAAGTATCCTCGATTTCTTGTCTAACTTCACGGCTAACATAACAATTCTTTTTGAGTATTGTATCGTAAACAAAAAAAACAAGACACGTTACCAGAAGAGTTTGATTTACTCTTTGGGGGGAAACATATCAAAAGAAACCTAGCGCACATTGAACAACTAATGAATGGAGGTGCATCACTCTTAGAATTGAGCAACAGACAATACAAAATGTTGCTAGTAGTGGCAGAAGTTTATCGTCAACAACTATGGTTATATGAACATGAAGAACGGAGTATAGAAGACAGAATTATTATTTCCTCATCTGAATTCTTACTCACAAAAAGTGATATATTATAAATAATAATACTCCCACAATACTTATTTTTGAGATAAAAAATGATTAGTACCGAATTATCAAAATCTCTCGATATAATCGCTAAACAACGGCAGTTTTTCCAAACAGGTAAAACTAAAGATGTAGCTTTTCGGATTTCTCAATTAAAAATACTCAAAAAATTAGTGAGTGAGAATAAAGAGGGAATTATCCAGGCATTAAAAGCCGATTTACATAAACCAGAATTTGAAAGTTACGCTACAGAAATCGGTGTTAATAAAGAAATTGATTATGCTCTCAAACATATCCATAACTGGACAAAACCGAAAAAAGCAGCCGTTCCTTTAGAATTTTTTCCTTATGGGGCTAAAATTTATCCAGAACCATTGGGAGTAGTTTTAATTATTGGTCCTTGGAATTATCCCTTTCAATTAATTATCTCACCTTTGGTTGGTGCGATCGCTTCGGGAAATTGTACGATTATTAAACCTTCAGAACTTGCACCCCATACTTCTAATTTAATCAGTGAATTGATTCAAAAATACTTTGATCCAGAATATATTACCGTCATTCAAGGAGCAGTAGAAACTAGTCAACAGTTACTAGCCCAAAAATTTGATTACATCTTTTTTACTGGTGGTACAGCTATTGGTAAAATTGTCATGGAAGCTGCGGCTAAACATCTCACTCCAGTAACTTTAGAATTAGGTGGCAAAAGTCCTTGTATCATTGATACTGACATTAATCTAGAGTATACCGCTAAACGTATTACTTGGGGTAAATTTATTAATGCTGGACAAACTTGTATTGCCCCTGATTATCTACTAGTAGATAAAAAAATCAAAGCTGATGTAGTTAATACTTTGCAAAAATGTCTGCAAACATCCTATGGTGAAAATCCGGCTACCAGTCCAGATTATGCTAGAATAATTCATCCAAAACATTTTGATAGATTGGCTAATTTACTCAAAGCTGGGAAAATTATTGTCGGTGGAGAAACTAACCGCGAAGAACTTTATATTGCTCCCACTTTGTTAGAAAATGTGACGTTAGAAGATGCAGTCATGCAAGAGGAAATTTTTGGGCCAATTTTGCCAATCATTGAATATACAGATATTAATGAAGCCATTAGCTTAATTAACTCTAGACCAAAACCCCTGGCTTTATATTTATTTTCCCAAAATAAAAACCTGCAAAAACAGATTTTACAGGAAACATCATCCGGGGGAGTATGTATTAATGACACAGTAATGCAGGTTGGTGTTTCTTCTTTACCATTTGGAGGTGTGGGTGATAGTGGCATTGGTAGCTATCACGGTAAAGCTAGTTTTGATACTTTTTCCCATTATAAAAGTGTGTTGCAAAATTCATTTCGTTTGGATATAGATTGGCGATATGCACCATATAAGGGTAAATTGTCGCTGTTAAAACGAATTATTGGGATCTAATTTAAATCTTTTTTGTAAGAATTCAGGTGAGGTAAAATGATCCCCGATTTCTGTGATCAATTTATCATTTATTTATGGACACAATTAATAAAAGAAGTCGGGGATCTGGGTATGAACGAGTGCTATAGCTAAATACTTACTTTTTTTTAACGAACCGCAGAGGCACAGAGGACACAGAGAAAAGAAGAATTGGAGTATATCTTTTATGGTGGGCATTGCCCACCAGAGGAATTATTGCATTCAGGTTAGATAAATGAATAGCCTAAAAATACGATACCAATGGTACAAAAAGCTAAAGCGGCAAAACGGATAATTTTAGGCAATATTTGGTTAATTTCATTGAAGGCAAAAGTTAAACCAATTTTTCTAGCACTGAGGATAATTACTGTTTGGCTCAGGGCAACTCCAATGATATAGGTAATGGCAGTGAATGTTTCTGCACCGACGATGTAGGTAGCATCTGCATAACCTTGAAAGATGCCAGCAATGGCACTGAATATGGCTATGGCTAACCAATTGATAGAAATTCGTGTCAGGAGCATTGCACCGATAACAATGGTAGAAATGGCAATAACTATTGCTGGTGCTGGTAACATGACTGGAGACAAATTAATTAGTTGTCCACAGATAGCAGCAATGACAAAAGTGATATTTAACCAATGACTACGGGCAAATCTAGCAGAGTATAAACCCAGTGCCAAAATACTTACAAATCGGTCTAAACTGATGACTGGATCTGCTATTCCCCAAATTAAACCTTCCCAGATATTAGTGACATAATGTTCAATGGGTGATCCACCGGCGGAAGTTAGCAAACTAATAACCAATAAAACAGCGATCGCCCCTAGAAGACGTTGCTGTTTAAATGTGGGCAAATTATCGGAATCAGAAGCTAATAACTGTGCATTTTTAAACATCTTTAGTTTATGCCAAATTCGGTTTGTGGGTGATTAATCTTACTGTTAATCATGACAAAAATTCATCCCTTTGGGATCTAATGCAGTAGTTCTTCTACTTGATGCTGATTCCATAAAGTTTTGTAAATTCCCGGCTGTTCTAGGAGTTCCGCGTGATGACCAATTTGGACAATTTTACCTTGCTCCATGACCAAAATTCGGTCTGATGTGGCGGCAGCGGAAAATTGATGAGTAATAAAAATTACAGTCTTTCTTTTTGTGCCTAGGGACAAATTGGAGAGGATTTGGGTAGCCGTTTGATTATCTACACTGGAAAGGGCATCATCTAACAGTAAGATGGGGGCATCAATTAACATTGCCCTAGCTAAAGCTGTCCGTTGTCGCTGTCCTCCAGAAAGGGTAATACCACGCTCACCGACGATGGTTTCGTATTTTTGAGGGAAATTCTCAATTTCTGCGTCAATTTGCGCCATTTTGCTGGCGTAAACTACATCTTCTTCTGGTGTAATTGGGTCGCCATAACGGATATTATTTTTGACTGTGGTACTGAATAAAAAGCTATCTTGAGGGACGTAGGCGATCGCACTGCGTAAATCGCTCACAGCTAGTTTAGTAATGTCCACACCATCTAAAAATAACTGTCCTGGCTCAATATCTAATAATCTAGGAATGGCATTGGCTAAGGTGGATTTTCCTGACCCAATGGGACCCACAATGGCGACTACTTCCCCCGGAGCAATAGTAAAATTAACATCCTCTAAAGCTGGAGTATTTGCACCGGGATAAGTGTAATTAAAATTAACTGCTGTTAATTCCCCTTTAAGTTGACTTGCTTCTAGATGAATAGTATCTGGTGTATCTTGAATTTTCGGAGTGACACTGAGAATAGTTTCTAAGCGATCAATACTAACTTCACCTCGTTGGTAAGCTGTAATGGTAAATCCTAACAAAGCGGTTGGGAATACCAAACGCTCCACATAAATCAACAACGCCAAAAAATCGCTAATTGCCAGAGTTCCAGCAGATATTTTGACTGTACCCAACCAGATGATAATTAAAGAACTGAGATTTGCTAATCCACCAATAAGAGGAAATAGGGTATTGCGACTTTTAGCTAGTTGTAGGTTAGCTGCTAATAGCTGTTCATTTTTCTGATTAAAAGCTTGGCGCTCATTTTCTTCTTGGGCATAAATTTTAATTAATGCCATGCCACTGATATCTTCGCGCACCAGTTCACTAATTTCTGAAAGTTGCTCTTGGACTATGGTTTGTTCCTTCCGCAAGCGATCGCTAAACAAATGCACCATCAGAAACATAAATGGATAAACTGCTAATGATGCCAATGTTAGTTCCACACTCAAAGACAACATGACTGGTAATGTCAGAGTATAGGCAAATACAGTATTAGCCAAGCTTAAAACCGCAAAACCTAACAAACGCCGAATATTATCTACATCACTGGTAGCTCGACTAATTAAATCTCCTGGTGTATTAACATTAAAGTAAGCAGGTTCTAATCGCAGTAAATGTTCAAAAATCCGTTGTTTTAAATCAAATTCTACCTGTCTACCTACACCAAAGATCCAAATCCGAGAAGCCATTCGCATCATCCACATAGCAGAACTAAGTAGGGCGATAATGACTGCATAACGGATAATCTCATTAAAACTAAAACTTGTGGAAAGTGTATCTACCCCTGAACGAATTAATAACGGGATATAGACACCTAACCCATTGACAACGAATAAGGCAATAATGCCTAAGACAGTTTCTCGCCAATGGGGGCGTAAATAATTACCGATTTTATTAAGTCTGTGAGAATTGGCCATGCCAGAAATTATGTAATTTTTTGGTAGTCGCTAATTACAGCATAATTAAGGAATCAATCAATTTTGGATTTACTCCACCTTAAAGTGCGGGACTTCTCTGATTTTAGATTGCCGATTTTGGAATTAATTCTGCCCTGAAGGGGCAGGGGTTGTACCGAAAATTTCCAATCCAAAATCTAAAATCCAAAATCTGAAATTTTTCGGTTAGGAGTTCAGTAAAAAGAATCAATAAGGAAATTTCCCCCCTGCTTCCCTGCTCCCCTGTTATCCTGCTCCTCCGCACCCCTGCCTCTGTATCTGCCAATTACGTGCGACCACGTAAGAAAACATAAATCTGATTGAGATAACTTTCCCATACTTGGGTAGTAAGTTGCAGAGTTTCCGCACTAGGAACAAAGTCTTCTACCCGTAACCCTCTTGTCCTGATTTCTTGAGGATTTTGTAGTATATAGGGAGGGATGTTCACATTCAGATTATTCAAAGCTATGGAGGGGGAATTTATCTCTCCCATTGGTGGGATGATATTTTGCTGAATATCTGAGATTGCCGAACCAATATGGTTAGGACTATAAGTTAGTAAAAATGAGGCGTTTGGCTGATTCAGATTCATGCCCTCAACGGTAGCAATTGGTGATCTGACTAAGAAGTAAGCTATCGCTGGAGTGCTGGACAGAAGTAAAATCGTTAACGCCCATCCTAATAAGAAGCCTCCTGGCTTGTCTATGCCACCTCCTTTGATTTTTTGCGCCGCCACACACAACATTAAAACCGATGCTCCCAAGGGCTTGAGGGGAAAGGATATAAACCGCCATAAAGATGATACTGCTGGTTCACTAGGATTGAGAAAGGCTAAGGCTAAAACAACTATGGCCAGACCTAAAAGGAATCTACCTACAAAAGTTCCTGTGGGATAAAATCTTTGAAACAACGAGTAGGCTACGACACCTATTAGCAGCCATAGCAAAATGCGGCTTAATAACTGAAACATAAATTAACTCTCTAATTTTTTATCGCGGTAAGCCTAGAGGCCGCAGGAAGTGGATTAATTTTATCGTCAAGGTGACTTAAAAATACCTCAAACCTCACACCCAAACATTACCGTCGTAGTGATTTTAGTGCAATTTTTTGACACTTAGTGTATTATTTGCGATTTTCTCAAAGAGTAATTTTTATATGATCTACATATAAACAAAATTGTATGCTATTAAATATAACTATAATTATTAAAACTAAAATATAATTTATAGTATAGACGTTTAGGCGGAACATCTCTACAAAAATCAGTTTCATGAAACATAAATCTGATTCAACTAAGAATCTCCCTCTGGTGGCATACAAGCATAATCAACCCTTTGATGGACGGTCTTAATCATAAAAATATCTAATCTAAACATATTAGAACAAAAACATTAATAACTAATAACTCAATTTTACCAGGTTCTAATGTTGTAAATAATTAATCAGGTTTATAAGTATATCATTCATTTTTGTTATCAATTAATGATCAAACTTATAAATCTATCCTCTGCCATATCTGTAAAAATTGGAGATTAAACTAGTATGTCTCTTTTAAAAATTAAGGACTTTGATCCGAACTATCGTGAAAGTTTTGAAGGTAAAGATATCAAAGGGATGGGTGTCTATACGACCGTAGATGAAAAGATTGGCACAGTCAGCGATATTTTGGTGGATGAACAAGGACATTTCCGGTATTTTGTTGTTGATTTAGGCTTATGGATTTTCGGAAAAAAAGTTTTGTTACCCGTAGGTCGTTCCCGGATTGATCATACCTCTGAACGGATTTATACAGTAGGAATGACCAAACAACAAGCAGAAAATTTACCTGAATTTAATGAACACAAAGAAGTTGATTACAACTATGAAGAACAAGTCAGGGGAGTGTATCGTTCCGAAGCATTCTTAGAAAGTTCTGGCACCGTAGATACTGCTACCTCTATATCTGCTAGTGCTACTATGGTAGCCCCTACCGCACCCACGATAAAGCATAGTAATGGTTATGACTATCAACAAGAACCTGCTCTCTATGCACTCAATGATCAAGATCATCAAACATTCAAACTATATCAAGAACGATTAATTGCCAATAAAATCCGGGCTAAAACTGGAGAAGTTATTGTTGGTAAACATACAGAAACAGAAACGGCGCGAGTTTCAGTTCCCATAGATAAAGAAAGGGTTGTGATTGAACGAGTAACTCCTACAAATGCAGGAGAAACAGTTGCCTTAGATGCTGATAGTTTTGGCATAAAAGAAGTGACTCATATAGACCTTTATGAAGAAACGGCTGACATTCATAAAGAAGCTTATTTACGGGAAGAAGTTCGAGTTAATAAAGTTGTAGATCACGAAACCATAGAAGCGGAAGAAATTCTCCGTCGAGAAGAATTGGATGTTAACACCCAAGAACATCCCAATGTGGAAAGAAGATAAAACCCAATAAATTTTCCCATTCGCGTTAGTAAATTTTCCATCGGGAGCAAAGATTATGAGTATGAAGAATAGAGCTAAAGCAACAGCCAAAAACCTTGAAGGTAAGGTTCAAGAAGCAGTAGGTGATTTAACTGGAGATCCAAAAACTCAAGCGGAAGGTAAGGAAAAACAGGCAGAGGCAAAAATTCGCCACGCAGTTGAAGATGTGAAAGATCGAGCAAAAGAAGTTATGGAGTAGATTCAACGAGCAGGATAGATGCTTAAATTTGCTAGAGACTTTCCACCGGAAAGTCTCTACAACTGTTCCCTTTTGAGAGGATAAAAAATGACTGTAATTTACAATAAACGAGCCGTAGGAGTTTTTGCTACTCATCAACAGGTAGAAAATGCTCTGAGTCAATTACGAGATAACGGATTTGATATGAATCATGTATCTGTTATTGCTAAACATACTGAAGACTTAAATCAGCGTTACCGAATTGGGGAAACACGAGTTGAACAACCCTCTGAAACAACCCATGAAGTAGTTGATGATACCAGACATCATGGTAGTCATGTTGATGAAGGTGCAAAAACTGGAATAGGTGCAGGAAGCGCGGTTGGAGGGTTGACAGGGTTATTAATTGGTCTGGGAACTATGGCAATTCCTGGCATTGGTCCAATTATGTTGTCCGGGGCAGTAGCTACAGCGATCGCTACAACTCTAGCAGGTGGGGCTATTGGTGCAGCAGTTGGCGGTTTAGTTGGCGCATTAATAGGTTTAGGAATACCAGAAGAACGGGCCCAAGTCTATCACGATTATGTAGTTGATGGAGATTATTTGGTGATTGTAGATGGTACAGAAACCGAAATTATACGGGCAGAAACGATTCTCAAGGGTCAAGGACTGCGTGAATGGGAAGTTTACAATAGCCCAATTATTACACGATATACTGAGCCTGTGCCGTCTCCGTTATAAAAAGGATTTAAACCATGAAAAAAATTACGCTCTTAGTCCTCAGTGGTGTTTTACTTCTGGGAACGGTTGCTTGTGATAATGCTAAAACTAGCAGCAATGCACCTGAGTCTACTGAGCAAACCGGTGAAGTTCCCACAGATCAAACAGTTCAAGCCAATAAAAGAGATGCAACTAGTCAAGTTCGTCGAGATCAACTCAATGCAGATATCCGCGCCCGTGAAGAACGCAACAATGTAATAGGAAGCGGTGCGGATCGCGCTAATAGCGATCTTGCCAGTGAAGTCCGTTCCAAACTAGAAGCTAATATTCCCAGTGGTCAATTAACGGTTGCGGCTAAAGATGGAGCAATTGCAGTTTCGGGAACTGTACAAACTCAAGAACAATTAAATAAAATTGATCCTCTAGCTAGAGAAATTAAGGGTGTTAAAAGTGTGAAAGTTACAGTCAAAATTGCTCCAGCAGTACCAAATCAGCAACGATGAAAATTGATTAATTTATTAATAAATCACCTATACATGAGGAAAGTTCCATGATTAAATTACCACAATTGTGTAAATTCTTGCTCACCATTAGTTTAGTTTTTTTACTAGGAACTATCACAAGTTTTGACGTTGATTATAATTTAGCTCAAACTCAAATCGCATCCATGAATAGAGTTGAGGCAATAACTAAAGATATTGAAGGTAAAGCTCAAGAAGCAATAGGTAATGTCACAGGAAATAAAAAAGATCAATTCATGGGAAAAGCCAAACAAGCTGAAAGCAAAGTGCGTCATAAAATTGAAGATATGAAAGTGAAAACTGAAAAAGCCATGGATGATAGTATTGTCAATCCTAATTATCTTCCATGGGGAAAAACTGAGGACATAAAAACCCAATCTCGTAACCCAGCAAATCAAATGAAAGATGATATTCGTAAGGCTTTTTAGTAGAAATTAGTTAAGATTTGTAGGTTGGGTTGACGTAAGGAAACCCAACCCTTTTATGGTTTTGTTAAGTTGCTTTATCGCTAAAACTAACTAGAATTATTTTTCATATTAATTGATGAATCCACAATTATCTAATTTTTGGAATTTATCTGCTGATCAGCTACTAGCACAACTACAGTCAACTTCCCAGGGTTTAAGCACTGAAGACGCTAAACAACGCCTGATTAAATTTGGCGCAAATAGCCTGAAGCAAAAACAAAAATCACATACTTTCACTCTAACTCGTCTGTTTAGTACATAAGTCCTTTAGTACATGAGTTCGTATCTCATTCAACTGCATACCGCTATATCCCAAATAACACTCACCATAAATAAATTTATCCGACTCCAATTGGTTCTATCAATTGCTAGATCAATTATTTCTCCATTGGTAAAATATATTGACAACCATTCTTTAATAATGGGAAACCAAATTTTTTCAATTGTTAAATTTGGTAAGGAGAGAAATCTTTGTATTCTTTTTCTTCTACTCTCAAATTTAATTGGCAAAGGTATCCCATTCGCTAACCTTTCTAAATTCACATTTTTAATTGACTGTAAGATGTTTACCACCAAAATTTGGAGAAACAAGTATTCTGCTGAACTCAATTGACTTTTTAACTGCTTTTGATAGAATAAAGGTATCATTATCATTAGATAGGTCTTATTGACAATACTTGACCTATCTTTTTTTTACCATAAATCGTTACCTTCTTTACACTGTCTTGTTTTCAGCCTTGTTCGTCG
>JACCDP011532570.1_pt1 | contig 47986 bp, 27 predicted proteins | sample 7445841 | NCBI WGS metagenome assembly JACCDP01 (sample SAMN15323441, study PRJNA562643) | freshwater metagenome | isolation source: river surface water | place: USA:Blue River Watershed | collected 2017-08-17
AAAAAGAAAAAACGGGAATAACGAGAATAACTTTTCAAGTTATCTCCCGTTATTTCCCGCAATAATACACCATCATATTTTAATTAAGTTTTAAGAAAAAGTGGTACCAATTATTGGGAGTACTATAGTGATAGAAGAAAAGGAAATAGTTCGTGAGCAGCGGGCTAATCTCCAGATGCTTATTCAGAGTTTCATGATGAGTTTAATTACAGGACTTATCTACTCCTGCTGTTGCAGGTGGCTTAAGTTGAAAGGCTAAGGACAAGTAATAAAAAAAGTCTGTTGAGTATCAAAACTCCCTCCTAAGTAGAGATATTGTTGATAATTGTAACAAGCTAATTTGTGATGATCCGTTGTTTGGTTGATTTCAGCGCAACATTTCCTGGCGTTTTTATGTTGAGGATTAAGGTAGAGTACCCAATTTAAATCATTTAGGGCATCATTAGGTTTATTTATTTTTTGGTATAAAGCAGCTCTTTCTATGAAACCCGCTTCCGAAAAGGGGAATGCTTTGGTGTAATGGTTAATACTCTTAAGGGCGGACTTATAGTCTTTCATAGCAAATTCTGACTGAGATTGATGAAAGTATAGACTCGGTAGCTCAGTACTGTTTTTTATTTTGTGGTAATAGTGAATGGCCTGTTCGGGCATATATACTAGCTGGTTCAATAAACCCAAACTCAACCAGGCACTGTCAGGCAAATCCATTTGCTTCATTTCTTTATTAAAGCTATGTATATAGGGTTTCAAATTTTCCCTGGCGAATACTGGATTTAATAATTCTGACTCAAGTTCAGGGTAGGTTAGGCGGTTACGTATATGCAAGAAAGCCCGGTATAGTTTTGGAATAGCTTGCTGGTATTGTTTTTTTTGAACATCAATAAAAGCCAACAGGTATAGTCCGTTAAAGTCTGAGGAATCAAGCTGGGTGGTTTTTTGAAAATCATTTTCAGCTTTGGAAAAATTCCCGGTTAAGAAGTGTGTAATGCCACGGTATAAATAAGCATCATGATGGGAGTTATTTTGGCGGATAGCTTCCTCATAGTCTTCCAGTGCAGACGTATAGTTTTTTAGGCAGGTATGAGCAATTCCCTTGTAAAGCCAGGCATCGGTATTATCCGCTTCCATACTTACTGTTTTATTCAAATCAGTAATGGCATGCGAATAGTCACCAATTTTAACGCGCATAACACCTCTTAAAAAGTAGTAATCAACCGCTGTAGTATCTATACTAATGGCTTTGGTATAATCATCAATTGCTCCGGCATAAAAGAAATATTTTTCTCTGGCTAAAGCCCTTTCAAAATAATTTTCTGCGTCACCTGGATTTAGTTTAATTTTCTGGGTAAAGTAGTCATCAGCTCCCCGGAAATCTTGCTGCTGAAATAATTCAAGCGCACACTGATGGTATTCTTCTGTTATTTGACCAAAAAAAAGATTAACAACAAAAAGACATGGAAAGAAGAAAGTATTTCTAAACATATTTTAAGAAATAGGCTAAAGTATAAACAAATCCTGTAAACATCAATTTGGCAAGCTGTCAGAAAAAATCAAAATACCTGGATAAAAAAGAAAAAGTTTCAATAATCCATTAAAATTCGACTAATTATTCGTTTTCTCCACCTGATTCATCTTATGAAAAATTAGATAAACTTATAACTGGTGTAAAATTTATCAGCTGATTGTTCAGTAAGTTGCCAATATGCTACCGGATAATTAGGCTGGATCACAAGTTTTAATTTGCTTATTTATAAAGTGTTAAACCCTTTCTTGTGTATAAAAAAAGTACACTACAGGTTGAAAATGCTGTTTTTTTAAACAAAAATGGCAGGTAATAAAAGCTGTTTCAGTAAAGAATATAAGCGTGAAAATGGGAATTTTTTTGGAAGTATTATTGCCTCAAATTGCAGTACATATAATTGGTAAAGTAACGCCAAAAATATATTGTTCTTTCTACTTGCAAAGCACGGCTCATTTCGTAAAATGTTAGTGTTTGTGGGTGTTTAATGTAATTAGTATTCTATCAAAAGATAGCTTTAATCGACTAAAGTATTGATTATAGCGCTTTAGTGTGTCATATTTGTTACATATTTTGCGGTCTTTGTAAATAGTTGATTTCTTTCTGTTTTTAATATCAACGTTTGCCCTTAATGTTATCCATCAGTTTTATTGATAACGATAAGATTTACCGCCTTAATCTTGCTCTAACCAACAATAAATATATATATACAATGACCAAGTTCATATTGATGTACTGTTGCCTATTAGCAACAACAGACATGTTTAGTCAGCATGCTTCAGAGGATGCGAATAAAGTACCAAAATCAGGTACTGAAACGCCCCCCCACAGGCCTTCGGGAGTACAAATAAAAGGAAAATCAACCCCTAATGCCAGTTATATCAATGAAAATGATGTTTATATGGGCAGGCAGGCAGAAATTCTGGAGATTTTGAAGATAGCCCGTATACCAACTGATTTTCCTAAGTATAAAAAAGGTACCACCATCAGGGAATACAATGAAATAATGGATGATTATTACCGCAGGCATCCGGATATCATTAAAGACATTTACCGGAAAAAGCTGGGTGTTTAATCCCCTTTATTATTTAGGTTTTACTTTAAAACATAGCCTTATGCTCAATAAATACACAAGATATATAGTTGCTTTAATGTTTTTACTTTTTAATGTTAAAGCATTTTCACAAGGTAATAACTGTTCTCAGGCCACACCTTTTTGTGAAACACCGGGTGGTGCTGGCACCACTTTTCCTAATTCTACCAGCACATTTGCAGAATCCGGCCCTTCTTATGGTTGTTTAGAAACGCAACCTAATCCCGCCTGGTTTTTCCTGAAAACAACGGCAGCAGGAAACATGGTGTTTAATATTTCGCAGGTAACTATTGGTGGAACTCCCATAGATGTTGACTTTATATGCTGGGGGCCTTTTAACAATTACCAAACCATGTGTAATTTTTTAACAGGAGGTTGTTATGATGATCATGATTGTTATGGAAACATAGAAGATTGTAGTTACAGCACCGCAGCTACAGAAACCATGACTGTATCTTCAGCGGGAGCGGGGAACTTTTATGTAGTATTAATTACTAATTATAATGGTGCTGCAGGAAATATAACCTTTTCTCAAACCTCAGGCCCGGCTTCAGACTGTTCCATTACCTGCCCTTCGGTTTTAGGGGGTGATGGATTCTTACAGATTTTAAGCAATGGCACCGAACAAGTTTTACCATCAACTATACCTTGTAATGGTGGACTTATTGACCTGGTGGCATCCAGCAACACCCCATTTGGTGACCCTATAACTCCTGGTACTATGTTGAGCTTTATTGCTAATGGCAATACTTCTAATCGTGTGAACTTATACCAAAATGGAACTTATGCCTGGTGTGCCGGAGGTACAGCTACATCTTGTGGATTAAAATTTAATCCAAATTCACAATATGATTTAGTTACCTATAGAATGGGGCCCAATCCTACTTACCGTTATGATTTATGTGAGACGTTTTCAGGCGCATCTTCTTTTAATTACCGTATGACAGATGTTCATACAGGAACAGTTATTTCCAGCGGGAGTTGGGTAGACGATGGTAATTGTTTATCCATTACTATTCCTCCCGGTACCCTTTCGGGTTCTGCTGTATTTAGTGCGTCTTGTGGCAGTTGTATTACTAATTATGGCGATGGCTGGGGAACTTTTGATCCGGCTATAGCAGCTAATTCAGGCCCTGGGCCACATACCATAACTTATACTTTTACACCTCCGGGTGTTGGTTGCCCCCCGTATACTTTTTCCAAACAGGTGATGCTGTCTATGCCTAATTCTACCTGGACAGCGCCTTCTGCTATGTGTGCCGATGCCAGCACAGTTTCTTTACCACCCTTGCTTTCAGGTTCTGCGCAAACAGGTGGTACCTGGACAGGTGCAGGAGTTTCCGGGACTACTTTTAATCCGACAACTGCCGGGGCAGGAACACATAATGTTACGTACACAGCCGGAACAGGCGGTTGCTCTTCTTCTACCACCAAAACGATAATTGTAAACCCTTTGCCCACATCAACTGCTAATTCTACCAATGTTGGCTGTTATGGTGCCAATACCGGAGCTATTACCATTACACCGGGTGGTGCAACTTCTCCTTATACCTACTCCTGGTCGCCTTCTGGCGGAACAAGTGCTACAGCCAGTAATTTAAGTGCTGGCACTTATGTGTGTACTATTACCGATGCAAAAGGATGTAAGTCTACCAAAAGTGTAACCATTACGCAACCCTCATCTGCTTTATCCAGCAGCATGAGTTCGCAAAACAATGTAAATTGTTTTGGTGCCAGTACTGGCTCAGCTACTGTTGCTGCTAATGGCGGAACTCCAGGATATACTTATTCCTGGACGCCCTCAGGAGGTACTTCAGCAACAGCAAGTAATCTGGCAGCAGGTAATTATACCTGTACCATTAAAGATGCGAATAACTGTGTAAGTACCCAAACCGTTACTATTGCTCAACCATCCAGCCCCTTATCCACCAATATTAGTGCACAAAGTAATGTAGATTGTTTTGGAAATACCAACGGATCGGCTACCGTTACTACTAATGGAGGCACTCCATCCTATACTTATAGCTGGTCTCCTTCGGGAGGTACTTCAGCCACAGCTACAAATTTGGGAGCAGGCACTTATGTGTGTACCATAACCGACTCTAAGAACTGCACCAGTACACAATCGGTTACTATTTCTCAGCCTTCCGCAGCCTTAAACAGCTCAGTGAGTGCACAAACCAATGTGGCTTGTTATGGCAACAGTACAGGTGCTGCAACAATTACAGCTAATGGGGGTACCCCAAATTATAATTACAGTTGGGCTCCATCCGGTGGCACCTCAGCCACAGCAATAAACCTTGCGTCAGGAACTTATACTTGTACTATTACAGATCAAAAGGGTTGTACAAAAACCCAGGTAGTAACCATAACTCAGCCTAGTGCGGGCATGACACCCTCTGTTGCCAGTCAAACAAATGTAAATTGTTTTGGAAACGCTACAGGATCAGCAACAGTGAGTGTTAATGGCGGAACTCCTGGATATACCTATTCCTGGTCGCCTTCTGGTGGTACTTCTGCTACAGCTACTAACCTGGCTGTTGGTACTTATGTGTGCACCATTGCTGATCAAAGTGGTTGTACCAGCACACAAAGTGTTACCATAACCCAGCCTCAGGCTGCTTTGTCGGCAAATATAGGCGGACAAAGTAATGTAGACTGTTTCGGTAACGCTACCGGTTCCGCAGTGGTAAATGTTTCCGGAGGTACTCAGGCTTATACTTATTTCTGGTCTCCATCCGGCGGAACAGCCGCCGCTGCTAACAATTTAAGCGTTGGTACTTATGTTTGCACCATAACCGATAGTAAAGGCTGTACAACCACACAATCGGTTACCATCACTCAGCCAGCTGCAACCTTAGTGGCAGCTTCAGGTACCAAAACAGATGTAAAATGTAATGGAGATAAAACCGGATCAGCTGCTGTAAATGTAAATGGGGGCACTACGCCCTATACTTATAACTGGCTACCTTCAGGCGGAACAGCTGCTACAGCTGCTAATATTGGGGCAGGCACCTATACTTGTGAAGTTATAGATAAAAATGGGTGTAAAGCACAACAGATTATTACCATTACTGAGCCTCCTTTACTAACTGTTCAAACCAATGCAAGCACCTTTTGTGAAACCATGCCAGGAACGGTTAGCGCTACAGTTACAGGTGGGGTAAGTGCTTATAATTATAGCTGGGCACCAAATAATGCCAATACATCCTCGTTTACTATCACACACAATACAGCAAGTAGCATAACTTATACGCTCACTGTAACTGATGCCAACAATTGTGTGGTTGTTAAAAATCAGGCAGTAACTGTACTACCTAAGCCCGATGCCCAAATAGCCAGTACCGACCCATCCAAAATATTTTATTTAGGAGATAATGGGGTAATGGTGTGCTTTACTGATCATACGGATGGGGCTACACAGTGGAACTGGTTATTTAATTCAACAGAAACTTCACCTGCACAAAACCCCTGTTTTCAGGTTGATAAAGTGGGTATGTATTGTGTAAATGTAGTGGTTAAGAATAATGCCGGTTGTGCAGATAAAGATTCTATTTGCGTGGAAGTGAAACAAAAAGAAATTATTTTCCCTAATATATACACCCCTAATAGTGACGGAAAAAATGATTTGTTCACGATAAATTCTTCCGGGTATGAAAAAATTTCCTGTGAAATTTATTCCCGCTGGGGTACCAGGTTATACTCCTGGGAAGGAGTAAGTGGTGGATGGAACGGTCAGCTGGAAGACGGCAGGCAGGCTTCGGACGGTACTTATTACTTTACTGCCATATTTACCGATAAAAACGGAAAAACACTCAAAAAGATTGGCTCCTTCATGTTAATGAGGTAAGGATTTAAATCACTTCATTTTTTAGAACCAGAGTAGACCGGCGCAAATAAGCAACTACTCTGGTTTTTGTTTTTAATTCGTGAGGACTTCTCACCGGAAGCTGCGCCGGCGGGTATATTACCCCGGCCCCTGAGGTTCATGCCTGTGATGGCCTTCACTGGCAAAAAGCAAATCAATATGCTATGACATAGGTAATGATCGTGACTCATGTATATAGTTTGTCACTCAGCGCTTTACCGAAATTGACTTTTATTTATGGAAAAATAGCTTCATATTTGAGAGGAATAAACAAAAACCCGTTTATGCCTGAACCCAAGCTTAGCTCAGATCTTTTGAAAGAAGAACATTTCTCTTTAGAAATTTTGAAAAAGGCGTATTCATTGATGTATACTGCCAAAAGTTTAAGTGAGCTTTACGAAGCCAATAAAGAAATTACAGCAAAGTACGTGCATGCAACTTCCAGGGGTCATGAGGCTATACAATTGGCCTTAGGCTTGCAATTATTGCCACAGGATTATTTAAGTGCCTATTACCGCGATGATAGTATTTTGCTGGGTATAGGTATCACTCCTTATGAGTTAATGCTTCAGTTACTGGCTAAAAAAGAAGACCCTTTTTCGGGAGGAAGAACCTATTATTCGCATCCCAGTTTAAGAAGGGAGAGTATGCCTAAAATTCCCCATCAGTCAAGTGCAACCGGTATGCAGGCCATACCTTCAACCGGCGTAGCTATGGGAATAAAATACCTGGAAGAAATTGGGAAAATGGATAATGCTCCCGTTTCTGTTTGCTCTTTGGGAGATGCTTCCATTACAGAGGGTGAAGTGGCGGAGGCTTTTCAAATGGCCGTATTAAAAAAACTCCCTGTTTTGTTTTTAGTACAGGATAATGAGTGGGATATCTCTGCACATGCCAGTGAAATAAGGGCACAAGACGCCACCGAATATGCAAAGGGCTTTAAAGGCCTTGAAACAAGGAGCATTGATGGAACCGATTTTATACTTTCCTATCAAACCATAAAGGAAGTGTTGGACAAAATACGCAAGGAAAGAAGGCCGTTTCTGATACATGCCCGTGTGCCGTTGCTCAATCATCACACGTCTGGTGTGAGAAAAGAATGGTATCGTGGAGATTTGGAGGAGGCAGCCAAAAGAGATCCGCTCCCTAAACTAAAAAACCGCTTAATTGTTGAAGGTGTTAACCCTCAAGAAATACAAGACCTGGAAACATCAATAGTGGAAGAAGTAAAAGCAGCCTATGAACTGGCTTTAAAGGCAGAAGACCCCTCGCCTGAAGATTTATTTAAGCATGTATTTGCACCAAGCCCGGTAATAGAAGAAAAAGGACAAAGAACACCAGCCGGAAAGCAACCGACTGTAATGGTAGATAGCGCCTTGTTTGCTATCCGGGAGCTGATGCAAAAGCATCCAGAATGCTTGCTTTATGGGCAGGATGTGGGAGCCAGGCTTGGAGGCGTGTTTCGTGAAGCAGCTACTCTGGCTCAGCAATTTGGAAATCATAGGGTATTTAACACCCCAATACAAGAGGCTTTTATTATTGGTTCAACAGTAGGTATGAGTGCAGTAGGCCTGAAGCCTATTGTTGAGGTGCAGTTTGCCGATTATATATGGCCTGGTCTTAATCAATTGTTTACAGAAGTGTCGCGATCCTGTTACCTCTCCAACGGAAAGTGGCCGGTAAGCTGTATTATCCGGGTTCCTATCGGAGCATACGGCAGTGGCGGCCCGTACCATTCAAGCAGTGTGGAGAGTGTGTTAACCAATATTCATGGAATAAAAATAGCCTACCCCAGCACAGGGGCAGACTTAAAGGGCTTAATGAAAGCAGCATATTATGACCCTAATCCGGTAGTTATGCTGGAGCACAAGGGACTTTACTGGAGCAAAATAAAAGGCACTGAAGAAGCTAAAACAATTGAGCCGGATGAAGAATATATCATCCCCTTTGGTAAATCAAGAATGGCATTGGAAGCAAAAGAGGAGAAAATAAAAAAAGGAGAAAGCTTGCTCATCATCAGTTATGGAATGGGCATTTACTGGGCAAAGAACGCGGCGAAAAAATTTGAAGGTAGAGTAAGCATACTGGATTTAAGAACCCTGGTACCCATAGATGAAACAGCTATTCTGGAACAAGCGAAACTACATGGAAAAGTGATGGTGCTTACCGAAGAACCGGTAAGGAACGGCTTCTCGCAAGCTATAGCCTCTCTCATTTCCCAGCAATGTTTTGAGTACCTTGATGCAGCGGTAAAGGTAGTAGGAGCAGAGAACCTTCCGGCAATACCGCTTAATTCCATTTTGGAAAAAACTATGTTGCCCAATGCAGAAAAGGTTGAAAAAGTAATTGACCAAATGCTTAATGAATAAATAAATAAAGTTTTTAATCAGGAAGTACTATCCTGATCATAGTAAAACAAAGAATGTATAAAATAGAAGGCTTAAGTCACGATCAGCGGGTGTTATTGGAAGAAGGGAAACTATTACCACTTATGGAAGAGTTTTATACCATTCAGGGAGAAGGGTACCACAGTGGCAAAGCGGCTTATTTTATCAGAATTGGTGGTTGTGATGTGGGTTGCCATTGGTGCGATGTAAAAGAAAGCTGGGATGCAGCTATGCATCCTTTAACAAACACAACAACTATTATAGAAAACGCACTTCATTTTCCTTCCAAATCGGTAGTGATTACAGGAGGAGAACCTCTGCAATACAATTTGACCTATTTAACACAAGGTTTGAAAGAAAAAAATGCACTTACTTTTATTGAAACTTCCGGGGCATTTCCTTTGACAGGGTTGTGGGATTGGGTTTGTTTATCGCCCAAAAAAAACATGCCGCCATTAGAAGAGAATTGTATTAGGGCGGACGAGTTGAAAATTATTGTTTATAACAAGCATGATTTAGTGTGGGCAGAAGAATATGCAGCAAAAGTGAAGGATTCCTGTAAATTGTTTTTGCAACCTGAGTGGAGTAAAAGAAATGAAGTAATGCCGCTGATAACGGATTATATCATGAATCACCCTCGTTGGATGGCTTCCCTGCAAAGCCACAAATACATGAACATTCCTTAAACTGATACTATATTAACTTATTTTAGCTATGACAGAAGGAGCAAAAACTACAGCGTAATTTTTAAAAAAATGATCGGCATTTGTAGCTTGTCCATTTCATAGGAAAGCTTTCTACATCTACACTTTAAGTATAAATGGCTTTGAAATAAAACCCCATTCCTTTAAATAATAGGGTTATTATACCGTTGAATTTGCATTTCTGAAGTGAAATGCTTAGACTAATTTTCACGATTAATCAATAGTTAGAAATAAATTAAAAATCGAATAAAATGAAAAAACAATTACTTACTTTTTTACTTTGCAGTTGTTCAATAACAAGCGTACTTAGTCAGGCGGTTTATTGCAACAAGGTGATTAGCGGTTATATACCCAGCTGGAGAGACGCCTCAGACGTTAATTATAATGAACTTACGCATGCCTTCTTTGCATTTATAGGAAGTGATGCTTCGGGAACCCTTTGCACGTATGAATCTTCAGGCTCCGGAACTATTGTAGGCCCTGCTATAGAAAACAGCCCTTCTATTCTCAATAATTTCAATCAGTTTTTAGCCGCCTGTAATGCTTCTAAAACCAAGAAAATAATTAGCATAGGTGGTTATGGTTGCGATCCATACATGAATGCTATGGTGAGTGGAGGTAACTTAACAAAGTTTGTTACTAATCTTATGGATTTTGTTAATAAATACAATTTAGATGGAATTGATATTGACTGGGAAGACGTGGCGGATGCTACACAAAGTGCTAACTGGGGTAAATTGTGTGATGCTTTAAGGGTGCAAACAACAGCCAAAAATAAATTATTGTTTGCTACTGTTGGTGCCGGGTATAGGGCACCTAACTTCCCGCATGCCAAGGTTGCTACCTGTGATTTTGTTCAGTTAATGGCTTATGACAATACCGCAACCTGGAGCTCTTCGCCTGCAGGTAATCACTCCACCGTGGCTGACGCCAATGACGCAATAACCAAATGGGCAGGTTATGGTGTACCAAAAAGTAAAATGATTATAGGAGTTCCATTTTATGGGTATCAGCAACCTAATTCGGGCGGATTAAAAACCAAAGACTGGACCTATAAAGATTTTGTTGCCGCATATCCAAGTGCAGGAGATGTGGATAATTTTCCGGTACCAGGTACTTCGGAAACCATTGGCTTAAACGGCATGACAACTATTAAGGCAAAAACAAACATTGGTTATACCCAATTAAGCGGAACAATGGTATGGGAAATGACAGGTGATGTACAATACACCAATCCCAAATCACTGCATAAGGCCATGATGGCTGAAATGTTAAAATTATGCCCAACAGGTCATGGGAATAATCCGGTGAGTGTAATGGAGAGAGATGGAAATGGAACTAAAGTTTTCTATAATGCCTGGAACCACCGATTAGAAATTTCATTGAATACCCAAGAGCAAACCATGATCAGGCTTAGCAATTTATTAGGGCAGGAAGTGTTTAGTGAGAATTTGGGAGTAATAAATACTGCCAGTGTATCCTTAGATAAAGTTCATTTAGAGGAAGGAATTTATTTAGTGAGTGTTTATCGTCATGATCAACAAAGTACTTTCAGGGTATTTATTGGAAAATAAATACGCTTGATTATCCCCGAAAAAACCACGTTAATGTTAACGTGGTTTTTAATTTATATCAGGTGAACAATTATTTAGCCCAAAATAATTTTTTAACAAACATTTTTGATTGAATTCCTGATTGAACTACGGATAAATTCCCGGAATTCGTAGCTTCTTCATTAGCCGGGTAGGGGAAACGTGTGGGTGTTCCCAAACCCGTATAAGGAGAAGCCGGAGCTTCAATTAATACAGGAAAACCTGTTCTTCTTGCTTCAGACCAGGCCTCAGTACCCTGCATGTATAACGCAAGCCATTTTTGTTCTGCAATGGCCTGTGGCTTGTCACTTACTGCGTTGAGGTCAACCAAACTATGATTAAGATAAGTATTGATAGCCGCAGTGGTAACACCATTTTTACTCATATTTTCTGTTATAGCTGCATCGTATGCCTGCTTGGCGGTATAAGTTCCTGCATTCCATCCATTATTGGCTGCTTCAGCAATAATGAAAAGAACTTCAGAATAGGATAATAAAACCGTTGGAATAGTTCCTGAACCAATAAACTTAACACCTATGGCCGGAATATTATTTTTTACAGGGATAGAATTAGCGCCATTTTGAAGCCCCTGAAAACGATCTGTGAGTGAAGTGTTTTTTGCGGAGTCGGCATAAATGTTTAAACGTGGATCATTTCTGTTCTTTAAAGTAGTGGTTAATAATTTACTTGCCACGGTACATGGGTTACTCCTATGTGAATTATAAGCAGGGTTTCTTTCTGCAGTGCTTGTTAAAAAGTAGTTAAATTTCGCTTCATCAGCACGGCTGGTAAAAATTGGAAATTTAGAAGTGTTGGATAATATTTCTTCTATTCCTTCTTTAGCAATTTTCTGATCGGCAGCGCTGCTTGAACCAGATAATCGAATATAGACTCTTAAAAGAAGGGAATTGGAAAATTTCCTCCATTTGCTTCCATTTCCCGCGTAAATCATATCCCCTGAACCGAGAATATCCACAGTGGAAGTGCCAGGGTCATTTTCCAAAAGAGTGCTCGCTTCTTTTAGCTCTTTTATAAGTGAAAGATAAATGGAACGGGGAGAATCATATTTAGGAGTATAATTCTCTTCTTTTCCTTTGAATGCTTCTGAATAGGGAACATCGCCCCAAAGGTCTGTTATGATTTGGAAAGTATAAGCTTTTAAAATTTTCGCTACAGCTTTACGTTTTGGGGTTTCCGCAGAAGAGCTTATATCCAGGTTGTTCAGGTTAGCAGCTGTTCTATACATAAGAGACCAGGCAGAGCTTGGATCACGGGGTGCATACCGGTCTCCCTCAAAGTAATTGTTTCTGGCCAATTGTTGTGCCCAAAGAGAAGCTAATCCAAATCCCAGCCCATCTTCTACTGTTTGAGCCAGTCTTATTTGAGCTCCGGCCAGCACATTTGTATAGGGAGCTTCTGTTAAGTTGTTGGGGTTAGTATTTATTTTTTCAAAATCTTTTTTACAAGATGTTAATTGTTCTATTACAATGAATAATACAATTATTATGGCAAACCTGTTTTTCATTTTTATAATTGTCTTGGTTATTAAAATTTGGCGTTAACAGTGAATCCGAAAGTACGGGCTGATGGTGTTTGAATATATTCTATTCCTAAGCTTGATAATCCAGGGCTAAATGCTGTTTCAGGGTCAACATTCGGTAACTTGGAATAAAGCAGCATAAGGTTTCTGCTATAGAATGAGATGTTGAGCCCTTTTAGTTTAATTTTTTCTACAAATAATTTAGGGAGCTCGTATCCCAGACTTACTTGCCTTAGTTTAATAAAGGAAGCATCATACACAAATTGCTCATGCCTTCCTTTATCTACAGCATCTTGCCAGTAAAACTGTGCTTTTGTTTCTATGTCGTTAGCAATATAATGGCCTGGATTATTTACATCTTCTTTTACTGAATTAGGAACTATATAGCTATCGCGCCCCTCAAGGGTGTAATCAAAGACGCCAGTTGAAGCTCCATAATAATTTGTTCCTGAAAATACTTTCGAGCCTATTCTGGAATCAATAAGGAAACTTAAACTAATGTTGTTATATGAAAACGTATTAGTTAATCCCGCTAAAAACTTCGGAGTTGCATTACCCAAATAACTTTTTTGAGCTTCTAATTTTGGATGCCCATTTTCATCAACAATAATTTTTCCGCTTGCAGGATCGCGCATCATCGCATATCCATATATAGATCCAAAAGGTTTACCCTCCTCAGCATATACAATTGTTCCGTATAAGCTGGATAAGGGATATTGTTTAACACGTCCTTCCGGATCCAATTCACTTATTTTACTGATGTTTTGTGAGAAATTAGCGTTCACGTCCCAGTTAAACCCATTTTCATGCTGAAACGGAGAAGCATATAACTGAATCTCTATTCCCTGATTAATGATACTTCCACCATTAATTATAGTACTGGTATAACCGGAAGTTGGACTTATCCCGATGTCAAATATTTGGTTGTAAGATTTAGAGGTGTAATAGGTAATGTCAAAACCTAAGCGGTTATTGAAAAACTTAAGGTCACTACCTATTTCAATACTGCTGGTTCTTTCTGGTTTTAGGTTTAGATTGTGCCTCGTTGTTCCCTGGAAAAAGGGATAAACATTGTTGAATTGAACCCCTTTTGCAACAATATCCTGCAAACTATATGGATCTGTGTCGTTTCCAACATCGGCATAACTTGCTCTTATTTTACCAAATGTAAACCATTGAGGTAATTTATTTTGAAAACTTTCGGTAAAAATCCAGGCCGTTGAAGCAGAATAGTAGGAGTAAGGATTATTTTTAGGAGCAATAGCCGAAGACCAGTCACTACGAAAGGTTAATCCAATAATCAGGGCTTTATCATAGCTAAAGGTAGACGAAGCCAATACACTGTTAACTACTTTTTTCGATATACTGGTAGAGGAAACTGTTTTAGTTGTTGCATTATCAGTGGTGTATAGATCTTCAACAAAAAGACCATCAACCAATACACTTTGGAAATTCGCTTTATTGGTTCTGTCCGCAATTCCAACATAGGCGTCAATATTTATTTTTTCAGAAATATCTTTATTGGCCATTAGCATCAGATCTTTATTTACTTCAGATCTCAGTCCGTCAGATTGTGAAAAACCACCTCCCATTTGCAGGTCAAAGGTTCCTTTAGCTATACGCTCTTTTATTTGCTCACTATAATAATCACTTAATACACGACCCTGAGCAGTAAGCCAGCTATTCAGCTTGTACCTTGCGGTTAAAGAGCTTGTGTACCTGTCGCGGTGATAGGAGTTGGTGTTTTTATTGAGCACCCAAAAAGGATTGTTGGAATAGTAGTTAATCCAGTTTGTTTGAGTGTGGGTTCCATCCGGATTGGTTATTTGATAATGATCCTTTAGGTAATTCCAGTCTACTTGTCTTCCAGACCAGATAAACTGATTAAAAGGATTGGTGTATCCGCTATTTTGATTTCCATACCCCGTTTTTACTCTGTTGTCAGAGTGATCAGATACGTAGGTGATCGCTGAATTTATTGTGAATTTGTCAGTAATAGCTAATCCACTGGATAAATTTAACGTGTTTCGTTTCAAGTCCGTATTGGGAACCATACCTTTTTGGTTAAAATTGGTATAAGACAAGCGTGCATTACTTTTCTCATTTGCTCCTGAAACAGCAATGTGATGTGTAACTGCTTTACCAGTACTTAAAAAGTCTGTATAGTTATCAGGGTGTGCCACCCAGGGTTGTTGTTGTCCGGTAAACTGATCTATCAACTGTCCATTTAATTCGGGGCCCCAGCTTTGATCCCAATCATCATTTATTCCTCCACCTAAACCATCTACCCATTGAAATTTTCCTTCTAAGCCCTGGCCATAAGTATTTTGAAATTTAGGAATGACAAATGGAGTCTCAAATCCCATATTCATACTTAGTCAACTCCCAAACCTTTTGTGCCTTTAGTTTTGGCGGATTTAGTAGTGATAAGTATAACACCATTAGCTCCACGGGATCCCCAAATTGCTGTGGATGCAGCACCCTTTAATACGGAAACACTCTCAATGTCGTCTGGATTAATGGTAGAAGCTGCATTACCATAATCTACTCTGGTATCTCCTTCTCCAATATTTCCTGAAGCATTATTGTATGGAACCCCATCTACAACAAAAAGAGGTTGATTACTCCCTGTCAAGGACTTGTAGCCCCTTAAAATAATACTGGCTGAAGAACCAACGCTTCCTGAAGAACTGGTTACTTGTGCTCCCGCTATATTTCCTGATAAATTATTCAGCACATTATTATCACGGGCAATTGTAATTTTTTCCCCCTTTAATTCCTGTACTGCATATCCCACCTTCTTCTTTTCCTGACTTATCCCCAAAGCGGTGACCACCAATTCCTTTAAACTGGTGCTTTCTGAGGTAAGTTTGATTTCTACGAAATTTTTTACACTAACGTTAATTTCAGTTGTTTTGTAGCCTAAGAATTTGACAACCAACAAAGACTCACCTGAAGGTAAAAGTTTAAGCACAAACTTTCCATCAATGTCTGTATTTACTCCATTGTTTGTTCCTTTTTGTATAACCGAAACACCTGGTAGTGCTTCGTTTGTAGTGCTATCCAATACTACACCTGTTATAGATTTTTCCTGGCCGTAAATTATACCCATGGAAAAAAACCATAGTAGAATAAATGTTGCTTTCTTTTTTTTAAAATGTAATTTCATGAAGTTAGAGGATTTTGGTGATACAGTATTTCTTTTCAAAACGAAGCAAATATAGACAGACAAATAAATTTATTGTATGTCTACTTAAAGTCGTATTAATATCTGATAAAATAATATCATGTGATGCATAGGGTATCTTTAAAGAGGTATATGCCTTTAATGTTTTCATCGCAGTTAAATTTTTTTCATGATTTTTATGCTTGTGTTAAGCTTATCGATTCATGAAATATACAGTCTGACGCATTCTCCGGCTTAAATATACACTTTAGATTACCCTTTCATTTGTGTTTGTGCATGTGTCATAACATTAATATTTCAGCGTGTGATGTTATTAATTTTTGTAAGCAGTTGAGCCAGATTAGATCAAAACACTTCATCCTGTTTAGAATAGTATAAATCAGGTCTAAATCGTTAAATACGATACTTTCAAATAAGAATGGTTTTGAAGAAAAATTGAAAACTGATGAAGGTAAGCAGGAACCCTATACAGGCTCCTGCTTATGGTGATTAGACCAGCTAATTAGTACGTGGTAAATGTACATTGATTTTAATCCAGTATCATTATTTTTTTCGTAACATTTTTATTGTTACCACTTATTTGAATAAAATAAGTTCCTTTGGCTAAATCAGTAAGGTTTAAGATCAATTCCTGAGCATCATGTTGTTTTTCTGATCTTATCAAATTTCCACATATATCAAAAATGGTAAAAGATGGGTCTTTTATTTTTTGCGCAAAGTATATTGTAAACAATCCGTTAAAAGAAGGATTGGGAGAGATATTCACATTGGTGAATATACTTTCGGGTTGATCTACGCCTACAGTTACATTCAAGCTATAATCTTCTATCTCACCTGATTCGCAAATAGGTCCACAACCGTCTGTTGGAGGGGTGCAGGGGCTTCCTACGTAAACAGCAAATACCCTCATTCTGACTTTTGAAACAGCTAAGCCCCCGGGAACAGTGATACTGCAATTTACGGTACCATTTCCGGTGATGTTTACTGGGTTTGTTTTTTCATTCACATCTGAAAAATCTCCATCCTGATTCCAGTCTATAAACACTACAACGGCATTGGGGTCAGTAGCTCCACTTCCATCAATGGAAACAGTCATTGGGTATGTTTGTCCGGGAGATACTACTCCACTTATATTCAGGTAAGCAGTATACCAGGAAGAAGATCCTGCACCGCCACCTGCGGAGGCAGTACTACTATTATTAATTCCGGCACAAGTTACATTTTTAATATATTGATAGTGGTACTGGCCTCCAATTGGATCACAAGGAGGGATTACGTTTGCAACTGTAATTGTTTTGGTTACCGAAGCAGTAGTGGGAGTGGAAGAGGGATTGGTTACTGTTAACGTAATAGAATAAGTGCCAACCGTATTATAAGCAATGGTATGTGGACCTTTTGTACTGGCACTTGCAGGGTTACCTCCGGTAAATGACCAGCTCCAGGCAGTAATATTTCCTGTAGTAGTTACTGAAGCATCAGTAAATGTAATTGACTGACCAGGAAGTATAATGGTAGCGCTCGTTAGAAAATTAGCTTCCAAGGGAGCTGTCTGACAACCGGCCGATAATAGATTTGACGGCTGCCATAATTCTTTTCTATATCCAACACTACTGTTCAATGTGGCTGTCATCCGGTCTGCCTGTCCATTGGTAAACATTTTATAACAATCGGTATAATCCATATAATTCTCATAATTTTCCATGGAGCTACAACTGGTTCTTGCACTGCAGGCTCCTGAGTTTGTATTATCAGCCGGCGTATCTGCTACGGCATCACCGGTTCCACTGCAACCACCTTCAAAAGTGTGTATAAGGTTTAACCAATGACCAAACTCGTGTGTTAAAACTGAAGCAAATTCTTTTGAAGTATTCGACCCTAGATATTGACCATTGTAAACCACTCTCGCTGTGTTTGCATTTGACATATTTGTGTTTGGATACCATGCAACGCCAGAGTTATATTGACCTCCGTCATTATATAAATCGGCAACTATGTACACATTCATGTATTTTTTACAATTCCATGCATCAGCAGCTATCTGGGCATCATACCCGCTACCATTTCCGTACCCTGCTCCTGTGGTGGATTTGTAATCTATACCTGTAGTAGGATTACCGTTGGGGTCTTTTTTAGCTAAGCAAAATTCTATACTTAATTTGCCTTTTATATTTGCAAAGGCCGGATCAGTAGAGTTATAATCGTCATTTAATCCATTGAAGTCTTTGTTTACTTCGTTCAAGGCGTTTATTACCTTTTGGTCAGTAACCGTTTTTCCCCAAAAAGTATGAGTAGGACCGCCGTATACGTGAAATACAACTGGTATGGTATATGTGGCTCCACGGTCTTTAAGGTTTTTGTGATCCGCTAAGAACTGCCGGATTTCTTCCTCATAGGCAATCCGTTCGTTTCTATTGAAAGATATGTTAAGCATTTCCTGATTTGCTTCGGATGAGCCACAATTTATTTGTGCATAGCCCACCCCATTTAAAGTACCTAACAAGGTAACTGTAGTAAAAAATTGTTTAAGTGTTTTCATGTGTATTTATAACTTATTTTGATGTTGGATTGCTTTGTTTTAATAGTTATGTCATTTGTATAAAATGTTTTTCACTTACGCTCATATATGGTATAAATAGTTAATGCTGAATGATTATTTTTTCGGTTTTTATAAAACCTTTTCCCTCAATAGTAATTAAGTATGTCCCGTTCATTAGCATAGTAATGTCAATAGCTAAAGGTGAATCTGACTTTATCATTGTCTCCTCACGCACTATTTTTCCCTGGGTATCTGCAATTGAAAGGTTAAAAGATCCTTCGGCTACCTCTTCACAATCTATATACAAAGTGGTAGCAGTTGGATTAGGGTAAATACAGGAAAGTAGCCCGTTCTTTTTTTCGTTAGCTGGGATACGGGTGGTACCCGAAGTAATTCCCTTTAATAGCATGAGTATATGGGCTGATGACCAGCTGAAATTATTAGCATTTAAACCATTCCCATTTGTGGGATTGTAGTTTTCTCTGATAGGTTCTTCGGTAAATAACCCGGATGTATTAGAGAAAAAATTACTGATCATTTGATCGGCTGTATTTTGAAATCCGTAATTATATAATCCAGAAACGCCGAAGTAAAATTGGTCTACCCAAACAGGCCCTCTCCAATATCCGTTCGCCGGGTTAAATTGAGTGGCATCGGCGCATAGGGTTGGTAATGGCATAAACGTGTTAAATTTGTTAGGGAGACTCATCATGTTTTTTACCTGAGTAGCTTCTGCATTTCCGGCAACCCCGGCCCAAAGCGGAATCCATCCTTCCGGTCCTTCAACTGTCGAAAAATTCCCGGAGTTAATTCCCCTGTCATAATAAAATCCCTTTGCAGGGGAATAGAAAGTAGAGTTAATTTTTATTTTCAATCGGGCTGCTTCAGCAAGAAATTTATCTTTTTCATTTTGTATTCCCAAAATGCCGGCCATGTCTGCCAAATAAATTTTCTCTTTGTATAAATACGCGTTTAAATCAACAGACTCCTGATTAAGAGACCAGGCACCTGTACCATTGGAGAGAAGAGAGCAGTTGTCAAACCTTACTGCATTATCCATTCCACTTTCCCATTTTGCGGCAATTAATGTACCATCTGTGGATCCGTATTCACAAAGGCTATCTTTATCATGATCCCTGTAAGTATACCACCAATTATGGTACTTACAAAGTTTAGGGTAAATATTTTTCAGAAATAGCAGATCCTGACTTTTCTTGAATAAAGCATTTACAGCCCATGCAGATAGTGGAGGTTTTGTATCCCTGTTGTTACCCACACCATTTATATCAATATAATCTGGTATCATGCCTTCATTGGTTTGATGATCAAAGAGGCACAAGATATTTTCTTTAGCGAGATCAATATTAAAATCAATCATTCCAACTGCCTGCTTCCAACTATCCCAGGACCATACGCCATAAAACCCATTATAACTTGCAGATGGAAAAACGCCATCGTGCAAAATACCAGCACCGGCAGCTCCCCGCCAATTTGTTGTAAGGGTTTCAATACACTTAACCGCCAGCTTTTTTTGTTGCCAGCTAAGTGAAGTGGGCACCTCTTTGAAATAATTATTCAGGTACAAATTCCAACGAGCTTCATTTGAATTGAATTCGGTATCAAACCCGTTTGAGGTGGGGGCTAACGTTCCGGCTCCCGGATAGTATTTGTGTGATTGAAGGAATTTTATTGTGGTATTTGAAGCAACACTTATTGAAGAACATTGAGCATTATATGTTTTGCTGGTATTTGTAATGTTATAATTTAGTTGTGGCGAAATAAAATCTATCACATACGCAAATACGGTACCAGTGGTAGTGCTTACCCTGTTATTGGATTTACTGACAACGGCAGAATTTAGTAGCGCAGTTCCCTTCCACTCAATAGTAAATATGCGGGTTGAAGGAGCGGTATTGGTAATACTTGTTTGAACTAAGGCTTCCTTTTTAGATGTAAAAATAAGGTCTATTTGAATTTTTAAATTGGATATACTTATTGATTGGCGAAGCAAACCAGGATAATAGTTAGCAACTATATTTGCAGCCGAGAGGTTGATAGGATTAGCTCCTTCTGATATGGATAATTGTGCAAATGAATTAGCAAGCCATTTTCCTTCATATTCCATAATAAGTGGGCCTATAAATCCTCCACAGTCCTGAGGGCGTGAGGGTAAACAATAGGCAAACCAGGCACCCTGATCAGAAAAGAAGGTCTGAGTAATATTGCTTGAAGACAGAACAGTATGCTTAGCCATGAGTACGTCAGGGAAATCCATTCGGCTTACCTGTTGAAATAATGGTAAACTAAGTGAACAATGAAATAAAATGAAAATTACCTTTTTCATAAAAACAGTACGCTTATTTATTTGTAAGGCCTACTTACATTGGCCGTATTGGCGAATAATTCCCATCACCGAAGGTGTGTAGGATGATATATGCTATTCCATCTCCGAAGCAGAAAAAAACCAATACTTACCTTTACTGTTCATTCCTGTGATGCAGTTCAACTCCACTGGTGAACCTTCCAAATCAGAATAACATCTCTTTAGTAGAACAAACGCCATTAAATCATGATTCCCGGTAATCTAAAAATTTATCACTGCCAACAAGTATTTGCTAAAGTATATCAAATGATAAAAGCGTAAAGCGCAATCTTATCAGATGATAATATTTTCTTAACCATATTTAATAAAGCAAGCCATACAGTTTTATGATTAAGAGCCTTCCTCCGGGTCTATCTTTGAAGGTATAATACACCGCCCTATTTGCGGAATCCGGGTTCAGGGTTTGCTCTTGGGTTCATGCCTGTGGTTAAATACCGGCCTTAAAATAAACTCATATGAGTAATTATTGTAAGGTATCGTATAAACCGAATGTGGCTTTGCTCCCCAACTGTTATCTCCTCCAACTCCCATTTGGGCATAATCAATATTCCACCAAACTAATTCCGACCCCTTTATTGAGCCTCCATGCACATTATATTTTAATTTCCTGTCATAATCTAAAAGGTGCATGTTAAACGGTAAGGCTCCTCCGCTTAACCAGTGTTCGTATGGCGAAATAGCCATTAATCCTATTCCTTCCTTGTTTTGCAGTGCCATCCAGCGTATATCAGTACGATTAGCACTCTCTTGTGCCCGGGGATATGGATGAAAAAGTGAATCTACCGACAGGGTGTATAATCCAATATTTGCTGAGTATTTTCTATCACAATAATTATCAAAAGGGCCCCGGCCAAGCCAGCTAAAACGGTTGAAAGATGATGCTAATAAACATCTCAAGCCTATTCTGGGAATTTCAGGCTGAACCCATTCGCCGGCAATTAGTTTATAGCTTATATGTATGTCTCCATTTGCTTTTATGATGTAAGTCATACCTAATTCGCTTTTTACATCTTTTAAAAAATGACGGGTTATTACTTCTATTGCTGAGCTATCTTTTTGCCTGAAGTTCATTTCTATGAGATTTGTTTTATCTCCGGCATATTGCCAGCATACTGATTTTATTTGCATACTGGTTCCAATATCATTGTCTGTTGCCGGCCGCCAGAAATTAGGTCTAATTTCATCCTTAAGTATTTCGGAAGCATTAATTTTATAGCTACTTAAGAACCCACTTATTCGGCTAAATACTATTTGTATTTTACCAGCATCTATGGTGAGTTTCTCCTGATCCTCTTCTTTGATGATTATTTCTTTTATTTTACCAAGAGGCTCATGGATTCTGTATACCGGAAGTTTAAACTGTTCTTCAGCAATTTTGTAATTGGCAGGAATAGCCATAGTATGTTCAGTTGTCCAGGCTTCAATAGTCAAAAAGTATTCTGCTCCGGGTGTAGCTACTATTTCTGGGAGGTTTAATTTAATAATTGCTGAACAATGTGGTGCAAGGTTACTCACTGAAAAAGTTTCGCTATGTGATACTTTTCCTTCAGTTTCTATTTTCCATACAAATCTATATTTATCCAGTGTACTAAAATCAAAGTAATTGGTTACCATCATTTCGCTTGCACTCCATTCTACTGGTTTAAAATGTATATTTTGATATACTTTTTTTACCTCAAAAGCCTGTGGGTGCGGAGTTCTATCGGCAGCAAATATACCATCCGCACAAAAACTTGTGTCGCTTGTTTCTCCTACTACTCCCAGATCCTTTCCATAAGCCCATATATCATTGCCATTTTTATCTTTCCTTTTGAAAGTCTGATCTGAAAAATCCCAGATAAAACCACCTTGCAATTGTTGATGTTGATAAAATACATCCCAGTCATCCTTCAGATTCCCTCCGCTGTTACCCATCATGTGGGCGTATTCACATTGAATAAGGGGTTTCTTTCGGTGCTCTTTACTATATTCAAGCATGGAGTATAGTGATTTATACATGGGGCAATAGATGTCTGTATAATTATTGTCTCTTGCTTCTTCATACTGAACGGGCCTTGTATTATCAACTGATTTGAGGTACCGGTAGGTAGCTTCAAAATTACTTCCAAATTTACTTTCATTTCCAAGTGACCAGGTGATGATACTGCAAAAATTTTTATCACGTTGAAACATTCTGTTGGTTCTGTCCAGAAAAGCAGCCTTCCATTCTGGCCTATCTGCCAGTGTTTTCCATTCATGAAAATCCATTCCATCACATTCTATATTTGCTTCATCAACAATATAAATTCCATAGCGGTTACAAAGTAAATACCAGGGTTCAGCATTTGGGTAATGGCTACATCGAACGGCATTGATATTGTATTGCTTCATGAGTTCAATATCCCGTTTCATACTTTCAATCGTTATTACTTTACCGGTATACATATCATGCTCATGACGATTAACCCCTTTTATTTTAATTGCAACACCATTGACTTTAAAAATTCCATTCATGATTTCAATTTTCCTGAATCCAATTTCCTGCATAAAAGATTCTACTACCTGATGACTCGCATTAAATTGGGTAATAAGTAATCGGTATAGGTTAGGTTGCTCAGCATTCCAGCTTTTAATACCTTTAAACAATTTTTCAAAAGATAAGGTATCGCCGGTAAGCGGAATAGAGTGTTGATATAATACCTTGTCAGTTTCATCCATTACTTTTATCTCAAAGCTTGTTCCTTGCTCTTCTTTAAAGGGGCTTCTGTTAAGTTTAATACCCAATTGCATGAGCCCGTCTTTGTAATTATTAATCAAATCTGCTTTTACAAAGAAATCCTGCATCCCCAGTTTAGGTCTTGAAATCAAGTAAACACTGCGTTCTATCCCACTCAATTTCCACATATCCTGCCCTTCAAGGTATGTTCCATCTGAAAAACGGAAGACCTGAAGGGCAATACTGTTTTCACCCCGCTTCAAATAGTTTGTGATATTGAACTCTGCTGGAGTTTTACTGTCTTTACTAAGGCCAACCGGCTGGCCATTTATCCACAGATAGAAAAAGGAATTGACGGCTCCCAGATGTAAAATAATTTCCTGGTTCAACCAGTTTTCGGGAAGGGTAAAATTTCTTTTGTAGGAACCAACAGGATTAAAATCTTTTGGCACAAAAGGAGGATTAGGCTTAATAGGATACTCAACATCTGTAAAAATGAAAACATCAAAACCTTCTGTTTGCCAGTTGGCTGGTACTTTAATGCTCTTCCAGTTTTTGGTGGAGTAATTTTCTTTATAAAAGTCGTGGGGTCTTTTTTCAGGAGTATTGGCCAGGTGAAATTTCCACATACCATCCAAACTTAAGATCCGGTCAGAAATACCTTGCTGCAAAGCTTTTTCTGCTGAAGAAAAGGGCACAAAATAGGCATGAGCCGGAATAGTATTTTTGCTTACGAGTTGTGGATTTTCCCAGTCCTCCTGCCCTTCGGCTGGAAAAGTTATAAGTATTAAGGAAACAACAACTACTAATTTGAAGTGTGAATAGGATATCATACCTGGGTTCTAATTGGTTATTATATAGGTAATGCTTAGAATACTTTCCTCTCCGCCAGTACCTTTAAACCTGCTAATCCACTCCATGCTCTTCCATCGATCAGGAATATATTCACTTAAATGAGGATCTGAACAAGTAAGGGTAAAGGCATCGCAATTCATTTGGTTCATCAATACCCGAAACCGATCTATTTTTGTGCCCATAAAATCCACTTATTTAATAAAGTACTTACGACCCCTAAACTATATTATAAATAATTGTAGGCGTTTCACCCTACATGCAGATGATAGTACTTTATTAACCATGAGGATTTGTGAAATTTTATAGTGGAAGCCAAAACGGTGAAGTACCTTCTGTTATATTTCCAACAATCACTGCCAACCTGATGTAAATAAGATAAGCTTAGGAAATAATAGTTTTAATGGGATAACGATATGTATAAAATAAAAAAACCACCCGACTTTGGTGGCTTTTGTGCTCCCCGACCTGGGCTCGAACCAGGGACCCCATGATTAACAGTCATGTGCTCTAACCAGCTGAGCTATCGAGGAATCTTCCCTTAATTGGGAGTGCAATATTAGTATACTTTTTGGAAATAAACAATATATTTGTGTAAAAAAAAAAACTTAAAATTAAAACCGGTTCAAAATGAGTTTATTAGTAGTAGGTACCGTGGCCTTTGATGCCATTGAAACCCCCTTCGGTAAAACCGATAAAATTGTAGGTGGCGCCGCCAGCTATATTGCTCTTGCAGCATCTTACTTTACCAAAAACATCGGATTGGTTTCTGTAATAGGAGATGATTTTCCACAGGATTTTCTGCAACTGCTAAAAAAACAATCGGTTGACTTGAGTGGATTACAGCAGAAAAAAGGGGAGAAGTCCTTCTTTTGGGCAGGGAAATACCATAATGACCTCAATTCCCGCGACACCCTTGTAACTGAATTAAATGTACTGGCCACTTTCGATCCGGTAGTTCCGGAGGCTTATAAATCATGCGATTTCCTGATGCTCGGAAATCTCATGCCCCAGGTACAACAAAAGGTAATTCAACAACTCCATAAAAGACCCAAGCTCATAGTACTCGATACCATGAATTTCTGGATGGATTCTGCACTAGACGAATTGATGAAAACCATTGCCTTAGTGGACGTACTCACCATCAATGATTCAGAAGCCCGCCAGTTATCGGGAGAATATTCATTAGTAAAGGCAGCCCAGAAAATTTTAGCAATGGGCCCCAAAGTGCTGATTATTAAAAAAGGAGAACATGGAGCCTTGCTCTTTAACAAAGAAGAAGTGTTTTTTGCACCTGCCTTGCCTTTAGAAGAAGTATATGATCCAACCGGAGCCGGAGATAGTTTTGCGGGGGGCTTTATTGGCTTTCTGGCTCAAACCAAAGATATTTCCTTTGAAAACATGAAACGTGCCATTATACATGGTTCGGCAATGGCCAGCTTTACGGTAGAAAAATTTGGTACAGAACGCCTTGTTGGCTTAACACAAAAGAATATAGACGAGCGTTTACAGGAGTTTGTAGAACTGGTGCAGTTCGATATTTCTTTTGTGAACGAATAGAAAATTGAGTGCTTTTAGCGCGAAGGGATTTCTTTTACTGGAATCCCTTCATTTATTTACAAGAATTATTTTCAGCGTGGAAGATGAACTATTCCAACGGCCGGAGTTATAGAGGAAGGGTATATTCTCTGCCTCTATGGGTTAAATGAGCTCAGGATGTTTATAATGAATTTCCCAAAACATATTTTGTAGAAGACTAAAAATTATCATACCAACCCCGTTGCCTATTAATCATCAGACTTTGAAAGGCGGAAGATTTAAGGTTGATCTGTATGGAGTATTGCTTATTGAATCCAAAGGGAGTCCAGTTGATGTTAGCTACCCAACACCTCAAATCCCTGGAAATACTAAAGTTAGTAAAACTCAAGGCTTGTTTTTTAAAATCATAACCGCTTACCATATTCAAATTCCAGTTTTTGGTTACAGCCAGGCGCCCTGTAAAATTAAGGGTTTGGGTGTATTGCTGACTGGGAGGCAGTAGTTCATCCTTACGAAAGTTAATAATGTAGTTCATGCTGATGTTCCAGGAAGAGTTTGGAGTTGCATTGCTACCCGGCTTTGCAAAAAGCTCCGGACTAAAGCTGGCGTTTATAGCCAGACTGGCATCTGTAAAACGTGCAAATTGCTTGTTTTGGCTATATAACAATACGTTCTGTCTTCTCCCGGCCGAGTCTAATGAGTATGGATCAAATTGTGCTGAGGCCATCAGGTCGATATTTTTCCAAACCCTGTTTCTTCCGCTTACCTGAATCATACTCCAGGCATATTGCTTGGCGGCAACATCGTAATTGGCGCTAATACTAATGTTTTGTATCAGTGGCACTTTTTCGTAAACATAACCGGTATCCGATTTTTTACGCACTTTGGCATCAAGGCTGTTATTAAAATTTAAATTAATACTCCCGCTTTCACGGCTTACCGGGCCTCCATAGATACTATTCGTAAAAATAGAATATTCATTAACCTTTAGCGTATCTTCATAATACCTGATACCACCTATAGGAGAATGAGTTAAGTCGGGATGATAGGTGAAACTGGCAGTAGGAATAATAAAATGCCGGATTTGCTTAAGGCGTTTGGTTTTGAAATAAAAGTCGCCAAAAATTTTGGTGCTTAAACTGGTGCCAAAACTGGCGTCGGCTCCCAAATCTGCCTGGCGCAGGGTGTCTGTAATAACTTTTTTCTTGTCTTTATCATAATACTGCCTGATGCTGTTGGGATACATAACAGCCGTGAAGTTGGCATTGGGAGTAAGGGTAAAGTATTTGAATAAATTAAAATTGGTGCTCACCGGAATTTGGTGAAACATTCCTGATTGAATGTTGTTTAAATTTTGTGAGGTAAACATACTGGTATCTGTTCCTCTTAAAGTGCTGCGTGCACTTAGCGTATAATTAACCCCTAATTTATCGAGCCAGTTTTGATTGCTGCGGTTTTCATTTTTAAATGGAAAACTACGATTAATGGTATAGGTTAATTCAGGGAGGGTAATTTCCATGCTTCGGTTTAAGGTATTTTGGTTATGACGGGCATTTAACGAAAGGTTAGAGTTTTTAATCACCGGAATGGAAGAATTACTAAAACTATGACTATAAGCGATATTAGAGAAAAAAGTATTTGAAAGGTATTGGGTATTGCTGCTTGAGTTGTATTTGTTGTTTAAGCGACCCTGCAGGTTTACGTTTGCGCTGAATTGATCGTTCAGTCTGTGCCGGGAATCCTGGTTGTGGCTCCAGTTTAAGGAGAAGGTATTTATTTTTTTAAAAGCTAAGGATATATCCTTGTCAGGTGGAATTTCTTTTTCGCCCTGGTACAATTCCATATATTCAAAACTTAACGAACCCGAATAACGGTACCTGACACGGTAATTGTTTCTGGCTCTGACTGCCCAGGAACCGGAAGTGCTGATGTCTCCGGTAAGCAGTAATTCGGTTTTTTCGTTAATAGGAAAATAATACCCTCCGTTGCTTAATGAAGGACCCATTAATGACCCATTATTGAAGCTGGGGAAAATAATTCCGCTTTTAGATTTATTTTTGATGTTGGGAAAAACTCCAAATGGAAGTCCTAAAGGAGTTTTAATATTGGAGACCTCCACAAACACCGGGCCGGTAATAATTTTATCATTAGGAATAACTTTGGCTCTGGAGGCGCGGAAATAAAATTTGGCATCTTCAAAATCACAAGGAATACATTTAGCGTTTTTAATATACATTACATCATTGGTGTCCTTTTTAATTTGATCACCATATACCAGCATTTCAGCCTGTTTGGTGAGCACACCGTATATTTTCCCCTTCTTGCTTTTCAGGTTATAGATTATTTTCTCACACTTCATTTCGTTTTCTGCATCTTTAAATACCGGATATCCATACCCTTTTCCAGCGCTATCTAATGCTCCTTTTGCAGTAACCAGGTTATTTTTGGTGTCAATTTCTATGAGGGCTGCTTTCAAATTGGCTCCGGAGTAATCAACGGTAGCATCACCATATAAAAATATTTTTTGCAGTTCGGCATAATATACAATAGAGTCTTTGGCGGTATACTTAATAACTGACTCCAGGCTTTCATCCGTTAAAGAGTCTTTTTTTATTCGTAAAGTATCCGTAAATTGTATATATTTAGAGCTATGAACTGTTATTGCAGCGCGCGAGTGAGTTATTAACACCAGCCAATTGATAAGTAATAATATGGTGATATGTTGTCTCAAAACGCCTGCCTTAACTTTGGAGTTAGTAATCAGGTGTCAAAACTACGGAAAATAGTTGTTTTATTGTCAACCTTAAACAATGCAAACAATTAAAATTAAGAGAAGCGTGAGGTTAACTGCAAGAGTAATGATTATTCTTGCTCTTTTGCCTGGTTTATTGGGCTTCAGAACCGTTAACACCATAACCTTTAAACCTAAAGGAGTAAGAACCATTGTAATCGATGCCGGTCATGGCGGAAAAGACCCTGGTTGTAATGGATTGATCCACAATGAAAAAGACGTAACACTTTCCATTGCCTTAAAACTTGGCAAGTTAATCGAAGAAAATATAAAAGATGTTAAAGTTATTTATACCCGCAAAACAGACGTGTTTGTGGAGTTGGAGGAAAGGGCACAAATAGCCAACCGCAATGAAGCCGACCTCTTTATTTCCATCCATTGTAACGCGGCGTCCACCTTTGTAACCTATACCGATAAAAAGGGAAAAAAGAGAAAGAAAGAAGTACATAATCCCAAACCCTTTGGTGCAGAAACCTATGTTATGGGGATCAAAAACGAGAAGGGTAAATTAACCGTGGCTAAGAGGGAAAATGCAGCCATGTTGATGGAAGATAATTACGAGAAAACCTATAATGGATTTGACCCTAACTCTGATGAAGCTTATATTATCATGAGTTTATGGACTGGCGCTTTTGTTGAGCAGAGCGCAGATTTTGCAGCAAAAATTCAGGAAGAATATGTGAAAAAAGCCGGACGTACCGATAAGGGAGTTCAGCGCCAAAGTATTTGGGTACTCTGGAGAACAGCCATGCCTTCTGTTTTAACTGAGGTAGGTTTTTTAACCAATCCTGAAGAGGAAAAGTTTTTAGGTTCGGAAAAGGGGCAGACTTATTTGGCCAGCTCCATTTTTAGGGCCTTTAGAAAGTATAAAGATGAAAAAGAGGGGAGAACCGGTATTACCTACAATGACGAGTTGGAAAACATGGAGCCTTTGAAAACAGAAGGCATTGCACATACCGATAAAAAAGAGGATAAAACAGCACAACAGGAAGAAGAAGCCCCGGAACAATTAGCTAAAACAACCGGTGGTAGCCGTATGCTGGCCGATACATTAGACGAAATAAAAATTGCAGAAGATGAGATAGTAGATGAAAAATATAACCTGCTTATAGCAGAAGCTAATATTAAAGAAAGAGAAAAGAAGTGGAAAGAAGCAGAAGTCCTTTATGCCAGGGCTTCGAGCATGTACCCGGCAGAAAAATTTCCCCGTCAGCGACGCGAGGAAATTTTGCGCTTAATGAAGGCCGATAGTGATTTGAAAGAGGAATTATTTACCCAGAAAGCAGAAAAGGAACGTAAAGCCAAATATACCAACCTTATCAGGGAAGCAGAACAAAAAGTAGTGGAGAAAAAATACCAGGAGGCGCATAAACTTTATTTAAAGGCAGCAGAAATAGATCCTTCTGATTCCTTAACCCGATCAAAAATAAAGGAAACAGAAGAATTGCTGGCACTGGAGAATAAAAGGAGAGCCGAAAAGAAACAGCATGAGGAGATTCAGGAAAAGGAAATGAATTATACCAGCTACATCAGTAAGGCAGAGAAATTAACCCAGGAACATAAATTCGCCGAAGCTAAAACCAATTACCTCAGGGCTTCTGCATTACATCCCGAAGATAGCGGCCTGGTGAATAAAATCTGGTTAATGGATTCATTGATCCTCAAGGATAAGCGCTTGGCAGAACAACATGTGGGGGAGGAGAAACACCTGAAGTTTATCCAGTACGTTGAAGAGGGCGATAGAAAAATGTCGGAAAAGAAATATGTAGAAGCAAAAGCATTATTTAAGAAGGCGGCAGCTCTTGATGCTAAGGATACCACTGTAGCTTATAAAATTGTGGAAGCCGACCGGCTTGCCAAAGGCATTCACCATAAAGAGGAAAAGGAAGTGCTTATTGCTGAAAGAGAGAAGGAGGAAGCCGAAAAACACTACCAGGCCTTTGTGAAAACCGGGGATAAAAAAATGGCAGAAAAGAAATACAGTGAAGCTAAATCCTTGTACCTCGAAGCCATGGAGTTAAAATCGAACAATCCGGAATTGGCCAATAAAATTAAGTTAGCAGAAAAAGCCCTGATAGAAAAGGAGAGAGGCCACCAGGAAACAGAGCAATTAGCTAAAATACAGAAAGAAAGAGATGAAAAATACAGACTGCTGATCACCCAGGCCGATAAACTGTATGAAGAAAAAAATTATAAAGAAGCAACGATTTTTTACGCAAAGGCTGTTTTAATGAAACCACAGGAAAAATATGCTGCGCTGCGGGGAGAAGAAATAAGTAAATTATTAAAGGGAGAAAAGTTAAGCAATTCTGCAGAAAAGGTTAATAAAACGGAAACATCGGTACAATCAACCAGCAATGAGTTATTAGATGCCTATAAAATCAAATCGGAAAAAGAAATTATAAAAGAAACGGGTTCCCCGGCGCAAGTGAAGGCAGTTGAAACTAAGGCAGAAAAAGATAGTAAAGAACTTAGTTCTGCCAAAGAGAACTCCAATACACAAAGTATAGTATTTAGGGTACAATTTACCGTAGTGGAAGCTGAGGTAAAGCATCCTGAACATCAGTTTAAAGGATTAGAAGAACTATGGCATTACTATAATGGTGGTTTGTATAAATACACTGCAGGAAAATTTTCGACCAAAGAAGAAGCGTATAAATATCAGGAAAAGATTAAAAAGCAAGGGTATACCGGGTCTTTTGTGGTAGCTTTTTGTAATGATAAACGAATAGAAGTGAACCAGGCAGTGAAGTTGGCAAAAAAATAAGTAACAGTCATCAACCCTATTCTTCCTCCTTAGCTATAATCGTTATAGTCTTCCGTAAATTTCGTTGAAACTGAATTCTCTTGAAAAAATGCCCGTTTGCATTTGTGTACAGAGGAATATTATTGTTAATCCACGTTTAATAAAATATGAGCAAAAATGCCCAAAAAAGTATAACTTTACGGCTTAAACTCGGTAACAGCGCATAGTGAAAATCACAAAAGAATTTAAAGTGGGTTTAGTAATGGTTATTGCCATTGCCCTGTTTGTATACGGTTTCAATTTCCTGAAAGGTTCTAATTTCTTTAACAAGCAAACCCGCCTGTATGCACTTTATGAGCGGGTTGATGGCTTAATTGAAGCTAATCCCCTTTTACTGAATGGCTTTAAGATTGGTCAGGTGCAGGATATTAAACTGGTAAGTGATGGGAGTGGGAGCAATAATTACAGGGTACTGGTTACTTTTTTATTGAATGAAGAAGTGAATATTCCCAAGGGCTCTCTGGCCAAAGTTATTTCATCAGACATCCTCGGATCCAAAGCGGTACAGATTGAATTATCCGATCAAAAAGAAATGATCGTTAGCGGTGATACACTTATGGCTTCATCGGAAGATGATTTAAAAACTACTGTTGACAAACGAATTGCCCCGCTTCAAAAAAAGGCAGAAAGCCTTATATCCTCTATAGATTCGGTAATGCAGGTGGTACAGCAGGTGTTGAATAAAAATGTAAGGGAAAACCTTATTCAAAGTTTTGAAAGCATTAAGAATGCCATAATTTCACTGGAACATACCACCATTAAAGTAGATACTTTAATTAGTCAGGAACAGTACACCATCGCAAACATTGTTACCAAGGTTAACTCTATTATTACCAATATAGAAAAGAACAATGAAAAAATAAATCTGGTTATACAAAACTTTCATAACATCAGCGATTCATTAGCCAGGGCCAATATTAAACAAACCATTGATAATACCAATATGGCTTTAACCCAGGCTAACCTTATTTTAAATCAGATTAATAATGGTCAGGGCACACTGGGTAAACTGGTAAAAAATGACTCATTGTATAATAACCTCAATAAATCTGCAGCGGCATTGGATAAATTATTGGTTGATCTGGAAATGAACCCAAAGCGTTATGTTCATTTTTCTGTTTTTGGGAGAAGTGGTAAACCTAAAACTATAAAGCAATAAATATGTCAATTCTGTTTTTCATACTCTTAACTGCGGGTAGCGTATTTTTATTCGTAAAAAACGCATCAAAAATCCGCAGAAATATTTTATTAGGGAAAGAACTGAATATTACAGACAGGAAAGATGAGCGTATTCAAACCTTAATCAGGGTTGCCCTGGGTCAATCTAAAATGGTTACCAGGCCAGCATCAGCCGTTTTGCACATTTCGGTTTACGCAGGCTTTGTGTTAATTAATATTGAAGTGCTTGAAATGTTTATTGATGGTTTAACGGGTGCACATCGTATTTTTTCTTTTGCCGGACCTTTATATAATTTCCTCATCGGATTTTTCGAAATTCTTGCTTTTGGTGTAACATTAGGTTGCGCTATTTTTCTGGTAAGAAGAAATGTAATAAAGGTGAAACGTTTTTTAAATAAGGAACTGGATGGCTGGCCAAGAACTGATGCTAACCTGATCCTTTGCTCGGAAATAGTGCTGATGTCGGCCTTGTTCTTAATGAATGCAGCAGATGCTACCCTGCAACAACGGGGTTTATACCACACAGCAGGAAGCTTTCCGGTAAGCCAGTTGATTGCTCCGGTTTTAGGTGGTTTTAGCGATGGCTCGCTGATTGTTATAGAACGCTTTTGCTGGTGGTTTCACATAGTAGGGATTTTCGCATTTTTAAATTACCTGCCCTTTTCCAAACACCTGCACATTGTACTGGCTTTTCCTAACACCTATTACTCTAATTTAAATCCCAAAGGGAAATTTACCAACCTTGATGCAGTGACGGATGTAGTTAAACCCAATTTTGACCCTTCCTGGCAAGCCCTTACAGACCCCAATGCCCCACAGCGATTTGGAGCTAAAGATGTCCTGGATCTGAACTGGAAACAACTGATGGATGCCTATACCTGCACGGAGTGTGGGCGCTGTACTTCATCCTGCCCGCAAAACATAACGGGTAAAAAACTCTCTCCGCGGAAAATTATGATGGATACCAGAGACCGCCTCGAGGAAGTTGGAAAAAATATAGATACAAATGGTGGAACATTTAAAGAGGATGGAAAAGCTTTATTGGGCGATTACATCAGTGCCGAAGAAATATGGGCTTGTAACACCTGCAATGCCTGTGTACAGGAATGCCCCGTTAATATTGATCCCTTAAGCATCATTATTGATTTAAGAAGGTTTTTAGTGATGGAGCAAAGTGCTGCACCCAATGAGCTGAACATGATGTTTACCAATATGGAAAATAATGGGGCTCCCTGGCAGTTTAGTCCTTCAGACAGGCTAAACTGGGCTAAAGAAAATTAACAAGAAAAGGAACGAAACAACTAGTATATAAATATGACAAATCAATTGATTCAGCTGGAGGTAGAAGGAAAAAAAATTAGTCCGGTATTACCTGAAAATGTGAAGAATTATTTAATAGACATTGATGGTACCATTTGTGACGACATTCCAAATGAAGAGCCGGAACGTATGGCTACAGCTGCACTATACCCCGACGCCCTGATCACCCTCAATAAATGGTTTGATGAAGGACATATCATTACCTTTTTTACCTCGCGCACCGAAGATCACCGCAAGGTAACAGAGGAGTGGTTAAAGGCTAATGGATTTAAATACCATGGGCTGTTAATGGGTAAGCCCAGGGGCGGAAATTATCATTGGATAGATAACCACATGGTAAGAGCCACCCGCTATGAAGGGAAGTTTACGGATTTGGTGGAACGAAGTGTAACGATTCAGGTTTTTAATAAATAAAATATATTTATGAGCAACCAAAGTATTCAGGTGCCAACCATGGCCGAAATGATTGCCAAAGGAGAAATTCCGGAAATATTATTTTGGGTAGGCTGCTCGGGTAGTTTCGACGACAGGGCAAAAAAAATTACCAAAGCCATAGTGAAAATCCTGAACCATGTAGGGATAAAATTTGCAGTATTAGGTACAGAAGAAAGTTGTTCCGGCGACCCGGCTAAACGTGCAGGAAATGAGTTTTTATTTCAAATGCAGGCCATCAGTAACATTACTGTGTTAAATGGTTACGAGGTAAAAAAAATAGTTACAGCCTGCCCGCATTGTTACAATACTATAAAAAATGAATACCCGCAATTAGGCGGAGAATATGAGGTTGTTCACCATACACAATTGGTGCAGCAGTTAATTAACGAGGGGAAATTAACCGTAAAGGGAGGAGAATTTAAAGGAAAAAGAATTGTGTTTCACGACCCCTGTTATTTAGGCCGTGCCAATGAGGTATATGAAGCACCCAGAGAGGTAATTCAGAAACTGGATGTGGAATTACAGGAAATGAAAAGAAGCAGGGCTAACGGATTGTGTTGTGGAGCAGGCGGAGCCCAAATGTTTAAAGAAGCTGAAAAGGGAACTAAAGAAGTGAATACAGAAAGGGCGGAAGAAGCTCTTGCTTTGCAACCTGATGTAATTGCGGTTGGATGCCCTTTTTGCAATACCATGATGACGGATGGAGTGAAACATTTTAATAAAGAACAGCAAACCAAGGTGCTGGATGTGGCGGAGATGATTGCTACTGCTAATGAATTGTAAAGGAAATTAAGCAATAGGGAATAATAGTGGAGGCAGAATTAATAATAAAAGGTCTGGACACATCCATGATTGGAAGAAGAGATGGGAACAAAAAGAGGCTAACGGTATGGTTAACCTCTTTTTGTTTAGTAATACCGGTTATTGTATAACACAGGTTGTTACTATAGTTGTTGTGGGAGATAGGACAGTAGAAGTAGAGCCTTTTTCGCAATACGATTTGGCGTTTTTCTCTGTGTCCTTTATGGTAATTACATTGGATGTTATTGGAATATGGGTTGTAGTAGAACCTATTTTTTCAACTCCTTCGGTTTTACAAAAGCAGGATCTTTCTTTTCTACATGATACCCCAAGAACCACAGCCAGACTTAATAGGGCAAAGCTTAACATTTTTGATTTCATAATGGTTGGTTTTTAAATTATTATTGGATTAACTACCCTTTTTTTTGGCATTACTGCCTAAAAAGTGCGAAAATGTAGTCAATTTTAAAATAAAAAGAACATTTAGCTGTCAATTGCATAGAATTTCGTAGAAAATTTGAAAAAAAATATTCCTGAGACACTTTGCTTTAGTGGAATTAGTCCCCGCTTGCCTATACACCGGCACCAGCTTACGGCAGCAGGGAGCAATCCCGACCACCAAAGGTACGTCGGAAGGTTTAATACCCTGCGCATTGGGGCGGAATTAGGGTTCAGGGCTTGCCCTAAGGTACATACCTGTGATTTAACTACTGCCTTCTACAGTTAAAGATACTTTATAGTGCTGATGGCCCGGCCATAATTTTGTAACTTTACATAAATACTCAGACAAATGAATATTATTCCGGAAAAACAAAAAGTATGGGTTTACCTGTCTCACCGGGTTTTTACTGCAGAAGAACTGGTAAAAGCAGAACGTGATTTACAAAACTTTGTTGCCGGCTGGCAGGCTCATGGAACCCCTCTGAAAGCAGCTTTTCAAATACTATATTCCCGATTTATTGTGATAAGTGTAGATGAGGAATCATACGCTGCCAGTGGCTGCAGTATAGATAAACAAGTGCAGTTTATCAAACAATTAGAACAAAGTTACCAGGTGCAGCTACTGAATCGCTTACTGGTTGCGTTTGATGGAGCACAAGGAATAGAAGTGCAACCTTCCGCTGCTATTAAAGCATATTTAGAGAATGGTAAAATAAACGAAAACACCATTGTTTATCAAACCAATATTAGCACGGGCGAAGCATTTAATAAGGAATTTAAACTTCCCTTAAAAGAAACCTGGCTTTCTAAATTCCTTGTTCAACAAAATAGCCTATAAAAAAAGGACAATTTTTTCTGTAAAAAAATGTCTTTATTATTTTTTTATTTTCGGTAATCCGGATTTAATTTTTCTTTTTACAATTACTTAATCAGGTACGCAAAAATAAACAAGTTGTAACATTAATCAGGCTTTTTGTAGTAAAAGGAGGGTTTTTCATCCCCATATCTGCAGTTAATTAATATATATCAGCTGTTTAATTGTACCTACAAAATTAGGCAGTTCGTAGAAACTTTAGTATCTTTTGCTTTTAGTAAGAATTATTCAACCTTAATTCTAAAAACAATGGAGCAACTAAGCAACAATATTTTATTAGTAAGACCCGCTAATTTTGGATTTAATATTGAAACTGCTGTTTCCAATGCATTTCAGCAAATATTAGATATATCCGGATCGGATCTAAAAAACAAGGTAGCAGAAGAATTCGAAAATTTTGCACTTACCCTGCAAAAAAATAATATTCATGTAGAGGTGGCCAACGATACTTCACATCCCATTAAACCAGATGCGATTTTCCCTAATAACTGGATTTCTTTTCACAAAGATGGTACGGTAATTTTGTATCCCATGTGTACCGCTAACCGCCGTTTGGAAAGAAGACAGGACATACTCCGTTCTTTATCCAGAAAGTACGAGGTAAGAAAAGTACTTGATCTTTCTTATTTTGAGTCGGAAGAAAAATACCTGGAAGGTACCGGCAGCATTGTATTTGATCATTTGAATAAGGTAGCATACGCTTGCCTTTCACCAAGAACCCACAAGGAGGTATTATTAAGGTTATGCGAAGCGATAGGCTATGAGGCATTTTATTTTACCTCTGTTGATGAAAAAGGAAAAGAAGTGTACCATACCAATGTAATGATGAGCATTGGTGAAGACTTTGCAGTTGTTTGCCTGGAAAGTGTAAAGGATACAGGAGAACGCAACAGGCTGGAAGAAAAATTAAAAGCCGGAGGACATACCATTATCAGTATTGATTTTAATCAAATGAGTCATTTTGCAGGGAATATGCTGTTGCTTAAAAATACCGATGGGGAAAAACTATTGGTATGCTCGCAAACTGCATTCGATAGTTTAACTAACCAGCAGAAAAATAAAATAGCAGAGTTTGCTAAATTACTTCCAATTCCTATTCCAACCATTGAAACAATTGGTGGAGGCAGTGCCCGCTGTATGATTGCAGAGATTTTTTGTAAGGTAATTGTTCATTCACCTGCAAAAGAACTCGAACTCAGCGATCAGGAATAAGGGAAGCCTACCTTATACCACGCTTGTCCATTTCTCGCCTGTAGGCATTTCTGTATTTATTGTGTTCCTCTAAACTGGCAGAGAAATCTGAGTATCCGGAGAGGTCGGGTTTGGCACAAAAATATAGGAACTTATGATGGCTGTAGTTTAATACAGCATCAACAGCTTGTGTAAAAGGCAGGCAAATGGGTCCGGGAGGAAGTCCGGTATATTTATAAGTATTGTAAGGAGAGTCCGTTTCCATATCGGCATTCCACACCCTTTGTGCATCAAATTTTTTATTGGCATAAATTAGAGTAGGGTCGGCTTGCAGGGGCATACCTATATTTAAGCGGTTGATATAAACACCGGCAATTTTTTGCTGTTCAGTTTTTATTGCCGATTCACATTGCACAATAGAAGCGAGAATAATTATTTCCTGCGGATTTAAACGGGTTTTCCTGGCCAGCGATTTTCGCTCATCGTTCCAGATAAATTCATACTTTTCCTGCATCAGCTGCATGAAGTCTTCAATACTGCAAGTCCATTCTACTTCATAAGAACCAGGTACAAAGAGTGTGCGTATGTTTTCTTTAGTACATCCGTATTTTTCCAACAATAAGGCTTCGTTGTTAAAAAAATGCTCCAGCTCTTCTTCCGAAGTTTCTAATTTGGCAGAAATATCCGAAATAATGTGTTCCAGGGTTCTGTCGGCACTGTTAAAAGTAATTTTAACTTTTTCCTGTTTGCCAGATTTAAACAGATTAACCAATTGCCGGTTATTCATGCTGGCCATAATCCGGTAGCGACCGGGATGAAAGCTCTGGGCTAATTCCATTTTATTGGCCAGCCATTCAAAGGAACTGCGGTTGGCTACAATGTTTTCTTCATAAAGAATATCCAACAAATCTTCATAAGTAGCAGAAGAGGGAATAAGTACAATTTTGGATTTTTTTCCATCGAGCAGAATGTTTGATTTTAGAAAGGTATTATAAAACAGATAGCCTCCGGCCAAACCAAGTGATAACAAAACAAGAAGTATATACCTCAGGTATTTTGTAGAAGTCTTTTTCCCCATTTACTATAAACTGTAAAGATCAAATTTACGGATTTTCGGGCTTATACATACCGTAAAATTAGTTTTAACGAAGATTATAAACCCTAATACAATTTGGGATTAATGCTTTCAGTTACGTTTAGTTAAGTTTACTTTTCAGGGACCTTCTTACCTGGTTTAGAATTGCTGTATGATGACTGAAGGTATGCTTCAGGTTGGTAGTATCATAAGCAATGTTTTCAAGTACTATAACACTAAGTTGTTGTTGAGGGAAATAGAAATTCATGGAAACAAATCCGGGAGCGAAACCCGTTTGACCCAATTGCACAATGTTATCAGTCAAATCAATAGTTATTCCATAGCCATAAGAGGTTACTCCAAAAACAGGATGGTTTCTTATAGCACCAGGTTGCTTTGTTTTTACCATATCCATGGTTTCTTTTTTTAATAATTTCCCGCCATAAAAAGCCTTATTCCATAAGTTTAAATCTTCTACTGCAGAAATAAAAGATCCTGCAGCAACATAATTTTGAAAAGAATTGTTTTCCGGGATTAATTTGTTTTGTTCGGTTTCTGTGTAGCCCAGCACCAGGTTGCTGTAATTCTTTGTTTCAGGATGACAGGTATTTCCCATATTACACAACTTAAAAAGCTCCTGAGCCAGTTGGCTGAAAGATTTCCCGGAAGTTTTTTCAGCAATTTTGGCTAATAAATCATAACCAATTTGTGAATAGGAAAATTGTGTTCCGGCCTTAAATGCTGTAGGCTTGTTTATTTCGGTGATGCCGTGTGTATGTGTTAACAAATGATGAATGGTAACGGTATCGGCCCAGCTTTGGGTTAATTCCGGCAAATAGGCATGAATGGGTGTAGACAAACTAACATGGCCGGCATCGTATTCCCGGAGTAGAATAACAGCTGTAATTTGTTTGCTTATAGAACCAATAACAAATTGATCATGCGGGCGTAAAGGTTTTTGATGATTTATATTGGAATAGCCTTTTGCGGTTGAATAAATAATTTTTTCATTTTCGCAAACCAATACTACACCATTAAAAGGTTTTATGCTGTCAGATGTAATCAGGGAATCTAAGCAGCGGGTTAATTTGGAAAATTGAGCCCTGAGAGAAGTGGATAGAAGGAATAGGGTGAGAGCGAATAATAGTATTTTTCTTGTCATTTTTGTAAAGCTAATGGTGTGATGAAATGAATTAAATTAAATATCAATATGAATCATTTGTAATCCGGCGTTGAGGTAATCTTCTTCCTTGTTCCCTGCATCGTTAACAAAAACTTTATACCCCTTCATCTGCAATTGTTTTAATTGATCAGGAGCCGGCAGTTCGGCATAAGCTATACAATTAAAGTAGTACATGATTTTAATGGGGTGTTTCACATGGAATAGTATTGTTTTGGGGTCGTTAACCGGAAGCGATAGGGCAAGTTTTTTTATTTCCTGGTTCAGTAGTATACTTTCGGTATCGCTGGTTATAGGTTTTACCCTTTCTATGCAATACCTTAACGGAAGCAATAGCAACAGCAGTTGAATGAGTGAAATAATACGGGGATAGTTCAATTTAGATTTTAGTGCATCAAGATAATAGAAACAATAAGCGGTACATAAGAAGAAGGCCGGAGCTGCAATTAAAAGGTAGGTATGTCTTTTGGTTGCTGCAATGGAAAAGACTAACAGCGGTATCAACCACCAAGTGCATAACACTAAAAGTTTTCGGGAATTTTTTTTAATCAGAATAAATAAGGAAAATAAAAGCGGCAGGTAGATGAGCTCTCCAAAAACCATACGTATACTGTTCAGGTAATAATACCAGGGGCCTGTATGCTGTTCTACAGGATGCTGATAAGCAAAAATAAATTTCCCCAGGCATACCCTGAGTTCATTCGGATAATGGTAATAGGCATATAACATACAGGGTAAGAATAAAGAAAGAATGCCGGCAACGATGAGAACAGAGCATAGAATGAGTTGTTTGGTAGTGTAATTGGAGGAGCCTAAGGCAGCAGCAAACCAAACTATTGGAATAATCAAAGCAGGGTTCCATTTACACAGGAGGGCCAGTGAGGTTATCAGCCCTATAAAAAAAGAAGCGGTATATGTTTTTTTTTCTTTTATTGCCAGCAAGGCAAGGTATATACCCCATTCCACAAAAAAGCAAAAGGCTGTTTCTACCAGGTCTGATGAAACCCTGCCGCCTGCAACTTCAATCAGTAAGCCGTTTATGCTATGTAAAAAGGCCGCTATTAAGGCTATTCTTGTGTTGAACAGGTTTTTGCCAATGAGGAAAGTAATGTAAATGGAGAGTAAAGAAAGCAGCAGTGAAGGTACACGAATGGCGTATATTTCGGGGCCGAAAACGTTATAGCTCAAAGCTGCCAGCAGGAGAGGCACAGGACCTTTCTCCAACCAAATATGGTTAGCCACCCAGTTTTCTGCATCATACGGAAGTACCGGATTATCATATAAAGTGGGTTGAAGTACATGCCCGCTCAGGTGTTTGGCAACTAAGGCGTGGTACTGCTCATCCCATTCATGAATGAAAGGATCCGAAGCAACACTTATTCTTAATACTAATCCTGAAAGCAATAGTAAGGCAAGGCATAACTTTACCTGGTGCTTACGGTAATAGTTGTAAGCAATAAATAAACCTATGAAAGCCAACAGGCTTAATCCTAAACTAAAATAGTTAATATGCATAGGTTAGCCATTCAGGAAACATGGGAAAGAAGCAAAGTAAATAAAATAAAACAAAATTAAAAAGCTACCGCAGTAGATTGCGGTAGCTTTCTGAAATTAATGCAGGAACCTGCATAACGTTATAGCTCTGCTAATGCTGAAGCAATATGCGTCGGCTGGTAGTGAATTCACCCTGGCTAATTTTTACTAAATAAAGGCCATCGGTTAATTCCCCAAGATTAATGGTACTTTGCTTTTCTGTTAATACCTGATTTAACACCAATTTACCGGTTATGTCGTAAATGGAAATACCGGTACAGGCTTGCTCAGCGATAACATGAAGTATACCCGGGTTAGGATTGGGATACAGGTTAATGCTGTTTTCTGCTGTATTTTCTGTGGATTCATTCAGGTTAACCGTCCGCATTGTCACATCATCACAGCCAGCACCATCCGAATACCAATAAGCTTTCCACCCAGACTTGTTGACAAAATTGTCTGAAATAAACTTAAGGGTGATCGATCCACTTTTAGCGGTGATGTTGCCAGGGCTCTTGTTGCTGTACACTCCAATCAAAGGAGCAGCGGTATTTTTACCGTCGTAGATATACAGAAAGTCGTAGTTTCCTTCCAGTGCCCACTCTTTAAAGTTGAGGTCAACAAAACTGGCTCCCTTGGGTTGTATGCTTAAGGTGTAGCTTTTTCTGTCTTTGTAATTTTCTTTGGGGCCTCCATCGTCAAACAAAATTCCCCTGCAATCGGTTACAGTACCATTTCTCATCCAGGTTTCATTTTTAATGGGTAGTACGGTAATGTAGTTTTTAAATCCTACACCATCACTTCCGTAGTTATTGCTAACCGTTAAACCTACCGGGTATTGTCCTTCCAAAGGGTATTTTACTAAAGGATGCTGCTCGGAAGAGCGGGCAGGTTTAGCTCCACCAAAGTCCCAGTCCCAGGTTTGTGGCGAGTTCGCTGATAAATCGGTGAACTGTAGATCATCTCCTTCAAAAATCACCTGACGTTTAGCGCTAAAGGCGGCTACTGGCGGTATTTTCGGGGTACATTCTCCGCCAATGGCTTTCCAGGTTGCTTTCCATCCTTTGTCATTTATGCTGAAATCTGATTTAAAGTAAATGGTAAGGGCTCCGCTACTGGCAGTAATTTTACCAGGGCTTTTAGCACTATAACTTCCAATTAAAGGGGCGCTGGTAGAGTTTCCATTATATAACCGCATAAAGTCAAATCTTTTTTCCAGGTTCCATTCACTGAAGTCGATAGTGATAGATTTTGCTCCTTTGGGTTGTATTACCAGTGTGTAGGTTTTCTTATTCTGGTAATTACCTTTTGGGCCGCCATCATCATAAAGAGTTCCTGAGCAGGCATTTACTGTGCCGTTGTAAATGTTTATTTCTACCGCAGCCGGAATAACAGTAATGTACTCTTTACGGGTAAGGGTGTTTGCACCTCCGGCATTAGTGGCTGTAAGGCTTACCGCGTAAGTTCCCGGGGCAGGGTAGGTAATTAATGGATGTTGCTCTGTAGAAACAGCAGGCGTTCCTCCATCAAATTGCCAAAGCCATGTGGTTGGTTTGTTTTCAGAAACATCTTTAAACTGTATTTGTTCTCCGCTTTTTATTACCGTATTGCTGGCTACAAAATCAGCAACAGGTGGTGGAATGTCTTTTACACTGATGTAGGCAAGTTGTAAAACGGAATCTTTTCCTCCTGCATTGCTTACTACCAGTTTTACGGAGTATTGTCCGGCAAGGTTGTAGATGACCTGTGGTTTTTGATCAGTAGAAGACCCGGGTGTTCCTCCTTCAAAAGTCCAGTTCCAGGTTTTGGGTCTGTACTGTGAATTATCGTAAAACGTAACGGTGTCTCCCACATAAATTTGTGTTTTGTCGGAAGAGAAGGCAGCCACGGGAGGGTGAGTAGGACGCACAGTAAGGTAGTCTGTTTTTATTTCCTCATCCTGTCCAAGAGCATTATAAGCTTTGAGTTTAATGGTGTATTTACCAGGAGTCTGGTAGTAGACTTCCGGGTTCATATCTCTTGAAAAGGAAGGGTTGGCTCCCGGAAGTTCCCAGTACAGTGAGTCGGGTAAGTTGGAAGAGAGGTCAAAAAGGGTTACCGGGTATCCAGCTTCCGGCGATAGATTATAAGACAGAAAGTCTGCATCGGGTTTACCTTTTGGTGTACAGACTCCTCCTTTGGAAGTCCAGCTGGCAACCCATCCTTTATGTTCAATACTTGCATTGGACGTAAATACTAATGTCATTACACCGCTATTTGCAGTAACTGTTCCCGGATTAACAGATCCTGTATAGGTTCCCAGGAGAGGTGAGGAGGCGCTGGGGCCATTATAGATCCGGAGGAAGTCTGCATTTTTTTCGAGGTCAAATTCACTGAAGCGAATGCTTACCGAATTGGCTCCGGCCGGTTGAATAACAAGTGTATGGTTTTGGTTGGGATTGTAATTAGAAAATTTATACCCATCATCATACAAAATTCCGCGGCAAGTGTTGAAGGTAGCACTTTGCATACCTATTTCTGGAACTTCATCCAATACCCTGATGTATTTTTTCCGGGTAAGGGTGTCTCGTCCCCCTTCATTCACAGTAATAAGGCTTACGTCATATTCACCAGGGTTGTTGTAGGTAGTACCTGCATATTGGCCATACTTTCTTGGTTCTGTTGCACCCGGTAAAAGCCAGGTCCAGCCAATGGGGTTGTTCAAGGAAAGATCATTAAAGCTGGCATAGAAGGGAGCTCTTCCAATTTGCTGGTAGGTTTCGAAGTTGGATTTTGGGGGAGTTACCGTTGTTCCCGGAGAACAGGATTGACCACCTAAGGCATTCCATTCTATTTTAAAACCACTTCCATTTCCGGATGCGTCAGACTCCATGCGTAAGGTAAGCGCTCCACTGGTTGCTGTCAGAGCTTCCGGAGAAGAGTTACCCCACATAGTTCCGAATCTTCCGATGAGCGGTGCATTCACGGATGTTCCATCATACACATACAAGGCATCTGTATCGGCCATATTCCAGTCATAAAACCGCAGGTTAACAAGTGCAGCGCCTGCAGGGGCAATGGTAAAAGTTAATTGCTCATTGTTACTGTAGTTCCCGTTTGCACCACCGCTATCGTAAACACGGCCATAACAATCGCTTACTACTTTGTTCGACAGGAGGTGATTAGCACCGAGGGCTTCGATGTAGGTTTTTTTAGTGATGCTTGTGCTGCCTTTGGCATTACTAACGGTTAGAGTTACATCATACACTCCGGTATTGGAGTAGGTCACTTCAGGATTGGCCAGACTCGAAGAAGAAGGATTTCCTCCCGGGAAAGACCAGGAATAAGTAGTTGGAAGGTTATCCGACTGATCAAAGAATTGAGTGGTGAAACCGAGCAATGCTTTTTTAATGGAAGCGGTAAAGTCAGCATCAGGGCGGGCATCAGGACGGGAGTATATGCGAATATCATCAATACCATAGTCTTTAGCACTCCAGCTTAATGACCCCCTGAAGCGGATACGAATAATTTTTCCGGTGTACGCACTGAGATCCAGAGTTTTCTTGAGCCACAAATCTCCTACTTTTGTTTCGGCGGGTAGTACATTTTCTATCCATCCACCTTCGCTCTGAATGTCAATATGAAAACTGCCTCCATTGTTATAAATCTCATCTACGTATTCGTAATATTCAAGCGTGGGTCTTACAATATTACTCAGGTTAAAGCAGGGCGAATAAAGATTGGCTTGTTTGTTGCCATCATTATAACTGCTGAGTAAAAGGTAATTTCCAGTTCCGCTGGTATGGTCGCCAGTAGGGCCAAATGCAGTTGGGTTATAAGCAGTTCTGAATAAGGATTTTCCGTTTCTCAGTTGCCAATCTTTCTGATCATCCGTGCCGTTTGTCCAGTCGCCCAGGTTATAAATTTGTGCTGTGTCTAAACCATCGAAGGTTTGCATATAAGGGAATGTATTGACAGAATTATACGATACCACAATCATGCCTTTTACGGTTTTAGTATGGGTACCATTAGGATTATTAACGGTGAGGCTTACGTCCCAGGTTCCGGGTGTAGAATAAGTAACAACCGGGTTAGCGGCGCTTGAAGAGGAAGGGTTTCCTCCCGGAAAGCTCCAGTTATACGTGTTGCTGTTGAGAGAATAGCTGGTATATGAAACAGTACTTCCTGTACAAATGGCTTTTATAGCCGGGTTAAAGTCTGCCAGCGGCAACCCGTTATTAGACGGATGGAGGGCAGATTCCCAGATCCCACGGCCATAAGTACCGGCATATAGTTTTCCTGTCTGGCTGTTTACCTGAAGGTCTTCTATACGAACGTTGGGTAAGCCCTGATTATAAAGTATCCAATCGCTCATGCTGGCATCTTTATAAAAAATGCCTGATTCACATCCCAGGTAAATTCCATCGTTGCTCCCTGGAGCATAAGCCATGCAAAGTATAGGAATATCAGGAAGTGTGCCGCTGATATTGGTAAAGGTTTTTCCACCATCCTGTGAAAAAAAGACTTTTTTGCCAGCACCTGAATAGTAACTGGTGGCTACCCAAAGCCTGTTACTGTTGTTAGGATCAATGGCTGTTGCTCTGGATATATTGTAGGAGTTGGGCTTCTCAATGTTAGAAGAAATGTTCGCCCAGGTATTTCCACCATCAGTGGTTTTCCAGAGTTCGCCAGAGCGGGAGGCATAAATTACCGAAGGGTTTTTCCAGTTAATAAGTAGTTTATCGATGTAGCCGGCTCCATCAAAATTAGAAAGGGCTCTCCAGGTATTACCTCCCTGATTACTGATCCAAACGTTGTTGAAACCACTGATAATGCTATCGTGATAGTTGGGATTAATTTCGAAAGGGGTTACCCAGGCACCTGGCTCATTGATGTTACCATTGACGTAATTAAACGTGTTTCCTCCATCGGTAGTTTTATAGATAGGGCCATTTTGTATGCTCACCCAGAAAACATCGGGGTTATCCTGTGCAATGGTATTATCCATTCCGTCGGCACCCATTAGTTGTTTCCAGCTATTGCTTTTCAGGCGGAAGGTACCGTTATCCTGTGTACCTCCCAACATAAAAGAAGGATCATAAGCAAAAGGAGAGATACGGTAGAATTGTGAAATGGCCATGCCATTGTGCAGGAGTGTCCAGTCTTTACCACCGTTTCCGGAACGATAAAGTCCTCCGTCGTTGCAGATAAACAGGTTATTACCATAGAAATACATGTTATGATGGTCTGCATGGATGTTATAACTGTAATTCCAGCTTAGCCCTCCATCATTACTTTCGCTCATGGACACACCACCTGCATATAATTTATTGATGTCGGTAGGGTTAATTTCAAACACCAGATCCCACCAGGTTTGCCCGCCTACTGAAACGTGAGTGTTGAGCTTGGTAAAAGTGGTTCCGCTGTTGTCTGACTTATAAATCCCTTCAAATGTATTGTTTAGGGTGGTTAAAAAATATACCTGATCAGGCGCAGCAGCACTAACAGCTATCAGTGTTTTTTCATTGCTGGCAGGGAGGTTGTTGGTTAACTCCAGCCAGGAGCCTCCTCCATCAGCCGATTTGAGGAACTTATTGTATCCTGTTGCGTAAATAACGGCTGGGTTATTGGGTTTAAATTCCAGATCAAATATTCGAGCTGCATTGTAAATGAGTGTCCAGTTGGTTCCCGCATTTATACTTTTGTAAATTCCATCAGTACCAATGGCATAAATAATATCGGGGTTGGTGGGATGAAAAAGCATTTTTTGAATATACTTGTATTCATTTAGGTTAAAGCTTAATCCGCTACTGCTCCAGGTGTTTCCTCCATCGGTGCTTTTTAATATACCTATAGATTGGGAATGTCCTCCATCGGCATCACCGGTTGCTATGTACATGATTTGGGTGTTGGTGGGGTGTATCAGTATCCAGCTTACACCAAGGGATCCTAATTGATCAGTATTCGTGCTCCAGTTAGCCCCTGCATCAGTAGACTTCCACAAGCCTCCGCAAGGAGTTCCGGCCCAATACGTTTGATTGTTTTTAGGATCTTGTGCAAAACACTGAACCCTACCCAATCCGTTTTCAATGCCTTTAGCAGAAAGGGGGCCAACAGCTTTCCATGATGCGGTAGCCTGGGTGCTTGCAAGCGCTGTTGTGATACGGGCTTTAAGGTAATTGTTGAGTTGAGTTTGGGCATAATTGCTGGGCATTACTTTTCCAGACTTATCTACCCGGGTGTTCATTAAATACTCCCAACGTTTAAATTGTTTGTATCCATGACCTGGCTCAATGGTTTTGTTTTTCCATTCGCCGTTGAAATCATCCCTTATCTCATCAAGGGTTTTGTTTTGCTCTTGCATAGACTTTACCCAGTTTTGCGCATAGGCTCCCTGAGAAAGGATGAAAAGAAGCAAGACGAGTTGCAGTTTGTTGGTGGATTTTTTTTTCATAACCTGGTTTTATAAAATAGACTTATTTCAAC
>JACCDP011575534.1_pt1 | contig 47973 bp, 73 predicted proteins | sample 7445841 | NCBI WGS metagenome assembly JACCDP01 (sample SAMN15323441, study PRJNA562643) | freshwater metagenome | isolation source: river surface water | place: USA:Blue River Watershed | collected 2017-08-17
ATATACACAGCCGGAACTGGTCGTAATATGTCTAAAAATAAAAATAGGCTGCGTTCAGGAAAAAAGATTGTGGAAGTGTTTAACAAGGCTGCCGCAAATCACCTGAGAAATCTTGCAGCAAAACCACGTTAGAACCTAACTGAATACGGTCAGTGCAACCAGTATAATCCTTGTTTCTCTTGCCATCAATCATAAGACACTGGTGCGAAATCAGTCTCTTTCCAGGAGGATATTTTGAAAGTTGGTTGGTGGTTGGCTCACGACTGGGGTCAACCACAAGTGGTTGGAACATATGATACTTCAGGATACATTTTTGAAAAAAAAATGCGTTACTATAAATGAAGAATATATTTCGATATAAAGCTAGTCAGAACTTGTACTTGAAAAACCTTGTTGGAAACAAGATTAATCTTTTAAATAGCATCATTTCGTGCATTTTTTACATAATTCTCATTGGCACGAATAATTTTTAAATATTCAGACAATTTTATTTTTGATGATTGTAATTTATTTTTCAATCTATTATCATAAAGATATTTAGCTCTTATTTCAGATGAAAAAACATATGTCCGATTTGGATCAACACGGATAAAAACTTTATCTTTTTGGTCCACATTACCATATAAACTTGCTATTTCTGAATTAACACTTGTATAATCAATGTTCCCGTCATAACGAAAAGGCGCTCTAAAAAATATATAAGGGTGTTCAATAGTTCGACCAAAATTGATGACCTCTTTTCGAAGTTGTGCACCAGTTTTTATAACTTGAAAATATAACAACACCTTTTTTAGCTCCTGGCTTTAAAATGCAAACTAAATCATCTTGATATGCAATATCCTTATTCATTTACATAGTATTATTTTTTTTCATAAAGTCCAATTGACATTCCTCGACCGACCGTGTAATCCATAGTGGCCAATTGAATGATTTTCTTTTGCTCCACAAATTCCTTCCACACTTGAGTCGGTCCTTCGGTCCACCCTGCGACCCATTCATCCTTGTACATCGTGTCATCCATTATCACGATGGTCCCTGGGTGCGCGAATCGCATGCAATTTTCGAGGTCAGCCTTGGCCGTATTATAATCGTGACCTCCATCGATAAATATGATATCAAATATTTCATCGGGATACTTGGGCACAGTGACTTTGCTGTCTCCAAGAATGAGTTTATGACGCCCCGGGAAAACAAAGTCAATGTACTCTTTCCCGACTTTTGTGTACTCGTGTTCACCCAAATCAAAAGAGGTGAGCTTCAGAGTCGGGTTCCTTAAAAATATTTCGGCAGAGTGACCTGCATTAAACCCGATTTCCATCACATTTAATCCAGAGTTGACTGTGAGATTTTTCAGGTCCTGCACTTGTTCGGGGACTTGTTGACTGTACCCCTCAGTGACTTGAATGGCACGGGACCTGAAAAAATCGTCAAGCATTGTACTCTAAGATGCATCCTCTGCTTTAACGTATTTGGGAAAAGTTTTAAAGGCATCTTGCATACTTGCAATTTTATCCATCAAAAGCACGTTGAGTCTCCTAAGGTGTCCAACCTCATTCTCAAGCCGAGTGTTTTTAATTTCGAGTTCCTTGATGTTCCGAGGAAGTTCCCAAACTTTGTGGATATTTGTTTGTTGGTGTTGCCTAAGGAGTGCGGCAGACTTGTAAAGTTTATTGTTGCAGGGACACGTGAGTGACTGTGAAAGCTCCATTATATACCAACCTGAATCGTTTTGTATTTAAGTATATCCGTGCTCACATCATTGTACTTGAGGTGATAGTACAAATTATTCTGAATCACAAAAGGGTCGATGCTCTTTGTGAATTTTATGCAAAGTAAATTGTCGCTCGGGACCAACTTTTCATTTTCTTGTCGAGCCAAAAGAACCATCTCCTTGTTCGTGACAGCCACAATGTATTCATATGGTATGAAGGAATCCGCAATCTTCATACCATTGTCATACAGGGTGAAATCATCAAAAAGTTCCTGTTGGTACCTGAAAAACTTTCGGACCAGGTTGTACACATAGTGTCTGATGACCTGAAAGATGCTCCGGGTCAACTTGATTTGTTTCACATCACTCGGTTCGATGCCCATTTCGACAATTACAAACATGCACCTTTCATTTGGAAAGAAACGCGCAAAAACTTTATATGTGCGTACTACATGTGTTGGAACGAAAGGGTTTCTTTGAACACATTTCTCTTTTCGATGTTTGCGGCATCCATGGCTCTCAAAAACGGCGTGGGTACAACACCAGACGTGATGTTTTACATGTTCTTTTCCACTATGCAACTCATCGAATATTTCCTCTGGAAAAATTTGGACAACAAAGAGGCGAATGCATTTTGGTCCAGGATTGGTCTCTTACTCATTGTGCTTCAACCGATTGTCTCCATGTGGGCAATCAAAGACGCGAAAAAGAAAAACGTGCTCCTAAGTCTTTACATCTTGGGAGCCCTGATTGTCTTCACCATCGTGAAACCAATTGGAACAATAAACTTTTCTTCACACAGGGCTCCCAATGGTCACCTGGCGTGGGATTGGCTCGACTTTCCCAAGTGGGTCTTTGTGGGGTTTATCTTTTTCCAACTCATCTCATTGTTCCTGAACGGGTTGTACCTTCGATTATTCGTGGCCCTGGCGACCGTGATACTCATTTATTTCACATATGTTAAATCTGGCACGTGGGGTTCAATGTGGTGTTGGATTTCAAATATGTTAGGACTTTCGCTCCTCTTTGAAGTGTTTAGAAACTCTCTTTGTTAATTGTAACATGGGCGGGTTCCTTTCTAAAAGGAAAAAACTCGTGGAGTGGGAATCACTTTCACCAGAAGAAAAGAGTAAGACGCTCGAAAATCTCCTAAAAATGACATTCAAGACGGATGAGTCCATCAGTTTCCCTTCGTATGTTTGTCACAAGAAAAAGGTTGTGAAAACATACGACATGGTCCCTGCACTCGTGGAACACTTGAAGATTTCAAGGTACATCACGACGTACACGGGATACACGGTCATCGTGAATATACTCGAACCGCCGAATGAAATCGAAAACGAAGTTCGTCATTCCATAGACAACATCTTAAAGTTTTAGGACCCAAAAAAGTAAATGAGCAAGACTCGTCAAGAACTCGTGGCTCTGTGCAAGTCCCGAAATATAAAGGGGTACTCTGGAAAATCCAAGGCTGAACTCGAGGCGCTTCTAGACACTCCTGTGCAGAATGAGAGCTCCTTTGTGCACCAGACTATGCTCACGTGCATCGGAAACAAGCGAAAACTCGTGTCGAACATTCGTGAAATTGTCGACGAGGTTCGCGGAATCCTACAGAAGGACCGGCTGAACATCGTCGACGGGTTCGCCGGGTCCACTGTGGTTTCACGCGAGCTTTCTTTTGTGGCACAGAACCTCTACACAAACGACCTGGAACTGTATTCGTACCTCATGGCGCAATGTTACCTCGTGAACCCCTCTGGCCCCCAAAAGGAACGGGTCGTGCACCACATAGAAACCATGAACGCACTTGCCGAAAACGGTCCGCACTGCGAGGGGACCACGTGTAAGCTCTACGCCCCAAAGGTCACGACGAGCATTCAAGAGGGCGAACGGTGCTTTTACACGAGGGAAAATGCGCTCATCATAGACACGCTTCGAAGATACATTGATGAGCACGTGGAACCGGAGTTGGTCCCTTGGTGTCTCGTGCCCCTCTTGAACAAGGCGAGCATTCACACAAACACAGCAGGGGTCTTCAAGGGATTTTACAAGAATGGAAACGTGGGGTGCTTTGGGGGAAAGGGTGAAAACGCCTTGTCACGAATCATGAAACCCATTCGGCTCGAGGTTCCAATTTGGAACACGGAAGCAAACTTTACCGCTCACCCTTCAAACAAGGATATAAACGCACTCGTGAATGAACTCCCTGGTGACATAGACCTAATGTACCTAGACCCACCCTATAACCAACACCCATACGGGAGCAACTATTTCATGTTGAATGTGATTGCGACAAACAAGGAGCCGACTGAAATATCGGCAGTCTCGGGAATACCAAAGAATTGGAATAAATCAAATTACAATACACGTGTCACCGCAGTTGACTCTATGAAAAAACTACTATCTGGAGGACTATCAAAATCGAGGTACCTTTTAATCTCGTACAACAATGAGGGCATCATAACAGATGAAGATTGGCTGGCCCTCTTTGAACCCTATACGGTTCGAAAATATGAAATAACCTATGATACATACAAGGGGAGTCGAAATCTAAAGGACCGGAACGACAAGGTTATCGAGATTATGTATCTCGTATCGAAGAACCTGGTCTAGGACCCTCTTGAGAATGCCAACTTGTTCGGATTTTTCCCACAAAGAAGACCCATGTTTTCCTTCATTCCATTTGTGAGCCTTGATAAACACAGATGCAATGGATTTTCCACAAACCTTCTTTATACTAAAGGGTTCATCCAACGAATAGTGATTCGGGAACCCCATGTTCATCATCTCTATTCGTTTGGCAATAGTCTCTGTCGGGTGAAAGTCACACCCAGACGCAAACATCACGTATGGAAATATTCCGAGGCTCGCAAAAAGCATCTCGGCTCCACGAATATTCTTGGCTCCCCTCTCAATCGCATTACCAGTCGCTTGTCTCTTTTTGTTTTGTTCAAATAAAATATCATTCGTACCTTGCACCTTGTCCTCCACGATGAGAATCGGAATCTTCTTCGTGTCCGAAATCGCGTACAGTATACCACCATCCGGTTTCATATAAACTTTTTTATTTTCAGGGTTTGGTCGAGGTCCACCAACTTTTTCGAAAAACCTCTGACACTCGTAGAGCGAAATTGTTTTTTCGTGAAGCACATCGTATCCAAAGGGTCTGAGTATCTCGGATGCATGTGCCACGATTTCAGTCATAGTGCTCGTCAGGGTTTTTTCTGAAAGGGAACTAACATCATTGAGACGGCGTCCCTCTTTGACGAGTTGTGTGAGACGGACACTGAGAGTCATCACAAGAAAAGTCAATCCTGCTCGGATGATTCGCCGTGACCACCGCCTTTGCGTGCAAAAATAAAAGTCTCGCAAGGACCCGAAAAAGTTTCCAACGCCTTTTCGCCAATACTTTCAAGAGCCACTGGGTAACCTTCTTCGAGTCCCTTCGAATAGAAAGTTCCAACGGAGTCTCACCTAGTTTTGAAATAGTATCTGTTCGAGCCCCGTGACGCAAAAGGATTTTCAGAGCCTCGATGTTTTCGTAGGTCACCGCAGCCGCAAAAGGAGTCAAGCCGGCAAAATCCTTTGTGTGGATATTCGCTCCTTTTCGCAAAAGAAACTTGAGTATTCCAGACTGGTAAAACTCAATTGCGTAATAAACCGGACCGCGATTCAATGAATAATAGTGAACCCCGTTGACACGCCTGGCTTCTTTTATGAGATTCTCAGCGTCAAGAAACCTGTGAGACTCAATGGCACGACAGATTTCACAGGACATCTTTGACCCAGTTGCTTTAGCAACTGAAACCTTCGAACTTTTGAGACACCTTTTTACAAAAGTGTTCTTATTTGGACCCACGCAGTTCCACCTTCACCTGGAAGAGGTGGTCGGTGAATAAAGTAACAAACCTCAAATGTGTTACTCCAACTAAAATTGTAATCGTAACACAACCCGTGACGGTACTTTCCTTGGTTTTCAAAGTTAATTTGATAGTACCACCCTCCGTCTGGTGACATCTCCATCTTACGGGGTCTATACACTTTTTCTATATCGGGTTGCACTATGGGACCCAGTTTATTTATGTTGATGTATTTTCCGTCTCTATAAAGAACTTTTCCGGTGTACTTTAGGATAATGTGAATCACATCTATTGGCAAGTCGGCCCACATATTTATACATTGTAACGGAACTTTTTATTTAAAGAAACTTGTCTAAATTTTTGTTTCTCGTAAAAGGGCACAGCATTATTCACGGCGTACAAGTTGATGTGTTTGAACCCCATTTTTCGGGTGTTTAATTTTATCCTGTTCATGAGAATTTTCCCGTAACCACTTTTTGGTTTTGTGGCTATGAGGTTCAGATTGAGTATGTTATTATTTGGAGTGAGCAAGGCGAATCCCACAAAGTTTCCTTTATTGTACACGGAGTAATTGTGCGTTCTTTGACCACGAGATGCAAAGCGCAAAGCGCTGTGAAGGGGTGATGTTACCATTGGGCAACAACTTTTTTGCTTTATTTTTATTTACAGTGTTACCAGGTCCTCTGATGTTTATCATTTGTAGTTGTTGCTAAAATTTTTAAGCACAATGAGAAAGTTGAGGTTCCTTCGCGCCCTCGCATTTTGAATCGTGTCGAGTATATTTTGCTTTTTTTCCGCGAGGCCGTTGAGAGAAGCCACGGGGGTATCACCTATCCTCACGACGTTTCGAAGTCCTGGAGCCAGTGAACTCCCCGCCCTCAAAAGGTCCACGTGAAAGAGACCCTTTTTCATGGAAACCTTTTTCGTCTGAGGCCCCAAGAACCTGAGTTCTTCCAATTTGTACCCGAGTGAGGCAAGTGCGTTTATAAAAGGGTGAAAGTCAGTCACTGCAAAGTCGAAATCGCGTGGTGGTCTATGGGGGTTCAGGCCTATACGTTCTGAGTGCATCTTTATGGCCCAGGAACCGGTGACGAGGAACGGGGAATGAAGGGATTTAAATGCGCGAATAATTTTTTGAAACTCTGTATTCATTACAATCTACTACTACAAAAAACTACGAAACTCCATCCATATTTTTCCCAACATATTACCACCTAAAACAACATTCCCTACGAGTCTACCCTCCCACACACGATTCCTTATAGCTTCATCACTGCATCGACACGGATGAATAAGAATCATGTCTCCACTTTTCCGAAGATCTGAACGAACCTCTTCATAGTTTTCAAACTTGTACTTGCAAATATCCGTCTGAACTTGAATACTCGCTTTGTTCCAAATAGAAAGTTCATCCAGAGTCAAGACAAACTGTCGACCCATTCTTCTTGCCAGAATAGGATCTGTCTTGACTGAAATCTTTCGGGACCAATCTAAAAGTTCTAACCTCCTAGAACCACTCGAAGAATGAGCCACCTGAAGGAATTTTTGAGCCTGAAAACACACTTCGCCACAATAGTACTTGATTTCATTGAGGACAACTGGGTGTTCAGAAAAGTTGCTCAGACTATTGTACTCTTTTTTACGTGAAAAAAAGGTGATAGACATTTTTGGATTCGTTTTCTTTAGGTGCAACTTATAAACCCGCGAGACACTTTTTTGTGTCACAAAGAGTTTTTAAAAAAGTTTTAAATCTTCATACTCTTTTTAAAGTTCGAGACAAATTCTTTATCGTACTTTATAGAGTCCAACTTGTCAACAATAGTGTACGCTATCAACTTGTATTTTATACGGTCAATCTCTGAAACATTCATAAGACTGTGTGCCACATTCAAGAGCACGAGAAGATTCTGTTTCTTGTCGTTCTTTGTAAGGTGAGTAATGAGTTGGTAAACGTGAGTGTGTAAATCTTTCATTTCGAGTGACTTGAAGAGTGGTGACGTGCTTGAAACCCGAGTACCCTTGAGACACGTTTTTGTTATCACTGAACTTGGTCATTATTTCGAATAATATTTTTATGATTATATGAAAAATTAGATATTTCGAATATTTTATAATTAATTGAAGATAATTTCAATAATTCAATAATATAATTATAATGGTGATATAAATATGATTTGTTTGGATTTTCTTGAACACACTAAACCCTTAAAATATGTTTTGTGTCAAATCTCATCTGGTCCCAGGCGTCCACAGTACCCACAGCAACACCCAAAGCAAATAGGGAGACACGTGGCTGCTTGGCACCCCATGTCCACCCACCGGTTTATCAATTCATACTGGTCCGTCTCGTTTTCAAATGGGACAACTTGGTTCCCGTGACACCCGCCACAGAAACAACAACACGTGAGAAAGGATGGGATTCCAAAGACGAATGTGTGGAGCCACTTTTTAAAGTTTTGAATTCGGCGACCCATAAAGTCAACCGTTTACGGTTGGGGTCTGGGGTCAACCACTAGTGGTTGGAACCTGTGACCCATCGAGACACCTATTTTAAAGGACACACCCTTAAAGTGTGTAATGAAGCACCATGAAACGCTTGGAGTGTCTCCGGGTGCCACGGAGGATGAAATAAAAAAGGCGTACCGAAAGTTGGCGATGAAGCACCACCCGGATAGAGGTGGTGACGCTGAAAAGTTTAAAGAGATTCAGCACGCCTACGAACAACTCACAAACCCAGAAGTGCAAGAAGACCACCAGTTTCCATTTGAAAATATGTTTCAAACCTCAATGTCCTCTAGGCCCCCGAAGCAGTACGAATACACCATAAATATTTCATTGGCTGATGCGTACAAGGGCACCACCAAAACGTTTGTGATAACGAGGCCCCCAAAGTGCCCCATGTGTGGCGGTCACGGAAACATAGAGCACCAGATTCGCATGGGTCCTTTTACCCAAAATATGCACCAGATGTGCCCCACGTGTTTTGGTCGTGGAAACCTCGAAGGTCCTCAAGATAAAGTCACGATAGTCTTTGAAATTGCACCTGGGACCATGCACGGTTCGAGGGTCGTGAGGGGTGACATTACTTTCGTGATGAATGTTCTCCCGCACCCGGTGTTTAAGCGCCGTGGACCCACGCTCCTCTATTGGGAAACGGAACTCACGTTTGAAGAATCCGTCCTCGGAAAGGTTATCACGTGCCCGCACTTTGACGGGGACCTGTGCATAAACACCCTGAAATGGGGAGTCATTGACCCGAGGCGAGAGTATGAGCACCTCGATGTTATCACAAAGTTTAACATCCGGTACCCAGACCCTTCAGTCAGATTTTCTCTTGTGGTACAATAAATGCGCGCTTTTTTGACGTACGGTCGAATGAACCCCCCGACTCCAGGTCACATGAAGTTGATTCGATATATGCTCAATAAGGCTAACAAGAATAACAATATTTTCGTGGGAGTCTCACACACGCACGAAAAGGACCCGAAGAAGAATCCCTTGCCCCTCGAACTCAAAAAGAAGCTAGTGGAGCAAGCCATTCGAAGAACTTTTCCTGGAAATGCGAACCGCATAAAGGTTGTGTCAACCACCACGAATAATCCAAGACCTTCGTACCTGGTGAATAATTTAAAGAAGCGATACAATCATGTGAGGCTTGTGTTTGGACAGAATCGCACGGGTCAATTCAATTGGCTCCAGTGCAACAAAAACTATTGTCCCAGAAACATGAAGGACCCAAAGGTGTACTCGGCGACCAAGGCGCGCGAGGCTGCTCTAAGAAATAACAAAGCGGCTTTTAATAACTTGACTGCAAATTTCAACAACAAGAATGAAATTCGTAAACTTATTAAAAACATGTTACTTGGTGGCTCAAAGAGAACCAGAAACACAAGTCCTCCTAAGAGTTTGAAGAGGACACGGACGAGGCTCTAGCGACCTTCTTCTCGTGACGCCATTGATTTTCGAGTTCAATTCTCACGTGCTTCTTAGAGGCGTACACTGGTCCCTTGTCCTTCTTCTTGTCTTTGGCGAGGTGCTTTTTGCGAAAGGCTGGCTCCATTTTTAACGTTCTTGACAGTGAAATTTCACTGCAAACCTATAAAATCTAGCGACATGCTTTTGCCGATGAGCGAAGACGTGACACCGAAGCTCGCAGCGACCAGGACTCGTGCGAGTATCGATGCGTCCGGTGTCAACTTGTACCCGATGAGGGACAGCGGAATCTCCATGAGCGCAAAGACCGCAAAGAGTTTGATTGGGTCCCCTGACGAAACTATCCCGTTCGCCACGAGAACCATGAGCGGAGCCACAATTAAAGAGATGACCTGAAGGCTCGGGGTTCTTTTGTAGAGCCTCAAGAGCACAAAGTACTCCAAAAAGAGCATGACGAGGGCTCCACGCACGTTGAGATTCATTTGACTTTACTGGATATAATTATCTTCTTGAGTTGAAGAGTACCCGGTGAGGTCGTCTTCTTTTTCACCGTACATGATGATGTTTATGACCTCTTGACCCACGAATCCGTTTGTATTCATGAGTTTATTTCGAATGAGGCGCTTTTGTTCGGATGACTTTTCGGCAACATTATATTCATTGAGCGTGTTGATTGTGAATTTTGCTCGTGAAGAGTCACCGACTGGCGAAAAACAGTAAACTAATTTGTTCAAAGTTCTTGACGTGATGTTCCCATTGTCCTCCTTGATGAATCTATCAATTATAGCCCGGTCCTCATCCGTCAAGAGTTTGTATCCATATTTTTCGAGTTCGGATATTGTGTCATGCACTGGTTCCTTTTCCGGCTGAAACTCCAAAAGGTCCTTGATGACAAACTCATCAGGATTTTCAATGTGTCGAAAGAGAATCTGACTCACTTCAGCCGGGCTCATCTTTTGGTCAGGAATCTGTTGAACCAGAAACGGTTCCAAGGCGTGGTCACGGTACCCCTTGAACATCTCGGCGATGAGTTCCCGTGACGCCTTTCCAAAGTGCACCTTGAGGTCCACGCGACCGGGTCGAACCAGAGCCCTATCCAAAATCTCGGGGTGATTCGTTGTCATTATAATCATTCGACCTGGAACTTCAATGGCTCCATCGAGGACTGAGAGGATTTCACCGAGCGTCAATTCATCCGGAATGGAGACACTCGAACTCTGTGAACTCGTGCGCTGCTTCACAATGTCTCCGAGGGCGTCGAGTTCCTCGAGAACGTACAGGCGTTGGTGAATGGGAATAAAGTACGTCTGAGGGGACATGGAGTCCGAGGCCACCTGGATTCGGTCCGAAAAGAACATATTCTTGAGCTGCGTCGCCGTGCTAATATTCGCAAAATTGACATTGACAATGTGACGCTTCGTCTTGTTTGCAATGGCGCGAATCACGCTGGTCTTTCCGGCTCCAGAAATGCCAGAGAAGAGCATGCTTAGCTGATAGGGAATACCCTTTTTGTCGTACCATTCACGATTATTCAAGAAAAAGTTGACCCGTTTCTCAATGTCGCGAATATCCTTTCCGTAAATATTTTCGAACCGCTTGTTGGAGTAAAAGGGTGACATGGAAAAGGAAAGTTGCTTCGGGGCACTTTGAATCACGGAAATCTTGTAATTTCTTCGGGCGTCGAGTGATTGATTGTAGCACATTCCTGGATTAATGTCCTTTGGTTTGTACTCGAAATAGTACGTGGTGTTCTTGAGAGAGTTCTTTAGCTCCTCGAGGTGTTCCTCGTACAACTTTCGAACAAAGTCAGCCAACTCGTTTGATGTGCACCGTTCAGACATGAGAATCAGGGAAATCTTCTCCACCTTGCCTGATTCTGTGTCAAACAGAAGCTCTTCAATCTTGAGGTGAATTGTCTCGGATATTTGAACCGGACCATCCATGTAACTCATGATAACCTGACCCTTTTCCACGAGATTTAAATCCGGAATATTTTCGAGTTTCGCCACGAATGCCAAGACTGCATCCACCATTCCGTCGGATTCATCGTGGGACGATTCACCCTTTTTGAAAATTCGGGACATGGAAAAGGTGTTGAGGTCGTGACGTTCCGAGAGTGGCAAAGAATCTTCTAGGGGTGACGACTTTTGTAAAACTTTCTGGGGACCTTGAATCATTTGTAATAAAAAATCGTTTACACGGGTCATCATTTTCTAATCTAAGAACTGAATCTCTATATTATTTCTACGCATTGTGTCCACCATGGTCACAGGCTCGACACCTTCCATGAAAAAGTCCTGAAAAGGCTCATCGGGCAAGTCACCTATATTAACACCGTACTTGTCATAGAGCAAAGCATTCACCTGCGCGAGCCACTGGTTAAAGGTATTCATCTGTCTTGGTTACTTTAGAGACGTGAACACAGAGACCAATGAATGTTTGGGACACACTTTTTTGAGACACTCGATTTTTAAAAAATTAATCAAAGTTTTTCAACTTTGATTGTTGTCTTTGAACAGTGAAATCTTTATAGTACTCCTTTTCCCTCTTTTTGGTTACTTTGGTCTTTACAAACTTGAGCATCCAAAACTCACCGGTGCCCAAGAGTCTTTCACGGAGCACAGGAATGGTTCCCTTGGCACAGAGACCATTCTGGGTGCACAGGACAACGAGCGCGGACTTTGGAAGCTTGATGATGTTCATTGGATAGTCTTTTTCGTTACCAGTGCCTAAAGGCACTGTAACCAATAAGCACTTGAGACACTTTTTTTTCTAAGCATCAATAAATGAAGTTTACGCTCACGGAAAAGATACTGGCTTTCGCGGTGCTCTTGGGTCTCGCAACATCCTTGGTGGTCACGGCTCAACACTTGACAACTGGCACAGAACGAACCTATGATAATTGGCTCTTGCCGGTCTTTTTAGCCGTGGCGCTCCAATTGTACACAAACCAGAAAAAATAATTTTAAATCTAAATGTCGGATGAAGAGAGTCACTGTACCGAAGATTGTTTTTTTGAACCAGCAAGACACACCCAACAAAAGAAATTCTCCGAAGACTTTAAAATGGGTGATGTCACCGAACAAATTCAAAAAATATTTGATGAGAATAAAGTTTCAGACTTGCAAAAGTTTGTGAGACAACGGGCACGCATAAATGTCGCAAATACACTTCTCATGTATGGGTTTCACGTGTGTCAGTCGTCCGGTATTCTTCTTACCACAGTGGCGACCGGGTACAAGTACCAGGAACTCATATGGGTTGGGGTTGGACTCAATGTGTTATCCTCTATTCTACTCGCGTTTGAAAAGATTAACACTTCGGTTTCGACAAACCTTATGAAGAATATAGTGGCTATCAAAGACGGGACGTATGTGGATGAGGGCACGATTGTAAGTGAAATTGGTAAAAATGATAAAAAATCTACTAATGAAACTACTCCTACTGGCTCCGATACTAATGTTTAGTCCTCCTCGAGTTCCTCTTCCTCCTCGAGCTCATCGTCCTCCTCGTCGTCGTAGTACTCCTCCCATGCAACCCCCTTGTTCTCGAGGATTTCACGGTGCCTCACAGCCCCGGGGCTCTCGGGTTCCTCATCGTCGTCCTCGTCGTCATCAAAGGTGGCTCCACTTGCGAGCATAGCCTTGAGGCGAGCATCGAGGTCATCAAGAACCTCGGGCTCGGGCTCGGGCTCCTCGGGCTCCTCGACCAAAACAGGAGCAGGGGGAGGGGGTGCCTCGAGAACCTTCTTCTTCTTTGGCTTCTTCACCTTGATTTCCTGAGTAACCTGGGCAGCAATATTGGCCAGGTTTCTGACAGAATCAGCAAGGCTGGTTTCAGCCTGGACCGGGACCGGAGCCGGAGCCGGAGCCGGGGCGGGTACCTGCGGGACTTTACAAGGTTGGCACATGTCAACAGGGGGCTTTTCACCGTGAATATGGCACGTAGTCTCTCCGACCCGAGCCTTATTCTTGCAGGGCTCCTTCTTCTTCCCGACGGTACCAGCGCACATAGGCCTGTCAGCCATAGGAACCTTTGGAACCTTAGCCTTAACAACCTTGACACCGATGTACTTGGCCTTGAGCTCGTCAAGGTTCAGACCGTAGTCAGTGGAGATGGAAGAGAGAAGGTGAGCAGTGTACTTTTCGATAGCGCTAGTGAAGAACTCCATTTTTCTTGAGTAGTGAACGTTTGATGTCTTTAGGTGGCTGTGGAGGAAACCTATGTTCGTGTGAGACACCTTTTTTGCCATAAAAAGAAAAGAAGCACAAAGTACTAAATGGCCTCTGAGACCGTCTGTGTGAGTGGGTACTTTGACCCTATAAAGTCTTCCCATGTTGATTACCTCAAAAAAGCCCGAAAAGTATCCGGGGCTGATAGACTCCTGGTTCTCGTGAAGGACGACCCCTTGGGTCAAAAAGCCAAAATCTTGTCCGAGTTCAAGTGCGTCGACGAGGTCTTGTGTGTCACAGAGGATACCATGTGTAAAACCCTCGAACAGATGCAGGACCCACCAAATTACTATTGTGTTGGACGACATTTTAACCGGGAAGAAATAGAAATGTGTGACCGACTCGATATTCAGGTTATACAGGGACTCGACGAAACTGAGACGTGGCTCGGGGTTCTATTTCGAAAGATTTGGAATACAGTTGAATATTTACTTTACAATCACATCTGATTCATTATGCTAAGCAGGCGCTCTTCTAGACTACTACTCATAAAACTAATCGTGGTTGATGACGGGTTAAATATATCCCCGTGAGTGCTGCAGAGTTCACAGGGTTCCTCGGGAATCTCAAACGGCTTGTGGTTGTGCGTGGGCACAATCTTGGTCTTCTTGCTCTTCTTTGGGGGCTTGGGTGGTTTCTCCACCTTTGGTCTCCCGTGCATTTTACACGTTGTGAGTCCCGGTGCACAGTTGTGTTTACAGGCTTCACCCTTACTGGTCTTTATAGGGCACGGGTCTGTCAAAACAACTGGGGTTTTCACCTTTTTGGGAACGGTAAGATTTTTGTACTTTTCTAAAAGTTCATCGAGGGGAAGACCGAAATCGGTGGAAACTTTGGTCAAAAACTGAACGCGCCACTGCTCAAGAGCTGGTGCAAAAAAGTCCGCCATTGAGTCACATATTGGTTGTGTTCATGGTTCGATGAAACCTATGTACGCTCAAGACACGTTTTTGGCAACAAGTTTGCCTGACCTCAGCACGGTCACATTACCAGGCGGTTTCTTCCAGTGCCTCTTGAGCAACTCAAACTCCTTTTTTAGGGTGATGTCCGCGGGTAACTTGAGGCGACTCAAAAGTTTTCGAAACGGTTCAGAACTCGGTTTCGTGTACACGATTGTTCTTAGCTTTCGAAGAACTTTTGTTCGGTCACCCTTCTTCTTGAAAACGCTGGTCTTCGGTTGCACCATGGAGAGCCACGTGACCCCGGGCCTCGGTTTGAACATGGGGGTCGCTCGAATGATGGCGCTGTAACGGGTGCCACGGGGTTGCTTCTTTCTCGGGGTGAACCGGTACGCATTCGTGGGGAGATTCAGGACGCTCCGGGACCTGTTCACGTTCGGATTTTCGCGACACGCGGAGACCACCACGATTCCCTTTCGTCCCCGTAAAAGTTTGGAGAGGGTGTACATTTTCGGTTTGAGAGGCCCCACGGTTTCTTTAAAAGTGGGAACGGCCCTCGAGTGCCTCATGGGAATCTTTTTTATGAACCCCATCGTGGGGTACGTGGCGTTTGGTTCGAGTTGGACGTTCATGTTCGGGTACCGGTCACCGGGGAGATGCGTCCTCGAAAGTATATTCGTGACGTGCTTGTATTGGACGCCACCGCTTCGACCCCCTGTCAAAAAGTTTCGAAATCTCGACGCACTTGTGAAGAATTTATTTTGGACCCCGAGTCCGGTGTTTATGTTCATGCACGTTCCGGGTTCGGCCAAAAACATCAGGGCCACGTCTGGTGGGACGGTCCGAAACCGCCTCGCATTGCTCAGAATCCCGTGACCATTCACGACAATGGCTTTTTTGTGTTTATTCCACATTTTCAAAAGTTGATTTTGTCTATTCATCTTTTTTTAGTAACCACGAGAATATTTTCAGCGGGTGCATTCACAATCTGCTCCCTTTTAATTTCGGTGAGCAACTTTTTATCCACCAAGCAACACAACATTTATTACAACTGAAGTATTTTATCACGATACGTGAACGCATCGACGCCTTTCACCTTTATAGGGTACTGAATGTCACTTTGGAATCCTTGATTCGTAAAGACGATGGGTTTTCGGAGTGCCCACGTGTTGAGTTTACCGCTCGCAGACATCCAGCTCATGAGAGAATCAATTTGACAATCTATTTTGGAACCAGTTTCCTCAAGAAACTTTTGGGCGCCATCAAAGTTTATGAGGTACCCACACGTTCCCCAAAAAGAATGAATCGCATCAAAGTCACCGCGACGACCTTTTGATTTGTACCTGTTGTAACCGAGCAAAATCATATCCCAGTTTCTGGGAGATTTTCGGAGCAAAGTGTTTATTCGAAATTGAATATTTGGTGGAAACAACGCATCATCCTCCAGAATAAAGTAAATGTCACCGGGTTTCATTTGTTTGAGGATACTCACGTGACTCAAGTAGCAGCCTATGGCCCCGGGAGTCAATTGGTGATGCTTCGTTCTGTAGCCCCTTGTCTCAGTCTGCGTGAGTTCCGCGAGAGCCTCTGGCGTCACGTGCTCAATGGGGTCAAGATTCGCCCCGACGACAGCCGGGAACCTCTCGAGTTCCATTTTGAAATCGCTCAGGTCCCAGTGACGCTGAATATTCTCCATGCGTTCTCGGTTTTTATCCATGTTTATGACGACGACTCTCGTGACTTTTTGGTTTTTAAAAGAATCTAAAAATCCAATGAGTATTATAAAAAGAATTATAAGTACCCAAGGCACCCACGACCACATTACTTTAGCCAACTAAAATATTCTGTCGAATACGGCGATTGCGCAACCTGCATCCGTGTTCAAAAACAAAAAGTACAGAATCAAAAGCAGAATGAAGCAACACGCGAAAATCATCAAAAACATGGCGGTTGTGGCCGGTGACACGTATCCGTCTTTAAGGACCGCATTTCCCGTCTTGGGGTCATAGAGCACATCAACCTTTTGACCCTCCGAGTAAACCTTGGTCCCGACGACACTCTGTGACATTGGTTCCCCATTATACGTGTACGTGACGACAGCTAACGTGGAATACGTGACGACTCCTTTGTCAGAAGTCTCTGTGGTCACGTGGACGTTTGAGAGCTCCCCCTTTGTGGTTTGACTGTACAAGTTAACAGCATTCTTATTACTAAACCCCCATATAAAGACCGAGAGACAACAAAACATAATCACAATTGTGGCAACTTTTGATATATTACAATAACCTCTACCTAGAGCTACGGCTGTTTCCATTACTATTCTACGCAATTAAATTAAAATCATCATCCTCCCCTGGCACCTCGCTATCCTCATTCGGCTCCTCCTCTGGCTCGTCTGGTTTTATGAAAAAGTTGGTTCTCTTAATCTTCAAGATTTGGTACAAAGTCTTTTTCTTCTCCTTGGTTGGCTTCTTGTCACCAATGTCTCCAAAGATGTTGAATATAAACTTTTCAAGTTCAGGTTTTTGTGCCAACCGCTTTTCATGCTTCTCAATCATGCTTTTGAGAACCTCATCAGGGTACCCAAAATCCTTGCACGCCACGACCCGCTCTGCTATATCAGGCTTTTTTCCCTTTTTGTACTTTTCATAGAGGTCAGCCATCTTTGTGTGAAACTTTACACGCACCTTGTTCTTCTTCACCTCGAGTGAAGTCCTAACGTAATCTGCAAACTCTGGAATGTCATACTTTTCTTTTGGTTCCAAGACATCCTCAGGTTCACGTGGGTTTTCCTCGTGAAGGCGTCTCATTCGAGAAGAGTCTAGTCCGCGCATTTCAAGGTCACGATAATAAGACTCTGGGTTAACAAGCGGCACAAACTTGGTCGAGGGACTTGTGTTTTGGACCGGGTACAAGAGTCTCTCGAGTGTCGAGTTAAGTTCTGTGTGGTGAGGGAGGGTGAAAGGGCCACTGGGGCGCTTATTGAGCATGCGAGTTGGTCTGAGGTTCGCCATTTTGAGTTTCTTGTCCTCCATCGTGACCTAGTACTCTTTGAGACATGAATTTTTCAAGTTCCTCTTGGACCCTTTTGAGCGGATTGCGCAGCATGGCTTCATAGGAACCCCAGACCTCAATCACCTTGTTCTCAGGATTGAACCAGAGGTACTGGAGACCGAGTTCCCTCGTGAGTCGGTAGAACCGTCTGCCCCCGCGTCCCACAAAGGAGTACAGGTCCTCGTGAAGATATTCACATACATCAAGATGAACATAGTGAGCATTTTGAGGTACGTAAGGGGCCATTTCTTTTGATAATTATATTCTCTTTTGTTTATATAATGAAAAGGTCAGTCATCTTCTTCACGACGTTCGTGCTCTTTTTCCTCGAAGCCATGTTTCACTTTTGGATTGGAAAGAGCGACCACGGGAAAAACGGGTACATTCACGTGCCCACCTGCAAGGAGCTCGGGGCCATAGTAGGAGTCCTGTTCGTCTTCAGTGTCGCAAACTCAATCTTTGCGGATGTGCTCAACAAGGCTCTCTAGACGCCAGGGCCTCACTGGCCGCGGTTTCTTTTGAATCGTGTTTCCAAAATTGAAGACGTAATCAAGGGCCTCTGCGAAATCAAACGGGTCCACAATCGCAATGTCCCCGCCGTGACTCTCGAACCTCGAGACGACCGTCCAAACCTTTGGTTCCACGATGATTGCATCGTGATTCGTCAAGAGTTCTTTGAACGCGGGGACTCCAGAGACAATCTGAAACTTTCCAAGGCACGCGTGCTCCATGTTCGTCAGTCCAAACCCCTCACCGCAACAGGTGTTTAGACCGACATCCGCGGCGTTGTACATCACGTTGATGTTCTCCTCGGAAGAGCGCATGGCCATGGGGTTCACGAAGATGTGATTTTTTGCCACGGTTTCGAAATCAATCTTTTGACGGAGGCACTCCACTTTTATGAGTTGTTCAATGTCGTACCCGTCATCCGTCTTTGGCAAGCACCCGCACAAGAGTTTCAGTCGGGGATTAAACTTGTTTCGGACCAAAAAGATTATGAACGCCTGAATAGTCGCGACCCACTGCTTTCGGTACGAGTTTCGATTCAAATTGAGCACCACAAAATCATCCTCCTTGAACCCGAGTTTCTTTTTTGCCTCAACCGGGTCAACTTCCTTGACATTGTCGACCCCGTGTTCGAGCACGTGCACCTTGCTTTGGTCCCACCCGAGGTCCTCGACGAGGTGGCGACGCCAACACTCGAGAAACGTGAGGCACACATCAAGGTTATTTCGCAGGTACTCGTAACGCTCGAGGTCCTCGTACGGGTACACGATGTCGAGGTACGCGATAGTCTTGTATGATTTGTGTGAAGCCTTTTTGAGCATCTGGAGCACCGCGCAACACACCGGAAGGTCATTATAAAGAAAGACAACGTCGGGTTTCTCGGACTCAAAGGTTGGCACGATTCCGAGGTCCCCGAACCCCTTTGGTGAAACCGGGTCGAGTTCGAGGGCGTCCACAAACTTTATTCGCGGGTCTATGAAACGGTCCTCAATGTGTTGGTTAGGGTAATTCTGAAAGGCATAGTACACAACCTCGACTCCCGGTAAAGTCACAAGGTAATTGGTAATCTTATTTGCTACGCGAGCGTACCCAGTCGCCTGGTTACAGTGGGTGCACATGAAAAAGACTTTCATTTTTCATCAAGCTCCAAGTGCCTCTAAGTAAAGATTTTCGAACAAGAGACATCTTTTATACATCTCGTCTAAACAATTATCCAATTCATCTTCGACAATGTATTTAATTTCGTATCCGGTATTTTGTATTTTTGGTCCACTAGAAATATACGTCGTACCACTGTTATCAAATTCAGGGTCACGTTCTTGCATCTTTTTAATTTTTAATTCAGATGTTCTCATTGGAACCATTGTGGCCGAAGAGTATTTAATTTGAGAAATGCGTGGAACAAAGTGGTCTCTTCGGGGAACTATGGAATATAATGTGCCACAATAATTCAAGTGACACTGCATCTTCCCTCGTGGATACACACTCATACAACTGCTTGTAAAAATCAAGAGGCCGAGACCGAATCCGCTCCTTGGAAACTATAAAATTATCTGGTAGATACAAATCAAATTTACAATTTTTAAATCCAGACACCAAATAATAATGTGTTCTCGTGAGTTCAACGCACTGCCAATAATTATTAAGTGGAATGTAGTGATACTTTTTCTTGTTTGCATCACGAATCATATCAAGTAAAGGGCGGTCCCCGAGTTGGTGCTGTGAATAAAAGCCACATGGTCCGGGAGCGTATCGTACCTCTTTATTATGTAACTAAGATACGATGACGCCTCGAGACCTTCATTGGGAATTGTCCAATTAATAAACTCTTGTGGAAAGGGGTCACCACCTTCCTTGTGGACGACTTTAACCATTCGAGGTTTTCTTTATAATGACTGGTACAAATTTCCATTTTTACAAAAAGTACACTACTCTTTAACTACGGTCCATCTAGCAAAAGTTTTTGTCCGGTAATAAGACTTGTAAGCCTTGACTATATCCGGGTCCCAGTGTTCCTCTGGCATGCACTCTGGTATTCCTTGTTTTGAAAGATACGTTTTTGCAGAATACGAAGCTGGCTTTGGTGACCCGGGCGGTGGATTTTGAGCCAACCAAAGAACGTGTTCTGCACAAGCGTGCGTCTTTTTAAATCGTCTTGTGTATTCAATAGCGAGAGCCATTCCTATACAGGCAGCATATCTATAGTTTCCACGTACCCATTGGCACATGGGGTGTCCGGAATGCGATGGACGATAACCTCTTTGAGTTCGTGCTCGGTTATAAGGTGCATGGCTGAGGTACCAGTCACTACCAGAAGTGTGCCAAGCTGTATACAACATTTGTACAATTTCGAGAAGAATTTTAATGACATGCTGGTCGCAGTAGAGTCGAGCGCACTCATCTGGTAAAAGGCTAAGGAAAAAGATATTCATTTGCTGTGCGCAAGTACCACGGAAACCTATGTACCCTTTGAACACCTTTTTACTTGAGGAACCAAAAGGTTGCCGTGATTCCAAAGAATATCACGACGTTGACTAGAATGGTTCTAGAAAACACAGAGCGGTGTTCGACGAGAATGATTGGTGGGACGGGTCGCGGTTGCTCTGTGACTATGAAACTCTGTGAACGACAAAGGGGACACGGGTTTGAACACTTGAGGTAACACTCTGTGTGAAAAAGTCCCTTGCAACAGTGGACTCTGGTTTGGTTGTGGGAATCAGTAATTTCTTCGAGGCAAATTGGACACTCCATTACTATTGTTTAGGAAAAACTACAGTTGTATTTTCTATCATCACCAGATGATTTAGAACACGAAAATCCAGTGACTGTTGGAGGAACAAACTTTTTCACTGGTTGACTTGGTTGACTTTTTGGAGGACCATATTTCATAAAATTAGCCTCAATAGCACGCCTTTGGGCGTCTGTAAAAGTACCTAATATATTTGTTGGGTCAGGTGGTACTGACTTTATATTAAAGGCATCAACTAAAAATCCCTTTTGGGTTTCTGTAAAATTCATTTCTTTTGAATCGAGAAATGTTTGAATTTCCATGGGTACCGTGTTGGAGTACACGTACCTCTCAGACATTTTGTAGACGAGGACTAAGAGAACAAGGACGGCAAGGATAATCAAGATTTTTCGAGAGTTCATTACATTACACGGATATTATTAAAACTAAGTCTACGCCTAGAGCCTGGTCCCTTTTACCCTGGACCCGCTTGCTGCACCGCCTGGAACCATTTTGGGCACCCTTGTGATTTGAAACAAAAAGAAACTTTGTATTCTTGAGGTCCTCGTACACTTCATAATTCGTCGGGTCCCGTGTTATGACATAATAATCATACACCAAAAGTTCTGGCTGAACATTGTATTCACATTCACGGAGGATTGTCATGCGTCTTTCAACTTCGAGCAACTCCGATATACGTGGGTCCTTCCCCCAAAGGTCAATTGTGTTTTCACTCCAGACCGAGTCACCGTCTTCGTCCTCCTCCGAGTCTGTGTCACTCTCTGGAAGAGAAAAGACCGGCCCTGGGAGTTCTGGGTCCTCGTCCTCCTGCGAATCATAATCAGAGTCAGTTTCCTCTTCCGAGTCCTCCTCGTCAGAGTCCCCAGCTCCCAGTATATAATTCACGGCTTCACCGTATGCATCCTGAGATTGTTTTTCACGAGTTTCTTCTTCCCATTCCTTGGTGAAACGATGCATACCCTTGAAATAAAGGCGCTTGCGGCACATGGGACACGATGGGGTTTCTTTCGCATTCAGGTACCATTGTTTCACACAGTCCCTGCAGAATGAATGTTTGCAGATGAGTTTGCAGTTGGCTTGAGAGCAGTAGCAGACTGAGCACTCCATTTCTGTGATGCTTCGTTTGTGCCCTCTGTCATCCCTGTACTCACCTATGAATCTTTCGAACACCCTTTTTGAAGAGTGACGTCGATGGTCTCACCATTCTCTGGAGTCAACGAAAGATACATGGAATCTTCTGGGAAATCGTAGACGCACGAAATGGCGTCCGATTCAATGGTTTTTGCGAGTTCGCTAAAAAACTTTTCAATTCTCTTGTCGTAGGATGTGTAAATCTTCTTTTCTGGACCGAAACGAATAGCAACCTTGTGGTTCCTGCGAACAGCCTGGAGTTTCATGTGAATGTGGTGGCGAAGCATTTAACAGAAAATAGCCTCGTGCGTTTAAGCGCCGCTGCAACCACACGAGGAACCAGAAACCTCTCGCTTCGGTGACTTGTATTGATTCAAAAGGAAAAATGCAAGAAGGAGGATTAAAATTGCCGCAATGTACTGAGTCTTCATTATTACTTCTGTGAAATTATTTTTCGGCACATGGGACATGTGATGTTCGAGTGGGTCCAGTTGGTCAAACACGATTCGCAAAACACGTGACCGCACCTGGTTCTCAGGGCCGGCCCCGTGTCGTAACAAACGCCGCACTCCCCTTCGGCATCCGTGAATATGATGTTTTGAAAGAGTTTGAGGAGTTGTTCTGGTCCCAGAAACAATTTTGTGTTGTAAAGTTCCGCGGCGATGATGACCGAGAGCCACTCGTCAATTCCGAGGTCCTTGCAGTGCTTATAAAAGACCAAATAGTTCTTTATCTTGTCGGGCACGTGAAGCATGTTTCGGCTTCGTGACCACTTGTAAATTGCATTTTGCCTGTCGTGATACTTGCAGACCGGGAGCTCAATCCCGTAACACGTGTATGAGTTGTTCGTCTTTATCTTGCACCTGTGACCAGCTCTCGTTTTACCGAAACACAAGAGGGGTGTCTCATATGCCCCATTGACTACATTGGTTATATCGACCATAATCTTACTCTACCTCTGGAGAAGATTCTTCCGATTCCTCTTCTTCATCGAGGGACGTGTCAGTATCAGTGTCCTCCTCAGACCCCCCTGAGTACTCTGAGCCTGAGGACTCTTCTGGACGCTTGAACCACGAACCGTCTTCTTGCTCAATGTACCCAAACTCTTCGAGGGTGTCGTAAAAATAATCTATGCACTCGAGTTCAATTTCGTACGTGTCCTTTTCAAACTTGAAGACGGAAGGTTTCTTCGTGGGACTCAGGTACCGAACGGTGTACTTGTCATTCTCCACGGACTCGACGCGAGCCTGCACCACGAATTGCTTTCCGCGGTCATCTTCAGCGAGCACATCAACCAGTTGGTACTGCATTTGGTACACAGTGAGTCTCTTTTTTAATTAGGTGAATGACTTTACTCGAGTACTCATCTATGACGTGAAAGTCTTTGGTGTTTTCTTCGACTCTGAAAATGTCCCCGAGAAGTTCACCCTTGTTCACCTTTGTTGTGAAGAAATCACATATGACAGGATGTTTAAAGAGCGCCTTGTCCATGCGGACCGTCACGACTCTTGGCTTGAATATCACCTCTCGACACATGGGACACCTACAACTCTTTTCACGCCAGGAATGAATGCACCCCTCGTGAAATCTATGTTTACAAGAACCGACTATTTCGTCAGACTTTTTTATAGGAGCTATACAAATTGAGCACACATCAGCGTGGACCCAACACGTGTCTAAACCGGACGACTTTTGATTTTGGCAATTTTTTCCAGATTTTGTTTTTACAAGGCACTTACTACTCATTAACACTATGTTACTAAGAATCCTTTAACTAAAACTTCCAGCGCTTATCACAATTCAGGCAAGTCACAAAGGTGGTCATAGGCTCATCCGCGCTCCTCGTCTGCATTTGGTAATATGTGGTCTTTTTGGATTTGCACTTTCCACAACGAAATAAACCTTCATAATTTGGGTCCTCTGTGTTCATCGCCTCCTTTTTGAGCCTGTCCGCCTTGATGGATTCCTTGGTCACTGATGTGATACCAAAGGGGTTCAATTCAGCTGCTGAAAAATTGACAACTTGTGTGGGTTTCACAGAGCCAGTTTTGATTCTTTCGATGAGCATACTGGTTGGGTCTCTCATGTTAAACTGAATGTCAAGAAACTTTCTCTTGTAGCGCTCACGAAACATGGGGTTTTCCCATGATGGCTGGTCACCCTCATATTTGGTCTTGCGAACCGCCCAATTGAATATACACTTTTCAAGATTCAGACAAACCTTTTCGGTTGGTTGAACCTGGAGAAGCGATGAAATCTTAGAAATAACGTATTGACGCATGTTGTTTGCCATTTATGAGTTGCACGAATTGTTTTTTGACCTATAAGCGTACGAGACATCTTTTTCTTCCCATTCTGATGGCGAGATGTTCATGAATATTTCAGCCGGACGACCTCCAGGAACATTATAGGAATCGATTTCGCCTCCATAGGCGTACGTCGGCTGCTGACCCCCGCCGTAGTACCCTTCGGCACGCTTGTACACGAAAACCAAAAGGACCAGAATGAGAACCCAATCATACCAATGCATCATTTATACTACTGGACCACTTTTTATTTTTGAGGGGGCACCCAAGCGTCTCCTGCTAAGACAGATTTCGTGTACTTCATCACGAGGCTAAAGTGAATGTAGACCCAATCAAGAGGATTATTCATCGTCACCTTCATCGGGTTCTGATTTACCAACTTGCACAAATCCATTTGCTTCATCGGGTCCAGTTGAGCCATCTCCTCCCCCATCTTCTTCAGCCACATCACGTGCTCCTGATTCTTCGGTTTGAACTTTTCCACAAACTGAGTCGTGTTCGGATGATTCATATTCCACGTATGAATCCAAATCCTTAATTAGAGATGCGAGGAAAACATCACTCATAAAAGGAAAGGGTACGTGCACGAGTGCCACGAGTGCCCCGAGGGAAAATTTGCAAAAGAGCGTGATTCTATCTGTGAGAATCATTTTTAAATTATTGAATAAACTGTTTAAGTTTCGTTGCGCTCGGGTCAGTCTCCGTGGTCCACTTGGGGCGCCAGATTTCTGATATGAGGTGGTCGTCATCGTGACCGAACCGCTTCCAAAAGAGTGACCGGTACAGAGCCTCCTCTTTGGTCAAGGGCACGTTGTGAGTCCCGGCTTGCTTTTTGATTTCCTCAAATTGCTGGTCCGTTATCGTCGCCTCGGCGTACTTTTTCACCTCCGTGACCCACGAGTACCCCACGGCGTCGCTCATACCATTCTTTTGGCGCCACAGAATATCGTTTGGCAACATGTCCGTGAAAGATTCTCGGAGGACAAACTTTTCAATCCCATCCCGAGGGACCTTCAAGTCCGGTTCGAGTCTCATGCCCACCTCAATCACAGTCTTGTCCAAGAACGGAACGCGAAGCTCGAGTCCGTGCGCCGAGATGCACCTGTCGGCCCTGAGACCGTCAAACTGGTGAATGAGCTTGAGGCGCCTCATGTTCTCCGAGACAAAGTGGTTGTGCGAAGGGGCGTTGTGAAAATAAAGGTACCCGCCGAAAAGTTCGTCGGACCCTTCGCCCGAAAGGAGCACTTTGATGTCAGTCGTTTTTGAAATGTACCTCGCCAAGAGCCACATAGGGACGCTCGCGCGAACCGTGGTGGTGTCGTAGGACTCGAGGCTCCAAATAACGTCACCGAGGCACTTGAGACCCTCTTCAATGTCAAAGAGAACCTCGGTGTGCTCAGAGTTTATGTGGTTCGCCACGACCCTGGCCGCCTTGACGTCCGGACTGTCACTCGTCCCGATGGAAAACGTTCGAATGGGTTTCTTCGTGTATTTGGCCGCTATGGCACACACGAGACTGCTGTCGAGACCACCGGAGAGCAAGAACCCCACGGGACAATCGGAGTTTTCCATTCGAGCCAAGACGGCGTCTATGAGGGAAGTCCGGACGTCACCAAGTTTGGAGGCGTTTGAAAAAGGAGGTCCCCAGAAACACGGGTACCAACACGAGAATTGGTCGTTGAGAGAATCGTATATATGTCCCGGAGGAAACACGTGAATCGGTGAATCGTACGCCAAGAGCGCCTTGGCCTCGCTCGCGAGAGCCATACCCCCTTCGTATTTCGTGAAGAACATCGGGCGGATTCCCATGTGGTCCCTGGCGGCCAAGACTTGCTCGCCGTCCGTCATGCACAACGCAAACTCGCCTGAAATCTTTTGCATGGCGGTCAAGAACCCATAGTGCTCTATGACGGGCAAGAGAACCTCACAGTCACTCTTGGAAACTTTATTCACGGGAAACTTTTTGTGGTTGTAAATTTCCCCGTTGCACATGAGCATCTTGTCGCCCCTATAAAAAGGCTGCATCCCATCTTCGCTCGTGTCATTTATAGCGAGCCTATTAAAGACCATCGTGACGTTTCCCTTTTCCACGACCCTGGACGCATCAGGGCCGCGGTGCTTTAGGAACCCGGTTTTGGCAAAGCCCCTTCCTATAACGCAAAGTATTCCACACATGTACCTCCTAAAAGTCTAAATGCTTTAAAACACATTGCTGGTGAGTATGTTGTTCCCCATCTGCATATGGTTTATGGTCTTGTGACAGGGGAGGGGGTCCACCATGTTCACGTAGACCGCACCCTTGATAATCTCGAGTTCCTTGACCACCCCGAATTGATTCAGCGTGTCGACCATTTCTTGGTGTCCAATTTTTATGAGTTCCCCGGTTTCACGGAGAGGGCCTTGGTCAGGGATATTCTTGAGGCAAAAGTTGAAACCCAGTGATTTCGCAGCTTGCTTTTCAATCTTGTCCAAGAGTTCCGTGTACTTTTTCGGGTCCCGAAGAATCTTTGAAACTTGGAGTTGTGATACGACAGTCGCCGGCAACTTGTACCCGGACTTTTTCAAGAGTTCCTGAACCCGGTCGTGTTCACGGGGGGCGAGGTGGCGCAGTGACTTCTCCATTAAAATAGCGGCGTGTAATAAATGAGCGCAGCAAGCGTTTTCAAAGGGGGTATAGTCCTCTCAAAACTCGTGGTGACTGTACTTCTACTTGTATATGCGTACCGTAATCTTTATACTTCATTCGTGACGAAGAACCCGGCGGGATTTTTGAGCGAATCCATTCTGTACGGGGCCGCCACGGCTATTCCATTTTTCATAGTCCTCTTGATTCGACAAGTTTCCTTTGGGACTTCGGCTGGATTTGCGTTTGCGGCGTTCATGACATTCTTCTTTTTGAACGTGATTATGGAGTTTTCGGGACAAAACGCAATAAACCAGGGTGACACGACTCTCACCGATGAGCAAAAGGAACAACTCAAAAAAGTCAAAGATTTTGAGCAAGGAAACATTTTCAAAGGTTCCGTTTTAATTCTAGGACTTGTGCTGATTATTCTGGCACTTTTTAATCAAGACACCGGTCCAGGATTCCATTACGTCTTTTTCGAGTCACTTATAATAGGCTTTGCGGCCGTGTTACCATCGTACGTGCAAGCGAAGAATCGAGGCTCCGTGAACCCCTTTAACCGAACGATGTTGTTTCACTTTGTGCTCTTTACAATAGGTCACTTTATACTTCAGCTCGGTGGGTTTTACACCTTAAAGAATCAAACAGAGTAAGCTTTAAAGATGTCCCTCACAATCGTGCACCACCTAGGTCTCGGTGACCACATAATGCTGAATGGAATGGCGAGGTACTTTTCAAACTTTTTCAAAGTTCACGTGATTGTGACAAAGGCCCAAGAAGAGACTGTAAAGTTCATGTATCGTGACACGGATATTAAAGTCCTCGTGACGCCATCGAAAAACGCGATTGATGTCAGGAGACTCATAGTTGGGGCTCCTCTCGTACTTGCGACATATGCCATGGACGATAACACGTGGAAAGTTCTCACTGGGTCTGGAGACATCACCACGTGGGCACACCTTCCTTATGCACAAGCGGGAGTGAACCCTGATTACATGCGTCGAAAGTTTCACGTGGTTCGTGACCAAAATCGTGAAAAAGCGCTCTTTGACAGTCTTGGACTCAAAGATGGAGACGAGTACATCTTTGAGCACAGGGACCCGATAAATAAAGATTTCAACATTGACCGGTCTTTAAAAATAATTAATCCAGACAATGCTTCACAGCCTTACAACGCTTTTGACTGGCTCCTCGTGATAGAAAAAGCCAAGGAGGTTCACTGCGCCAATAGTGGACCTTATGCGTGGATGATTGAACTTTTGAGACTCGGTGGTTCTCACAAAAACTTTTTTCACTTGTACGCGGCTCATCAAGAGTACGCACCAAAGGCGGTTCAACTCGTGTTTTCGAGTGACATTTGGACGTTTATTGGTAACTCTTCTCCTCAACAATAACTGACTGTGACGCCATATTTATTCGACGCTTTATTTCACTGCGTCTGTCGTTCAATATGTAAACTGAACGAGCCAGAGACACGAAAAGAGGACCAAACTCAGTCTTTTTCTCGAGGTCCCTGAGGTCATCTTCGACGTGCCAAAGCTTTGTGTTTACGGAACGCAACTCATTCGTTTCATCTGAGAGTCTCGACCACTTGTTGAGCGCCTGAAGGGAATCGAGTTCCCTCCTGATGTTTTCGAGCGCCTTTGAGTTTCCGATTTTCGCCAGTTTTATTTCAAGGATTGTAATCTTGTCAATAAGTTCACCGACCGATATGGGGGCCACGACACTCATTTGTTACAATAGTGACGATAAACTTTATCAAACTCTTGCGCTTCATTAATTATGAGTCTCATTATGGGTCCCACAGATTCAGACGTGACAACAGTAATTTTTCCTGGGTCATCACAGTCGAATGCATACCGATCACCTGCAAAAATAAACATGAAAGTGGCTCGAATCTTGTGGTACTCGTATTCTTCCACGGTTTTTATGTAAATCAAAGGAGGACCTTCTAAAACAGTTTGACCCACGTAACCGAATTTCAAGTCACTGAAAAACATCGGAAAGCTGCAAGCACTTGAATAAAATATTTCAGGCACAGGTGGATTAAAGTGGTCCGGTTTCGGTAAAAAAGTGTATTCCCCCGTGAACATCTTGGTCCACAAACAAAGTTCCGCGGAAGTCGCATCCGTTCTGTCAACTGGAATGTGGTACAACTCTTGATAAACCTCTTTTGGGTACCTTTGAATCGCTTCCCGGGACACAATAAATTGGGCGCTCGAATCCGTGATGAACCTCATAGGGAGCTCGGTGATTCCAAACTTTGCAATTGAGTGTGAGATAGCCGACAATTGTGCTTTGGAATTCACGCAACGCCACGAATTATTCAGAGACACATAGGGGTACTTTGGATTCGCGTCCCGAATGAGTTCCAAGAGGTGCCGACCACTTTTCTGGTGGTACGAATCCTCGTGACCGTGAAGAAACACGATGCGTTCAGGGAGTGAATCCCATCTCTTTATAATAAAGTCGAGGTAAGAGGTCACCTCGAGGCCAATATTAGGAATCGTCCAATTGTTGACAAAGTGGTCACGGTCAAACTCGTCACCGCCCTCCTTGTGAACAATGGTTACCGGCCACGGAGACTTTTTAAGCCACTCGATATCATACTTGTGGTGACACGCGCAAATCTCCATTTAACTTATAGAGTCAAACAGATTCTTTAAATCAGGGTGAGTCATCACGTACTCTCCGGAAACTTCTCGGACCCAACGATTGTCTTGCTTGTCCACGGACTTTATGTGCCACAGAGAGTGCCTCGGTTCCGCTGGAGCCGCGACAACTTTCTGGGACCCTGTTATCATCTCGTGCAGCGCATTGTCAAACCGGAGCCCGATTCCGTTTCGAAAAATGCGAGTCTGGTAATCGGGCCAATTAATCCATCCGAGTTCATTGAGCGTGAAACGGTCCTTGGTCCAGGCTTCCGTGTGTCCGGGACACATGTTCATTCGTGGCACGGCTATGATATCCGCCTTTGTGTCTTGAAAAATCCGACGAATATTCTTGACGAGAAACTCCTGTGGCATTTCATCCGGGTCAATCACGAATATATAATCACCCTTGCACTTTGAAATGTGATAATTGCGGTGCTTTGAAAAGTTGCCGTCAAAATCGCGCTCGTGGACAGTCACGGAATCCTTAAAGTGTTCGAGGACCGCGCGAACCTGTGGGGACACGTGGAGCGAATCCACGAGCACAACAATGTCGTCACCGTCCTCCCGAACCTTATTCAGGAAACTCACGAGCGAATAAAGGTCCCTCGACTCATTGCACACGCAAATGGCAAAAGTCACTGTCGGCATTTCTCTAAAAGCTTAGAATCTCCTTAAGTTTATGTAAACAGGGTCACTGGAAAGAATGTGACGCTCCAGTTCATCAGAGTCGAAAACTTCTTGCTTCACCTTTGTGATGTTTTCAAACACAGAGAGCACCTGAAGGTCATCCTCCGCGTGATGCGTGAAACCATCGTGCGAGTAATCCTTGTCGCGACCGCCGCCAATCATCTTTATCGGAGCCTTTTCGTGATTCACGTAATTTCGAATCATTTCAAAAGGGCGGTACAACAAAAAGGGACTTATGGAGTAGCACACCGGAATCTTTCCAGTGTACGTGAGTCCCACCGCGGCCCCAATTAAAAGTTGTTCGCACGACTTGACATTCACAAAGCGGTCAGGAAAATCGATTCGAATCCTGTCGAGCATCCCGTAACCGAGGTCCCCCGTGAGGAGCACGATGTTCTCATTCTTCTTCATCAGGTTGTAAAGCACGGCAGCAAACTCCTTTCGCATTTTCCTTGAAGAGTTCGTAGTCTTTAGGCGACGACATGACGAAATAGTGAGCCGAGAGACCTGGCATGATTGCTTCGGCGCTCGTTCGCCAGATGTTCACTCTGGGCAAAAAAGCCCTGAGTCTTCGAATGAGGTACTTTGAATCCACAGAGTCATAGGCACCGTATCCGTTCACATTCACGTGAACCTCCAGGTTTTCGAGGTTCGTCTGCGCAAAGGTCAAGGCTTCCCACACGCTCCCCTCGGCGCACTCTCCGTCTGAAATGACGACGTGAACTTTGGTGTTCGGGTCGCCGAGAGCCATTCCGCACGCCACGAGAATCGCCGAACCTAGAGAACCAGAACTCACCTCGATGTTCCTCTCCGGGTCACGGACCGGGTGGATTCCAAAGTCGTGCAAGAGTTTCACGGGGTCCGTGCCGTGAAGCTCCTCGAGCGTCACATAAAGAGCCAAGCCAGAGTGTCCCGAGGAAAGAACCACCCGGTCCCCTGGAGCTTTGGTTTCATAAATGTGCTTCAAAATTGGGTACGTGGTCAAACAACTTCCGAGGTGCGAAAGTTTCTCTTGGTACGTGATATCGATGATGCGCTCCATATAATTTCATGAAAGCGTACTTCTTAAACCATCCTCGAGTGAAACCTTTGGTTCAAAACCGTATTTGTGTCGAAGAAGTGTCGTGTCACAGACCCAACATTTTGAATCGTAGACTTTTTGAGAGTCCGTGAGTTCCACGGAAATCTTTTTCCTGGTGGCTCTCTGCGCAGCCCGAACAAAATCTTCATTTGAAACTTGTGTTCCACTCCCCACATTCACGACGTTAAAGTACCCGGGTTCTTCAAAGAATGCAATTTTGAAAACGGCATCGACGAAATCGTCAATGTAAATGTAATCGTGAACACCCGGACCGAGTCGGAGAACTTCATTATTTTGAATGCACCTTCTCAGGACTTGCGTGAGTTTGTTTGGTTTTTCAAAAGGCCCGTACACGGTGAATGGTCGAATGATTGTCAATGGAATTCTGTACGTGTTTGCCCACGCCTGAGCCAAGAGACTCGAGGCGCACTTTGTGCCTTCGTAAATGGTCTTTGGGTTCAAAGGGTCCGTTTCTTTTCTGGGACCAGATGTCTCGGAGCCGTACTCACTCGAGGACCCGAATATGACGCACTTTTTCACGTGATACTCTCGGCAGTACTCGAGAATGTCCATTGTCATCAGCACATTTGTGTTGAACATTTCTGATTCATTCGCCAATTCTGCAGCCAAGTGAAAAATATAATCCGGTTGAAAATCGAGAAGTTTTTTGTACACATTGTCTCCGCGCTCGGAAAACATAACTTCGTGACACCTGGGCGCGATGTTGCGTGCGATGAATCCATTTCGACCAGTTATAAAGAATCTCATTTGTCTTAAAGGCACTGTTGTCTCTAAAGTAAATGTCTTCTTTCACAATCGTGAGCATGCACGATGAAAAGTACAAGCCGCTCGCCGAACTCACGAGCAAGAAAAAGTACTGCGACCTTCACGGGTACAATTTATACGTGGACGATGGGACCAAGATGCCGAGTCTCAAAGTACACTGCGGTTTACCACCGGTTCCAGAGGGTCACGTGCCAATTGGGTACACGAAATTCTTCGCCATAAAGAACGCACTTCGAGAGTTTCCAAAGACCGAGTGGGTTTTCTTCACCGAGTGCGACGTCATGATTACAAACTTGCAGAAAAAACTCGAGGACCTCGTGGAGGATTCTCACGGAATTCACTTTATGATTTCTGCGGACCTCAATGGACTCAACACTGGAAACTTTTTAATTCGAAACTCTGAAATTGGAATTGGATTTATGAATAATATTTTATCCTCCATGCCTCTGTACAAACACTTTTACCTTTTTGAAAATCAATACATTCAAGATTGTCTCGTGGGCACTCGACTCACTGAGCAGGGCGTCATGAATGGGGGGTCCCTGTGGGTCACGGTGACGAAAATCTTGCCACAGAGAATCATCAATTCATACGATTACGCTCGGCACCCAAAATTAAAGTCTCGGTCACCAAAAGATATTTTTGGAAACGATGGACAGTGGAAACCCGGAGACTTTTTGGTGCACTGGCCCGCAATGTCACTCGAAGAAAGGGTCAAGGAGGCCAAGCTGTATTTAGAGAAGAACGTGACTTAAAGAGCAATGAACGCTCTCGTGACTGGTGGTTGTGGGTTCATAGCTTCAAACTTTATAAACTCGCTCGATGGGTTCGAGACGATTATCAATGTGGATAAAATGTCCTACTGCTCAAACATCGAAAATATAAACAAGCTCGAGTGTCGAACGTTTTACGTGGACATTTGTGACGAGGAAGCCATGAGTAATCTTTTTAAAACGTGGGATTTTTCAGCCGTGTTTCACTTTGCGGCCCAAAGTCACGTGGATAATTCGTTTGAGGACCCGGTGAGTTTCACGAGGAACAATACGATTGGGACTCACGTTCTCATGGAGATGTGTCGCAAGTACGCACCGGACGCCGAAATAATTCACTTTAGCACGGATGAGGTTTACGGTGAGAACAACACGCCGTTTGGTTTCACGGAGGAAAGCATCATGTGTCCCACGAATCCGTACGCAGCCTCGAAAGCCTCTTGTGACATGATAGTTCAATCGTACATTAAATCATTCAAGTTGAACATCAAAATTATTCGAAGCAACAATGTATACGGACGAAATCAATTTCCGGAAAAATTGATTCCAAGAACCGTGCAACTTTTGAAAGGCGGGAAAAAGTGCACGGTTCACGGCCTCGGAATAGTCAAGAGGTCTTTTATCCACGTGGATGATGTGTGTGAGGCTGTCAAGTGCGTTTGGAAAAGAGGTTTCTCTGGTGAAATTTACAACATCTCTTCTGATTACGAGTACAGCGTGATTGAGGTTGTGAAGCTCATCATTCGTCACGTGCTCAACACAAAGGATTACGATTCTCACATAGAATACGTCAAGGACCGTCCGTTTAATGATTCCAGTTACCTGAGTGATTCTTCAAAACTCAAGTCGCTTGGGTGGAGACAAAAAAAGGGTCACAGAGAGCTCATTCAGTTTATTAAAGAGTTAGGGACCATGTATTCATAATGCCTGTCGCAATAGTCACTGGAGTCACTGGTCAAGATGGCTCGTACCTCTCCGAGTTTCTTTTGAACAATGGTTACTTTGTGTATGGAGTCGTGAGGCCCTCCACGTACAAGATTCACAGCAGCAATCTCTCGAATGTGAGCCTCACGAATGCAAACTTTAAGATTGTCACGGGTGACCTCACGGACCAGCCGAGCATCATGACGATTTTAGAAAACGCAGTCAAGATTGCAAAACCGGATGAGTTTGTGGAGGTGTACAATTTGGCGGCCCAGAGTCACGTGGGTGTCTCGTTTGAGTGTCCTGTTTCCACGTTTGAGATGAACGCCATCGGCCCGCTCAACATCCTCGAGGCCATTCGACGTCTCAAGCTTTGTAACCGCGTGAAACTCTATCAAGCTTCGACGTCCGAAATGTTCGGAAAGGTTCAAGAAGTTCCGCAGACTGAAAAGACCCCCTTTTACCCGAGGTCACCGTATGGTGTCGCAAAGCTCGCGGCTCACTGGCTCGTAAAGAATTATCGCGAATCCTATGGTCTTTTTGCGTGTTCAGGAATTCTCTTCAATCACGAATCTCCAAGACGCGGTGTTCATTTCGTGACGCAAAAGATTGTCAAGGCGCTCGCGAAATCACCGCCGTACGTTGAGCTCGGGAACCTGGACGCCAAACGAGACTGGGGTCACGCCGCGGATTACGTGAGGGCCATGTGGCTCATGCTCCAGCAAAAGGAGCCGGATGATTACGTTGTTTCAATGGGAGAACAGCACTCCGTGAGAGAGTTTGTCGAGCTCGTGGCAAAACGTCGTGGTCTCACAATCACGTGGTCAGGTTCAGGTCCCGAAGAAATTGGCGTGGACCAAAATGGAAAAGTGGTCGTCAAGGTGAATCCAGAGTTTTACAGACCGTGCGAGGTTGAGACACTCATCGGTGACTCGAGCAAAGTTAGAGGAATAGGATGGACCCCAGCGTATTCTTTCGAGGACCTCGTGGAAAATATGTGCGCGTAAAGTAATGAAAATCACGCAAGAGTACATGAATAAATATTTTTCAGAACCTCACGAAAAGGGAAAGGTAATCAGGTTTTACAGAAACACAATCAAAAAGTTTATGGAGTCGCCTCGTGCGCACACTCCCCATAAAAGGGGGACCGTCGTCAACTTTTCCACGGTGGCTCCTTTAAATAACTTGTTTTCGAAATTGACTATTCATCGAAAAAACTCACCGAGGAGGCCCATGAGTGCCCCTGTGAGGAGAGTCAACACGACAAACACGAGGCGAAAACTTTTAAAGCACGTCAATTACAATTCCCGTGTCAACTTTTATTCCAAGTACCCCGAGTACATAGTCGTGAACTTTCCAAACAAGCGCATTCAGGCCCGGCTCAGGAACAACATCAAGGACCTACAAAACAAGAGACTCGCTTCATCTCGTCGTTGAGCCACCGAATTTCGTCTGGGTCCAGGTACTCCAAGAGTTCCTTTTTTAATTTCGTCTCGCTGATTTGGTCACGTGACCTGAGTGACTGACACACGGGCCACGTGACCCTTCGAAGGAGTCTCACTTGTTCCTCGAGTTCCGTGAGTCTAGGGAGTATATTTTCGCGCAAAAGTTTTCTCACTTCTTGCAACACATCCATTAAAAATATAGTACGTGATATCTTTAATGAATGCTGTTCTCATTCTTTGGGCCCAATTGAAACTCATGGAAAATGTGTTTCGACACTGGGTCGTTCACAGAAAGCTTTCTGGTCCTGAAAAGGCTCAGATTCTTCAGACGATGTGGACTTTGGCCTCGATGTTATTTCCGGACCAACGCTGCGACCCTGGCCAACTCCTGGGACAATTCGGTGTGCCACGGATAAAGGACGAAAACCTGGAAACACAAAGCGATGATGGCGATTGCTAAGGCGACTCTGGGGGTCCAAAGGGCGATTTTGGCTGAGCGGTCTTTTTCCATTATTATCATGCGTGATATTATTTTTCAACAATTATAGATACCTGAACGTATTTATAATTGTGTGTTTGAACACACTGGTCTGTTTATTTTTTTGGGACTCCATTTAGTTGGAGAAGGCGACGCCGGCCATACCGGACTGGATGCGGAGCACGTTGTAGTTCACGGCAAACATCCACTGGCTGGTATTGTTCGTAGCGGCCTTGAGAGTAACCTGCACCTGAGCGTTGTCGATACGGGAGAAGTTGCAAGTACCGGTGGGCTGGTGCTCCTCCGGCTTAAGCGCGAAGGAGTAGCAGTAAATGCCCGGGTAAGGAGTGCCGGTGTGGTGCATGAAGGGCTGCATCTGGTTGAAGAACTTACCAGACTGCTCCTTGAAGCGGTCCTGACCGTTGAGGATGAGCTTGAAGCTCGACAGAGGACCGTACGAACCAGAGGTGCCTTCCTCGACCCACTGAGCCGAAGAAACCTTGAGATCAGCATTCTGTGCAGCAGCTCCACCAGTGACAACCTGAGGAACACCAACCTGGCTGATTGAGGACAGGACATATGCGTTGGTCATGGAAGGGCTATTGGGGTTGCACTCCAACACGACAGCGTTAGAAGTGGTAGCTCCAGTTGTGAAGTTCCACATGGTTGCATTGGCAGTGGAGGACTTGCTGTAGCACCACACGAGCTCCTTGACGGGGTGGTTGTACGACAGACGAACCTGGCTTGTGGCGCCGGAAGTGACGGAATCAGCGCCGGTGTGCTGCACCTGGTCGATGAGGTACTCGTGACCCTTCTGGGCAAAGCGCCTGCGCTCCTCAGTGTCGAGGTACACGTAGTTACCCCAGACGTTAAAGGAGGACTTGTCCAGGTAATCCTCAAAGTAGGGAGACAGGTCAAAGTCAAGGCGGACCTCGTGGTACTGCAGAGCAATCAAGGGCAAGTACAGTCCGGGGTTCCTGTTGAAGAAGAAGAGCAGAGGCAAGAACACCTGACCAGCGCTGTTAGCAACGGGGTTCGTGGTCATCTTGGCGTAGTTGGCCTTCTTGTCGGCTCCGAGGTACAACTCGGAGTACATCCTCCACCAGAGCTGGTAGTGCTTGTCGATGCGCTGACCACCGATGCTGAGCTCAATGTCGGTGATGGCACGCTCAGCAACCCAGCATGAGTCCAACTCAAACAAGTTACCAGCCATGGTGCGAAGACCGGTCTTGGTCTTCAGCTCGACGTACATCTCACCAATCAAGTCACCGTTACGGGCGACAGTGACGGACACGCGACCGCTGTTGCCGGCGGTACCGTTGACAGTCTGCTGAATGACCTCAAGGGCAAAGTTGGTGTGCCTCTTGTAGACGGCCTGGAAGAATGTAACCTTGGGGTTACCGGTCAAGTAAACATCCTGGGCACCATAAGCAACGATCTGCATCAAACCACCAGCCATTTCTCTTTATACCCTACTCCAAGAAAAAAATTCGGACGCGAAAAACCACAGCACGTATTTTCCTGGGGTACTATAAAATGGCTGACGCAAAAGACGATCCTGAACTTTCTGATGTTGACGAGGGTGAAGAGGGGGACGAGGAGGAGATGGATTTTGATGAAATGGGTGACCTGGGTGGTCTCCTGACTTCCCTGCTTAGCACAGAGGACGGTGATAACGTGGCGACAGCCCTGGTGAATCTTGGGACCATCATCAACAAGCACATGGAGACACAAAACAAGATACTTGTCAAAATTCTGGCAAAACTTGGTTAAAAAAAAGAGTTGTTAATAATACAAATGGAGGTGCACTATCTTAATCCCGATGCTGATAGGATGGCTGCCCGTATGGAGCAGGTTAAAACTCAGATCCAAAATGCTGACCAAGAGGACCTCCTGGCCCTGATTGAGCATTTCGAATCTGAATGGAAACTGAACAACAGAGGTGACACACACTTGCCTTTCAAAATTGGCTTTGAAAAGTTTATGCGTCCTGAGGAAATGGACGAGAATGGAATCCCCATCAACATCGAGGTTGAGAGGATTTCGGGACAGTATCAACGTCAAATTGAAACATTCGGGCAAATGTATCACCGCTCTTCGGCCCTGGGAATCCTCGAAATGACCACCGAGGACGTTTGTCACAATGAATTTGTCGTCGGTGCTCGCATCAATCGTCTCATTCACTTTGCACACGACTCTGTTCGCATCATCATGTCGTATGCTCGAATGTACGAGACTGTGAATAACCCAACGTGCATTCCACTGAATCCAGATTGTGACCCGGCGCTCTTTCGAGCCTCGACAATCACGATTGATGAATTGACTCCGTATCAAAAACTTATTCTCGTGGCGCTCAATGAGACGTACAATAATAATTACCGCAGGTACAAGGGACAGTGCTACAAGGAGATTGAGGTGAACAAGTTCAGGACCAAGGCCTGGAAGCCGATGATGGGAATCGCCGAGTTTGTCTACAGCATCGCGCAAAAGGAAAAGGATTTCGAGGTTTGGAAGAATCTCACGACTCGTGGAAACACGGCGAGGGACACGATTAAGCACTTGACCGAGTGCACGGACTCTCAGTTTCCCGAAATCAAAAAACACAGAAACGTCTGGTCATTCAATAATGGCCTCTTTGTTGGAAAGGAGTGGAGCACAAAGACTGGCAAGTACATTTGCCGCTTTTACCCCTACGACAGTCCGGAGTTTGGATGCCTCGACCCAACCATCGTGAGCTCAAAGTTTTTCGACAAGCACTTTACGTCTTTTGACCACCTCGAAGACTGGTGGGACATTCCTACGCCCCACTTTCAGTCTATACTCGAGTACCAGCAGTTTGAACCCGAGGTTTCAAAGTGGATGTACGTCATGGGAGGTAAGATGTGTTTCGACGTTGGTGACATTGATTCGTGGCAGGTTATTCCGTTTCTCAAGGGTATAGCCGGTTCAGGTAAGTCCACGCTCATCACAAAGGTTTTCAAAAAGTTTTACGACTCGGAGGATGTCCGGACGCTTTCAAACAACATTGAAAGAAAGTTTGGTCTCTCGAGTCTCTACGACGGCTTCATGTTCATTGCACCAGAGGTCAAGGGTGACTTGTGTCTCGAACAGGCTGAGTTTCAGTCGCTCGTGTCAGGTGAGGATGTGTCAATTGCACAAAAATACGAAAAAGCAAAATCAGTCGAATGGAAAACCCCTGGAATCCTCGGTGGAAATGAGGTTCCAAATTGGAAGGATAACTCTGGCAGTGTGCTGAGACGTCTCTTGGCTTTCAACTTTGTGAAGCAAGTCAAGGAGTCTGACCCGCACCTCGACGTCAAGTTGGACACGGAACTTCCGGCCATTCTCGTCAAGTGCATTCGGGCCTACTTGGATTACGCCCAAAAGTACTCTGACCAAAACATTTGGAACATCGTGCCGAAATATTTCAAGGCGGTGCAGAACGAGGTGGCCAAGGTGACGAACCCGCTTCATCATTACCTGGCGGCCCAAGAAAAGATTCGATACGGTCCGGAACTTTGGTGTCCCCAGAAGGTTTTCGTGCAAAACTTTGGGTACCACTGTCAAGAAAACAACTTGTCGAGACCAAAGGGGTTCAATCAAGACTTTTACGGTGGTCCGTTCAGTTCCAGGGAAATCACGGTTATTCGGGACCCGAATCCAAGAACGTATCGTGGTCAAACAATCATCAATCAAGACATTATCGTCGGCCTGGACCTCATCACGGAGGGTGCTGGCGACTTTTAGACGGATTCTGCAATCGAGCTCAGGTACAAGTCAACTTCCCCAGCAAGTTCTGGACACTTTTTCAAAACTTTTTTGGTCACCATGGACTGGAGGTTCACCACGTGTTCCTCAAATTGTTCTAAGTTAAGACCTGTTTGCTTGAATATTTCTTTTGGACTTGCAATGTCCTTGAGAGCCCAAAGGTACCCCACGGCATAATTGGCATGCAGCATGGCAATTATGGGTGAGTCATCTTGTTGGGCCATGGTGCCCCACTTGGCGCTCTGCTGTGCGAGTTTCTTTATAGGGGGCACCTTGCGACTCGAGTATATGCAGTACAAGACGACCGCCACGAGAATCAAGTACACGTACATCTAGTACTAGTGCGTAAAAAAAATAATGTGTTTCATTAATATGAACTTTAATGCGTTGCTGGCAGAAAGTAATTACAATGAAGATGAGGAGGAAAATAACTTGATTAGGAATCTCGAGTTGTCACAAAATCTTTTCAAGGAGAATGCGTACAACAGGAACAATAGGTTTAACAACAAAACCATCAAGGTCACGAAGCCGTCTCTCGTCATGTACAACGTCACTGTGAACAACGATACCCCTGTGAACCTGGGAGCTCTTGCACAGAGAATACAATTGCCTCTCGAAAAGGAGGAATTCCAAAATGGAATAGTGCTTCAAGTGACAAAGGTGACTGGTCTCACGGGTAGGTTCCAGACAGCCTTTACCATCACAAACACGTACAACCGAACAGGAAACAAAAACACGGAAAAGATTTTTGGTCTCGACTTTGCAATCAAGGTGAAGCTGGGCCGAGAAGTTGTCAACGCAAACTTGACCCTCTTCAAGAATGGAAAAATAAAACTTTCCGGAGGGTACCTGAGTCAGGATAAAGAGAGTGTCAACAACAATTACTACTTTGAGGCCCAGCCTGAACTCATCCGTGAGTTCATCGTCAACAAGTACACGGATGGGCAGCGCTTCCTGCGAAAGGATTTCACATTCAACAATGTCGTGGGTGACTTTCGAGTCAACAAGGGGTTCAACTTGATGCAGATTCAGGCTGCCGCGGTAAAATCCAACTACAACATCACGTACAACCCTGAGCTCTCCAGGTTTCTTCAGTTGAAAACCAAAGGGTACTCATTCTTGCTCGGTCAAAACGGTCTCGTGCAAATGCAAGGTCTCAAGGAACAGACTGACTTGCAAAAGGCGTATCTGGTCGCCATTGAGTTTATAAACGACATGCACAGCATTCACGAAAAAGTTGCGGGTCACCCTCGCCTCTACAAGAATCGCCCGGTTCCGGATGGTCGCATAAAGAAGCAAAAGTCGCTCAACAAAAACGCCCCGGCCCCGAACGTTTCACGCCGTGGAACATCTTGCCCTGTGGGCAGAAGGCCGACACCATACAGCATGCAGGGTCGGTGCCCCAAGGAGGGGTGCTACGTGAAACCGAATCCGCAGGGTCAGCCTTGTTGCTACAAGATTCCCAAAAACACAAAGTACTCTGAACGCAAGGTGGCCAACGCGTTCAATCGGGCGAACGTGCGCGTCCCGAACAAGGTTCGAAATATTTTCAATATTGGTCACAACACAAACAACAAATTGAACAACACTTCGCACGGAAACGCAAACATCACGGTTCGAGTGGACCCAAAGTCCGGACTCATGATTGGCACTAGGCAGTGCAAGAGATACACAAAGGTGGCTCTCGTGGACATTGCTCGGCGCCTAGGCATCACCGTGAACGCTCCATCCGCCACGAAAGAGAGTCTATGCGAACTCATTTCTGGCAAGGCGAGGAATGTCACGAATACAAACACCGTCGGCGGAAATCGCGCCTACGTGGTGAACAATCACGTGGTCACCGGAAACTCCGTAAACAGTCTTCGCATCGGGCGCAGGTACGCCAAGACGTACAAGCGCGATGTGCTCGTGAAATTCATGACCAAGATGCATCTCAGGATTCCGAATGGCGCCACTATAGCCGAGCTGTGCCGAATCATCTTGGACGCCAAGGAGGCTCACGGGGCCAAGTCGAGGACCCCGAGTCCGAGGGCTTCACCGGTGGAGGCTCCCAAGCAAAAGGACCCCATGAAGCACTTGAGGCTCACGGACAAGTTGATTCGAAAGAATATCGTGAAGCTTTACGGTCGTGAAAACGTCCCGATGCTCGAAGCACGGATAAAGGAAATGAAGAAGAACATTCTGGCCTCCTTTAACAAGAATATAGGATACGGAAAGGTTGTCATGGGCTCAAAGGGTATGCCGAAGCGCAAGAGCATAAAGGCTATCAAGCGAGCCATGGTGAACAAGTTTAAAAATCAAAACAGGAGCCCGAGCCCCAGCTCGAGTTCGAGCTCAAACTCTTCACCGCTGAGGAGGTACATGTTGAAGAGGAAGAATCTGTTTCAAGAAGAGCTTTAAAAGCACGTGAGTTCCGTGTTGATGACTTTATTTGGAGTTGACATTTGCCTCAGGTGAACATCATCGTGGTACCGAAAGTCGTACCCCACAAAGAGGTCCTTCATTTGGCGCGAAAGAGCCGCCGCATTCGTGATTCGTGAAAATCCAGAGCACACAGTCTCCTTTTCGTATTTGAGAAATTGGTCCTCCATGACGAGAAAGGTTCGAAGGGACTCTGGAGAAAGTCCATTGTTCTTCATGAGCGTGTACATTTTCCTCGAGTCTTCACCGAAATATTTCGTCTTGTAGCCCAACTCTGATGGTTGCACCGAAGAGTCTGAAATCATTATCAAAAACAAAACGAACAAGGCGACCAGAATCCACATTCTTGTATTACGCTAACAATTTTAGTACATCAAAAACTTTTTGAAAAATGTTGTACAAGACGACATCATCCGTGATTTCCTTGGGGTTATCAATTTCGAGTTCACACTCGTAGCTCTCAGTCTCCTCAGAGTCTGGGTCATCAGGGTTACCAGTGACTCTCGTCATGTCAATCGTGAGATTCTTTCGGTAAAAGGATTCGCGGTGACGGACTCGCATCTCATCAAATTCACAATCGGTTTCTGGTTTTTTGATGAATGTCTCCGTGGCCACGGAAAGTCTCACGTCGAGAGGTTGTCCGGGAAGTTCACAGTCCACCTTTTTGAGCTTAGCTTTTTTGTGCCACGAGGTGTTCCCCTTTTCGTCGTCAATAGCGCGAATGTCACCTTTGATATACGCGGTAGTAACAGACGTACGGGTACTCTCCCAGCCATCATACTTTTTGAGACCCCGAAGAATCTTTTCAAAGCGTTCACGACCAATGTTCGTGTCAAACTTCTTTTGACTAATTTTTCCTAGACGCATTTCTATTTCGACATTCGAACGAGTCTTGTACTGGTGTACGACTGGTGCAAAGAGGGTCTGCATTTTTTTATTTACACAACGCTACATCTTTTTAAACTCTTCTACACTAATATTCTCTGCGATGTTGATGAGGGTCCTGTAAAAAGTCCGGCGGTTATTCGGGTACGTCTTGTCCCTGCGAAACTTGAGTGGTCTCCAAGACTTGGTATCGTGTTGGTACCCGCACTCTATCACGTCTCCATCCTTTGTGTCCTCCAAAGCTTCGTCGAGTTCCGTCTCAAAAAAGAGTTTACCTTTTTCTTGAACAAAGAGTCCCCACTTTTTTCCCCTGCGCTGAAACAAAAAGTCTATGGTGTTTTGGTCACGGGGTTTCCACTTGAACATAGTCTCGTGAGTCCCAGTGCGAACCGGCTCATCCACTGGCGTGAGAACAATTCCATCAGTCCCGTACAAAAATGTTTCTTCTTGAAGCTTGGAAAAGTCTGCAAGATTCCAAAACGTCTTCATCTTCACTACAAATGGGTCCGTTTTGAGTTTCTTGAGTGTCACGGCAAACTTTTCACCATCCTTTAACCTTGACAAGAGGTCCTTTTTGGTGCACAAGTTTCCTTCAGTCATGAGACAGTCATACACCATATAGAACCACCGACCGTCAAACGACTTGACAAGTTCACCGTCGAGAATAGTTCCATTGTACATGGTCCTCAGTATATTAAGAGGTGCCAGGTACATGGTTTGTGTTCGATTGACCAAAACACAAATCTTCTTGTCCTCAAACATTAAAGAGACGAGGACGTGTCTCTCACCATCCGTTTTTTCACATACAACATACTTGTTCTTTTTCAGGGTCGGAAAGTTTTTGCGCTCAATAGAGCACGGCTGAGGCCCTGGAAAGAACGTCTGGTTTGTTGTTCCCCATGTTGTATGTAAAAAGTTGAGAATGTGTTTATAAAGTGCGCTTTGGGTCTCAACCTTCCAGAGTGAGGCGTCACCGCCGAGGTAAACTTCCTTGGTCAAGTTCATCCCGTTCTAACACCGGCACTCTCTAATATATTGCTAAGACACTCGTGAGGGTAAGTGACAGTCAACCTAGAAGCTGTCCAGGCATATATTTTGAGACCACGCTCGAGAAACTTGTCGAAAATCTCAGAGTTTTTAGCGGGGAGTTTGAGGCCTTCGCCCTTTTTGTCGCGCATATTTTTCATGATGGACTTGCAATCGAGGACCCAAGCCTTCGGGTCTGACTTTGTAATTTTGTACGTGGACTCGGCCACCTTGGGACCTAGGGTCGTGTCAAACTCGAGTGCGACTTGCTCTATTGGTTCCGTGGTACCCTTGGCCGTCTTGCGCTTAAAGGCTTCCCAGTCGACACCCTCCTTGACGCACGGGAAAACGTACCCGTCAAACTTGTCAAACTTTGAAAAAGCTTTTTCGCACGTGGCCGGGTCTATGAATATGCTATAATCTATAAAAAGTATTCGGTCAGAGTTCTTCACGTGCTTCATGATGGCCGTGGACCTCTCAAAAGGGTCGTCCGCCACGAAATGAATATTGTGATGATACCCGTGGTGCATGCATATGAGATTAAGCCGCAACAGGGTGTGGAGCGTCTTCACGTGGCACGCTTTGTTCCTTGTCACTACTATCGACGTGAGGTTCATTAGTAGCAACACTTGGAGTCTTAGCCTTAAGCCTGTCATCCATGCAACCACTGAATGGCAAATTACCAACGTGACCCAGAGTCGTGTGAACGTCTGCGAATATTTTACCACCCATTTGCTGCCACCTTCGGCAAAACGCGTAATCCTCCGAGAGGTACCTTCGTGACACGGGGTCAATCATGCAATCAAAGCACGCGTGATACTTGTCGAAATCGCGATTCTGGTGGTCATTCACGCAATCGAGTTCGGGAAAGTGCTTCTCCATGCGCTCAAAGACACTTCGCTTAATCATCATGAACCCCGTGGGACCGTCGAGAATCTCCACGAATCCATTTTCAATGGGTCGCGAGTGAGCCCCGAAATTCACCACGAGACTCGATGCGAGCATAGCGGGGTTTCGATTGTCACCGGAAGCCAGACGCTCCTTGGCCTGGTCCCACATCACAATCTTCTTGGGGTAACAAGCGACCGAAATATCGTGACCCGAGTTTATGAGACGCACGACGGATTCCGGGTCAAAGTGCACATCGGCGTCCACAAACATAACGAGGTCCGCGTCAGTCTTTTGCATAAATCGTCCAACTGAAACGTTTCGGGCGCGGTGCACCAGACTCTCATTCTCGGTCGTGTCGAGCAAGAGCTCAACCTTTTCCTTCATGAGAAGAATCTGGAGACGAAGGATGCTCGTGAGAAACGGTTCGAGACACAAACCACCATAACAAGGGGTGCTTAGGAATAATTTAACCATGTACACACTAAACTTTGCTAGCCTCTAAGTATTGTTTTGCTATAGCTTCTATTTTACTAAGGGTGGGTAATGATATGTCACATTTTTTACAAATTTCAGCCTTTGGAATCTTGAGCACGAATAAAATTGCAACAGAAGCGATGCTGTTTGGTGTCTTGGACATGAGTTGCACACAATTCTCCAAATTTCTGCACATTTTTATGCACTTCATTCGAACTTCACCTTTGCACTCCTCAAATGAATTCAAAAGTCTGTGAACCACATCAACCGCCTTGGTCACCATGGGTGCACTCTTTTGCGTTTCATTCAAAATGATTTCACGAAATATGCTTGAAGTTCTGTTGACATCCTTTGTGGGAATTCCAAAAGCATCGGCAATTTCCTTGGTGGTTCTTGGGACGTTTGCAAGTTTGCAGGCGTACATGACACAGTTCGCCTTGATTCCGAGACGAACCGCACCACGAGTCAACTTTTCACCATTAAACTTTTTGTACATAATCTTGGCGTCACGAATAACCTTTTCAGAGAGACTCAAAGAGTCCCGAGCAGCCTCCTCAATATCCTTGTAGGCGTGAAAGAGCGAGCGGTCCTTGTGGTTCATGGATGTGTGAAAGTTTATACGCGCCATGCGCCGAGAAGCATAAGATGTCCCGTATCCCGTATTAATAACGGTTCCGGCTCCCCAAGCGGTTGAGAAAAGTTCTGTGTCACTCGCCAAGTTGCCGCATCGAGAAGGGTCTTTCGAAACTCCAGATTCCGTAACCCCACTTGTCCACTCAGGCGACTCATCAATAAACATAGATTCCATAAGACCGCAAGAAGGGCACACAGGCAAATTGTCAGGTCCAATAACCTTTGCTGTATTGCACCCCGAGCAAACATTTATGCGCCTGAATGTAACTTCAATCTGTTCTGGAATAGATTCTTTGCGAAACGATTCAAACTCAGCCCAAGCTTCTTCCTCAATATCGGTGCACATTTGTCTTGACTTTCATTTAGGTCACTGTAACCTATGAAACCTCGAGACACGTTTTTACATGGGGCAACAAAATCGATACTTGCCAAAAAGATTTTCAGTCCGCTCAGAGAGTTCCGAAAATTCATCGATGGTGTACTGGTCACCCATGGACTTGTTGCACTTGGAGCAAATTGGTCGAAGGTTGTCGAGGTTCGTCGACCCGCCTTTGCTGTGAGGCACGTTGTGACCCACCTCGAAGTTAAAGGGAGTCAGGGTGTTTTCGCACCACTTGACGAAACACTTTTGCTTAAAGTGCTTGTCACCAAAGTGCAAAATCCAAACTTGTTCACGGAGTGCCACAGGAATCTTTCTTCGTGTCATATATTTTAAATACAATCATTCCTTTAAAAAATAGAACCCATCGAACGTTCCATATAGTGACCCACCTCTGGTGAATTATGAGTGTTGACTTGATTTAACAATTTTTCATAAAAATTCTTTGGTTTTTGAAGTATTCTTTCTTTTGTTGTTTTCATTATTCCATTCCAGCAAGCTGTTTTTTCATTTGAATCCCATTTTTTGATAAACGTTTGGTACCAATTTTTAAAAGGTCTTATGTTGGCAGGTTCTATGGGTGAATCCATATATGTATCCAGTAAAAAGTCATCTTGTCCCTCTAATGTTCCTTCACACCCAATGAAATCATCTTTTAAAATTTTTCGTATTCTTTCTTCACGATTATGTTTTGAAATTGGAGCTGCAATAAAAACTATTTCGTCTGGCAAATCATCATAATGCGTGATGACAAAATGTAAAAAAGTTTCTTGTTCACGTCCAACATTTTTTCTTATTTCGCAAACAACATCTTTTGGAACTTCACTACAAGAAGAACATTTTTCATACACAATTGGTTGAAGAGAAAATTCATCACATAGTTCCAGAATACCATCTATGGGACCGCATGCTGAAATCACGGCGACAGATTTGGAAAGTCGAGATTCATATTTGGACTTTACTACCAATAAAAGTAAAAATATAAAGAGAAAAATGATTATTCTCATATTTAAAGTATATATAATATAAATTATCAAATGAAAGTCCTCCTTTACTCCAAGAATGGTTGCTCTGGGTGCTCGGACGCCGAGGTCCTTTTGAAGAAGCGTGGGGTTACGCACGAGGTCCTAAAGCCAACCCGTGAAGAACTCCTTCGTGACACTGGTCGAACAATGTTTCCTCAGATTTTCGTGGATGGCGTGCTCCTAGACAACCCCGATGAACTCGAATACGTGCTCGACGACCCCTTGACTGCCCCGAACCCGAATCGTTTCACGGTGTTCCCAATCAGGTTTCCGGACCTTTGGAACATGTACAAAAAGGCGCAAATGTCCAATTGGACCGCGGAGGAAATTGACCTCAGCAAAGACCTCGACGATTGGAACTTCAAATTGAATCCACAAGAACAACACTTTATAAAAATGGTCCTGGCGTTCTTCGCGGCGTCAGACGGAATTGTTTTCGAAAATATCAACATCAATTTCGGCACGGAAATTCAAGTGTCCGAGGCTCGTTCCTTTTACGCCTTTCAGCAGCACAACGAAATGGTTCACGGTGAAACGTACAGTCTTCTCATAGAAAAATACATTCGTGACTCGGCCGAAAAGAACAAAACGTTCCGGGCACTCGAGATGATTCCGACGATTTCAAAAAAGGCTCAGTG
>JACCDP010477847.1_pt1 | contig 47935 bp, 37 predicted proteins | sample 7445841 | NCBI WGS metagenome assembly JACCDP01 (sample SAMN15323441, study PRJNA562643) | freshwater metagenome | isolation source: river surface water | place: USA:Blue River Watershed | collected 2017-08-17
GGCGCAATATGGCGTTTGGACGCTTGGCAAAGCGAATGAAGAATCTGAATGCGTATGATTACCTTGAGGGCTACTCAGATCTAGAATTTGACGATAATCCAAATCAAGGTATTTATAAGCAAGCAGTAGAAAACATTGAGCGTCACTTGTTCTATAGCGGTGATTTTATTATCCCTCAGTGGTATACCAAGAAAGCAATAACGTTGCCTAATTTTGATAATCCAAATGTTTCTCTTGCAGCGCGTGGAATCGCAAATCTTTCGATGCTAAATAAACAAGAAGCAGATAGCTTAAAACGGCTAATTGATTCTAAGACATATAATTTTATTTAAAAAATTAAGTTCATAATACGCCCTGCTAACTAGTTAATGTTAGCAGGGTTTTTTATTTTAACCCTCTTTCAACTCATGAGAGCCGCATGTCTAAAAAAATCTATGTTCTTGATACCAACTGTTATCTTACGGATTACGAGGCAATATATAAATTTGGAACAAGCGATATTGTAATACCGCTAAAAGTCTTAGAAGAAGTCGATAAACAAAAGAAGCGTCAAGATGGCGTCGGATTAAATGCTAGAAATTTTATTCGCGTTCTTGATGAGCTTAGAGCCAAGGGAAATCTCAACAAAGGCGTTAGAATAGAGAAGGGTCACGGCGTAGTCCGCGCAAAGACCTCAGACCTATCACAATTGCCAGAGGATTTTGATAAGTCTCTACCAGATAATGCCATACTTGCTTGTGCCCTCTCAGAGCAACAAGAAAACCCTACAAAAAAAGTTATCGTCGTATCCCTAGACATTAATCTACGAGTACGTTGTGACGCTTTAGGGCTTGATTGTGAAGCTTATACAGAGAATCAAGTAGTCAAGAAGAGCAACGATATATATACTGGTTTATCCAAACTATTAGTCGATGACCAATTGATAGATCGTTTTTATGCTAGCGAACAAATTTTCTTAGAGTGTGATGAAAATACCAAAGATTATAAACCAAACCAGTTTATTATTCTTGTTTCCTCATCAAATGAAAAGAAAACTGGTTTATCAAGATTTGTTGCTTTCAATAAACCTCTTTTGAAGGTAAAAGAATACGTTAAAACAAAAGAAGGCACCGTATTTGGCTTATCACCTCGCAACAAAGAGCAACAAATAGCTTTAAATCTATTAATGGATGAATCTGTTCCAGTTGTCTCGATGATGGGTTCTGCTGGTACTGGTAAAACCTTGCTAGCGATCGCTGCGGCTTTAGAATATGTAATAAATCAAGGCGATGATGATAAAAAGAAGTACGAGAAGATTATTGTATCTCGTTCTGTAATGCCAATGGGTAAAGATATTGGTTTCTTACCCGGTACAATGGAAGAAAAGATGGCACCTTGGGTTGCTCCAATTCAAGACAACCTTGATACTCTGTTTAGCAACAAAGCATTTAAGAATCTTGACCCTCTAGAGCATTACAAAGAAAAAGGTATCATTCAAGTTGAAGCTTTGACGTATATTCGTGGTCGTTCACTAAATAATGCATTTATTATTATTGATGAATGCCAAAATATGAATATTCATGAGATAAAAACAGTTTTAACTCGCGTTGGCGAGAATACAAAGATTGTTTTAACTGGCGATGTTGAACAGATTGATAATATATATTTAAATGAAACAACCAATGGCTTAACTTATGCAATTGAAAAGCTAAAAGAGAGCGAATTGACTGGTCACGTAACTCTCACCAAGGGTGAAAGAAGCAAAGTCGCTACTTTAGCTGCAAAATTGTTGTAAGATTAACAAATGTTTCAACACTGCTAGAATGCAAGACGACTTTTGAAGTCATAACAATTTTGCCTTATAATAACGTGCTATGAAGGAGGTGATTTTCATTCGGCACACTTATAAAAACTATAAGGCAAATCTTAAGGAGCAAAATGGAATTAGAAAATAGTTTATTAGACAGCAAAGTAGAAGCAGATTCAAAACTAAAAGAATTAGTAGTCAATTATATTGGCGAAAAACTTAGTCCCGAGGATAAAAATATTTCTGTAGAAATGGCTTTAGAGGTATTTGCCGAAGAGTTCCCAGAATTTGTTCTAGCTTTAGCTGAAGAGAATTTTATCCGTGGTTATCAGCAAGCTATGAACGATGTTTATAGCATGATGGAAAAAGAAAAAGAAAATGAAGAACCCGCTGCTTGAATATATCGTCAATAAGCAGAAAGCCATCAACAAACATCTTCTATTTAGAAAAATAGAGGTTGAAATTGTTGATGGCTTTAATATTGGCGACAGTTTAGAAAAAATAGAAAGCTCAATACCAGAATATTTTTTCAATGGTGTTGATAAGATTGTTATTGGTCAATTTCGCGATAAAGATCATAATAGATCTTTCTATAAAGATGGTATTATATACGTATCAATCAACAACCAAGAAGATGTTATGAGAGATATCAGTCATGAACTAAGCCATTTCTTGTTTGATAAATATTCAATATTTGAAGATGTACTAATAAGTGAAGAATTCATGGGAAAGAGAAGAAGATTATTTGACATTCTTCTGTATGCAGGCTATAATCCACCCAAAGACTTATTTGCTAGGTCGGATTATAACAAAGAGTTTGATGATTACTTATATGAAACTGTTGGCTATCAAAAACTAACATCGCATATAATAGGTCTGTTCCCAGATCCATATTCAGTTACATCTCTTGAAGAATATGTCTCTACTTGTTTTGAATTCTTTTTTATAAAAGATAGAGACTATATTAAAAAAATCTGTCCAGCAACTTACAAGGTGTTTAATCACCTTATAGGAAAAAATGGAAAACTATATTTCGTACTCAGAACTTAAAGATTGGTATTTCTGTCCGTATCACCACAAATTAAAACATATTGATGATTTAGGAACATTTACAGGTAATATTTTTACTGTATTTGGAACTGCTCTTCACCATGTTTGTGAAACAAAACTCTTTGAAAGTGTAGAAGAGAAACAAAAGATCTTCTCAGAACAGCTTCGTGCAAAAGTTGATGAACTGAAAATTGATGTACAACAAAAAGATTTTGATGATTTTGAATCTCAAGGTAAGAATATTATGCAATATATCTTGCCTGCATTAGAAAAAGAGTTTGGTGAGTTTGAGATCGTTTCAGCAGAAGAGCAGCTATATGAACCTATCAACGAATTCTTATTGGCTGAATATTCATTCAAAGGATATATTGACTTAATTATCAAAACAAAAGATGATAAGTATCACATCATTGACTGGAAAACTTGTTCATGGGGATGGGATATGGAGAAGAAATCAGATCGTATGGTTTTTTCACAATTGCTACTTTACAAGCATTTTTTTGCAAAAAAGAAAAATATTGACTTAAATAAAATTGATACTTATTTTATATTACTAAAAAGAACTGCGAAGAAAGATAATGTTGAGGTTTTTAGAGTTACAAGTGGTCCAAAGCGCATGGGCGATGCCATTACTCTTCTAAAGAACGCATTATCTAATATTCATAATAAGAAATTTATTAAAAATAAACTCAATTGTTCTAAATGTGAGTTTAACAATACACAACATTGTGTGAGGTAAATGTGAAAAAGAAGGTATTAGTTATATCCGACCACCCATTTTCATTTTCGGGTGTCGGTATTCAAACACGTTATTTTATAGAAGCAATCTTAAAAACTGGTCGATATCAAGTAATGGCTCTTGGTGGAGCAATTAAGCATCAAGACTATAGACCAATCAAAACTCAAGAATATGGGGATGATTTTGTAATCCACCCAGTAGATGGCTACGGCACGCCAGACTTAATTCGTTCTGTAGTACGCGCATATCAACCTGATGCCGTTTGGTTCATGACAGATCCTAGATTTTGGGAATGGCTATGGCAAATGGAAGATGAAATTCGTCCGCTATGCCCAATGGTTTATTATCATGTGTGGGACAATTATCCGTATCCTAAGTTTAATAAACCTTTTTATCTATCGAACGATAGAATTGTAACTATTTCTAAAGTTACAGACGATATTGTAAAGACGGTAGCCCCAGAAATTAAATCAACATATCTACCTCATGCTGTTGATGAAAATGTGTTTAAGATTCTTGATGAAGTAACAACAAAAAAGAACAGAGAACAAAGCTTTGGTGAAAATAAAGATAAATTTATTTTCTTTTGGAATAATCGAAATGCTAGACGCAAAATGAGTGGTTCCATTGTTGTATGGTTTAAAAATTTCTTGGATAAAATTGGGCACGATAAAGCAATGCTGTTAATGCATACTAATCCCAAAGATGAAAACGGGCAGGATCTTGAAGCAATTGCAAAAGATATGGGTCTTAATAACGGTCAAGTTCTATTTTCAAATAATAAATTAAATTTTGATCAATTAGCGGCTCTTTATAATATGGTTGATTGCACAATTAATATTTCTGACGCTGAAGGCTTCGGTATGGCTACTCTTGAATCTTTGGCTTGTGGAACTCCAGTGATTGTCAACATGACTGGTGGCTTACAAGAACAAGTCACAGATGGCAAGGAGTGGTTTGGTATTGGTATCGAACCAGCGTCAAGAGCCGTTATCGGTTCTCAACAAGTGCCGTACATTTATGAAGATAGAGTGTCGGAAAAAGACTTTATAAATGCGTTAGAGACGATGTACAACACTCCAGTCGAAAAAAGAAAAAAGATGGGTCTAAAGGGCAAAGAGCACGTTTCAAAGAATTATGGTTTTGATTCATTTAATAAAAAATGGGTCGAAGTAATGGATGAAACAATTGAAAATTGTGGTTCTTGGCAATCAAGACAAAATTATCAGCGTTGGCTATTACAAGAGGTAAAATAATGAAAAAGAAAGTATTAATAAAAGGACCAATCTTAACTGCCTCTGGATATGGCGAACATGCCAGAATGGTATATCGAGCTTTAAAATCAGAGTCTGAACTTTTTGATATTTTTATCAATCCCATTAGTTGGGGACAAACTTCTTGGTTATGGGAAGATAACCAAGAAAGAAAAGATATAGATGAATTAATCAATAAAACACAACTATATTCTCAACAAGGTGGTCAATTCGATATAGCACTATTAGTAACTATTCCAAATGAATGGGAACGAGCTGCCCCAATAACAATTGGCGTTACAGCCGGTATTGAATCTTCAAAAGTCTCTGCTCAGTGGATATTAAAAGCTAATGAAATAGTAGATAAAGTAATAGTACCCTCTGAATTTTCGGCAGAAGTGTTTAAAAAAACAACTTATAAAGCAAAAGATCAATTTGGAAAAGAAGCTGTATTAAAATTAGAAAAACCAATTGAAGTAGTTGGATATCCAATCAAAAAATTTGATTCTTTACCAAATCTAAATTTAGATTTAGATTATGATTTTAATTTTCTTTGCGTTGCTCAAGCGGGACCAAGAAAGAATCTAGAAAAAACAATAGATTATTTTTACAAAACATTTAAAGATAAAAAAGTAGGTCTTGTTCTTAAAATTAGTAAAGCCAATAATTGTGTAAGAGATAAAATATTTTGTATGGATATGCTGAAAATATTTCAGAGCCAACATCCAGATGCTTTATGTAAAACATACCTTTTGCATGGTTATATGACAGATGCAGAAATACATGCCTTATATGTAGAGCCAAAAATTAAATGTCTTCTATCACTAACACATGGAGAAGGCTTTGGTCTTCCTTTATTCGAGGCTGCTTATTCAGGGCTTCCAATCATTTCTCACGAATGGGGTGGACAAACTGACTTTTTATTCATTGAAGAGAATGGAAAGAAAAAAGCTCAATTTTCTAAAGTAGAATTTGATTTAAATACGATCCAGCCTCAAGTAGTATGGGAAGGTGTATTAGAAAAAGATTCCAAATGGGCTTATCCGAAAGAATTTAGTGTTTGCACTAAAATGATGGAAGTTTATAAAGATCATGGTAGATTCAAAGGACAAGCAAAGAGGCTAAAAGAATATTTAGTAAATAATGAAAAAGATGTAAATAAAAAAATGTGCGATTTGGTTGTTGGAAGAGTGACGATAGAACCAAAAGAATTTAATGGTATAAGTTTTTGTATTCCAACAAATTCTGCAAGAGTAGAAAAGACAAAACTTTTATTGAAAAGTATAAAAAAACAAAATAAAGATAAACCTTTTGAAATTATTATTTGTGGTGATGTAGAGGCTTTTAAAGATGAAAAAGGTGTCATTTTAATAGATAAAAAAGAAGAAGCACATTCAAGAAAAGTTGCTTTGCTAAGAAATAAAGCAGCAGAAAAGGCAAAATTTGATGTTGTTGCTTGGTGTGATGATGACATTATTTTAGAATCTGACTGGTTTGAAAAAACAGTGGAATTTTCCAAGACAAATGGATGGCTAGTTCTAGGAAATAAAGTACTCAGTCCTGATGGAACAAGATACTGGGATCGCTCCTTTTTGAATCCTCATATTTTAGCCGATTACTCTGAATCGGCAGGAAATTCCAACTTGTATCAATCGTCAGCTTTTTTCTTAATGAGAAAAGAAATCTGGAAGAATATAAAATGGGACGAATCTAAACTTGTCTATGCAGACAAAGAGGGAGGAATACCAGAGGATGTACAATATTCATTAGATTTAAAAAATAAAAACATTCCTTTTCATTTTAATGAATCAGCCCTAGTTTGGCATAATGATGACACATATACAGAATTTAGTTTTGGTCAAAATTCAGTAACTCTAAAAAAAGAAATCTTACAAAAACAATATAATATGAATTTCTTTTTACCGGATGATGAACAATATGAACAAATAGTGGAAATTTTAAATGCGTAAATTATCCATAATAATTCCATATAGAAACCGAGAACAACATTTTAAGAAATTTGTTCCACATATGAATAATTTTTTAAAAGATAAGTTAAATTATGAGATTGTTTTCATTGAACAGCTTGATACAAAACCATTTAATAGAGCAAAATTATTAAATATCGGTTTTGATCTCTGCAAAGAAAGTGATTACTTTTGTTTTCATGATATTGATATGTTACCAATATCTGATGATTGTAATTATTCTAACCTAAATGGAGTTTGCAAACTTTCATATTTTGTCAGCCAATTTAATTTTGTTCCGAGACCACCAGATGAACTTGGGGGCGTTACTTTAATTGATAAAGAAAGTTTTATAAAAGTAAATGGTTATTGCAACAACTATTGGGGATGGGGAGTCGAAGATAACGATTTTGCATTAAGATGCAAGATTAAAAAAGTGCCTTTTTTGGTTAGAGAAGGAAAATTTATGTCCTTATCTCATAAGCCAAATGGAGACACGTATGGCGATGCCCCTTCGCCAGAAACTATTAAAAATAGAGAATATTTTAATAGCGTAAAGGATAATCAGCAAAAGTTATTTTCAGACGGTCTTTCATCGCTTGATTATACTTTGATTAATAAAATAGAAAAACAAGATTATAAGATATTTCAGGTTAATTTATGAAAATAAAAGTTGTAGCAAATTATGACAGTGATTTAAACATATATAAAAGCGTTATAAATTGTTTTGGAGAAGATAAAGATATTAAACTTACTCTAAACGACGAAGAAGCTAAATATCTTTTTATAATTAATGGGTACAATACTTCAAAAATAAAACACTCTAGAAACAATATTTTTGGATTACTACAAGAACCAATAGGTAATGCAAATTATGATAGAAATCTTTCATTTTATTGTTCGAAAATTTTTTGTCAATCTTCATCAATGTTTAATTCATACAAAGGAACAATTGAATTACCAGTTTCAATGTTCTATAGTCATCATATAAATGTTGAACAAGATTATTTTACTTCATTTAATGATTTTGGAGATAGAAAAAAAATATGTATAATTGTTTCTGCGATTAACTCTCCAAATAATTTAACATGGAATAATCACAATTACGATAAAAGACATAAATTAATACAAACACTATTAAAGTCGGACTTAGATTTTGATTTTTATGGAAGAGGATGGTCTATAGATGATTCTAGATATAAGGGTGAAATAAAAAATAAGCATGATATTTTAAGAAAATATGAATATTCAATAGCTATAGAAAATGTTTGTGAAAAAAATTATGCTTCTGAAAAAATATTCGATTGTTTTTTGAACAATACAGTGCCACTATATTACGGATGTCCCAATATATCAGAGATATATGATGAAAATTCTTTTGAGACAATAAATATTGAATCTGGGGAAGTAGTAAACGATATCAAGAAAATAATTTCTAAATCAAATTTAGAATATAAGAATGGTATTCTCAATTCTAAAAAAATGTATTTTTCAAATTATAATATTTATAATTTTGTAAGGAAAATCCTATGAATATAGTTATTAGTTTCGCGACTGAAAGATTTAAAAAATCACAAATCGTTCTCGAAACCGAGTCTTATAAAATGGGTGCAGATAAAGTAATAAATTATGATCAAAATAGTTTAGAATCATCTTTTATAAAAGAGAACTACAATATTCTTAAAAATCCTAAAGGTTCTGGCTTGTGGTTATGGAAACCATATTTAATACTAAAAACTCTTGAACAAGTAAATTATGGAGACAAAGTATTATATTGTGATGCTGGGATGTTCCCAATAAACAATTTAAATTATTTGTTTAATTTATCTAGCATAGAAAAAGACATAATTCTTTTTCAGGTTCATGAAAAAATAAATAAAAATTGGACAAAGAAAGAATGCTTTGAGCTAATGCAATGTGATAATAAAAATTTTTTTGATAATGAACAAGTTTGTGGCGCACCACAACTTTATACAAAAACAAATAATAGTATTTCTTTTATAAATGAACTATTAAATTTCTGTAAAAAATCGATTATTCTTGATCCAACAGATCTCAGCAAAGAGAGAGAAGATTTTGTTGATCATCGTCATGATCAATCTATTTTGACAAATTTAGCCATTAAAAATAATCTAGAAATTTTTAGAGATCCAAGTCAATTTGGCAATAATTTTCCTAGAATTAACTCTCAATATCCACAAATATTTAATTTACACAGAGGAATAATATAATGTCAGAAGAAAGCAAGTTACAACAATTTGGAAAATATTTTGGAACAGATAAACATGATTTAAATCATAGCTATGCTGGAAAATCCTATCTTGAGGTTTATGATAAATACCTTTCAGAGTTTAAAAAGAAAGATATAAATTTCCTAGAAATAGGAGTAAAAGATGGTGAATCGCATAGAATGTGGTCGCATTATTTTACAAAAAGTTCCAAAATTTATGGATTAGATATCGACCCAAGATGCAAAGCAAATGAAAAACAAAATATTAAAATTTTCATAGGTTCACAGTCGGACCCTAAAATTATTAATGAATTAGCAGAAGATGCTAATAAACAATTTGATGTAATTCTAGATGATGGTTCACACGTAAACGAATTAACCATCAAAAGTTTTGAATTGCTATTTCCCTATCTTAAATCGGGTGGATTATATATAATTGAAGATCTCGGCTGTTCATATATGGAAGAAAAATTAGAAGAAGAAGTAAAAAAAGGTTGGCCCGGGATGCAATACAACAAAGACGTTTCTTTTGTAAACAATAGAAAAGATATGGATAATTTTTTCTTCAACATTGTTAAAGATATTGATTTATCAAACAATAATTTATACGAATGGGTTCATTTTTATTCAAAAATAGCAATAATAAAAAAACAATAGTGGGTTAAAATGTTTAGTGAACAATTTAAAAAAACGGCTAACTTAGAAATAACGACGACGGTAGGCTGTCCAGTTATGTGTTCTTTCTGTCCACAAACTAGTCTCATAAAAAATTATAAAATATTAAATAATCAACAATTTATTCAAAATAAAACATTAAATTTTGATACTTTTAAAACAATTATTGATAAAATTCCTGAATGGGTTGATATACATTTTTCTGGCATGTCAGAGCCGTATGCATCAAAAGATTGTACTAAAATGATGCAATATACTTTAGAAAAAGGACACAAAATTTGTGTCTATACGACCCTAGTGGGAGCGAATAAAGAAGACATTGAATTTTTATCAACGGTTCCTTTTAATACAAAGTACAAGTTAGTCATACATCTCCCAGACGATGAACAAAATTTTAAAGCAAAAGTTACTGAAAAATACATACAAAATTTAAAATTTCTTTTAGATAATGAAAGTATGCAAAATGGTATCATGAATGGAAGTGTTGATTTTATGTCCATGAGCAGAAAAGGTCTAACAGATCCAGCCATAAAAGATTTAATACCAAAAAAATTATCATCATTTATAGCAATTTCTAGAGCAGGAAATCTTTCAAATGAAAGTGAAAAATTTGAAGGCAAACAAATTTCTACTAGAAAAAGTGGTCCTATTATGTGTTCTGCCGCCCCAAAACTAAATCATAATGTTTTATTACCAAATGGTGATGTTGTTTTGTGTTGTATGGATTATTCAATAAAACATAGTATTGGCAATCTTTTAAACGATGATTATGAAAAATTATTTGAAAGTTTTGCAATAAATAATATTTTTAAACAATTAAAAGAAGACGATGGGACAAATAATTTATTGTGCAGAAATTGTGAATATGCAACAGAGAATAGGAGCTAAAATATGTTTTGCCAAGACAACGAAGAAGAAATAATAGTTGATTTTTTTAATAATAAAAAAAATGGATTTGTTATTGAGATTGGTGCAGTGGATGGTTTAATAAATTCTAACTCTAGATTTTTAATTAGTAATCTTAATTGGTCTGGTTTATTAGTAGAGCCAAATCCATTTTCTTATAATTTATTAAAAAATTTATATCGTGATAATGCTAATATAAAATTACAAAATATTGCTATTTTTAATAAAGAAGACGATAATATAGAATTTCATATTTATGGTGAAGAACTCATAGATTCTCAAGGCTCAACAATTTCAACAATTTTTAAAGAAAGGGCTACTATGCAGACTGGTGATAAATATAATAAAACTATATTCGTTAAATCTAAAACATTAAAAAATTTGTTTATTGAAAACAATATTTTAAGCAGATTTGATTTTTTAAGTGTTGACTGTGAAGGTGTTGATTATGAGGTTTTGGAGAGTAATGATTGGAATATGTTTAGACCCAACCTTATATGCGTAGAAAATAGTTTAAATGTTGATAAAGTAGAATCATTATTAAAAAATAATGATTATATTGTTTTTAAAACGACTAAAGGTCGAGGTAATACATTCTATAAGGATAATAGATGTTATTAATAACAGGCGGCTCTGGCATGGTAGGAAATGCTTTTAAAAATCTCCTGCCAAACGCAGAATATATAACAAAAGAACAACTATATGATTTTTCTTATATTGTAAAAGATAAATTTGTTATTCATTTGGCAGCTAAAGTTGGAGGCGTCAAAGCAAATACAGATTTTATTGCAGATTTTTACGCGCATAATTCAGAGATAAATCAAAAAGTATTGGATTATGCGAGGATTGGCAAAGCTGAGAAAGTTGTCTCACTTCTTTCTACCTGTGTGTATCCAGATGCACCGTATATAAGTTATCCTCTTACGGAAAATCAGTTACATATGGGACCGCCACATGAATCAAATTTTGGATATGCATATGCTAAAAGAATGTTGGATGTAATGTCCAGAGCCTATCGTCAGCAATATGGATGTAATTTTATTACAGCAATTCCAAATAATCTTTATGGCGAAAATGATAATTTTGATTTAGAAAATAGTCATGTGATACCAGCTTTAGTGAGAAAAATTTGGGAAGCAAAAATAAATAACCAACCTTTGGTAGAAGTATGGGGCGATGGTTCGCCTTTAAGAGAATTTACATATTCTTTAGATGTAGCAAAAATACTTTTATTCCTGTTAGAAAATTACAACGAACCGGAACCCATCAATATTGGTAATACAGAAGAATATTCTATAAAACAAATAGTTGAATTATTATGTGAATTATTGGAATATGATGGACAAATCAATTGGAATACAAACAAACCAAATGGTCAACATAGAAAACCTACCAGCAATAAAAAATTAATAGATTTAGGTTGGAAAGAAAGTGAATATACTCCACTAAAAGAAGGGCTTAAAAAAACTTGTGAATGGTTTAAAATAAAATATCCAAACGTGAGAGGAGTTTGATTGAAGACGGCATTTATCACAGGTATTACTGGTCAAGATGGTTCTTATTTAGCAGAATTTTTACTTAACAAAGGCTATAAAGTTATTGGTCTAAAAAGAAGGACTTCTCTTATTTGTACAGATAGAATAGATTCTTTTTATAATCATAAAAATTTTAAACTTGAATATTTTGAGCTAAATGACGTAGGAAGTATCTATCGTCTTTTACTAGAATATAAACCTGATGAATTTTACAACCTAGCAGCGCAATCCCACGTTAAAGTTTCGTTTGAAGTCCCTGAAACAACCGTAGATGGTATTACTATGGGAACTTTAAGAATTTTAGAAGCAATAAAAAATGTTCATCCATCTTGTAAATTCTATCAAGCGTCATCTTCAGAGATGTACGGAGATAACCCAGAATATCCATATAATGAAGAATCAAGATTTATGCCAGCATCTCCTTATGCTAATGCAAAAGTTTTTGCTCATAATCTAATGAGAAATTATCGTAAATCATATGGTCTATTTTGCTGTTCTGGAATATTGTTCAATCATGAGTCTCCTCGTCGTGGAGAAACCTTTGTGACTCGCAAAATTACCATTGGAGCCGCTAAGATTGCTCTAGGAATTGAGAAAGAATTGCGTTTAGGCAATCTTGGTGCCTACAGAGATTGGGGGTTTTCTGGCGATTATGTTGAAGCAATGTGGCTGATGCTTCAGCAAGATAAAGCAGATGACTACGTAATTGCAACTGGAAAAACATACTCAGTTAGAGAATTTTGTAAACTAGTGTTTGAATATGCAAGTTTGGGTGATTATCAAAATTATGTAATTCAAGACCCTAAATATTTTAGACCACACGAAGTTCCATATCTTCTTGGTGATGCAACTAAAGCATCCAAAGAATTAAAATGGAAACCAAAAACAGATATTAAACAACTCGTTGCGATGATGTATGATTATGACTTCAATAGGTTAAAAAATGAAATACGAATTATGGGAAATGGGTAGTTATGGGGAGGGAGATTTTCAACCTCTATTATTAAATGCAAAGTTTGAAAGTTTTACAGACGCTTACCTTGCATTTCAAAAATTAATAAAAACAACACCATGTTGTATTATACTAAATAAAGGAGAATAAAATGAAATTTTCAGATCAAGCAGCAGCAGCATTATTAATGTGTCTCCAAAAGTGTATTGCGGAAGAAACAGATATTATGCCACTTTTAAAAGAATTAGATTTTTACGAAACAAATGGCGAATTATTCGTTAAAAATCCGCCTCACTTTAAGATGCAATCTCAACAAGATTTTGTTGTGGAGTAACAATGCTAGAAAAAATTGATAAGCCTTGGGGTTATGAAATTATTTGGGCTAAAACTGAACAATATGTAGGAAAAATGTTGAAGATTTTCCCTAATTGTAAATTATCACTACAATATCATGAGAAAAAAGTTGAGACGATTTTTGTGAATAAAGGCGTCTTAGAACTTACAACAAAAGAAAATGATGAATTAAAAACCACTTTTCTTTTTAAAGGTCAGTCTTATCATATCCCTGTTGGTACTGTTCATAGGTTTGCTTGTGCAAAAGATAGTGAATATGGCGTTGAATTATTTGAAGTTTCTACGACAGAACTTGATGATGTTGTTAGACTGCAAGATGACTATGGGAGAAAATAATGCCAAGTTATCAATATGAATGCAAAAATTGTTCTAAACAATGGACAGAATATCATGGGTATGATGAATCACCCACTGTTTGTCCATTTTGCGAACAAAACGACTTTAAAAAAATCTATAATTATACTACAACAATTAATAAATTAACTGAAGTTATGGAATATAAAAATAATAATAAAACGGGTCAAAAAACTCGTCAATTCATTGAAGAATCTAGAAAGGAACTTCAAGAACAGAAAGAAAACATGAGAGGTAAATAATGCTAGGATTATTAGCGGGATTATGCATTATATTTTTAACAATTGCCATATTCCTATACAGATATTCAAGATTTCTTTTGCAAAGAATGCAACAATTTACTGACAATGTTGATGAATTGAAACAATTATTAGATGTTTATTCAATGCACTTACAACAAACTCATGATGCACCAACGTTTTATGGTGATTCAACTTTAGAGAATTTACTGAAGCACACAAAAGAGATTGTTAAAGACATAGAAGATTTTAATCAAGCATTTCTTGTAGAACCTTCCAAGGAATCGGAGGGTAAAAAGAGATAATGACAAATAAATACTATTTTTCAGCAGAACATGAAAGAGCAGTAATAGAATATTGCTCAACTACCAATAGACGAGAAAAAGAGATTTTATACGAAACGTATATTGCTCCTGCGTTTAATGAAATGGTAGACAAGATTATTTATACCTACAAGTTTACTAATCTTCCAAATATTGAAAGTCTTCGTGAAGAATGTAAATTTTGGTTAATGACGATTCTTGAGAAATACGATCCAACTAAAGGGTATAAAGCATTTTCATACTTCTCAGTTATTACTAAAAACTGGTTTATTCACAAAGTCAAAAGCAATAACAAGAACTTGGCAAATGAAGTCTCTTATGAAGAAGAAACAACAGAAGTTGAAAAACAACATATGGTTGTGAATGATTATCATGAGAGACAAGAGCAAGAACAATTCTGGGAAGATCTGCTGAAGAATATTGATACATGGGGAAGTTCCCTTAAAGAACAAGACCTAAGAATTCTAGAATCGGTCAAACAAATACTTCATAACAAAGATAATATAGAAATTTTTAACAAGAAGGCTATTTATATTTACATGAGAGAAATAACTGGCTTGAATTCAAAACAAATTACATCCAGTTTAAATAAGATAAGAATAAAATACTCAGAGTTTAAACAGGAATGGGAAGATAGAGTATGAAAGAGTTCGATAAAAACAGATTATTAGAAGAAGCTATCGCTAATATTCGTGCTGATCGCGAAGTTACTTCTGATCTTTTATACGAACTAAGAGAAGATATTGTGCATAACAAGACAAACCATACGGCGGCAGGACAGACCGCTGCCAAGTATGTTGAAACATTACAACGCTCTAATGAACAATTGGTTAAAATTGTTACGATGATGGACAAGAAAGAACCAAAAGAAGATAAGATTGATAAGAATAGTCTTTACGATCTAATCAAAGAAGAAAAGAAGGAATTGTAATGAATGGCAAAGATTGGTGGCGCAAGCACTATTGGTAATCGTCCTAAAAACGTGCAACTCCAAAGAGAAGCTGCTGGCGGTCTTAGAAACGGCTCTCCGTTTATTTCAGTTAATACAGACTCTACAAAAATCTCTTTTCAAACTTTAAACGGTATTGTCGCGTCAGATCCGATTGATTTTGATCCAAAAAAAGCAACAAATTCTATCTCCGATAATGTTACTATCGATCCAGATTCCAAAGGCGTGTATAAAGTTATATATTATATATCATCAGATAAATCGAGAGAAATTAAGCCAGTCTCTAGAGAATTTTTATCATTATCCAAAGGAAACTCACAACAACAAAATCAATATAAATTAGGGTTAGTTGATCTTGCAATGGGTGTTGGTGGTGGTCGTATTATATATGATGAAACAAAATTTTCTGTAAAACCACAAATAGGTGATTATATCACTTTTCAAGCTGTACAAGGTGATTTAGCATTTCCTTCAAAAATTATTGAAATACAACAGTCGCCAGAAGTTATAAAAGCACCCTCTGGAAATGACGATAATAAAAATAGAAAACCAGAAGAAAATAAAAAACCTCCAAGCGCACCTCCTACAAAGAGCAATGGTGGTTCATCTAACCCGCCACCAAATTCCTCTAAGGGAGAAAAGATAAGCGACGCAGATAAAACAGCGGCTATAAGACCAGATATATTAAATAATAGGGAAAATTATTTTGGAAAATCTGCAACAGTCAGTATAGCTGAATATCGGTGGATACTTGAGCCAGAGATTAGAAAAGTCGCGCAACAATACTTTAAAGATATAGATATACAAAATAGATGGGTAGCTCAAACATTAATATGGTCTATTAATGAAACTGGTTTTAAATTAAAAAGTCAAAATCAATATTTTGGACAACCATATATGGGCGGAAAATATAATGAACAAAAAATAACTATTTCAAGTGATTGTAAACGTAATGACCGATCGGATAAATGCTATTGTACAACTGCTGATGAGTGGAATAAATATTGTGATAAAACAAGAGAAAAAGAAATGAAGAAGGTAGAAGGAAAAACTTGGTTTTATTGGCTAACCGAAAGACGAAAAGTGAGTAGTAATTCAAAAGATTTAGCTGAAAGAACAAAAGCAAAAAAACTTGATGAAATTTTATCAAGTCTAGTTGCTAGACCATCTGCACCCTTTCATTACGCTGGTTGGAGTTCTATGTTAGCAAGTATTGAATCCCATTATCAATTTCATAAAACAAGTGTTAGAGGTTTTAAAACAGATGATGAATATATAAAAAATTTTGATAATGGTGGAGTATATAATAAAAATTCATTATTAACATATAAAACAATAATAAAATATATGAATTTAGAAATTAAAAATGGTTCTGTTGTTGCAACTCAAAAGACTTATGACGAGCTAAAAACTGACAACGAGAAAAGAAATTATTTAAAAAAGGCAAAATAAATGGCTTTATTTGGCGAAAGAAAAATTGATGAAACAAAAGGCGTTTCTTTTAACAGAGTTCCTGTTGAAAATGCTCTTTATTCAAATGATGGTAGAGCTTCTATCGTTCTTGGTGGGGATAGAAACAAGGCAGCAGATAGTGGCTATAGCGGTTTAGGATTCGCAGATTCGTCAGCGATTGATTTAGTTTGTGGTCGAGGAAAGACGATTGCAGAAAGCGATAAAGCAAAAGCTATTTCTATAAACCCTGATTTCTTTTCTGATGCAGCCAGAATTTATATTAGCGAGAAAACAGACGTTGATAATAATTTTAAATTAGTCAAAGGAAATGTTGGCAATTCCATTGGTTCGTCAGCCATTGCATTGAAAGCAGATGCAATCAGAATAATAGGTGTTGAGGGAGTTAAAATTGTAACAAGAGCAAATCCTACTAATTCTAATGGAAAAGAATCTGGTGTCAAAGGAATTGAATTAATTGCTGGAAATGATGATTCTTATTTGCAGTCTATGGTATTAGGGGAAAATTTGGTTGATTGCTTGTATAATATGACAGAAGTAATTTCTAATGTAAAATCACAAGTTCATTCAATTATGAAGTTTTTAGACACTTTTGTAGATAACTATACAGATCATATACATCCTCCTCCGGGTTCTGCTATATCTCCCAATGCACAAGCTTTAAAAATACTATTTCCGTTTGAAGATATACAACATTCAAGCGAAGACAATTCTTCATCTGATGATATTGTTAAGATTAGAAATAATTATTTAAAAATACCTACCGATTTAAATACTTATATTTTATCCCCATATAATAAAACCAACTAAAGGTCACAAGTCGAATGGCAATAAAAGAATTAGTCGAATCCTTTAACAGTTATAACAATCCAGATTTGATTTTTAATCAAGGAAATGAATTTCTATTAGCGCAAGATGTTGATGCGAATTCAATTCCAAAATATGCCAGAGATACTGTTAGTTCTTATGACAACATTATTTTTTTAAACCTAAAGAATAAATTTAGAGATTATCTAGATTCTAATTTTTTATTAGAAAAAATTCCAGAATATCAAAAAGAAAATTTTTTCGTAGAGTCTTTACCCGGAGTGGATCAAAGATATAGAAGAATTTTTTACTATGCCCTAGTCGATATTCAAGATTTGGAACAAAAAATAACTTTCACTGATATCGGCTCAAAACTCATAAATGGAATTACAAAACTTGATTTTGAAGCTACAGAAGAAGATAAAAATACAATTATTAGAAAAAGTATTCCAACTTTTGGAAAATTTACAGATTGGTATATGTGTGTATATGAATCTTCTAATTCTCAAAAAAGTCCAATTAAAGGTGGAATTGATAATGTTTTAAAATTTCTTAGTAAAAAAGGCTCTTGGATTTTAGAATCTCAAAATATAAAAGAAATATCTAAAAAATCCTTAAATAATGTGTATGTTCAAACTGTTCCTAAAAAAACTATTGTTGATTTAGAAAACGAAATAATACTTTTTTTTGATAAAAATAATTTATTTGATGAAAATAACACGATGGAGTTATTATATGACAATTTGTCTCCATATAATAATTTATCTATTTTTTATAAATATTATATAGACGACAATGGAAAGCAAAATTATTTATTTGGTTTTCCAAAAGTATTAATTGATGAATTTCCAAATCTGTCAGTAGCAGTAGATGTGCAAGAGTTTCAAATTGATCTTGAAGTAACATATACGGACTTTTCAGATGCAGAGAAAAGTTTTCAAAATTTAAAGAACAAAATCAATAAAAAGAATGATTCATTGGAAGAAAGTGGTTTAAAAATTTCTAACTATGATCTGGATTATTATCTAAAAGATGTTGAAAATTTTATATCCTCTTTATCTGATTCTTTGAATGAACAAAAAATAGATCTAGACGCTAATCTGACATTTAAATTTACTAAAACACAATGTACACAACCACAACTTACGAATAATTCAGAAGTTGACAATATTAATAATTCTGTTTACAAAAAGTGTTTAGAAGAATATGTGGACGGACAAACAAATTTAACTCTTGTTAATGTAAAATCAAATAAAAAAATTGATGTAAATTTTAGTTCTCTGTCGATAGATAAAAATTTATCTTCTTATTTATTTGCAAATTCTAAAAACATATTTAATCAGTCTGACTCTTATACTGCAAAAAACTTTTTTTCTAAATTAATATATGAAAAAACAAAATTTGAAAAGAAAGATAATTTAATTCTTCAAACATTTATGACTCAAGCTGAAACTAGTTTTCAACAATCTTTTGTTCAAGACGCAGCTAATTTTATAAAATTTTCTAAAATAAAACAAAATATTCAAAAGCAAAATTTATCAGACAAATCACTATCACAAATTATTAAAGATGTTTTGAATGATATACATAGTTTAAAACAACTGTATCAAACAATTTTGTTTAGATATGATCTAAAAGATTTGGCAGACGAGCTTATATCTTGTTTCTTAGAAAAAAATCCTAATTTAAACAAATTAAGTGAATTAATCGCAGAAACTAATGCCCTAGTAGAAGGGTTAGTAAAATTATTAGATTATAAAGATCCAAATTATATTAAATTCGTTCAATGTACTGGACTATCAGTGCCTTTTGATTTTGCGAATGTTAATCCTAATAATATTGAATCAATATATAATAAAGAACAACTAACAAATCAAATCAAAAAAAGAATTGATTCTATTACAGATGATTATGTAGAAACAACTATAATAAAATGTGCGAATGAATTTGCCCCAGAGGCAGCAAAAAACTTAATAAATACTTATATACAAAGTGAAGCTGCAAGAAAAATACTAAAGCAGCAATATGATCAATTAGTTTTAGAAGCAAAATTATATAAATCTAATCCCGGGACAAAAGACGGATTAAAGAAAAAAGGAAAATCTTTTTTATCTGTGGCGGCAAGAAACGCATGGACTCTTTTACAACGTCAAGCAGAGCAAGAAGCAGAAAAAATAATTAAAAAAGCCGCGATTCAAATTATCAAAGATCTTTTAAAAGAAGCAAATACTTGTAAAAAAGATTCAAATAAAAAGAAGAACTCTGGGAAACCCGGAGACGTTCAATTAAATTCTAATTTTAGTAATCAAGATATTAATAATTTATTATCCGACTTGTCTAAATTTTATTCACCTGAGCAACTGTGTTCTCTCTTTTATGGTTCGGCAGACGATGAATTGTATAAAAGCATTCTTGAGTTTATAAAAACAAGACATAATAAATTGTATTCGCAAGCCCCAATTAAGATAGATTCAGTTATAATCTCTCAGAACCCTCTTTCATCGATATTCGCTGTAAAGAATTTCTTCATTGTTCTATCGACCGAAAAGAAAGAATTACAAGCCAAGTGCGATCAATATTTTCAATCTTTAAATAATTCACCTGTCGATATAAATGATGATGAAAAATGTATTGATTTTTCTAATAATTACAGACAAAATAAGAAAAGAGAACTAACAAATAAAGGGTTTACTGAACAACAAGCAGAAAAAATTATAGAAAATGAAAAAAATCTTCAAGCAGAGAAGTATAAAAATCTCCAAGATATTACACAAAAAGGAATATATAATGAGATCACGGCTGAAGAAGAAAACCACACGTTTCCAGCGGCGGACTTCGTAAAAAATAAGATAAATAAACAATTAAAAGCTTTGGTAAATTCATTTTCTTCTTTTGTAGATTCATATAAAATAGAACTTTTAAATTTATCGTATTCAAATTTAGGATTATATGAATTAAAAGAAGAAGATGTATATTATGATTTTATAAAAAGTTCCATTTATATTAAAGGTGAAAATATTTTATTTAAAGATACAAATGATCCTAATTTTTATAATTCTGTAGAACCATTATTTAAATATTTATCATTTTATACTAATTTACCATATACAATTGCTGCTGTTAGTGATAAATACTTTCTGCTATCCAACTCTAATCAAACACAATTAGAGTCCGTTATGAAACAAGTATATATAAATGCTGAAAGTCAGCTTAAAGTTGATACAAATTTGTTTCAATTTAATGCTCAACAACTTGAATATCCAGAATATTGGACGCAACCTTTCTCAAACTCTTTGTTCTATTATGCAGATCAAATTCGTCAATCATTTATTTTGCAATTATTAGGGTTCCAAACAAATGAGTTTAATAAAGACAAAATGTTAAATGATGTAAGAGAACTAATTTATTTTGAGGAATAATTATGAAATTTCAATCAGAAAAACTTTCAGAAAAAGTAGAAGATGGACTCGTTTATACATCTATTTTGTCAGAAATTAATAGAGTTATTTATGATAATTTTATTAATTATTTACCTTTTTTAAATGAAATTAATGGGTATAATGAAAATAATTTTTCTAATTTTATAAAAGAAGAAAGCTTAAAAATTCTTAATGAAAGAGATATACCAAAAAAAATTATGGATATATATCCAAGAAACGTAAATTTCTTTAAGAAAAAATATTCTATCTCAGAAGAACAATTAAACTCTTTGTCATCAAATTCTTTGGTTGGGTATTTGATTCTAGAAAAAATATTTGATGATATTCAAATAACAAACAAAACAAATGATAAAAAGTATTTTAAAGAGATTGTATTTGGTATTAATGATATTAATATAGTAGAATGTCCAATTATATTGCAAAATAAGTTTGAAACAATAACATATGAAGTAAGTTCTAAGGGCGAAATATCACCAAACTTTTTTTTAACCTCTGATGTAAATGATTTTTTTATTGAATGCGTGGGAACTGGGCAAGTTTTATATGATGCCGATAAAGGAAACAAATATTTTTTCGATAAGAAATATTATGATGATGTTGTTGTAGGAAAAAATTTAGGTGGATATGGTTTTCATTTTGAAAAATTTATTTGTTTTGATTTTGATGAAAAAAACTTTTTTAAAAAAAATACTAAGTTTGCAAATCAAGCTATAAGTTCTCAAATAGATTATGAGGCTTTTGTTTATAGTTGCTTGAACACGGCGTTATTTTTGTCAGAAAATAATTCAACAAATGATATAGTTGTTAATCCATCCTATCTAAAAAAGATTTTTCCATTAGAGATTACTAATCAAACTGGTTATCAAGAATTGCAAAATACGATCCCTCAGTTTATTAAAAATGTTCGTCATGGTCTTAGACTGGTCTGTAGACAAACCAGCTCACAGGATAAAACGGCAGATTTATCTTACACAGTTGAAGAAAAAAATAAAAAAGAAAAAAGACTAAAGAAAACATTTTTATTAGCTGATGATTTCTCTCCTATTTTTAAAAGACCAACTTCAATAAATAATCAAAAAACAAAAACTGTTGAAAAATCTTTTACTTCTCTTGAATACTCTATAATAAAAAATAAAAGCCATATATTATATGTTGATGTTGGCGAAGGTATAAAAAACTCTGTAAGAAGAACATGGCATCCTATAGTGTCAGTATACCACCAAGAAGAGGAGTTTAGAAATAACTCCAGCGTAGAAGTTGCTGAACTCCTTAGATTCTCAGAAAGCACGCTAGAAATTTTAAAAGAAAAAATAATGGAAACTAAAGAATTTAAATTAATATTTTCTAAATTAATTCCTCTTGATTCATTATTTATATTAGAGAAGATCGGCATGGCTTCAAAACTTCAGGATACTTTAAATTTTAATTTAAAAGAAAAACCTAATCAAGATACTGCTATTGCGAAATCTCTTCAAGCTACTTTATTAAAAACAGTCGATGTTATGTTAAAAGATAAAAAGGAATATTAATAAAATGAATAGTTCAATTGGACCAAAATTACCATTAACTTTGGATAAAAAGAACGGTCTTTTAATGATCGATAAATATACTGACGAGATTAAACAAAATTTAAAAATTCTTTTTTTAACAACTCCCGGCGAAAGAGTTTTTATGCCCAACTTTGGTGTTGGACTTAGAAATTATTTATTTGAAAATAAAACAACCAATCTTGATCAAGCCATACAAGAGAGAATAAAGAGCCAAACAGAAACATATTTACCATTTATCTCTATAAATGATATATCAGTTTTTGAATCTCCAGACGTTGAAAATCTTTTATATGTCAGATTTGATTATTTTATTAAACCATTAAATTTTCAAGATCAGTTAACACTATCATTTATTGAATAAAACTATTTACAAGTATGGCAAATAAAAAAATAGTACCAATCAATTATACAGCTAGAGAATTCGATTCTATTAAAAATGAATTAGTAGAATACGCAAAAAGATATTATCCAGATACGTATAAAGATTTTAATCGGTCATCATTTGGCTCTTTGATGACCGACATGATATCTTATGTTGGAGATATCATGTCTTTTTATCTTGATTATCAAGCTAATGAATCTTTTTTAATAACATCAATAGAAAGAAAAAATACAATTAATAATGCAAGAGCGTTGGGATATAAATTTCGCGGTGCCCCTTCTGCTTCTGGTATAGTCGCGTTTTATATATCCGTTCCGGCAAATGGGGAAAATCCATCTGAAGAATACATTCCCATTTTAAAGAAAGGGGCAGTTGTATCAAATGATTCCGGGGTTTCTTATATATTGAACGAAGAGGTTAATTTTAGCGTAAACCCAGAGGTCACTATAGGAAAAGTTGATGAAAACACGGGAGTTCCAACTAGCTATATTTATAAAAAGTACGCAAATGTTATATCTGGACTCATAACAAGACAAACATTTAGTGTGGGAAATTTTAAAAGATTTTTGACATTAGAAATGAGTTCAGAAAACATAGTAGAAATACTATCAGTTAAAGACTCGGAAGGAAATACTTATTACGAAGTAGACTCTTTATCACAAAACATTATTTATCAAGCAATAAATAACACAAATGCCGATAATTCAGAAACAAAAGCAATATTAAAGCCAGTTTCTGTTCCAAGAAGGTTTGCTGTTGAAACAGATGGAAATGGTAAAACATCTTTACAGTTTGGATACGGTTCTGATTCTAATTTGAAAACATTGGCGGTAGTAGATCCATCAGAAGTTATACTGGACCAATATGGAAAAGACTATGTGGTTGACCAAACTTTTGACCCGTATAATCTTATTTCAACAGATAAGTTTGGTATAGCCCCAGCGAATACGACATTGGTAGTTACTTACCGTTATAATAATTCTACAAATGTTAATACAGCAGCAAATTCTATAAATAAAATTGTAAGTTATGAATTTTTATTCTTAGAAGATAATTTAAATCCATCAACAAGAATTGATGTTATTGGAAGTTTAGAGGTCGATAATGAAGAACCAATAATTGGTAGTGTAACCCCATTAACAAATGATGAAATTAAGCTTCGTTCGTTATCTTATTTTGCTACACAAAATAGGGCGGTTACAAAACAAGATTATATTTCTTTAGTATATTCAATGCCATCTAAATTTGGAGCGATTAAACGAGTTAACATAACTCAAGATAAAGATTCTTTTAAAAGAAATCTGAATATGTACATTGTTTCCGAAGATTCAAATGGTTATTTTGTAAAAACTAACGATACTACAAAACAAAATTTAAAAAATTGGATTATTAATTATAAAATGATTAATGATACGATAGATATTTTAGACGCCAAAGTTGTTAATATTGGTATTGATTTCCAAATAATTGCTACACTAGAAAAAAATAAACATGACGTTCTGCAAGATGCTCTTAACACATTAAAGACAGAAGTTTTTAATAAAAAATATGAAATTGGAGAATCATTTTATTTTGCTGATATCTACACAATTTTAAATAGAGTTGAGGGCGTGCTGGACACAAAGAATGTTTCTGTAAGAAACATCAACTCGGTTGGTTATTCACAAGTTCCATTTGATGTTACAGCAAAAACCTCAGCAGATGGAAGGTATATTGAAGTTGCAGAGGATTATATCTTAGAAGTAAGAAATATAAATTTTGACATTAGAGGATCGGTTGTATAATGGCTATAAAAAGATATGTGGCGTCAGCCGATAATACAATAACAAATGCTTTTAAAGCCAATTTATCTACAAGAGGCACTGGTTCTAATATGGGTGCTTCCGATGTTTTGGAAGTTTTCTCTATTTACGGGCAAGCAAATTCCTCTAGTGTTGAAAAGTCAAGAATTTTAATTCAATTTCCTGTTTCTACTATTTCAACTGATATATCAAACGGAACGGTTCCATCAAATGCTTCATTTTATCTTAAATTATTTAATGTAGAACATGGAGAAACTCTTCCAACAAATTTTAATCTAGAAGTCAAAGTTGTTACAGGTTCTTCATGGGATGAAGGAACTGGTCTTGATATGAGTGAGTATACCGATATTGGTATATCTAACTGGATTTCAGCAAAAAGTTCTAGCTCTGGCATAACGAATTGGTCTAGTCAGGGTGGCGATTATTATAATAGTCCCATTTATACTGCATCATTTGATAAGGGAATAGAAGATTTAGAAATAGATGTGACAGATACTGTCAATGCGTGGCTGGCTGGTTCTAAAAATAATTATGGCTTTGGAGTTATGTTGTCTTCTAGTTTAGAGAACTCAACTCTACGTTCATATTATACAAAGAAATTCTCTGCTAGAAGTTCTGAGTATTTTTATAAAAGACCAATTATTGAAGCCAGATGGGATTCTTCTAAACAAGACGATAGAGGAAATTTTTATGCAAGTAGCTCGACAGTTTCAGCAACAGACAATTTAAATACATTATATCTTTACAATTACGTCAGAGGTCAATTAAAAGATATAAATGGAGTAGGCACTGGTAATGTATATGTTAATTTTTACACCACATTAGGCGGTTCCACTTTAACAGCCGCACCGAATACACCAATTACTGGCGGTTGGGTTTCTACTGGTATTTATTCTGCTTCTGTGGCAATAAATACAACAGCGAGTACTGTTTATGATGTTTGGTTTAGTGGAAGCAACCAATATCACACAGGGACAATTTCAATTAAAACTTTTAACAATTCAGAAACTGTTGAAATTGATAGAAAAATTATTTCAATCAAAAATTTGAAAAGTTCTTATACACCAAGCGAATATCCAAAACTAAGACTTTATGTAAGAAGCAAAAATTGGAGTCCGACTATTTATACTAAGGCGACAGCAGACGTTGAACAAGAGTATATTAAAAATTTATACTACAGAGTGTATAGAGTACAGGACGGTTTAGATGTTATCGCAAATGCGGCTACAGCATCAACAAATCACACAAAAGTTTCTTACGATATTTCAGGTAGTTATTTTCCATTAGATATGTCATTATTTGAGTCGGGATACATGTATGCCATCAAATTTGTGATTAAAGAAGAAAATAATTACTTAAAAGAAACAGATGAAGTCTTCAAGTTTAGGGTAGATCAATGAGCTTAAAAGATATATTTAATTCTGAAAAGAAAAAAAAGAATAACCTAACAACTGTAAATTTTCAAAATTTGACTTCGTTCGATTCTGGAACTCTAGAAATCGAGTCTGTAGATTTTGCAAAGGAAGCAAATAAAGATTTTACCAGATTTATTCCTCCTGTTGATTATGCTACGGCTTCAAATTTTGCTAAATTTGGTTTAGCCGAAAGATATTACGAAGAATCAATTGATCGCGTTGTCAACCTTTATCCTTTTGATGGTTCGCTTAAAGAAAAGAAAGAATGGAGAAATGGTTCAACACCATTAGATCTTTATATATTTGATAATGAATATCCAAAAACAACTGGTTATGTAAATTTTGCTTCTGGTGGCTGGGGGACAAAAAGTGGCGCTTTAGTTGAAGGTTATGGTTTACCAACCACTCAAGAATATATTTCTTTTTTTAATAGAGCGGTTGATAATAAAATTGAAAATGTTTATGACGCTTCTGCTAAACGCAGAGAGAATACTAGATTTATTTTTTCAACTGGTAGCACAATTGAATTTTGGCTTAAAAAAGAAAATAGACCTAATAGAACAACACAAACTGCCAAAGAAGCGATTTTTTATACGACAACAAATGATAGAGATAAAAGATTGGCGATATATGTCTCTGGTGGAGTAGGAAAAGCCGCCAGTATATTTACAGAATATTACACTGAAACCGAAACAAAATTTGCCTTTGAATTTGACACAGGCATTTCCGATATAGCTGATTCAGAATGGCATCATTATGCTTTTTGTTACTATAGAGATGTTGGTGGTTATAATGTAGATTTTTATTTTGATGGAGTTTATAAACAAACTCAAATTTCTTCTACAACTACTCAAAATATAACAGGTTCTGCTTTTTCTACGATCGGTGCTATGGGTGGAAAATTAAGTGGTTCTACCGATCTTCTTGGATATGGAAAATTAAGTGGTTCTATTGATGAATTTAGATTTTGGAATGTAAAAAGAACGGCAAAACAAATTGGTAGATACTATATAACTTCTGAAATTGGCGATGGAGTTAATACAGATGACGCAAACACAGACTTGGGAATACATTTTAAATTTAATGATGGAATTACAACCGATTCTAGTATTGATGCCAGAATTTTAGATTATTCTGGTAGAACTTGTGATGGTACTTTTATTGGTTATTCCTCTTCTTCTCGTTCGACTGGTTCTGCGATTGATGATGCTGGCTTCTCAGAACCAAAAGATCCGATTATTTATGCAGTTCATCCCGATTTAGTTTCTTATAAAGAAACAAAAATGGCTGAAGGTAGAGAACACGACTTTTCAAATGCGGGTTCTTTATATAGAAAATTACCCGCGTTCATGTTGGACGAGGATGATCAGAACGGTTTTGTTTTAAGAAATCTAACACAAATTATGTCTAGCTATCTAGACCAATTATATCTACAAATTCAATTTTTACCAAAAATAAAACAGAATGAATATACAGTAGAATCTGCTCATCCTCATGGTTTTTACGCCAAAGCTTTAGAAAACGCAGGTTTTCCAGCGGTCGATCTATTTGCAGACATAGAAGCATTCAACAAATATCTTTCAAGAGATGAAAAACAACTCTTTGAGAAAGATTTTGAACAAATTAAAAATAGAATTTTTCAAAATATATATAACAATTTACCCTTTATTCTAAAAAGTAAGGGAAATGAAAAATCGTTTAGAAACTTTATTCGTTGTTTTGGTGTAGATGACGAAATTTATAAATTAAATCTTTATAATGATAATTTTGATTACATAATTCAAAACAGATATAAAAATTCTACAGTCAAGAAAAATTATATAAATTTTAATCAATTATATAATACAGACGCAGTTGTATACAACTATCCAGACGCTTCAAATGCAAATAGCGTTGGTTATATTTCAGGTACCTTTAATACAACAAAGATAGAAGAAAATATAGCCAATACTTATGAAGTTGACGTTGTGTTTCCTGAAAAACCACCCCTTGATGATCCAAGATACGTAGAATATTCTGCCGTTTCAGCGTCATTGTTTGGCGTTGTTGCAGCCGATCCTGCTAGTCCAACAGACACAACAATACCAGCGAATAATTTAAGCAATTTTGAACTTTATGTAGTTAGACCAGAATCTTTATCTGCAAATGCTTATTTTGTATTAAAGAGTTCTTATTCTTCATCTACGGCAGCAGATAATTTTTATATACAAACAGATACTATTAAACAAATCTATTCTGATCAAAGATGGAATTTTGCAGTTAGAATAAAACCACAAGGATATGATATATCTGATTTGGCTTCTCCAACAAGTCCATCAAATTATACTCTTGAATTATACGGTGTTAGTGTAATTGGCGATTACAAAGTTCAAGAATTAACCGCTTCTTCCACTATCGGATATGATAGAGGTTTGGCACTATTATCAAAACCGAGAAGATTATATGTAGGTGCTGCCAAAACTAATGTCACAGGCAATTTGTTAGTAGGTTCTGACGTAAAAATTTCATCGACCAAACTGTGGTTTGATTATTTAAATGATGAAACAGTCTATAATAATGCAATACAAGCAAATATTGACGGCAACGAATCTTCATATAAAAGTGCGTTCTTGGGACAAACCCAATTAAGTGGCGTATTTGTTCCTAAAATTGAAACACTTGCACTAAATTGGTCATTTAATCAAGTTTATTCAGCTAGTGCGGGTGGACAATTCTCTGTAATCGATAATTCGTCGGGTTCAGCCACACAAGGCTCCCAGAAGTACGGAACGATTGGTTCCATAATTAAGGCACAACATACTGGTCGTGGTGATGATTTTGCTACAAGTACAAAAATAATTTCGGAAGAATTCTTGCCGGTTCTAGCAAAAAAATTACCAGAACAAGTATCAACTGACGATACAGTTCAAATTTTAAACCAAGATGACCTTGTATTCACAAAAGAATCTAGACCAACAAGAATGTTTATTTCTATTGAAAGAAGCATGTATCAAACCATTTCAGAAGAAATGCTTAAAGTTATGTCTTCTATTAATGAATTTGCTAATTTTGTTGGAGAAAGACAAAATCAATACCGCCATGAATACAAAGACATGGGTAAACTTAAAAGCCTATTTTTTGAATCAATAGGTAATACGCCTGACTTAGAAAAATATGTTACATATTATCAATGGTTAGATTTATCTTTAAACAGAGTTATTCAATCCTTATTTCCTGCTTCTGCTGATGTTTCGGAAGAAGTAAATACAATGGTTGAAAGCCATGTGTTAGAGAGAAGCAAGTATAAGTGGAAATTCCCCACTATGGAATTTAAAACCCCAGATTCAGAAGCTGGGGCGATCAGTATTAATAAACATTTATATAATTGGAAATATGGTCACGCTCCGATTCCATTGCAACAAACTACAAGTAGCTTATGGTGGAATAAAAGAGCAGAGAGAAACGGACCTATTCTATCTTCTTCAAATGCCGCTGTAAACTCAAATAAAACAGATATTTTATCTGTTTCATATCAAGTTTTAAACAGAAGTTTTACAACGCCTGTTCGCTACACAGTTGATGAAGCAAAACAATATATTGGTGGTTCTGGCATTAAAAACAAAAAGTTTGATTATTATAAGCCAAGCCGTTCTGATATTGCTGTCGATGTAACATCAAATGCAATCCCGCCAGATACAACCGATTATTCTGATTTGAATAGAAAATACGATGCACAATCAATCTATTCTGCTGATGGTAGAAAATTTAGATTTGCAACTCCATTTTCTTATTATCAGAATCAAAAACAAATAACTGGTTCGACTCAGACGATCACGACAAATCATTTAGATGTTTATGGACCCAACTATGAAGTTCCAATGCAAGGACCATTCACTGAAAAATATGTTGGTGGTATTTCTTATCGTCACCAACAACTATTTTCAAGTGGTTCTAATAGAGCAGAGGCTTATATCTTAAGTGGTTCTAGCACAAATAGAGTTATTAGAAATCCATTTAATGTGAATGTAAATCAAGCTCGTTCTGATTTCTATAGAGAGGAATTGGCAAAAAGACCTGTTAGCATTAAAAATATTGCACAAACAACTGGTTCTACAATAATTGGTAATTATGATAAAAAATATCACTATTTCCAAACCAGCGATAGAAACGTAAATAATCCTTTCTTTACAAGAAATAATGGTATTTCTTCAACTGGTCGCGCCGATCCATATGTTTCTGGTTCCAATGTTTGGGTGCTTCCAACTCGTACAAGAACTGAAACTGTTTTTGTTGAAAGATTTAGTGCCCCCGGTGATGCTGTTACAATGGACGAGGGGGCTTTAGATGTTAAATCAGCACAATACTCCGCATATAATGCTTTACCATTTAGAAATTTAAATGTTAGAACAGCACTTAGAAAATTCTTAACAGACCCAAGTAGTCATGGTTATGTGTCAGGATCTTCTGTAACCGCATCATTTCATAAAGTTCCAAAGAATTCCTATTCTAACATTGCTGGTTCTACAAATAATGATAATTATTGGATTCAACATCCAGTTCCGCAATGCGATTTAAATTATAGCTGGATTGGAGATTCTGCCACTTCATCTTCTACATGTGACAATATTACATTTACAAGTGCGAGCAGCATTTCTAAAACAGACGGCTCTACATTAGCCCAACCAGTTGTTTATACGGATTCTAACTTCTATGTTATTGATCCGATCAATACATCATCTAACCTTCTAGGTTTAGATAATACCTCTATAAATTCGTATATTAATAGTAGTAATGGTTACTATACCCTTTCAAAAGAAAGGGCTTTTGCGGCTTTAATTACAAAGAGAAATGCTGGTTATGGCTACCCGTCTTGGAGGCAAATAAGAACGGCTCAAATGCCTTTGGCAAGATATTATAGAGAAAATAATTTGTTGCCAGTTAATACAAAAGTAAAAGTAATTTTGGGAAATAAAAGAGATCCTTTTGCTCCGACAATTACAATCGATCAAATTACAAATTATGTTGAAACGCCTTTAACAGTAAACCATCCAGTAAAATACAAATTTACTGTTTCAAATTATAGTAATGGCATTTTAAAAGATTCTGAGATCCCTCTTGAAATTACTTATTTAAACAATAATAGCTTTTTTAATAATGTTGAATTGAATGATAAATTTATTAATTTTAGAAATTTACCAAAACAAGCCTACGATCAAGTACAAGAACTTTTAAAGAATAAAGATACATTCTCTCCAATTAAATCTGTTAATGAATTCAAATATACAGAAAAATTATTTCCACGTAAAGTAAATGCATATCTTGGTATAGTAAGAAGCAGAACACAATATACAGAAACACAAGCAGAATTAGATAATCAAGATGTTGTAGCCCGTAGAACGTTCTGGAGAGATAGTTTAACAGATAGACAAAGAACATTTGGCTCTTTGAATAGCCAAGGAAATGTTCCATATTTTGGTGCCATACAACTAACTTCTTCTATATATCCTTTAGATAGTTATGGCGATTATTGGACATATGGAGAGCTTGCCAGACCATCGACAATTATTAATACAAAAACACTTGTCAGTTCAAGCTATTTAGTCTCTGCTTCAGTCGCTTATGCCGCCATAAATGATTTTTCGTTCGCTAAAATAATTAATAGTGCCAGCATTGATTCCGGAATAAACCCTTGGTATGATTCTTATGATGATTATTCAGAAAATATTAGAGGGTTAGGAAAAGACTATTCAATAGTGCCAGAATTTAAGATTAGCGACCACATGCCATATTTCGTTGCTGGTAATGATTTTAATTTTAATTCAAAAGAATTAGAAAACTTCTTAAGATTAGATGGAGCCTCCATTTCTTCAAGTAACCAGACAGATTTTTACAAAGTTTATTCTCATACAGACTTCATAAATAATTTTGCAGAATTTGAAAATGATATAGAAAATACAGAACTTGATAAAAATAATAAAATAATTCGAGTTAAAATGTCTGCGATCAAAAAATTATTGCCATATAATGGATTTTATCCATCAACTCGTTTATTACAAATGGCGCAATTGTTTTCAAGTTCTTTCTCTGGCACAACAACAGGCGGATATTTGGGAGGATATGATAGCGGTGGTACTCCTAGTGGTTCTACCAATTATGCTCCTTTCTTTTCTCTATTTTTCTCTCCGGGAATAGTATGTAATACAATAAAATCTGGAATTGCGGTAGATTTTCCAGCGCATACTGGCACTGTAGACTCTGGCTCAATTACGTATGAATACGGAGTTTTTGAACCGCCAGATTATAGAGTTAGATTTGAAGCTTGCATATCACCAAATAAAAATACATTAACTACTAATAAACCAATAGGTTATGCTGGAAATGGTGGTATTTTTGTTAGTGCATCTTGGAATGGCACCACCAATAATTCGTTGTATGAGTTAGCATCAAATAATTTCTTTGGAGAATCAGTTAAATTTTTCTTAAAAAATGGGAATACACAAACTTTTGTCTCTTCGAAAGAATCAGAATTTGAAATTTTGGATAAGAATAAAACCTATTACATGGATATTTCTTTATACAAAACAAATAATTTTTTAATGTACGAAGCAAGCACGAACGTCGGAGCTATTGCTGGTAGTCCGTATGGTCCAATGTATGATTGCGGCGCAGGAAGTCCATATGAAGATCCATCATATGCGCCAGCAACACCACCTTATTTTTATGGAAAATCTAAAGTTACACTTTCTTTTAAACCGAACGAAAGTAGAAAATATACATTAAATGAAATCTTAGCCAATTTAACCTCAAGCTATTCTAGTTCTTTTGAATATACCAATGCTTCATTTAGCACTGGAAGCATCGCTATTACAAACACTATGAAAATTGATGCTTCGATCAATCTGAAAGGCAACGCAATACTAAAACAAGTATCGTATGGCAAAGATTTTCAGCCGGTTCAAATCTTTGATCAATCGTCAGACTCCGGATATGACGTTTGGGTGATTTCTCCAAAATACGAAACACCAATTTTTAATTTTTACGATAAAAAACAGAATGGTCAAGCCGCAGGCATGTGGATTAATTATAAAAATAATCAAGGGACTGACAAAGAGGGAATTTTCTTAGAGATAAGCGATCCATATCCTGAAAAAACTAACGAAGACGACCCTTTAACTGGTTCTTTAATTAATGTTTGTAAATTTAATAAAAATGATTCTTCTAAAAAGCTTGGTCAATTAGCAGATACAAAAGAAATTTCGGAAGCAATTGTTGCCATTCCAATTGATAGAAATGGTAATAGATATGACATTCCAAGTGATACTTATAAACTTTTGCAGAACCCAGATTTAGAAAATGCTGCAAAACCTTTTAATCCAAAACCTTCAAAAGCTCTGCAAGATATGTATGAGAGAATGCAAAATTATGTATTCCCACCTCATTTAGATTTTATTAATAATACTTCTGTTAGACCATTTGGTATGTATATTTTTGAATTCACACATAATCTTAGTAAGCTAGACCTAGCCAAAATCTGGCAAGGAGTAATGCCAGAAATTGCTATAAATCCCGAACTCGATGAACAAATAATCGAGCACGGTTTTGGTGAAGGCGATATTTTTAATAATAAATTTGACTTTGAGACAAGATGGATTGTATTCAAAGTAAAGAGAAAAGCAGAAAACAATTATTATAATACGGTTGTAGGTGCAAGCCAAGATACGCGATTTGATTTTTCATTTCAAATCGGAGAACAAGAATTTTCAGCGAAAAAATCTATTCTGCCATATAGTTATAATTGGCCATATGACTTTTTCTCTTTGGTAGAATTAGCCAAGATAGATGCTGAAGTAACATATAAGAAGAAGAAATAAAGATGGAATTTTTTAATAGAAAAGAAGAAGTCTTAGAAATTCAATTAACTCAAGAGGGGAAGCGTCTTCTAGCAAAAGGAGAATTTAAACCTTTCTATTATGAGTTTTTTGATGACGATATCCTATATGAAACTGAAGGGGCTGGATTTGCGGAAGAGCAAAATAGCGCAGTTCCCCGTATTAAAGAAACACCAAGACTAAAAACACAGAATATTATCTATGGACTTGAAACTGAATTTAAAAAACAAACTGACAGTATTGTAAAGTTGTATGGTATCACAGGCTCCAAAGAAATAGAGCAGTTTCAGAAAAAAACGCCATATAATAAAAATCACGATCCTCTAAAATATGCTTTAGGATTAGGCGATTATTCACGTAATTTGGCACCCGCATGGGATGTTCTTTTAGAAACAGGATTTATAAATACCAGTTCCGTAAGTACGACATACAACTCAGAGCCAGACTATTATGAATATATACCACAAATTAATTGTTCTTCTTCTTATTTATATAAGTTTAGGAATGATTTAGAAAATTATGGAACTTTACAAGATTCAAAAACTTATAAAATTATTTATACTTCTGAAATTTTTAAAGATAAAACTTATTATGTCATATATGAAAAAGATAATATAAAAGCCACTATAAAAGAAATTAATTCTACATTTGATAAAGAAAATTTTGATATTGAAATTTTTGAAGTAGAAACAGTTGACGGACAAAAAGAAAATTTAAAAAGCTTGTATTTTACTTCTCAAGATATAGATCCCGAAACGAGTGTTGAACAACTAAAATTACAGCCATATGATGTTGAATGGTTTTTTTCTATAATTAATGATGAAGCATTAACCGCTATTGAAACTGAAGAAGAATTTGATCCTTATATTGATATAGAAGCGGCTAATTCACAGGAGTCATGCTAATGGCAAATAATGCTGATTATATAAATGATATACAACAGTTGCTTCCAACTGTCTTTATAGAACAAGTCATTCTTGAACCAAATAGCATTTCACCAGAGAAAAAGTTTTCCTCTCTTAGAGCAACTATGTCATTGAAAGACGTAGTTGAAAAAGATGGTGTCTCTCAATGGTTTGCTGAACAAGATTTGCAAAAATTTATGACATTAAATGTCTTTGTTTTTAAATCAGAAAGTCTTTACAACAGTGTTTTGAACTTTACTTCTCAAAATGAAAATTATAGCTTTTTTGAAATTAATAGCATAGCGCAGCAAAATAAAAAAGAGATATTTACCTATACATTTAAATTACCAACCAAAGAAGAACTTGAACAACAAAAAGGTGCTTTTTATAGCGAAAATTATATAACCGAGAATTCAGACGGAACTAAAGAGCTTACAATACCAATAAAAACAGATTTTAGACTTTTATTTGATGATGAAAATGATACATACATTGCAATAATTGCGTTTATGACATTTAATCTAAATGAGTTTGCTTTGCAATTTAATATTACAGATATTCTTGAAACTAATGCGCTCTCTAAGAGTCTGACGCCAATGGTGGTGATAAAAGACGGCGCTGTTGTATCGCAATTTCAATACTTTATTCTACCAGACGGTCAGTTTTATTATGGTCAATATCACATAAATAACAATCCAGATGGAACAAAAGTTTATAGAACAGGAACAGTTGAGACAGAAAAAAGTCAAACTTTGCAACTTGTAACCGATACACAAAATATAGTATTAGATACAAGAGCAAGAAGAATATTCGCAGAAAAATCAATAATTGATGAAACTGGAATATTAAACAATTTTGTAAAAACAAATCTTCAAATTGAGAAAATAATAAAGAAAAGTAAACCAAACTCTTATTCAAAATATTTTAGCGAACCAATTGTCTCTTTAGATGAACAAGGAAATAGCAGACTTTCTTTTTTCTTTGATAAACAAAAATTTATACTAGAAAATTCTTTCTATCCAACTGTTTTAGAAAAAAATCCAATATTAATTCCTCAAAAAGCTAGAGTAAAGAATATTTCTGTATACAGGATTAGAAAAGATATTAAAGAAATAAATTATAACAGTGAAAACATTTCTTATTTGGTTGCTTCAAATAAAACATCAAATAATGTATTTGATGTGCTTGGTCAACCAGATCTTGAAAAATATAATGGTTCTTACATTGTTGAAAATAATGTTGAATCTGTAAATCCAGCGATTATAAAATCATATTCGGCGTATGACTCTAGTATTAGTGACATAAATTATGGTCTTTATAAGTACAAAGTAGGTATAGAAATAATAGATCCAACTAAACAATATTTGTTAGATATGTTAAATATTTTGTCTACAGCTTCGTCAAAATTACAAGAATACTACAACGCTTCAATTAGTAATAAACGCGAATTAACAGAACAAGATATTGGGGATGTAAAACAAACTAAAGCAAAGTTCACTCCTTATTTTGATAACTTACTTGGAAAGTTTATTCCTAATTTTCTGAAAGATAATTTAGTAAAAGCCCAGCAAGCTCAAATTGCTTTGGTAGCATTTTTATATGCCGCAAAAGAGTTTGGATATTATTCATTTAACAATACCGCAGAAGAAACGCAATTTATTCTATCAATGAATAATTTTTTGATCCCACCGACAGCTTCACCAGACACTATTTTATTAGTAATAAAAATTGTAGAAGAATTTATTTCAAAATTAAAATTTGTTTTGGATGTTCCAAACACTGAAAGTAAATCTTCGCCATCTGGAAAAAACAATAGTTTATATTTTGAATATATCTTAGAACCATCTTCTGTTGAAAGTATTTCAAACACTACTGAATATAATATTAATACTTCTTATGAAAATTATTTCAATTCTGCTGTGATGAACGGAATAGGGTATAAAATAATAAAGAATTTTAATAATGATTTATCAGGAATTAACTCTATTAATTTATTAGAATATAAAAATATTGCAGATGAAGTTTCTCAAAAGCATTTTAATGATTATACATCTTTGAATATTAAAGAATTATATGGTGAGATCATTCCTGATGTTTATAATTTTATAGATGATTTTAATGATAATGATTCAAAATATTGTTATTTGCCTGTTTCTTCTGTAACCACAATGGGAAACAAATATAATTTTGGTTTATTAACCGATCAAATATTAGACCAAAACTTTTTTGAAAGTATGTTTTTGGACATTATTAATTATAATACTTTAAAACAAACAAATTTTAACACGCAGGATATACCACAAAATTCTTCATTAAAAAAAGAAGAATTAATTATTAAAGGTCAATTGTTGGATTTATTTGGATTCTCTGGTTTTTCCAATATATCAATAGCATCTGAGCAGCCTGTAACATCTTTTGAAAAAAACCAAAAAAATTCTCTATACAATATCTTTGGTAAGTCTGGCGAACCAAGTAGAAATGTTATTGATCAGCAAATTTCAAATAATAAAAATACATCCAAAGCATCAACTTCCGATTTGAACCAAAACCCTTCTTCCTTGCTAATAGAAATATTACTAAGAGAAATAGTGGGCAGCGTTGAGCAACTAAAGTTGGTCAGAGATTTTTCAATATTTTGTCCAGTGAATGAAGAGAAGGAAAATAATCCTGACTTCTTTCTGAATAAGATCTCTACTGCTGCCTTTTTATTATCTTTCATTCCCGGAAGTGAAGATTATAAAATAACTGTTCAAAATTATATTAGAAATTTACCGATTCCAATCAAACATTTAATTATTTCAAGAGCAAATGTTTTAAAAGTTTCAACAGTATTTAATGATGAAAATTTTGAAAAAGATGCCTCTAAATACCCAGAGAATTTCTTTAAGTATTGGATAAATTTTAAAAATCTTTATGAAATCCAATATTTTGATGGTTTTGATAAAAATAATGTAAAATCACCAATTTGGAAAACCCTTACGATAAATAAATTAAATTCATCAAAATCTAGAATTTTATGTCGTATTCAAAAGTTTAAGTTACCATCTTTTGAAGAATATTTTCCAGATATTGCAAAATTAGAAATGCCGATTTTTGATAAATACTTTTATATAATTCCCGATGAATCTGTAGATCTTTTAGTTAGTATTGAAAAAGAAGTGCAATTAGTTCCAAAAATTGAATTGCCTCCTGTCCAAAAAGAAAACCCACCACCCGATAAGGCTGGTCCTATTTCTTTTATATCGTCTATGGTTGATTTTGTTCAACCTCAAATGGCACCAATGATTATGCCAGAGATAGGAGCAAAAACAACAACAAAAGCTAAAACAATATCTTCTAATGCAGTTAATACTAAAAGTTATAAATTTTCTAAATAAAGCATATATATAATAAGAGAAAAATCATGAAGAAACAAATAGTAATTTCGGACATAAATTTTATAGATCCAGATAATGATTCAGTTTCATCAAAGAATCTAATAAAAAATCTATTAGGAAATTATTATTTTTCATCGAACAAAGATCAAAAATATTCATGGTTCTACAAATTACAAACTGATCTTTTAGATAATAAAAAATCGGTTGTCGAGAGCGAATCAGAGATAGACATAAGTGGTGATATTACAGGTAATAACGAACTTATTACCGCCCAGTTTGATATGACGGCTTGGAATAAAACAGGTGCTACTCAGTCTTCTTTAGATACTTTAAGCACAAATATAAATAACATTTTAGGTAAATCTTATTATTATAAAATTTCGAGCAATAAAAATATTGTTGATGAACAAGATAGTGAAAAAATAATAAAAGAATATGGAAATTATTATTACGATTATAATACGGCTATATCTTTACCCATTGTCCCGAGAACTGACGAAGTAACTCAAAAAGAACTTGACGAAAGCTTATCACTTAATTCGGTTGCAACTATCGAGCCATTTTATAATTATTATAATAAAGAATTTGAACTAATATCTGAAAATAATAACGAACAAATTTTGTACAACTTTTATGTTCTTTATTATTATTTATTAGAAAATCTTAATGACACAGCAAAACAAAAATTTCTGTTTAATAATGTTCTACCGACATTAAGACAATACAACGCCTTCATCCAGCAAATTATAGATTTAAAAGATAAAAATATTTTAAAAGAATTAGAAACTTTTGAAAGTGATATTGTTAAAAAATCAATTTTAATATTGCCCGACGCAGTTAAATTTTTAAATGATTTAGAAGATAAAAAAAATCAACAACCATTTGGAATCGAAATTCAAATACCATCGCAACCAAAGCAAGCTATCATAACAGCGATTGGCGATACTAACGCTGCTTTATTTTTAGAAAAAGTTGTTTTATTAAATAAATTATTTGATTCTATGGGCGACAAAGCTTTCGTTGCTCAATTATTTTTTAAAAATGATAAATCTTTAGAACAAAAAGAAATAAAAAAAATCCCAATTGCTTCTTTAAATCAATGGGTTAAAGACATAAGCGACGTTAGCAGCGCAGAACAAATTGGCGAAGAACAAATAATAATTTTTTCAAAAAACGAACCAGACAAAGAATCGGCTTTCTTACAAAAAATTAAAAAATTCTTATTACAGAAAAAAGTTGATTCCATAATTCAAACTAATAAAAGAAATTTTTTGGATATTGTGGCAGGAGTTCCAGCGTATAATGAAGTTCTATTTTTTGAAATTAGAAAATTTGATCTAAACAATTCTCTAGAACCAATACAAAACATTATTATTCCGAATACTGGAGATATTGATTTTTATAAGTATTTTGATACACAAATTGCATATGATAAACAATACCAGTATGATGTTATTGCTTGGACAATGATAATAGGAAATAAATACAAGTTTTTTGATCGTAACGAAGAAGCCCCTTTAAAAAAGAATTACTCAGCATTAAAAAATAATTCTTCTAAATCAATAAAAAACAACATACAAGTTGGCGATTCTGATTATTTTAAATGGATTAGAATTGCCGATGTGTTATCTAATTTACAATATTCACAACAAGATACAATAGAAAATTTTATTGATAAAAATTATGATTTTTTTAAAGGATTTATAAATTTTAAGGGGGTGGTAAAAGAAAAAAAAGTTAAGACCGTTGATTACACATTTAATGTCACATCAGAACCAAATGCAATAAATTTATCTAATTTATTAAATAAAAGTTATTTAAATAATTCGCCAAATAATTTATATAAAACCATAATAAATAACCCCCTTTCTTCACAAATAGCAGAAAATATTTTATTAAATGTTGAACAAAGATTTTCAATTTTATTTGCTAACCTTTTGAATAACTCAAGAATTAATGGTACAGCTAAAGAATTTACACTAGGGTATCAAATATCTGGTCCTGATTCTCCCTACGATATACGCGAAGCTGAAATAATAGATAACAAAAAATATAGTTATTTTTCTAAAGAAAAAATTACCGAATCGGATTTTATTTATAAAATTTTAGACCAATTTAAATCTGCTGGGATATTAGATAATACATTTGATAAAGATGTTTTAAAAAATATTTTTCAATATACTGGGAAAGACTCTGACATAATCAAAAAAATGATAAATGAAACTATAAATTATATAGCATCGCATTTTGTTAAAGATGTAGAGAAGTTTTTAAATGACGGATTTAATTATAGTTTTGTTGAAGTAGATTTAAACAAAGAGCCAAATTATGGTTTAGATGAGTTAGCATTATATTATCCAAGATTTAGAGCAAAAAAGACATCAAAAAAGATTTTTGGTTCACTTCAATTTGGCGTGTTAAATTATGTAGATGTTGTTTTAGCTGGTTTGCCATACATTGATAAAACAAACGTTCGTGTTGTTTCTTCACCACCCCCACCACCAGATGTGTTACCCATCCCTTATAAGAATGTATCAGATAAAATTAAGTTTTTCTTAACTGACTCATCTTTTACTTATAGAGATTATCCAATAAATGTTATCGAATCCGTTGATTCTGACATGTATAAGAAACTTTTAGAAAATGAAAAATATAAAAACAATGATGGTAAAATTACTTTTAGAGGCGACGAACCATCATCCAAGTTCATAGTTTATAGATTGGAAGTAAAACCAAAACAATATACTGATTTTGAAAATGGAGAAAGTTATACAGTAGATAATCTAGGTGGATTTGAAGATGATATACAATCAAACATGAAGTATTATTATACATTTAGAGCATTAGATGCACATAATATGGCTTCTAATCCATCACCTGTTTATGAAATAGAAATTGTTGAGAATTCTGGAGCCATATATCCAATAATAAAGATAATTAATATAGAAGATAAAGATATAAGAGTTCCCATAAAGAGTTTTAGAGAGAGATTTAAAATTGATATAAATCAAGAGCATATTCTTCAAAATAAAAATGTTGATAGCGCATTGCAACTTAAAGGTAATGATTTTGGATCTTTGACACCCTCTGTATTTAATAAAAAATTTAAGTTCAGAATTACTTCTAAAAGCTCTAAAAAGAAAATTGATATAAATGTAACATTTACAAGAGATTTTGATACAACCTTGATTCAAGATACCAAAAATGAGACTGGTAAAAAAACTAAAAAGGTAAAGGCTTAAAGATTTTTTTAAGTACTATTTATAAAAGTAATGGGAGTAAAATAAATGGCTTTCTTAGATAACAGTGGCGACATTATATTGGACGCAGTTTTAACTGACGCAGGAAGAAAAAGATTAGCTAGAGCAGATGGTACTTTTAAAATTGCCAAATTTGCATTAGGCGACGATGAAATAGATTATAGTCTTTATGATAAAAATAATACAAGCGGTTCAGCTTATTATGATCTAAGTCTGTTACAAACGCCCGTATTGGAAGCTTTTACAAATAATACATCTATTCTTAAAAGTCGTTTAATTTCTATTCCACAGACAAATCTTTTGTATCTACCAGTTGTAAAATTAAATAATACTGCTGGTGGTGGTGTGGCATTAAGCTCAACAACAAATGGTTATGATCCCGGTGGTTTAATCTATGTTACTGTAGACCAAAATACAGAAAATACCAATGTTACTACTGGTGCTGGTGATGTTGCCACCGCAATTGATGATGAATCTCAACCATTTAAATCAACAAGAAGAACATGCATTTTTGGTTTAAATACTGATAATACATCAAATATTCCAATCCAACTTGACCAAGGATTAGATACTAATGCTATTCCTCCGACACAGACGCTGGATTCTTCATTAATAGAAACACAATATATCATTGAAATTGATAATAGATTTGGATCAATTGTTAATCCAACAGATAAAAAAACAAAAGCTGCTATTTCTTTTATTGATGATGATAATATTGCAAGCTATTATTTTTCTTTAGCTAACGATGATCAGTTTGTTGATAAAATTACCACAGTTGAAACAAACACCTCTAGTCAAGTAATCACCGGACCAAGAGGTACATATCTTAAGTTCCTCATAGGAGCTTCTTTAGATTTGCAGCAAAGCACTTATCTATTTGAATTATTGGGTGGAACAGCCACTTATAAAAATAAAGCTGGTACAACTTCCACTTATTATTACATTGACACTATTGTAAGAGTAACTGGTGCTCAAACTGGCGCATCGTTGGATCTACCTATTAGATTCTTAAAATATAAACCATAAGGATTAAAAAATGGCAAGCAGTTTCAAAACACTTTTAAGCAGCGATGTTGTTCAAGCTAGAACTCTTCTAAATGAAGCAATTCCAATTACTGGAACGATTGCGTCGGGCACATATTCTGATAACAATATTAAAACATACTCACACAATATGTTTGAATCAGTCTATGATTATCCTTATGCTAGCTCGTCTGCAAATCATATATTTGATTTATCATTTGGCTATGCTTCTGGTTCTGGTTTGAGCGGTTCATCTTATACCGATCATACTAAGAAAATTCAAGTTTATAATCAAATGGCTCAAGTTCTCGCTGGGTTTGATACAGACCAAAAAGTAAGGTTATTTGACGAAGACGGTCAGCTTGGTGGTGGCGCGAAACATAGAAATGTTTTGTTTATAAATTTTTCACGCCTATTGGTAAAAGATGAAATAAAGAAAGGCTCATTTAATTTGCAATATTTTGCAAGTGGAACTTATGCTTCTCCAAGCACTATAGTTACAGTACAAGATACAAATGCTCAAAATGAATACAGAGTTAATTCACCAGCAGGCGAATATGGTGTTCTTTATAGTGGCTCTGCCGCTGTTGGTTTATTATATTATCAAGCTGGTGTAGCTGTACTTTCTTTAGCTACTTCAAGTGTTTCTGGTGTGTCTGGTTCAACAGCGCAATTATTTGGTCCCACCGCAGGGATGAATTCATCTGGTCAAACAATAACTCAGTTGTTAACTAGCTCTAATATTACTTCTGTTTCAGATGCCTTTAGACGTAGATTATATAATGTTTCATTTAACAACACTACTGAACTAAATTCAACAATTTATTTCTGTCGTGCAAACGCTGGTGATTTTAATTATAGTTCTAATCCAACTTATTTGAGTGGTAGCAAAATAGTTACTAAAAATGCAACAACAGACGAACCGGTTTCTTATATTACAACAGTTGGTCTTTATTCAACAGATAATGAACTTTTAGCAGTAGCTAAATTGTCTGAGCCTGTTAAGAAAACTCCTTCGACTGAATTAACTTTAAGAGTTCGTCTAGACTACTAATAAGAAAATGAAATGTACAAATTCAACGAAAATGATATTTTTAGAAACGTTGTTGTAGCATATCCAAGTTACGAGTTCTTATTATATACAAGTTCTGTATTTTATCAAAATAGAAAATCAGATAATTCAAATGTACCGAATGGTAATTTGAGTTTATATGAACTTAATGTCAATAGAACCTCTAATAAGATATATCCATTTATAACAAAAAATGGTACTCTTTCAAGCTTTAAAACAATTTCTACAAATGATTATAATAGTTTTGCTTACGGTGATGTTATATCAGGAACCTATGAATTAACTTCTACTATAGCAACTCAATATTATGGTGTTGGAGATTCTAGACCGCAAATAAATGCTCTAAAGAATACTTTAAACTATTATTATAAGATTAGTAAAAAATATAAGTATGACACTAATTTTTCTACAGGGGCTTTATCGCAAATAAGCGTCCCATCAATATTATACGGCTCACAAATACAAAAAGGCTCAGTAGAATTAGAGTTCTACTATACTGGAACTTTGATAGCTAAAGCGCAAGATATTCATCAGAATGGCGAGCTAATTCAAACTTATGGAACATCAAGTGTTAGTGGTTCAACAATCGGAATGGTATTATATAATGAAGGATTTATTCTTCTAACAAGTTCGGCAGAACTCGCCCCTTCAACAGATGCGTATCTTGGTTCTACTCAATATAAGCCAGCTTGGATTTATTTTGCAGCTAATCAATCGGCTGCAACAGCGTCTGCATGTAAAGTAAAATATAATGGAACATCAAAAATTCCAACAATTACAATGTTTGCCCATGCAGATAAAATAGATCTTAATCACTCAAATAATCCAACATTTTTAAAGTATGGACAAACATTGACTTCTTCTGTTGGAGACAGCTCTTATCGAGAAAACATTTATTTAGAGATTAAAAATATAGAATCAGGATCGTATAATCACTATTCAGAAAGCTTTGCAAGGAATACATTTATATCTTCTATTGGTATTTATAACGAAGATAGAGTTCTTATTGGTATAGCAAAAGTTGCAACGCCAGTAAGAAAAAGAAATAATGATTCTTACACATTTAAACTAAAACTGGATATTTAATGATTTTAGGAATAGATATTAGCTCAAGCATCACAGGGTACACAATCCTTGATGAAGATGGCAAGATCATAGTTAGCAATTGTATACGTCTTGAAAAGTATAAAGACTTCTTTGAAAAAGCTAACAAGTGTAAACAAACGTTTCAAGAAATAAAACAGAAGTATAAGATTGAAAAAATCTTTATTGAAGAACCATTACTATCATTTAAGATGGGTTTTTCATCTGCTTCCACTATTTCGACACTTGCGCGATTTAACGGGGTTTTGTCGTGGATGTGCTACGAAATCTTTAACATGCAGCCAGAATACTTCTCAGCAGCTACTGCACGAAAAGCTTGCGGCATCAAAGTTCCCAAAGGTGAAAAGGCTAAAGAGTTCGTGTTCAAAGTTATCCTTGACACTACTCCTGAGTTTGTTGTAGAGTGGACAGCCAAAGGCAATCCCACACCCGGTACATACGACCGCTGTGATAGTTACGTTATTGCCAAAGCTGGATTTCTATCATGCTACAAGAAAAAGTAACAATTATTTCTGACATTCTTGGTGAGTATACTAGGAGCAACAAAGAGCTTCTATTTTATTGCCCTTTTTGTACGCATCATAAGAAGAAGCTTTCTATCAATCTAGAAAAAGATAAATGGAAATGCTGGATCTGTAATTCTTCAGGCAAGACTGTATCTTATCTTGTCAAGAAGTTTGGCGACTCGCAATCTCGACAGTCGTGGTCAAAGTTTGATAGTTTGATTGATATCTCAGACTTTGAAGAAACTCTAGAGTTTATCTTTGAGCATGGTGAAGAAAAGCAAGAAACAAAGATTGAACTACCCAAAGAATATGTGAGCCTAAACAACAAGAACCCTTCTTTGTCTGGCATGGTGGCGAAGCATTATTTGCGTCATCGTGATATTATGGAGAAACATATCCTAAAGTACAGCATTGGCTATTGTGCTGCGGGAGAATATGCTGGTCGCATTGTTGTTCCGTCCTTTGACGAAAATGGGGATATCAACTATTTCATTTCCAGAACTTACGAGAAGCATTTTATTAAGTATAAAAATCCTCCATTAAATAAATCGAAGATAATCTTCAATGAATTATTTTTGGATTTTACAGAGCCTATTACGGTCGTTGAAGGAGTATTCGACGCAATCATTGCGGGGGACAATTCAGTTCCGCTGTTAGGTTCTTCTTTGAGCGCAGACTCAAAATTATTCAAAAGAATTATTGAGAATCAAACACCTGTGTATCTTTGCCTAGATCTTGATGCCAAAGAAAAACAGTTTACAATTGCCGAAAAGCTGATAAAATACGGCGTCGAGGTCAACATAGTAGATATTGGGAATGCCAAAGATGTTGGCTCAATGAGTTCAGAAGAGTTTCTAGAGTGTAAACAACAAGCAAGTTCGTTCACTAACGATAATAAAATCTTTAACCTACTAACAGGATCACTATGATTATAAGCCATATTTCAGATGTACATATCCACAATCTAAAACACCATAGCGAGCAACTTCATGTCTTTGAAAAAGTCTATGAACACTTGAAAGCTAAAAAGGTTGATATTAATGTCATAACTGGCGATTTATTCCATATTAAAGGTAATGTTACACCAGAAGCCTATCAAATGGCTGCTGACTTCTTAAAGAGTCTAGCGGACATTGCTCCTACACATATTATCCTTGGAAATCATGATTTAATTCTTTCTAATAAGAATCGTCTTGATAGCGTTACGCCTGTGGTTGAGGCACTCAATCATCCGTTCTTGTTCTTACATAAACATTCAGAAGAGATTACTTATCCGAATTGGAACATGGCTTTCAATGTTATGTCCATTGTTGACGAACAAACAGATTGGATTCCTATTTCAGATCCAAATATTATTAATATTGGTCTGTATCACGGCTCAGTTGCTGGCGTTTTGACTGATCAAAATTGGGCAATGGAGCGTGGTGATATTGATGTAGAGAAGTTCTCTGGTTTTGATTATGTATTGCTTGGCGATATCCACAAGGCAAATCAAATCCTTGATACGGAAGGTCGTGTACGTTACGCAGGCAGTTTGTGCCAGAATAACTTTGGCGACATTGACGATAAAGGATTCCTAATTTGGGATATTAAAGATAAAGACAACTTTAAAGTTGAACATATTCATATTCCAAATCCAAAGCCATTCGTTAATCTAATCTTAGAGAACGATGGCAGCATTCCAAGATTCTTCACATGCCCCGAAGGCTCAAAAGTTCGGGTTCTCTCCTATTCAGACATCTCATCTGACAAAGTAAAGAAAGCTATTGAAACCGTTCGTAAGAAGTATAAGCCAGAAAGTGTTTCTTATCAAAATAAAGCACCCCCGACAGAGGTAAAAGTCTCATTACCAGAGTTTATGCAGAATGGCAATCTCCGCGACGAAGAGATGCAAAAAACTCTAATCAAGGAGTATTTAAAGGATTTTTCTGTTACCGAAGAGGTATTACAGGAAATTTATTACCTCAATGAAAAGTTCAACAAGGAAGTTGAGGCGGGAGAAGAAATCTCACGTAATATTCACTGGCGTCTAAAGAAATTGTCGTGGGACAATCTGTTTAACTATGGTGAAGGAAACGAGATTGATTTTAGCAGTATGAAAGGTATTGTTGGGATCTTTGGGAAGAACTTCTCAGGGAAGTCCAGTATTGTTGATAGCTTGTTGTTTACGATCTACAATAATACTTCCAAGAATATTCGGAAGAATTTATTCGTAATTAATCAAAACAAACAAGATGCTCGTTGTTGTGTAGAGATCGAAGTAGAAGGCAAAACATATACGATTTCGCGCAGTCTTTCTAGGTACGTCAAAAAACTTAAGGGTGAGGTTACAGAAGAGGCTAAAGCCACTGTTGACTTCTCATGCTATGATCCGTTTCTACAAGAAACCATTAATTTAAATGGCATCGACGGTAATGAAACCAACAAGAACATTAGAAAGATCTTTGGTACAATTGAAGACTTCTTTGCTACATCTATGTCGTCACAGACAGGTGCATTAGGCTTTATTAATGAAGGTTCAACAAAGCGTAAAGAAATTATAGCCAAGTTCTTGGACTTAGAAATCTTTGAATCCAAATTCAAACTAGCCAAAGAAGAATCGGCTTTGGTTAAGGCTGGTTTGCGTCGTCTTGAAGAAA
>JACCDP010294757.1_pt1 | contig 47912 bp, 44 predicted proteins | sample 7445841 | NCBI WGS metagenome assembly JACCDP01 (sample SAMN15323441, study PRJNA562643) | freshwater metagenome | isolation source: river surface water | place: USA:Blue River Watershed | collected 2017-08-17
ATATTGGGTTCGTTTTGGAGAACAACACCCATCTCTTCTAAAAGTAAGATGATGCGTTCCATGCCAATACCAAAACCTGAAGCAGGTGTTTTATCCCCACCTAAGCGCTCGATTAAATAATCGTATCTACCACCACCCGCAATGGTGCCTTGACTACCTAAGCGGTTCGTCACCCATTCATAAACGGTGCGATTATAATAATCAAGCCCGCGGACCAATCGATGATTCAATTTAAAAGGAATGCCTGCTTCTTTGAGATAGCCCAAAACTAAATCAAAGTGCGCTTTGGCTTCACTATTTAAATACTCGGATAGCTTAGGAGCGCCTTCAATCATTTGTTGCATGGCAGGATTTTTACTATCCAAAATCCGCAATGGGTTTTGATGAAGTCGTCTTTTCGCATCTTCATCTAAAATGTCTTGATGCCCCTCAAAATAACGAATGAGCTCAGCTCGATAGGTCAATCGATCTTCAGGGTCGCCTATGGAATTGATATGAAGTTCCACATCTTTGATATCGAGCGCTTTCCAAAGACGGCTTAATAATAAAATTTGTTCGGCATCGATATTGGCATCATTAAATCCAAACGCTTCCACACCCACTTGATTAAATTGTCGCTGCCTCCCCTTTTGTACATTCTCGTGTCTGAACATAGGTCCTTGGTACCACAAACGAATGGGGCCATTATAGGTGAGATTATGTTCAATGACGGCTCTCACACATCCAGCCGTCCCTTCAGGGCGGAGTGTTAATTGATCCTCATTCAAAGGATCTACCCAGGAATACATTTCTTTTTCAACAATATCCGTATGGGTGCCCACGCTATCCACAAACAATGAAGTGGGTTCGACTAGAGGTAGGTTTATTTTCTCGTAAGCATATAGATTTAATACTTCACGTATCTTATCTTCAACAAAATGCCAAAGCGGTGTCTTATCCGGTAAGACATCATAAAAACCTTTAATGCTTTGACATTTTTTACTCATAGTGGCTATTTTAACTTTGAATAGTGGGATTCCACATAGTTGATCACAATCGCTTTAAATTCTTTCGCAATGCTGTCGCCCTTTAAAGTCACCGTCTTTTCACCATCGACAAATACGGGTGCGACTGGAATTTCACCCGTGCCAGGAAGACTAATCCCAATATTAGCGAGTCTCGATTCTCCAGGGCCGTTCACCACACAGCCCATCACAGCGACCGACATAGCTTCAACCCCTGGAAATTGATCTTTCCATTGCGGCATCGAATCACGTAAAAAAGTTTGAATTTCCAATGCCAATTCTTGAAAATAAGTCGAGGTCGTTCGACCACAACCAGGACATGCAGTGACCAAGGGCGTGAAGGAACGAATGCCCATGGTTTGTAAAATTTCTTGGGCCACCACCACTTCTTTAGTGCGGGATTCATCTGGCGTTGGCGTTAAAGATACGCGAATCGTATCGCCTATCCCTTGTTGTAAAAGAATAGCTAAAGCAGCGGTGGAGGCCACAATGCCTTTCGAACCCATGCCAGCCTCGGTTAAACCAAGGTGGAGTGGGTATGAAGTTCTCTTCGCAAGCTCTTGATAAATTAGGATTAAATCTTGCACCACACTCACTTTACACGAAATTACAATTTTGTTTTTGGCTAATCCCCAAGAGACCGCTTGTTCTGCCGATTCTAAAGCGGATTGGATTAAAGCTTCACGCATCAATGCATCAGATGATAATGGATTTTTTAATTTCGCATTCTCATCCATCATGGACGCTAACTTAGCTTGATCTAAACTACCCCAGTTAACGCCAATGCGCACCGGTTTATTGTATGTTTTAGCAATGGCTATCATCGCTTCAAACTGCTCATCGCGACGACTACCTTTACCTACATTGCCAGGGTTGATACGGTACTTGGCTAATAACTTGGCGCACTCAGGGTAGGCTTGTAATAATTTATGTCCATTAAAATGAAAATCGCCTACGATAGGCACAAAACAATTTCTTTTATGTAACGCTTCAATGATGCTTGGAATTGCATCGGCAGAAGCTTCATTATTGACGGTGACTCTGACAATTTCAGAACCGGCTTTCCATAAATCAAAAACTTGCTCAACGGTTTTTTGAACGTCCGCTGTGTCGGTATTGGTCATGGACTGAACGACAATAGGCGAGCCCCCACCGACAGGCACGGACCCTACCATCACTTGATTTGTAAGAGATTTTTTCATTTCAATAAATTAGTTAAAAAGCTTTAATTGATTTTTTTGTCGTAAATAATTCAGATGTAACCCTAAAAAAAATAAAGCCAATAAAGCATTCTCATGATGAAAAGTGGTATTCACAAGACCAATACCAAAAATACTCATCCACGCTGAAAATGAGCCCATGATGAATAGCATCACTTTTGAATCTTTATTATATTTTTTATAAGATTTAATCAAAGTAATCAACCAGATAAACATGAAACTTAAAAAGGTTATGAAACCTAAAATACCCCGATCCACCAAATTAGATAGATAGATATTATGCGGATGACCCCATTGCAAAGCAAAATCTTCTGCGTTAAATGTTTCACCTCTAGATTCAACAGCAGATTTAATTTGATCGATATGAATATACTTCCAGTTGCCCCCGCCAATGCCCAATAAAGGATTGAACTTTGCTGCCTCATAAGCCGCATGCCAGACTATGTCGCGGTATGACAAAACAATATGATTATCTTGATTAGCTATTTGTTTTTCTATCACTGGTGCGGGCATGATAAAAATGATCGAGAATAAAAAAGTTGATACTAAAACTAAGTATAGGACTTTGGTTTTGACCGATACCCTGCTTAATAAAAGCATACTGTAAATTAACAAAAATGTTATTCCAAAAGCTCCGCGACTATCAGTGATGATTACAGAAGCGACTAGAAAAATAAACAGCAGTGCCGCGAAGAAAATATAATTCTTTTTTGCTGCTTGAATTAGACTCAGAAAAAATGAGAGTGACGCTCCAGCCATCATGCAAAGATATACGGCCGTATGATTCACATGACCCACGGAGTGAAGTTGCAAAGCACTTGTAGGGCTTAAAATTAGTGACTCTGTTAAACTCCAGATTAATGGGGGCAAGGTCATGAGAATAGCAAAGATAAATAAGTAATTTTTCTCTGATTCACTATAATCAGCCCTAAAAAGCACCCAGCCAAAATTAACCCAAAGTAATATCCCCTTAAAACTTCTCCATTCATTTCCTCCTGCCACAAATGGAAATAAAGCACTTAAAAACGAGGAGGTAATAAGGGATAAAAATATCCAATCCCAAATACCCCATTTGGATGAAGCTAATTGAGATTGACGATATAAAGCGGTAATTAAATAACTTACAAGAAATATATTTTTAGGAGCTTCAAAGCTTGGCAAAAATGCTAAAAAAAGACTTAAAAAAGCAAGCTCTAAAAATTTCAATTTATTTTTAAAGTAAATTTTCTTGAATGGAGCTAATGAAAAAGTTGGCATAAGAATATTCTAGTTTATGAGGCTATTTGAATTCTTTTTAAATTGCGTTTTGTTTTATCACTGACCTGCCCTGCGAGCTGGCCGCAAGCAGCATCAATATCGTCACCCCTCGTTTTCCTAACCGTCACAATATAGTCTTGATTCATGAGCACTTCTTTAAAGCGTCTTATTTGGTCACTTGATGAACATTTATATCCGCTATTAGGAAAAGGATTAAAAGGGATTAAATTAAATTTACACGGCACGTCTTTGACAATATGAAGTAAAGCTTTAGCGTCTTCGACCGAATCATTAATACCATCTAACATCACGTACTCAAACGTCACAAAATCCCTGGGGGCTTTTTCTAAATAACGCTGACATCCAGCCATGAGTTCTTTAATAGGAAACTTTTTATTGATCGGCACTATTTCGTCTCTTAATTTATCATTCGATGCATGAAGCGATACGGCTAATGCCACCGGACAATCTTCCTTTAATCGATCCATGGCATTCACTAAACCGCTGGTAGAGAGTGTGACACGACGACGGCTTAAGCCATAGGCTCTATCATTTAACATCAATTTCATCGCAGAAACAACATTGTCATAATTGGCGAGTGGTTCACCCATGCCCATCATAACCACATTACTGATGATACGTTCTGAATTAGCTAATGCGTTATAACCTTCTTGTTGGCGAACGTAAAAATTAGCTAACCATAACTGCCCAATAATTTCAGCGATGGTTAAATTCCGATTAAAGCCTTGTCGACCGGTCGAGCAAAAAGTACATTCAAGCGCGCATCCCACTTGGGACGAAATACACAAAGTCCCCCTATCGTCTTCTGGAATAAAAACGGTCTCAATGCCGTTATTTCCGCCCACATCAAATAGCCATTTACGTGTGCCATCGTCCGAAATCGCATCGCTCATCACGGATGGTAATTCGATGCTAGCTTTCTCTTTTAATACATCACGAAATACTTTAGAAATATCGGTCATCTCATTGAAATTAATGAGATTTTCTTTATAAATCCAATGCATGAGTTGCTTGGCTCGATAAGGCTTTTCACCGAACGTTTCGATAAAAGAAACGAGGTGCTCATAGTCCAAATCGAGCAAGTTAGTCATAAATAAAAATTAACCGAAGAAGTATTTGATTTCGATTTTTGCGTTATCTAATGAATCAGATCCGTGCACCGCATTAGCATCAATACTCTCTGCAAAATCAGCACGAATAGTTCCGGGTAGAGCTTCTTTAGGATTAGTCGCACCCATTAAATCACGGTGTTTTAAAACTGCATTTTCACCTTCTAAAGCTTGAATCATCACAGGGCCTGAAATCATAAATTTAACTAAATCGTTAAAGAAAGGGCGGTCCTTATGCACTGCATAAAAGCCTTCAGCCTCTGCTTGCGTTAAATGTATCATTTTAGCTTTGATAATTTTTAAACCCGCATTCTCAAAACGTGAATAGATTTGACCAATCACATTTTTTTTAACTGCATCGGGTTTAATGATCGATAAAGTTTGTTCAATTCCCATTGTATAGACTCCGTAAGATTTAACATCGTTGAAAAGACTGATAAAATAACATTTTTGAGAGTATTAATAAATAACAATTCGCTTTATGGAACACACTTATCTCACCACTGCGATGTACCATTTTGTGAGTCTTCCTAACTTTAGAGATTTACGGGAGCCGCTACTTAATTTCTGCTTATCTCAAAGCATCAAAGGCACGCTTCTTTTAGCTGATGAGGGAATTAATGGTACCATCGCAGGCACTGAAAAAGCGATTCATGCATTTCTCGATTTCTTAAAAAATGATCCGCTTTTTGAAGGTAACTTTAAAGGTCTTGGCCACAAAGAATCCTGGTCAGACAAACACCCTTTTTACCGCATGAAGGTAAAATTTAAAAAAGAAATTGTGACTTTAGGTGTGCCTGGTGTATCGCCTACTAAAATGGTTGGTAAATATGTAAAGCCTCAAGATTGGAACGCTATCATCTCCGACCCCGAAGTGGTGTTGATTGATACCCGCAATGATTATGAATACGCGATTGGGTCTTTTAAGAATGCCATTAATCCAAAAACAACCACCTTCCGTGAATTTCCCGAATACGTGACAACGCATTTCGATCCTAAGAAACATAAAAAGGTCGCGATGTTTTGTACTGGAGGCATTCGTTGTGAAAAAGCTTCTTCTTATATGATCTCAAAAGGTTTTGATGAAGTTTATCATCTAGAGGGTGGTATCTTAAAATATCTAGAAGAAGTATCTCCAGAGAATAGTTTATGGCAGGGTGAATGTTTTGTGTTCGATCAACGTGTGGCGATTAAGCATGGGTTAGAGGTGGGTAATTATGAACAATGCTATGCATGCCGTTATCCATTATCTAAAGACGATTTAAAAAGTGAAAAATATACGCCCGGCATTTCCTGTCCGCATTGTTTTGATCAACACTCTCCTAAAAAATTGAAAAGTTTAACCGAACGTCAAAAACAAGTTATCTTAGCTAAAAATAGAGGTGACTCACATATTGGAAAAATCATTTAAAAGACTTTTCTTTAATTGAGCCAATAAAGCTTGTTGAAAATAATAATGTGGCAACATAAACCAGCGATCTTGAGTAAACTGGCTCCTTAATTAAAATTCCAACAAATAATGTCAATGAAAAAAAACGTATAAAGAATATTTCGTAATTAAATTTTGAGACTAATACACTTCGATCTCTATATATTTTTAAAATATTTTTTAAAAGTAATAGAAATACTAATGTACTAAAAATTAACCCCAATTCAATGATCAATCTAAAAAATCCAGAATAACTATCAAATCTATTTGGATTTGACTTGTAAATATTAATTAGGAGTTGATTGTATTTGCTGTCATACTCAAAATAACCTGAAGACCCAAGGCCTAAACCAACAATCGGATTAATTTTTAAAGCGGCTTTAGCTTGCTCATAACCATCAAGCCACGCGATACTTGACCTATTGAAGTTCTTTTCCATGTCTTCATTTGAACTGGTGCTGAATTTATTGAAGTTCTTTTCCACGTCTTGATTTGAACTGGTGCTCATAATTGACGAAATTCGATTATAAAAATTATCAAAAGAAACTATTTTTGATGAGGCACAATAAATTATTATTAGACTGCCCAATACATGTAGAACTTTACGCTTATTTGGGGCTATCAATAAAAACAAACACATAACGATAATAAAGCTTATTATATGCATAGATGTTGTAAGCAAGCCAACAAAAAAATAGAAACACCCTAATAAATATAATTTATTCTTTTTTTTATTTAAATCTTCAAAAAAAATAAAGCATCCAAAATATGCTGAAGATATAGAATATATTGTAATTGAAGCATACGCAGGTTCATCAAAAAAAGCTTTAGGTCTTTTGTGTAAAAACCACTCGAAAATCATTACCAAGGCAGAAATAAATAATGTATTTGAAATTATTTTATACACTATCTGGAAATCAATCTTTATATCATTTTTGAATAAATAAATTAGTAACAAACCGCCAAACCAAATCAAACCAGAGACAAATCGAAATAATGGCGTATCGTTAATAAGAAAAAGGAATAGCTGAATTCCAAGAAAAATTAATATTAAACTTACAGTTTGTTTATTTTTACCACTCGCATCCAAGATATGGATCTTCAATACTAATAGACCAATAAAAAATATTATCAGTATTGAAGACACATCGAAAGAACTTCCAAAAACTCTTAAAGCTAAAAATTGTAATGGAAATATTGCAATACCCATGTATAACAAAAAATCTAGTAATTTATTTTTTATTATTTTCAATTCGGATAAGTAAAAAAATTAAATTAATGCCTTAAGAATCTGCCGAGCAGCTTGTTTAGAAGAAAATTCTCGATCAAAAAGCTTGCGACAACGAAAAGGTAAATTAATATCTTTGGAAATTTGTTCTAAAATATTTTCAGCTGACTTGAATAGATCTTCTATACGGTTTGATTCGCATACCTGTCCAATATTTTCATCTCGAATCAAAGATGCAATGTCATTCCCTAAATTAACACATGCCAGAACAGGAAGGCCATTCTGAATATAGGTTAAAAACTTTCCAGGTATATTATGCGATTTGTGCCTATTATCCAGAGCTATCATTCCTGCAATACATTGAGCATAAAGACCAGGAATTTGATCGGAATGAATTTCATCGAAAAAAACTATATTATCGAGTTGATGCTGATTTGCAAAGGATTTTAATAAAGATACTTCGCTACCTTGCCCGACAAATAAAAAACCAATATTTGTTTGGCTTTGGAATTTTTGAGCCAACCTTACTAATATAAGCATATTCTGAGCTACGCCCATATTTCCAGCGTATACAAAGACTTTTCTTCCTGCGAGAATGGTTTGATTAAGTTGAATTGAACAACCTAATAATTTTGGCTCCCCTAGCCAGTTTTGCAAAACTTCTAGCTTACGATTTGATTTTCTCATCCAATTCTTAAAGTATGTAAGGTTTCCTGATGATTGCACTCCGATAATATTTGCCACCGAATACTGATAGCGAGCTATAGCTCGAAAAAAATAATATGATAATCCGCGATACTTAATTAATCCTAGATCAACAGCCCATTCAGGAAAAATATCTCGAACAATTAAATATGCATTACATCTACTTTTCTTTTTAAGAAAGTTTGTAAAAAAACCAAGAAAAATAGACGGGGAATACCATATCACACCGCTCCATTTCTCATTAGTTAAAGGGCTTTTTTTAAAGTGCCAATACATAACAAATGGCATTAAAAATTCACCGATTGTTCGCATAACATAATGAATGCCTTTTGTCTGCGGTGCTCTCAAACGCAATATTTGATATCCACCTACACTCTCTAAATTCCATAGCTCTTTGAGCTCAGTAGCTGGAAGTATTACTGTCAAAAAATGGCCTTGTAGTGCAATTTCACGCGCTAAGTCTCGCAATTGAATAGCAGCAGAGTTTTGCAATGGCGGGAAGGAATCAGCAATCAAAGCAATCCGAAGCGGGTGACTCAACGATATTCTCTCCAGATAACTCTGTTTATATAATCGGTATAGCTGTGAATAATTCGAAGTACTTTTTCACTTACATTTGGCATAGTGTAATCAGAGACTTCACGAAGAATCCGAATGTTGCATTTGTGTTGAAATTCAAGAATAGCCAATCCTTGCATAACTCTATTAGCATTTAGCCCAACCATCATCACGGAAGCCTCTTCGAAAGCTTCATGACGCTCCTGTGATTCACGAAGATTAAGTGCCGGAAAATTAAGAATTGAGGATTCTTCGCTTATAGTTCCACTGTCCGAAAGGACAGTTTTAGCGAATTGTTGTAATTTTATGTAATCAAAAAAACCGAAAGGTTTTACAAGCTTAACACATGGATTAAATTTTAAATTCTTATCTACTATTCTCTTTCTTGTGCGAGGATGTGTAGAAAAAATTATAGGCATTTTATAGCTATCTGAGATTTTATTTAATAAATCAACAAGTTTATTAAGATTCTCATCTGAATCAATATTTTCTTCCCGATGAGAGCTGACAACAAAATATTCACCTGGTTTTAAATCAAGTTTTTCCAGGACAGTCGATTCGTGAATATTTTTTTTATAGTGAGTCAACACCTCAAACATTGGACTTCCAGTTTTAATGATTAAATCTGGCGGTAATCCTTCACGAAGTAAGCATTCGCGCGCGATATTGCTATATGTCAAATTTACATCAGATGTATGATCTACAATTCGACGATTGATTTCTTCAGGAACGCGCATATCAAAACATCTGTTGCCTGCTTCCATGTGAAAGATGGGGACTTTTCTTCTTTTTGCCGATATAACAGATAAACAGCTATTTGTATCGCCTAAAATTAGCATTGAGTCAGGCTTAACCTTAACAATTAGATCGTCGATGAAGCTAATAACATTACCTATAGTTTGAGCCGGACTATCTCCTGCGGCATTAAGAAAATAATCTGGCTTACGAATTTCTAGTTCGTCAAAAAAAATCTGGTTAAGTTCGTAATCGAAATTTTGACCAGTATGAACAATGATATGTTCACAATAGGCGTCTAACTTTTTAATTATGCAAGATAGGCGAATTATTTCAGGTCGAGTTCCAACCACTGTCATAACTTTTAATTTCTTCACTATTTATCCTCTGCTTCGAAAAATTTACTGTAGCTAATTTTAGGGGGTAATCCTTATCCTAGGATTGTTATACTTTATTTGCCTATTATCTTGCTTTTTTTCGCAATGACCAATAGCGTAAAGTCTTTTAATTCAAAATTCAGGATATGCTACAAAATATGATTTCCAAATGAGCCTATTCCACCAATATTAAAAATCACTATATTTTTAAATATTAAAGATTCTTGCTGAAATTATTTTGATTCATTTAAATTCATACATTTTTTTTATTAACTCTGGCCAAGGCTGAGGATAATATTCTGTTATGCCTCTAAACAAAGATGAATCAAGAGATCTATCAATATTCAAGGATTTATCTTCTTCAATCACGATATCCTTCCCATACACTTCAGCAACAAGTTTCAGAAATACAAATTTATTTATTGGTTCAGCTGAAACATGATAGACGCCCTTAAGTTGAGGTCTTGGCAATATATAATCGCGAATAATTCGAGAAATTTCTACTGTTGGGAGTCCAGAAAATATTGCATTACTATACCCTTTTACAGTTCCTTTTTGAGACAAGAACCAGCCGACAAGACTTCTTGAACTATCTAATTCATGACCAACCATAGATGTTCGTAATGTAATAGTATGAGAATAATCAAGCTCACCAAGGTATTTACTCTTACCATACAAATCAACAGCATCAGGTATGTCTGATTCAACGTACATTCCTTTGGTACCTGAAAAAACACAGTCCGTACTTATATGAACGAGTCGAGCTTTAACATCAGCACAAAATCTAGCTAATAAATGAGGTAGAAGTGAGTTAATTGGTATCGAAATTAAAGCATCTTTAGAGTGATCTAGCTGTTTTACAACACCAATACAATTAATAACAAAATCTGGTTTTATTTTTAAAAATAAGTTTTTTAAATTCTCAATATCATTAATATCTACCCCAGAAATAATATTTGCATGAAGTTGGGTTGGCAACAAAAGTTTTTTATTTTCAGTTCGCACTGTTCCTATTGTCACAAATTCATCACTCTCTGAAAAAAACCGCATAATTGAATTCCCAAGCATTCCTGAGGCGCCAATTACAAATATCTTACGAATATTTTTTTCCATATTTTTATTCTAATTATTCATTTAGAAATAAGCAGTGTGTATCAGTAAGCATACGTTTCTGTTCTTTTGAAGGATAGCTAATCAATACTGCGCGATATAAACCCTTAAAAACAAAAAAGCTACCCGCAGCCGCTCCAATAATTCCGCATGTTTGAAATAAATCCTTAATGTCGTTTAGAGATCCAGCCCCCCCTAGTATTGTTAAAGGCAAGTTAGTAATCTCTCTAGCCTTTTTAGCTAAATTGATATCATAACCCTTCATCTGACCATCATTTTCAATGGAATTAATAACGATCTCTCCAGCTCCGCATCTCTCAACTTCTTTAACACTATCAAAGAGCAGCCTTCCGCTATCTTTTGTTCCATTTCGAGTCCAAACTTTATACTTACCAAAGAAATCTTTTTTAACATCAAATATAACTGTAACGCTTTGGCTACCTATTTTAGATGCAATTTCAGAAATTAATATTGGGTTTTCAACAGCAGCAGAACTGATTGCGACTTTTTCAACACCAAGACGGCTTATTTGCTGAGCCTGCTGTGCATTACGAACGCCACCTCCATAGCATAATGGCATATGACATGCTATCGAAAGTTTTTCAATCAATTTATAATTAGGCTCAAATCCTTTAGCGGTAGCATCAATGTCCAAAATAATTAGCTCATCCACCTCTTTCTCATTAAAAATTTTCACAGCATTGATTGGATCTCCAACATATTTTGGATGTTTAAATTTAGCCGTTTTAACCAACCCATCTTCATGAATTAGCAAACAAGGGATGATCCGTGAGCGTAACATATTAGAGCTCGGAAAAGTTTTTCAAGAGTTCAATTCCGAATCGATGGCTTTTCTCAGGATGAAATTGGACTCCATAAATATTTTTAGAATTAACAGCACAAGCAAATTCTGCGCCGTAGGTTGATAATGCAGCAATATTATTTAAATTTAAGCATTTAAAATAAAAAGAATGAAGGAAGTAAAACTCAGCATCAACTGATAGATTTTTAAATAGCCCTTCATTAGCCAATGGACGAACGTCATTCCAACCCATATGTGGCAAAATTAAATTCGTGTAATTTAAACTTTTAAAATGTTTAACTTCGCCAGGAACCCAGCCAAGGCCTGATAGAATACCCTCGTCACTTCGATGAGCAAAAATCTGCATTCCCACACAAATACCGAGAACTGGAATCTTATCTTCAATTACCAATTTTTCTAATTTAGGACGCATACCTGAGTAATTGAGTTTTTCGATTGCATGATCAAATGCCCCCACACCAGGAAGAATAAGGTGGGATGCACCCTCAAGGTCTTCCTCAGTTTTTGCAAAATGCACGGGTATATTTAGAAAATTATAAACATTTTGCAATGCTAATAGATTTCCTAATCCATAATCAACAATCTTAATCAACGTATAATGCCTCGCTGAAGCCCGAGTCTGCGCATGACTCTTGTTCCTAAATCAATAAGAAATTTACGGGATTTATAATCGCGCCAGCTTTTATTGGGACCATTATGTAAATTCTGAAGATCTTCAACTGAAATGTCCAATTTGCTAGCTATATAATGAAAATCATGAGCAATAGTTTTCTCATCGTAAGCTGGTTGAGAAATTTTTATTAAAGCCTCTTCGCGAGTCATTTGTTTTGTCAGAATCAAACTTGAAAAATGTGCGCGACGTTTATCATAGCCAAATTTTGTAGGCTGCCAATAACTCTCATAAAAGCGAGTAAATCGTGACTCATAATGTTTGTGCTGGTATTTCTGCCAACCAAATTTATCAATCAAAAGTTGCATTGCCTCTTCCTTGATGTACGGAAGACAATTTAGGGGGCGCCATACTTGGACGCCTTTAATAAACCTATAATAAAGTTTATAGGTAAAAATGTCAGACATTGGAAAAGTGTTTAATGGGCGGCTGCCAAATTTCGAATGAATATCTTTAAGCTGGATTAAATCAGATGCATGATAAGCCCATTCAATCGGCTCACGAACACATTCTGTCGAATAATTTCCACCATTTAGTATGTATTTGATTTTATACTTTGCAGCAAAATTATATAATGAAGCAAAGAATGCATGATCTTGAGGGGTATCAAGATGTGGGACTTGCGCCTTAAAATATGCCAATTGCAGATCTTTCATCTCCTGCCAGTTTACAACTTCAGTATGTAATTCTAGGCCTAGTCCATCTACAATACATTCGATATTATGGACAGCTTGCTGAGAATTCCATCCAGCATCAACATGAAAAATTAATGGCTTAAGTCCAAACTTTTCAACAGCGAGATAAGCTAGGTACGAACTGTCTACACCACCACTGATGCCAAGTAAACAATCATAATCACGTCCCTTAGCGTCTTTTTTAATTTTTGAAACCATTTTATCAATCTCGATCTGACCAAGATCATCTGTATGCCAATTAGGAAGAATATTTTTATAAAAATTATTGCAATAATCGCACAGGCCATTATGATCAAAGACAATGGCTTGATCACTAGTATCCATAATACAGTTTGAACATATTTGATAATTTTTAATTGTCATAGAATATTTTAAATTCGCCTATTCCTTTAGATAGAGATTGCGATTTTGAATAAATGCTTTGGGATCTGAAAGTCTTGCTTTAGCAGCCTCACAAACCTTACTTCGAATAGCCAATCTATCTTTAGGCGGCTGTTGCGCTAACATTTCAATAATAGAAACGAAAGCATTTAAATTGTTTTTATCTAGATCCCAACCAATACCATCAGTTGCTAAATTTCTCCATGGCGTAGACTGGCTTATTAGAACCCTTGTGCCCGCAGAAATTGATTCGGCTATAACGTGACCATAATTTTCTCCATGAGTGGGAAATAATAAAAGATCATAGGAGGAAAAGTATTTAAATTTATCCATAGGGTTCATTGTTCCAAGAATTCGGATTGAAATATTTTTGGGTAACTCTTTAATTAATTCTTTGCATTCATACCAGTAAACTGGGTCCTCATGCGGCCCAATAATATCAAAAGAAACATTAGATTTAACTTGTTTTAGTATGCGAATAGCCCCGTCAAGATTTTTTTCACGAGTTATTCGTGAAATAAACGCAATTTGTAATGTTTTAGAAGTAGCCTTAATAGTTTTTGGCAAGTCTGGATTACGAATTGGCAAATCAATCGCTAATTTAACTTTATTGATCGAAATACCTATTTGATCAACAATACCTTCAGCTTCATGAGTTGTTGATGCATGCCACACAATTTTATTATAGAGCCCTAAAAACTTAAAAAGAAAAATGAAAATTTTCTTTTTAAAATACTTAATATGAAGAGGTCCAAATACAAATTCTCCACGAGGAGAAAGAATAATTTTTTTAGAACTGATTAAACTAAAGCGAAGAAGAATTAAAATTTTTAAAGTAAAAATAGTATCAAAAAAACTGTTTAAGTGAAGAATGTCATGATCAATTTCATTAACCAACTTCCTTAATGAAAAAAAAGAAAGTTCGATTGGGGACAAATAACGCACATGAGAATTTCCTAAACTCACCCATCTGCCATACTTAATTTTATTATAAGGTTTATCAGATTGAAGATCCCTATCTTGAGTTACAATGAAAAATTCAAAATCATTTCCTAACCATTCAGCCGTATTAAAAACCGTCTGCGCTATACCTCCGGATAAGAACCCCGGGAAATAGTGCGTCGTAAAAATTAAAATTTTTTTCATGGCTCAGTTAAAGAACCTTAACTATATTAGTGAAAGTAATTGAAGAAATATTAGCTACTAAATCATTATAACTAATTAAAGGCTTAAAACGGCTCCTTATATAACTAATCAAAAAAGCATCAAATTTGCAATTTTTGCTATCTAATAAGTAATTTGGAAGTATGGTTAAGTATTTTACTGAAATAATTGGGCAAGAGAATAAATCAATCATAGCTTTTTTATCACCGAATATAAAACAATTATTTTGTTTTTTGTCGCTGAAAAGCCTAACATTTGTAGCAATAGGCTTACCAATTAAGCGAAAATTAAAAAAATCGGTTATTCCACTGCTACTAGAAAAATGTTCGAGATTAATTTCTTCAAAAACATTTCCCGAAGGCTCTATGAATAGGACATACTCTGAATCAGTTAATGAAATTTCCTTACATAGATATTCAAGCAACTCTTTGCAATAATTAGGGAGCAAATAAAAATCATCCTGAGAGAGTCTAGATCTTTGAATCTTAGGAGGAATAAAACAAATTCTTTTGAAAGAAGATAAATCAGGTAGATAAGATAACAAATCTTTTCTTGTAAAATTTCCTAGAACTATAATTGTTGTTCTATTTTTTAAAATTTTGCAGAATCCCATCTATAAAATTTTTAGATTTTAACCTAAACGGATATTTACCAAATAAACTCAAGGGAATTTCTTCTCCAATATCCTTATTAAATAATTGCGATGCTGCACAGAGTTCTTGCATATTTTTAGTAATAACTTTTAGTTTTTCTTTATTCTTGAATAATTTATTTGTCATTTTTATCAAATTTGACTCATTAGAATTATAAAACCCAGGAAGTTTACTATACATATGTTGAGTTCCACACAAAAGATGATTTGTCCCTAATATTATAGACTCTGGAGCAATAGAGGATCCTATGCTTATAGTGAAGTATGATTGCTTAATTAGCTCATAAGAACAAATATCCTCATCATAATTAATAATAATTTCTGGAAATTTCATCTTCAAAAAATTCCAAAAATTTTTGTCTTGCTTAGATTTGTTAGCTGTATTTGGGTGAACTCTTATTTTTAGGGGTATTGAAACGTTATTATTAATTAAATTGTGAATTACTAGTGCTTGATTAATTGGTTTATCATAAGCGAATGAAAATTCATCAAAACTACTCGTAAAAAAAATTACATATTTTTTCTTGTATTCGTTCTTTAGTAATAATCTCTTCTCATTGTGCCACCTTGACACTAAATTTTTATTATTTAAATAATAATTAACGATATGAGAATGGTAAGCATCAAGCTGATGAATTTGAAAATTCGTAAAAAAAATCTTGTAAGCAAAATTATTACATTCGTGATAAATAATTTTCTTGAAGCCTAATTTCGACAAGGTTATTCTGGAAGAGTATTCTAATGGATGTCTGCCATTAAAAAGCAAAAAGTCATCATTTTTATTAATCTTGTATGATGTAACAAAGTATTTAAGAAAACTAGAAGCATTTCTGATACTTGTAAGAATTTTGTCATCATATACGCTTGGAACAAAAGCTGCAGACTTAAATTCTGTCATCGAATATGTTTTTAAAATAGAGAATATCTCACTCTTATCTAAAAGAATGTCTTGGCAAATAGGAATCTCTTTTTTTAAAAATTTTAATTTTTTGCATTGGTTCCAAATATAAAAATCCTTAGCAATACCATTCCTAATTTTTCTGACAATATTTTGGCGAAGTGTTATGTGTGTTCTCCATGAATATTCATTCCTATAAGGCACATCAGAAGTAACCTCTATAATAAAAACTTTTCTATACTTGTGAATATTTTTCCTAATATAGTGAAAATTAGCTTCAAGGTGAGGTGATTGATTCGTTGTGAGTAAAACTACGAGATTTTTTTCCTCGGAAGAAGAAATATTTTTATTTGAAATATAAATCTTCATGATTTTTATCCATTTAATACCTTTAAATTTAAATATAAATTTTTTGAAAATTTATAAATGAAAATTTTTGCCAGCTGGATAGATTTGAAGAAATAAAATGTTAGATCAAAAAAAACTAGAATATTAATATTATAAATCATTGCGAAGACTTGGGTTTTAGTATAAAAACTAACCCTTTCGGAAAAAATATTATTTCTATGCTTAACATTCACAAATGAAATATTATTTGACGCCTTAAAAAGTATGCTATTTTTTATAAAATTGTTATGTGCACTCAACAATATTTTGCTATAAGAAAAAGCATCTCGTAATTCTAAATTTGAACCTTTTAGAACAATAAATTTAAAAATATATTGTTCGGGTGCATACCTTGAAATTAAATTATTTCTTAATTCAGATCTTTTTATATCATTCATCAGCCAATTCTTAAATTGAAAAAAAGGCTTAGAATTATTTCTGTTTTCAAAAAATTTAAGGTCTTTCAAAGACATAAGAGGAATTTTGAAAATCTTTTTTAAATCCTGAGTTTCTCCTGCTAAAAACCAATCGTTAAAGTGAAAAAGAAGTTTAGTTTTCCCTGCATTAATTGATAAATCATATGGAATTATAATTTTTGAATTTAGATAGTCTTTTTTTGATTTTTTATTTGTGAGGGTAATAATTCTAAGGAGATTATCTGACATAAAAACTATATCAGACCGCATTTTTACAGCATACTTGGTATTAACATATCTCAAACCATTTCGTGATGAAATAATTTGCTTATTTATGTTGTTCACTAAAGATAAATGTTTATAGAATTTATATATTGGGCAGTTCTCTCGGGATAAAACGAGTTTATCAAAATTAAGCCCAGAAACATCTGAATGTTTCCATGTAGATAGAATAATTTTTGAATCCGGAAAAAATAACCTTATTGAATTTAAACATTTTTCGACTGAAGGCTTATCATTAACTCCACCTTGGACAACGAATGTTATTTCGTTTGGTTGAATTCTCTTTTTTTTATTTGTGCATTTCAAAGTATATACCTGAGGTTTGAAAGTTAATTATTAACTTTTAGAAGTTTAGAGTTATGAATTTTATATATATAATTACAATTCTTTAACGTGTTTAATCTGTGTGCGACAAGAATTACAGTATATTTTTTATTAAGATGATTAATTGTTTTCATAATTTCTGTCTCGGTATCATAATCTAATGCACTGGTTGCTTCATCAAGTATTAATATCTGCGCTCCAAAGTAAAGTGATCTTGCAATAGCTAATCTCTGTTTTTGACCACCGGATAATCGAATTCCTCTATCTCCTACCTTGGTATTTATGCCTCGCTTTTGAGTCATTACAAAGTCATAAATTCTAGCATCTTTTAAACATTGCACTACTCGATCACGATCGATTGAACTCAAATTTGTTCCAAATGCTACATTTGATAAGATAGAGCTATCCGAAAGAAATACATCTTGAGGAACAAAACCTATAAGATTCATTTGTGAAATTTTTGCTCGATGGATATCAATACCATCTATACAAATAACACCCTTAGAAGGCCTAAGAATTCCCAACATTAAATTTAAGAAAGTACTTTTCCCTGATCCAGAATTTCCAGTAATACCAATCACATCTCCTTTTTTTATATTTATATTTAAATTTTTCAAAACATATCTACTATCCTTCGAATATTTAAATGAAACATTCTTAAATAGAATAGAATGACTGAATAGAGTTAAAGGTTTACCTTTGTGCCTTGCCTGCTGAGCTTTTCCCTTTTTTTCGATAATTTCTTGCACTATTTCAATAACATTTCCACCCCATCTCAAAGCTTGTAGTGAATTATTAATGCGGTTCAAAGATGGCATAACTTTAAAGGCAGCCATTGTATAAACTGCTAGAAAAGGAATAATTTTATTAATATCTAGATTTTCAGAATCAAGGGCATGTAAAATTAAAATGGAAAGAGAAAATATCAGCACCAATTCAAGCAAATATTTATTCGATTGTGTATAGGTGTTAATGACACGATGCGACTCGGCAACAGATTTGTCATATTTTTTATACCATTCCATGAAATAATGTTCCTTATTTAGTATCTTTATTTCTTTAATGCCCCCAATCATTTGATTTATTTTATCTATCCGAAAGCTTTCATTTTGCTGAGCCAGTAATCCAAAATAATTTAATTTTCTTTTTAAAAAATTATTATAAAAATAAAATGGAACAATAAAAGTAACTAACATTAGTAAGGAAGTAGTAAAGCTAAGGTACAAAACGATAAGAGATATAAAAAATAATATTGAAATCTCAGAAATCAATATACCAGCCGGGACAATCACGGATGTATTTAGGTCATTCACAACAGAAGTAAGATTTCTCGTAATTTCAGCAGAATTCTTCTGGAGGAAAAAATCATAATTAAAGTCTATATATTTATTAAAAATATCACATGAAATACCATGTCTAATTTGAGCCAGTATTTTATATAGGTGATTATTTATGAAAATTAAGAAAAAATTTTTAATTGTGAAAAAAAATACAAGAATAAAAATTAAAATAATACTTGGCTTAAGGTCGCTAATATTTGCTACGTAACTAAAAAAGGGTAAATAATCAATTGAATTTGAATCATTCAAAAAAATAAAATTTGCAAGCGGAAAAATTAAACCAACTCCGAGCATTTCTAGAAAACCTGAGAAAAGAGAAAGAAAAATAAATTTATAAAGTTTTTTTCGGAGATCAGAACTAATGGAAGAAATAAAACTATTTAGTTTTTTTTGCATATTTTATATTTATATTCTTAACACTTATTTTTTTTACATATCTCATCTAAATATACTGGAAAATCTGTACACACTCCAAATGGCGGGTTATCAAGAAAACTAAGGTCATTAATATTGTTGGATACCAAAATGGAATTTTTTGTATATTTTTTTTCTGGATACACCCATAAGAAAAACTTGCTAGTTAAAGCTAAATGATCGTTCTGATGAAAAAAAAAGTTTAAATCGATACGATTAATCGTCAAATAGTCTATCAATTCAATATTCTTACAATGAACCCACAAATATTTTGATCTGCTGAGTGCCCAGGATAAATCAATTATATGTTCCGGCTTATCGTGTCCAAGAAGTAAATTACCATTTACTATCCATAAATCTACTTCTACTTCAAATCCATTATTTATTGCGAGATCTATTTGCTGAGGTTTATTCTCATTTGATTTTTCTGGACCAATTAAATTACCTCGATGAGAAATAATTTTCATTATAAATTCGACTTATAATTTTCAATAAAATAATTTAAGTCTTCTGGAGTCCCAAGACCCCACATAGCATTTTTTGGTATTTCGAAAATTCTAATTTTCTTTTTATCATCAATCGCTTCGTTAAAAACAGGACAAACATAAAATTCATTATTAACTCGAATTTCTTTTTTAATCATTTGCTCAGCATACCTAATATAATCAGCACCTTTTTTCCAAAAATATATACCCGCTGTAGCATGCTTACTGATAGGTTTTTTTTCAGCGACCTCTTCAACGTAACCATTTTCACCCAACTTGACATAACTCCATTTAGGATGAAGTGATTCAAAAGTTACAATACCAGCATCAGCGTTGCTATTATTGAAGGCATAAAGCACTTCATTGCTATTCCATTCAACAAATTGATCTGAATTAGCCAACAATAATGGATTGTTATTATTAATCAAATTTTTTGCTAAGAGTGTTGTACAAGCCGCTCCTTCTGTCAAATTATCAACCTGAATTATTTTACAATTTGGAGCCACAAGATTTAATAGGTATTTCAAATTATATTTTTCATAATGGGCTTTCTGTACAATAAATATAAAATTTGCTTCGATATTTAAATTATCAACAACAACTTGAATCATTGGCTTTCCTTTTACATCAATCAATGGCTTGGGAAATGAATAGCCTTGAGCTTGAAAACGCGAGCCTCCACCAGCCATCGGTATTAATACATTTAATTTATCTGATTTCCATGGCTTGTTTTTCATCGATTTTTCGCTTAATGAATTTTTAATTAATTCAAAAAAATCATCATTCAGGTCTTTTCTTGAGTCCACAGCTAAAAGTCGAGCTCCGGAGTTAGTCGCTGCTAATCTTCCATAATTGCTATCTTCAACAATAACAGTATATTCAGGGATTGAGATAGCACGAATCATGCATTCCCAGAATATTGCAGGATGTGGTTTGCTAATCTGGACATCCTCATGACTTAAATAAAAGTCAACTAAGTTAAGCAACCCTAACTTATCAAGAACAAGCTTAATTGTTACTTTTATACTATTACTTGCAACTGCGATAACATAACCATTATTTTTTAATTTAATAAAATTGTTAATTAATTGCTCATCTTTGAAAACATTTTTTTTAAGAAGTAACAAAGTTTCCTTTTGCTTATCTTTCCAAATTTTTTCAAATAAATTTTCCGGTAAATTTCTTTCAAGATGAAGTTTAGTTAATTTTAACTTTGTAGGTAAGCCATCGTATGATACTACATGATCTTGCTCACTTATTTTAAACTTCGGGTCTACAGAAACTAAAGCATTATTTAAAGCTTGAAAATGAAAATTTTTTGAGTCAATTAGTACACCATCCAGGTCAAAGATTACAAGCTTTTTAAAATTCATTTATTACTCTTTCTCTCTTAATAAAATAATTAACTTATACCAGAAAAGACTGTATTATAGAGTTAATTCAAATAGTCTGAACTACAAATGGCTTCAAAAAAAGATTTAATTCTCATGATTTATCAGAAGCTTGAATCTTCTTCGGCAATAATCAGAGAGCAATGGTTAATGCCAAAAGGAACAAAAACGCGTCACGTTGTTATTGACAACCTCTTAGATCCTTCAATTTGCCATAAAGTTTACAATGCCTTTCCTCTAGATGCTAAAAACCTTCATCGCATGAAGTCTTTTCGAGAAAGGAAAAATACTTCTTCAAATTTATCCCGTCAAAAAAAAATCCTGACTGACTTAACTGCCGCTTTTCAGGATAAGAAAATTGTTAATTTAATCGCAAGTTTAGCAGGATTTAAAAAAATTGTTCCCGACCCTAACCTCTACGCAGGCGGAATTTCTATTATGTTTAAAGGCGATTTTTTAAACCCTCATATTGATAATAGCCATGATAAGAACAAAGAAAATTATCGACGCTTAAATATTCTATTTTACGTATCACCTAAATGGAATATAAAAAATGGGGGTAACTTTGAGCTTTGGAACGAAACGATAACAAAACCCAAAGTAATTCCCTGCTTTTTTAATAGGTTAATTATCATGGAGACCAATAAAAAATCTTGGCACTCAGTGAACACAGTTAAAGTCAGCGCGCCGAGATGTTGCGTATCTATTTACTACTACTCAAAAGAGTCGCCTCACTCTCATGAATATTATCACGTGACGTCTTTTATTGGTCGGCCAAATGAAAAAATGAAAAGAATGCTCAGTATTTTTGATAATACTCTAAGAAATACCTGTTCAAATCTGTTTAGATTTTGGCGCGGAAGATCTCTCAGAAATAAAAAAACCTTTTAAAAAAATTATTATCGCTAAAAAAAGTATGTTTCTTTATTGATTCGATACTCAATGCTTGCCCATTAAAAAAAATAAAAAAATTATATTGGCTTTCTTTAGTGGGTTTTGTAAATCTATAATCGCAGATAATATCGTTTTTTAGCTTGGTTTTTATGCTTGGTTTTTATATTAATTTAAACGTTTGAAAGCGCTATGACACACAGGCCCCTTCAAAAGAGTCATAGGGTCACGACCATCTTCGCACTCTTTTATTATTTCAAACAGCGGGTCAAGTTTATCAAAGTAATCATTGATAATTTCAGGCGAATGCTCGGTAGAGACGTATACGCTGTTTCCGGCTAGATAGCCTTTAGCAAGCATTTCTTGTGTTATAAATGTTTTGTATATCAAAGCATTGTCGCTTTTAAAGGTGTAACCTGCTAATGCAGGCAATCCCCAATGATCAATATGCAAGTCGTATTTATCAGCTAATTGTTGCCAGCCATCCTTGATAATCAAACCAGTTGAGGTTATTTGATCCCAAGACTTTGTGCGTTCCATTAATTCAAGGGTTTTAAGCGCGGCTGAAGGGCCAATCCTTTCAGTCCAAAAAGTACTACTAATAAATGTTGATTGGGCTGCTTCCATTACATTTCGCCGACCTAAAATAGCTGTTATAGCGTAGCCATTGCCCAGAGCCTTACCAAACATGGCTATATCAGGCTCTACACCATACATTTTGTGTAATCCACCAAAAGTTTGACGAAATCCAGATGTGCATTCATCAAAAATCAGTACAATGTTGCGCTCCGAAGCTAATCTACGAACTTTATTTAAAAAATTATCTTCTGGCCCTTTATTGCGAACTACTTCCATTTTTATAACGCCAATTTCGTGTTTATTAACTAAAGCTTCCAGCTCCTCGAAATTATTATAATTAAAGGGAAATACGGTACCGCGCAAATTTTGCGGCACCCCTTTAGGATCTAATCCTGGAAGAAGATGGCCTGCGAGATTTTCATCATCACTTAAATTAGCTGATAAATACCAATCATGCCAGCCATGGTAGCCACATATAGCAACCTTATCACGACCTGAAGCTGCTCTCGCGATACGAATTGCTATAGCGTTAGCTTCTCCACCGGAACGCGCAAAACGAACCATATCTGACCAAGAGTGCATCTCAACAAGCTTTTCAGCCAAATAAACTTCTTCAGGGCAGTTGAATGTGGACATATTTCCAGCATTAATTGTTTGGCGTACGGCTTCATCTACTTCATTGTGTCCGTATCCAAGAATATTAGTGCCAATACCCATGATAGACATATCAGTGAATTGTTTTCCATCCAAATCCCAAACTTGACAGCCCTTAGCTTTGCTAAAATAAGACGGCCATTGTTCAGGTAAAAACATCTCGGCTCGTTTAGATAACAGCATATTTCCGCCAGGAATTATTGTTTTAGCCCGTTTCCAGAGTTTTTGCCCTGTTCCAATTGAAGCTCCTTCATTGCGATTAAGATTTTGATTAGCTTTAAAAATCTCTGGTTGTTTTCTCTGAAGATCTAATACTTGCTCCCAAGTAAAATGAATATTGGGCTCAAAGTGCTTTAAGACTTGAGTAATAACATTCAAGTCCGAAATTTCATCCACGGTCCATCGCAAAGAAGAGAGATTTTCTTTATTGGTGAGTCCTGCTGTTCTAAAAAATCCCGAATCTCGTAAAAAAGGTGTTACATGTTCGCGATCAAAAGTTTGTTGAGTTTCTTGCTGAGATCTCTCTAGAGCTTGCAAACTAAAGACTTCAACATCTAACCCATCAGGGTAGGTTGGAGGTGATATATTGCTGAAGTAATCAACACTAGAGATTGTAAATTGCTCAATAACTTTATCAACTAAAGCTGGGTCAATTAGGGGACAGTCTCCAGTAATACGAACTATAATATCTGCATGAACTTTTTTAGCGGCAATAATATATCGACTTAAAACATCATTCTCACTTCCAGATATACAGACATACCCCATTTTCTCAACATGCTCAATAAGCGGAGTATTATTCTTGTCGGTTGATGTAGCTATAACAATTTGATCTATCTTCTTTGACTTTGCCAAACGCGCTAGTAATATCTCAATCATGGTCATGCCATTAATTAACCTCATTACTTTATTAGGTAATCGAGTCGAGCCCATTCGAGCTTGAATGATAGCAACAATCTTCATAGTCAATTCTTTGTTATAAATAATTCCAGCTTGATGGATTTGTCAACCTACCATCTAACAAGGGTTTAAAAATTGGTAAACTTGGAAGATCATCCTTACTCGCCAATATGATTGATTTAAGTTGATCAATGGAATCAACACCAATGATCACTCGATCTGCAAAAGACAATGAATTTGTGTAACGTAAGCATGCCTCAAGAGGCGTTAGGGAAAGTGAAGACAGCCACTGATCCCATTCATTCCAAATATCGATCCATTGCATAAATTTAAGAGGCCTAGTTTCCGGAGGCATTAACAATAAACCTTGTAAAAAAGTTGAACGTGTATGAATTTCCACTCCAACTTCTTTTAGTTTGTGGGCCCATCCAGATTCTTCTAGGCTTCTATCTATAATATTAACTGGCGCTTGAACTAAATCAAATACATATCGCTCAAAAATGAGGTCAAGTTCTGAGGGGCTATAAATAGAAATACCTATTTTTTCTGTAAGCCCTGTTTTCTTTAATAACTCAAGAGATGCATATAATTCTAGTCCCCTATCTTCATGCAACTGCGCCGGATGATGGAGCAAAAATCCATACAGATGAGTCACGCCAAGTTTCTTAATAGAACTACGTGCTTGAGATAAAACCCACTCTTGAATGTCAATACAGCCGTCAGGAATAGCTGGTAATTTACTAATAACTTTCCAAGAGGATACTCCGATTTGACCCAAAATATATTCACTTCTACCATACACAATGGCTGTGTCTAAAGTGTCGATATCGGATTCTAATGCAAAATCTAGTATTGCTTTTACATCTTCTAATTTCATGAGACTTTTTGTTGTGTTAGCCAAACCATAATTTAATCCGAATTGAACAGAACCAAGAGCTAATTTCATATCTTCAAAATTTTTCTCAGTGTGTGAACTACAAAGTCTTGATTCTTATTAGTCAAATTCTGATACATTGGTAGGGATATAGCTTCTGAGTAGTAACGTTCGGCTTCTGGAAAATCTCCAATTTTAAAGCCCATTTTTTCATAATACGGGTGCAAATGAATTGGAATATAGTGCAAATTTACTCCAACACCCTCATTGCGAAGCGCTTCGAACACTTGCGAATGACTCTTCTTAATTTTATCAAGTTGCAAGCGAATAACGTAGAGATGCATTCCTGAATAACTATACAAGGGCTGCCAAGGAATTGTAATTGGTATATCGCTTAGGAGGTCGTTATAACGTCTAGCTAGTTCGTGACGGCGTACCACATAATCTTCAAGTCGCTCTATTTGGCTCAAACCAAGCGCGGCTTGAATCTCAGACATTCGGTAATTGAACCCCAAATCAATCTGCTGATAATACCATAAACCATCAGGAATTCGTGTCATGCACTTTTCGTCCCGGGTAATTCCATGACTGCGGAATAAAGTTATCTTATGAGCCAATTCATTATTATTAGTTAGAGCCATTCCACCTTCGGCGGTAGTAATAATTTTGACAGGATGAAAGCTAAAAACAGTTATATCACTGTAATGACAGTTACCAATAAATTCATCTTTGTACTTACCACCAATAGCGTGAGAAGCATCTTCTATAATTTTAAAACCATATTTTTGACTCAACACATGGATTGCACTCATGTCAGCAGGCTGCCCGCAAAAATGAACCACCACAAGAACTTTTGGAAGGATGCCAGCCTTTTCCGCTCTAATAAGCTTGGACTCTAGAGCTTTGGGAGATAAATTATAAGTATGAGGATCAATGTCTATAAAATCTACTTTTGCGCCGCAATATAAACCACAATTAGCAGATGCAACAAAGGAAATTGAACTAGTCCATAGCCAGTCACCGGGTCCCAGATCCAACGCTAAGCAGGCAATATGCAAAGCTGAAGTGGCACTATTCACAGCAACAGCATATTTGGCCCCAACATGAGAAGCCACAGCCCTCTCAAAAAGGGGAACCTGTGGACCTTGTGTCAGAAAATCTGACTGCAAAACTGCTAAAATTGCATCTATATCGGCCTGCGTAATTTCATGGCGTCCATAAGGAATCATATTTTATTAAAAAATACCAATTTTTTCTCTATTTATATTAATCCAGTGCAGCAATTCGGAGTCGCTCATCCATGCGGGATTGTTATCACTGGCATAAACAAAACCCTCGGGAACTTTTTTACCATTTTTTATTCTCTGCGTGTCTTCATTCCAATTATTAATAGCAGGCAAAATTTTGTAATAATTATCGTACTCATAAGTGTAATATGAATCTTCTGCACCGATCATTTGTTCGTGAAGCTTTTCACCTGGACGCATACCAATAATTTGATGTTTACATTCGGGCGCAATTACGTTAGCTAAATTTGTAACTTTCATCGACGGAATTTTTCTAACGTAAATTTCGCCCCCTATCATATCTTCAAAAGCTTGCCAAACCAACTCTACACCCTGCTCTAAAGAAATCATGAAGCGAGTCATACGCTCATCTGTAATGGGCAGCACCCCTTTATTGCGAATAGACATAAAAAAAGGTATCACCGAGCCACGAGAACCCATGACATTACCGTAACGAACGACTGCAAAACGAGTTTTATGAAAACCAGAATAAGAATTGCCTGCAACAAATAATTTATCTGAAGCTAATTTAGTGGCCCCATATAAATTAATTGGACTGCTAGCTTTGTCAGTTGATAAAGAGACAACACGCTTAATTCCTTTATCAATACAAGCGTCAATTAAATTCATAGCACCATGTATATTAGTTTTAACACATTCGAAGGGATTGTATTCGGCTGTCGGGACAATTTTAGTAGCAGCTGCGTGAACTACACAATCGACGCCATCTAGAGCACGATAAAGTCGATCTTTATCTCGCACATCTCCAATAAAAAATCTAACACGATTGTCTCCTTCAAATTGCTTAGCCATTTCCCATTGCTTCATTTCATCTCGAGAAAAAATAATGAGCTTTTTTGGGTTGTATTTAGCGAGAGTCATAGGAACAAATGTATTTCCAAATGAACCCGTTCCCCCAGTAATTAATATCGTTGAATTAGATAACATCAAAATCTTCCCTGTTTGTAATAAACTTTAATTCTTGTACTAAAATAAAAATTTGACATAAGTAAGTCAGAGCATTTTAATATTTCGTAGTAAGTGTATTGGAAATTAAAAAAAATTCACACACCTCAAGATTATAGCTCTGATGATAAGTCTTTTACATATCACAGATCTTAACTATTAAACCATTAAGTTGTAGAATATGATTAAAATATAATGAAGTTATAGCAAATTAAGGATTCAATCCAAAAATATAAACACCTATCCTATTTCCTTTAAAAAAAACATAGTTTGACTTATAACCTTCAATACTGAATCCAGCTTTGTTCAATGTAGCTATTGATGCTAAATTATTTTCGTATGCACCAGCTGTAATCTTTTCTATTCCTAAAGTGAAGGCATATTCACATACTTTTTTCAAAGCCTCGGTGGCTATACCTTTTCTATAAAAGTTTTTATCTCCAATTAAAAAACCAATATCAGCAGTATAATGATTTTTGTTTATTGGCCCGAGTTTGATATTTCCAATGTGTCTATCATCTAGAGAGTAAATGCCATAAAACAAATTATTTTTACTCTCAATAATCTTTTTTATAAAAATCCGCAGTGAGGATATTGTGTGAAGATCAAATCTTGCCTCTAAAAATTGATTAGTATTTTCATTGTTTAGCCAACTTAAATATTTATCTAAATCAGAATCTTCTTTCAAGGGCTTTAATTTGCATTTTTCTAGATTGAAAGATTCTAATTTATTATGTGAAATTTCCATATTCACTCACTTTGTAACCTTAAAATTTATGGGTTTTTTTGGGGCAGGTAAGCATGCGTAAAATAAACCATAAAAAACTACAAAAAGTGTAATTGAAACCCAAATAAAAGGTAACTTTTGAAAAGTAAAACAAACTGAAATTAGAGGAAAAAGCCAAAAAGCACTTAATAATGGCATTACAATTGCATTAGCGACTTGTTTAAAGGGCTTTTTACTCCTAAAAAAATAAAATAATTTAAGATGAAGGTGGTCCCTATCAGGGTTGTAAAAAGAAGCCCCTTTTATAGAGCGCCTGAGTATGGTCCATGTAATTTCAGTTATTGGATAAATAAGAATAAGAACAGCTGCCCAAGGAGATATTTCAGGGTGACGTCCAAATAAAATAATTACTAAAAAACTTATTATCAATCCCAACACGTAAGCTCCCAAATCTCCGAGAAAAATTCGACCATAAGGATAATTAAACAATAAAAAAGGCACTAAAAGAAGAGTGACGTTAAATGCTGAATAGAAAATCAAAAGGTCTCCTATTTGATAGGATAAAAATAAAAGTGCGCCTAAAATTGATAAAGAAACTGCCGCACATAAACCATTAACCCCATCAATTAGATTCATTCCATTTGCAATTGCTGCAATGCTTAAAATATAAAAAAAATCCGCTCCCCACTTAATAATAAAAAGCTTACCTACTATTGGAATCTCAATTAAATTAGGAAAAGGTCCTTTATACAAAGAGGTGAAGGTCCAACATGCAAAAAGGATAGCAATAAATCTAGTTAAAGGTTTGACATTATGAAAAATATCCTCTTTAAAACCTATTAAAAAAACTGGAATGAGGTAAAGTAATATAGATCTGAAAAGTAAAATACTTTCGCTTGGCTTGGAGCAAAGGGAAAAAAAAGTGAGTGTAATAATGAAAATTAAGCCGCCTAATCTTGGAATTTCATCGAGGTGAATACGCTGAATAGCCTCGTATTTTCTATTAAAACCTAATTTTAAATACAATTTTTTTTGCCAAAAAAAAACAACTGCAAAATTAAGAAATAAAGCAATTAATATGGAGATTAAAATCAAATAATCAGCCAAATTTACCTGAGAAAATATCATTATTGTAATGTTAACCTAGTTATACTTTTTTTAAAAAATTTAGGGAAAAATTCACCTGATGTAAAAAAACTATAAACAAATCTTAAACAAAAACATGAACTCTTGAATTTTTATAAAGTTAAGCAATATTTAAATACTATCACTTTATTTAATCTAACACTTTTTTAGTGCTCTTAGAAATTATCTATCTGGTAAATAAGTTTCAATGTAATTAAATCTTATGTTATTAATTTAATTTAATGAAACTACCAACAGTAGACAGAAAACTTTTTATAATTTATTGACTTCTAAACTATAAATCTTTTTGCTTATCTTAGAAAGGAATTTTTTTAAATAAATAACCTTGGTATTTTATTGGATCAAATAAAATTTAACTCTTACGTATAATTTCTACCGACTTTTATAAAGAAAATTTTCACCATGCGAAGAATGTAATATGTAACCTTTTTTTTCAATTAGGTTATTTATCCTTTTGAAAGACTGAGAGATTTCAATATATAAATATTTCACTTTTTTTGATTTAAGAACATGCTCTAAACTTTTAAGCACAGAAATTTCATTTCCGTCTACGTCAATTTTAATATGGGATGGAATTGGTAGTTTTTTTAACTGGAGAAAATTAAGGTTTAATGAAGGAATAAGCATATTAAATTTATTTCCCTTAGAATTTTTTATTGCTATTGCATTACCTATTATCTGCTCACTTCCATCAAGAAAAATCATATTATTCCCAGAAGAAAGACAAATTGGAATAACTAGAGATCCAGCAGCATTCCAATCACGTGGAATATTTAATGACATATTTTCATACAAATCTTTAACATTATATGGATTTGCCTCAAAAGCAATTGTTACAACCTTATTTTTCATAGCATAAGAGCTAAATGTTCCGAGACAAGCACCAATATCCCAAAAAATAGAATTTGAACGCATGCTGTTCATAAATAAAAAGAATAAGGGTTCTGCATCATAAGCACGATTAAAACGATCCCATGAAAATCCGCTCGAGACATTGTAATAAATGCCATACTTATTTTTCTTGAGAATTTTGCTTCGTTGAACTATAAAGCCTAAAAATCTTGCATTTATAACTCCAATAAAAAAATAAAAAAGGAAGGAGTAAACTTTTGTAAAAATAAATTTTATTTTTAAATACATTCTATAATTGCACCTTAATTTGAGAAAAATTTAAATTAATTGAATTATCATTAATTATGCATTTTTCTTATATCATTATTATTAAATTAAATCATAGCAACGAGTAATCTATGGATATAAAAATTTTATTAAATACATCTGAAACAGATAGCAGAATTAGTTACAAGGATATGCTAGTCGAAGCCTATAATTATTATAACATTCCTTTTCCTAGCAATATTTACTCAATTAAAAGCTCAGATATCAAAAATTTTTATAAGAATAATGACCAAGGCTGGGCAAGAAATTATGAAGATATTTATAATGGCATATATCTCATATCTAATCTAATTTATTATCATAATGTAAGGAATTTATGGAAAAAAATGCTGCAACACAATAACCCATTAATTTCAAAAACTGCATCAGATCTCATAAATCAAGGCTATACTATAATTAAGATAGAACATGTCGAGCCTTTTAAAATTTCTCAAGCTAATAAGTTAAATTTACTATTTAGATTTATTTTAAGTGGCTGTGGTCATAGAGATATCAAAACAAATTTTGCACCTAAGACATTAGAAAAAATTTCAGAGATCTATTCTCAGCTTTATTTTTTTAATGAAAATCTGACCAGTAATCTTCAATTAGTAGCGTGTGGACATAACCCAAACAGATCTGAATTCCCTGATGTTTATGAATGGCATTATGATTTACCCTACCCAAATTTAAAATCATTTTTCAACCCTCAAGATCTTGTAGAATGCAATGGTCCATATTCATATATTCCAAGATCTAATTCATACAGCTCTGAAAAAGCTATTATTCTTATTGCTGCAGGCTTGGCTAAATTTGATAAAAAAAGAGATATCTCTCAAAATATAAATATTGTGTCTAATTTTTATAATATTTACAAAACACACAAATACATACCATCAATAATGGAAGATATCAGAAAACGAGAAAGGGTAATTTTTGATTTGACAAAAAATCATTTAGTTATAACTGACAATTTTGGCTTACATAGAAAAACTGCTGGTTTTTGGGGTATGAAATACACTCGAGCTTATATTCACCCAATACCCTACCCAAGAGCTAATGCTAAATTTTGGGATATCTTGTAATACTCTAGATTTGCCGGTTCACAAATCAAACTTTGTTAAAAGGAATTATCGTCCGGATATAGATGGCTTGAGAGCTTTGGCTGTTTTTGCAGTTGTTGTCTTTCACGCTTTTCCAAGTTATGCGCGAGGAGGGTTTATTGGTGTTGATGTCTTTTTTGTAATATCGGGATATCTCATCTCTTCCATTATCTTTGATGATTTAAATAAGGGCACTTTCAGCTTTTCTTTGTTCTATACTCGCCGAATTAAGCGTATTTTCCCAGCACTTCTTATTGTATTAATTTCCTCATTTATTTTTGGTTACTTCTCATTACTTCCAGATGAATACAAACAATTAGGAAGTCATATTGCCGCAGGCGCTAGTTTTATATCGAATTACATTTTGTCGAATGAAGCGGGGTACTTTGACAACCTAGGTGAAACTAAGCCCTTACTTCACCTATGGAGCTTAGCCATCGAAGAGCAGTTTTATATTATATGGCCGCTATTTTTATATATTGCTTGGAAGCGAAAATTTAATCTATTAATAATCACGACTCTTATCGCTATTAGCTCTTTTATGCTTAACCTTAAAGGTGTTAAACAAGATACTGTAGGAACGTTTTATTCTCTGCAAACTCGCTTCTGGGAATTGCTAAGCGGTAGTTTATTGGCTTATGTCATGATATTGAAGAAGGAGGCATTGTATTATTTTCAAAAAAAAACGGGCGAAGCAAATAAGATGTTCAATAATAGTCTTTCTTTTTTTGGTTTACTCTTAATTTTATTGGGAGTTTGGGGGATTAATAAAGAATTGAGCTTTCCCGGTAAGTTCGCATTAATCCCAATATTTGGTACTTTATTAATAATAATGGCAGGCTCCCAGGCTTGGGCTAATAAAACAATCTTGTCTAATAAGATTCTTGTTTGGTTTGGCTTAATAAGCTTCCCAATGTATTTGTGGCACTGGCCTTTACTATCCTTTACTAGGATAGTTTTAGATGAAGCTCCAAGCCGTAATATAAGAATTGGGGTAGTTATACTTTCTGCTGTTCTTGCTTGGCTAACTTATAAGCTTGTTGAAGAACCTATGCGCTCTGGCAATCATGGAAAAATCAAAGTTGCTTTTCTTGTCATCCTTATTAGTATAGTTGGATTCGCTGGATACAGCGTATATAAAAAAAATGGCCTTACTGGGCGTAACGAAAATACTATTTCCCCTCAAAACTCGATAAAGGATATTAAATGTAATGGAAAGGGGAGATTAAAAAAAATCCCTGATCAGCTTACTGAGTGTCTTGGTTTACATAAAAAAGATAAAAGAAAATCTCTTTATTTGATTGGAGATAGCCATGCTGCTCAATTTATATTCCCATTAAAAACTATCTCAAAAGAATTAAATATAAATCTATATTTTATAAATACTGAGAATCCTAATGACATAGTATATTCAATGTTTAGTGCGGGCGATATGCACAAAGATCGAATAGTAAAGCATTTGCTAAAAGTATTAAATAAAGGAGACTTACTGATATTAACTTTTTACAGAGGGCACTTAAATAATCCTAGAGATCAGGATAGCAAGGTAGAATCTGACGTTGATTTTTCACCCAGTGAAAAAAACTTTTATATCAATTTTAATTCAATAAAAAATTTATTTTTTAATAATGGTATTCGTATTGTTCTAATTAAAGACGGTCCTTTTTTAGAAAGTTTAAATCCGAAGTTATGTTTAGAGCATTCTAATTTATTAAGGTATTCGAAAAAAAAATGTGAATTAAATTATGAAATTGATAATTATGGAAGAACAATACAAACACGGCTGTTTGATCGATTAGCTTCTGAAAATAAAGGAAATATAATTGTTCTTGATCCATTACGCGCCATATATCAGGATAAAAATATATTGCTACCATATGATTCAAAAACTAAAAAATATATTATGTTTGATGATAATCATCTTACAGAGTATGGTTCTATGTTAAGTTTAGGTTATTTTAAATATGAATTTTTACGAATTCTGAATTTAAATGTTAATAAAAATAACGAAATTAAGTGATACTTAAGAAAGTATATAGTTTGATTTTTTCTATTCGGAAAGTCTAAATAATTGATTACCTTTATAGTTTTTTGCGACTATGTCGCTATCTTCATCAAGCATTTACATTTCGAGCTTTGGGCTTATTTGTTTTGATTTACCCCATTTAATTTAAGTAATAATTTTTATTTCTGGTTAATGATAAAATTCTAAAAATTATCACTATCTAAGAGCATATCCAGATTTACAGCATCACCTCTTGTAACATCTTTGGCTAGAGTCTTTCCAATTAATTTTTCAAAGTACTTGGGTGCTAAGCCAAAACCAGGGCGGATTCGTCTTATATCTGATTTTTTTATTTTTTCGCCTGATTTAATGTCAGATACAAAGTAAATTGAACGTTTAAACATTTTACTATCTTGTTCAGCTTCTGGTCTATTGAAGCCTTCATTTCCTAAGGCTTCCCAAGCATTTTTTATATCTTTTACTAATTCTTTAAGCTCACTAGGTTCAACTGAAAATTCACTATCGGGACCTTTTTCTTGACGACTAATCGTAAAATGCTTCTCAATAGCACATGCTCCTAAAGCTACTGATGCGATTGCTGCTGTATTTCCTATTGTATGGTCTGATAAACCAATTGACACACCAAATGTCTTTTTTAGATTTAGTATTTGCTTGAGATTGGCTTGTTCGATTGGTGCCGGATAACTGCTAATACAGTGAAACAAGAGTAAAGAATTACATCCACCACTTCTAGCCGTTTCAAGTGCTTCTGATATTTCATTTTCAGTAGCCATTCCAGTCGACATGAGCATTGGCTTACCCTTTTTAGCTATATAACTTACAAGAGGTAAATCTGTTAATTCAAATGATGCTATCTTGTATGCTGGAGTATTAAGTGATTCAAGCAAGTCAACAGCAGTCTCATCGAATGGTGTTGAAAATAGAGTAATTCCAACTTCTTTAGCATACCTATAAAGCTCACTATGCCAATCAAATGGTGTCTGAGCTTCGTTATAAAGGTTGTAAAGCTTATAGCCGTCCCACAAACCACCTTTTACAATAAAGTCAGTTTTATCACAATCAATAGTCATCGTATCTGCGTTATAAGTCTGAATCTTAATCGCATCTACACCACATTCCTTAGCTATTTTTATAGAAAGTTTAGCTCTATTTAAAGAGCCATTATGATTTGCTGAGAGCTCCGCGATAATATACGGAGATGATGTTGAGTCTATTACTCTATCTTGAATTGTAAACATTTAAAACCTTTTACTAATATGAATTTCTCTTAAAGAATATTAAATATTTTTTAGTGAATAAGTTAATTGAATCGGGGCTGCACCCATCTTGCGAAGAACTGATGAAATTATTTTATTATTAGGTGCTATATTAATATAAAAATCTGATCCTCTTACAGACTTAATAGCAGGAAGAGGTTTTTTATTTCTTAGTACCCATTCAATTGTTTTTTCAATTACGTACTTATTTTGTTCTTCAACATATATACCGATACAATTATCTTTAAGTATATAAATAGTACCTACAAATAATTTATTCATCTCTATTAAATACCAAGCTCTGTATGGGTTATTAAGGACAAATAGTTTATGTTCACTATACGTAGGTAAATTTTGATTGCTAATATTAAATTTTCGATTTTTAAGAAGTTCATAGAGCGCTTTGATGTGAACATCATTCTTTTTAATGCGGATTAGTTTTGGTAAGATTGTTATCTTGTCCATTTTCTATTAAGAGTAAATTGTGAGAAGATATTTTTTCCTTCATAATAGAAATGTGATGGCCACGCCTCATTATTGGCAATTCTCAAGAGATTAAATTGCTGTTTTATGCTTATGTCTTCATCTAGTTCAACATCATTAATTCCGCATTTTCGGTAAAATGAATGAAAGTTATATTGTTTTTCTCTATTAAAATAAGGGTATATTTTTAAAAAATCAGACCAATTGTTTTTCTTATCAACTAGGAAAGTAACATTATTTTTTTTCATAATATAGTTTTATCTATTTTTTAATCTGTACTTTTATTTTCGCAATTAGACAATTTTTATCATAATGTGCTTCTGTAAATTCTATCTTATTCTTCCCAAAATTTAGATACGCAGGTTGGTAATCGAGGCCATCTACCATCCTTATTCTGTCATAGAGCTCTTTTATTGAGTATTCGCTTTTTAATTCGTTGTCAGCATAGGTCAAGCGATTAAATGAAACGACAGCACCGCTTTGCTCTTTTGGTTCAATATTTTCTTTGCAAATCTTAATTATAAGTTTTTCAACACAAACAGCAATTCTAGAGAAAATTTCTGTAATAGTTCCGTCAAGAGTCACTTCTATAGAATCATAAATAGGACCACCATCAAGTATTTCCGTCATTCTTAAGGCGCACACTGGAGTTTTTTCTACATCCCTTAGGATTAAATTTTGAATTGGACTACCACCTCTTCCGAATGGTAACGGAGCTGTATGGAACACAACACATTCATACCGTTCAAAAATTTCAGAATCAACCTTCCAATTCCAATGTGGGAAAAAGATATAACGCGGGTTAATTTTTTCTAATAACTCATAGTTAAGATCTGCTTTAGTAGTAATTTCAATTATATTTAAGTCATCATATTCTTTAGACTTAGGAGATTCTTTATACCAATCTTTGGAATACGCAACTATATAATTAATCATCTTTCAATCTTCCGAATAATCTCAAAAGCCTCTGCGTAATAAAGTCCGACTTGATTTCCCCTATTCTTAGCTAAGTTTTCAAGTCCTTCAAATGACCTTGTGTGAGGTGCATCACGCATTTCCATTTTGTATTCATTCAAAGCCGCTAATTTCTTATCCCACGTGTTTTTAATGTTCACATAAAGATTCGGATAAAATATGTTTGTTATAGATTTATGACCATAATCTGTAGCTGAAGCAATTTCAAAAGTTCTAATTTCTTCCCAAACTTCATTTGGTTGCGGACGAAATGCTATCAATGTTGCTTGACTTACAACTCGATGATCAACATTTAAGTCTGCTGAAGTATGTGTATATACAATCGTTGGGTTAATAAGAGATTTAGCTTTTTCAATTACTTTTGCGACAGCTAAAAGTGGCACAGTATCCATAGCGTTATCAGGAAAACTGCCCCCTTCAATCCAAGTTAATCCGAGTATTTTTCCCGAATTAATCGAGGCTTGTGCACGAATTTTAATTTCTTCTTTATTCTCCCCGCCCCTCGCTCCTAGCCCGTCTGTCATTGAAATGCCGTAAACAATATCTCCACTTTCAACGTGCTTAGCAATTGTTCCTCCTAGCCCTAAAGCTTCATCATCTGTGTGCGCAACTATCACTAATACTATATGTCTGTTTGTTGTGTTCTTTGTTGTGTTCTTTGTTGTTTCGCTTTTCATTTAACGCTCACCTTATGGCTAGTTGAGGAATCACTAATGCCTATAGTGCTGAGATATACTCTTATCTTAAGCTTTGTGTCGATCTGTGTCACGTGCACAGTAAGAAAAATATAAAACATTCGTTTTTCATTGGGTAGGCACTTACCTCATGCATCCAGTGTAACAGCGTTAAAATTAATCAATAAATACGAATAGGACTTTGCTTCGTTAAAAACAGCGCCAACTCAATCGAGTTACACAAAAGTTACATAAGCTCTTTTTTACACAAGTAATTGATTTAATTCATTTTTTTCTTGCGTTAGTATTGAGCGGGTGTGAGAACACTTATGGTATTAGCTGGGCACAACAATATGGCAACAACACAACGCTTCATCGATTTGCGTCCAACTATGCTTTAAGCAGCTTTTGAATTGGCTTAGTCAGCGAGTGAAGTGGCTAATATTGAGCAGTTTGATTTTAACACGGGGATGTTTTTTAAAATTGGGTAGCATAAGCCTGTTTCGCTTGAGAAGAAAAAGTCTTCTATTTTCTTTAGTGGAATGTTTGTGCCAGGCACTGAAAAAATATCGTCTTTATTTCTTGTTATATGAGAATCTGACGTTGGGGGGGTAATAATGAAACAAGCAGTTGGATTGAGTGGGTTGCTTATATGTTTTATGGCTACTTTGTCAATCAGTTTACCGCCAAGCTCACTTACGACTTCTTCAATATTTTTTATATATCCAAGATTATCCATTCTATCTTTGCCTTCTTGCGTGTTGATTTTGTAGCAAGGCTCAAACAAGACAAGCTTATCAGCTGTTACTCTAAACAGCTCTTTTAAAAGTTCTTTTAGTTTGCCGCCATTCGGCTCTAAGGCGTGGCTTGATGTTGTAATGTTTATTGATTTATCAAGCAGTGGGATTTCATTTATGTCAGCGACGAATGGCTTTATTCTATGGTATTCGTCGCCCATTTTATTTCTTGCGAAGGCTATTCCTTTGTATATTCTGGACCAGCTTATATCGAACGCATAAACATCGTTTGGTTTATTTGCTAGAGCAGAAATCAAAAAGCTTAGTGTTGTAAGTTCGCCAGTTCCAATGTCGAGAAGTTTATCTTTAGGCTGAGTGTGCTTATCCAATATTTGTGCGATTTCAGTTGTATATAGAATCGCTTGCTCGGGATTTTGAGTTACGTGTTTTATGTATGTGCCGGCTTGAAGATCATAGGCAGTTTCAATGATTTGAGAAGTGTTTATATCTATTTTTTTTTGGGAACGCAATTGCTCAGTAATATTTCTTCCCTCTGCGAATGCTTTTTTTGCTTCGGCTATGTCAAAATAGCTAAGGTCTTTGTTCTTCATTCTCTAACTCGTTTGTGGCAAACTTTTGCTCATTTTACTTCTGTCCCTTAGCTTCGCAAAGTACTTTTGCTTTTGTCGCGCAACATGCAACCTTAAGCGCCGTGTATTATCTAACAAATACAATAGGTTACGAAAGTATATGCCGTTACAAAAACGAACAAAAAAGTCTAGCAAAACTTACACACAAAAGATTTAGTGCGTTGTAAGTCGATTAAATACAGGTTTTTACCTGCCTTACTATTAATTGGTTTGATTAGATGTGAAAGAACTGAAGTCCAGTGTGTAAATCAGGTTCATATTTGTTTGGGGAACGATTAAAGCTCACGTGCGCACCTATTTCCGCGTTATTCCAGTGCGACTTTCTATCTAAAATACTTCTTAGCAATCGTTCATCAAGCTTACATTCAAGCTTATTACCAACTTGTTCGTCTATTTGTAAATGTTTAAATGTTGGATATATTGAATATCTTTCGCCGAATACATTCAATACAACATTAAATGTTGACGATATTCCAAATCTTTCCATTCTTTCTTTCATACCTTGCGCTGCTTTTTCAATGTCAGCAATAAGTTGTTCTTTGTTTGGTGTAGGTTCCAGTTGATGAGGATATTTTATTTTTGATAAATCATCTTCAATGTAGCGTTTCATTTCCCTTAGGTTTATGGGCTCATACTTTTTGTCAGCAACCCCATATTCAATGTTAAGCGTGTCATTTTCACGAAGCAAAACGACTCTAGTGGATTGAATATTTTTTACTGTGAGCCAATTAGCAAATTCATCCCAAGTAGTTGTACCTAAATATTTGTTTTTGTAATGTAAATCACCTCCGAGAACATAAGCCCCTGCGAAAGGTAGAATATATTTGGGCTTCATTGCGTCAATAATATTTTTTACGTGATTAAAGTTTCGTTCAAGCACCCTATCATTTTCAGCAATCTTTTCTTCCTCTGTTAGGTTATCAAAACAGCTTGGATATGGCCCTGCTGCGTTATAGTTGAGCATAGCAAGCGTTATTGGTCCATATTTTTCCCTTAGCATACTTGCTGATTCTATAGTTGGTGTGTTGTCGTTAGCATTGATAGCTGACACACCGTCACAGGAAATAAGTAAAGCTGAATCAATAAGATTTCCAACAGTTGCCTCGTGAAAGTTATGTTTGGCAAAGGGCGAAAACATAGTCAACTTAAACTCTTTGAAGTCTAGGGTTTCTTCATTTTTTATTTTTATTAAATTTGTGTAACCAAGCGACATTAGTTTTTTTATCAAAAAGTTCGGACCGTGGTCTAAAACGATTAGAGGTATTGACTTTTCAAAGTCAAAGTTTCGTTCGTCAAAGTGGTCTGGATGTAAATGAGAAACATATATTGCGTCAACATTTTTAACATCGTTAATTGTTGTTGTTATTTTCGGAAAATGGCACCAACTACCGTCAAATACCCCGTCAACCAACCAGGGGTCGCATAATATTTGCGTACCATTCTTACCAATAAATATTCCGCAAGCATTTGCTATGAACTTAAAGGAAAGCTTGCTTACTTGTTTTCTATAGTATTTGTAATCGTCATCTTCGCGCTCGAACACAAACCCACTTTTTGTAAAGCACTCAATACTTCCAATGTTCGATTTTTTTATTCTTGCCGCTAAGTCTATATTTCGATTTTGGCAAAATTTGGCAATAGATTGGGAAAGTAGTTTTGAAGATAGTTTTTTACTTCTATATTGAGGATTGAGATTTATCGCAACTTCAGCAATGTTTGTATTAGTATCTAAATCAAAGCGACATATACCAATCTTTTTGTCACCATTCAAAAAACCTAAATACAAATAACAATTTGGATTTTCTAGAGATTTTTTATACCAATTACTATGGGTTTCCCAGCTAACGCTATCAGTTGTTATACACATTTGTCTTGTTAGTTCGTCATTTCTCCACTCCCAAATGTCTTTCGAGTCGCTTTTAGTCGCAACGAATACATCTAGGCTTTGGCAATCTTCTTGTGTGTGTGAGTGGTTAATCATTGTCAGTACCTTCAATGTATAGGGTCTCATTTTACGTGTGAGCAGCTCCAGTGAAAAGTGCTTTTGCATTTTGTTGTGCAACGTGTAAACATAAGCGTTAATAATCCAACAAATACAATAGGTTACGTCAGCATATGCTGCTACAATAACGAACAAAAAAGTCTAACAAAACTTACACATAAAAGATTTAGTACGTTGTAAGTCGATTAAATACCGGTTTTTTAGCTTACATAACTATATGAGTGGCACTGAGTCAACTCATAATCATATTCATTCGAGGTGCAATTATGAATTCAGTTATTCTTAACATAGTTGACATAGCTGATACTCTCTGAAATGGGATTCTTGCCTACTTATTTTTGGGATTGTATTTAAGCTATAAAAAAATTTAAGCGAATACTTCACTGGAATTAAAATTGGCTCCCAATAAGTCTTTGGAAGAAATAAGTTTATCTAAATTCTGAGGCCAATCTATATTAAGTATCTTGTCATTCCATAATATGCAACGCTCACACTCAGGTTTATAAAAATTAGTAGTTTTATACAAAAACTCAGAAGTATCCGATAAAGTTAGAAAACCATGAGCAAATCCTTGTGGAATCCACATTTGTTTTTTATTTTCATATGATAAGATCTGTGATACATGCTGTCCAAATGTTGGTGAGTTTTTCCGTATGTCAACTGCAACATCAAAAACTTCCCCTTGAATAACTCTTACTAGCTTACCTTGATCATAAGGAGGTATTTGATAATGAAGTCCTCGCAACACTCCTTTTAGCGATTTTGAATGATTGTCTTGAACAAAAGTGACGTCTAATGAGGTGACTTCTCTGAACTCATTTAAATTAAAACTTTCAAAAAAAAATCCTCGCTCATCTTCAAATATATTGGGTTCGATAAGCAATACATCAGGTATATCTAAAGGAGTGACTTTCATTAATTTTATCTGGCTTTCAGGACTTGATGGAGATATTGTCCGTATTGATTCTTTAATAGAGGAGCAGCTAGTTTCTCTAATTGAGTGTCATCTATCCAACCTTGATTAAAACTAATTTCTTCTGGACAGGCTACTTTTAAGCCCTGTCTTTTTTCTATCGTTGCGATAAAATGACTCGCATTTAAAAGAGATTCATGTGTGCCTGTATCAAGCCAAGCATATCCGCGACCAATGATTTCGACTTGAAGTTTTTTTTGGTCTAAATAGAGTCTATTAAGATCGGTAATTTCAAGTTCGCCTCTTACTGAAGGTTTTAGTATTTCAGCCATTTTTACAACATCTTTATCGTAAAAATATAAACCTGTAACTGCATAGTTTGTTTTAGGACATTTAGGTTTTTCTTCTAATGAGACAGCTTTGTTATTTTGATTGAATTCTACAACACCATATCGCTCTGGGTCTTGCACATGATAGGCAAAAATAGTTGCTCCTTCTTCTCTCTGCATAGCATTTGATAAAAGATTATTTAAATCGTGTCCATAAAAAATATTGTCGCCCAAAATAAGCGCAGACAATTCATGTCCTATAAAATTTCTACCTAAAATAAATGCTTCCGCTAAACCATTCGGTGAAGGCTGAATACAATATTGAATATTAAGACCCCATTGTGTACCGTCTTTTAGTAAATCTTGAAAACGCGGAATATCTTGAGGTGTTGAAATAATTAAAATATCTCGAATACCTGCGAGCATTAAAACACTTAAGGGATAATAAATCATTGGCTTGTCGTAAACAGGAAGAAGTTGTTTAGAAATAGAATGTGTTACAGGATAAAGACGTGTACCAGAGCCTCCTGCTAATATAATGCCCTTTCTACGAGGTATTTTTTTTGTCATTTATTTTAAGTTTTTAATTATTTGGGAGACTGCGTCTTTTACTTCATTTTCCCACTGAGGAAATTCTAACATAAAGGTATTTTTAAACTTTGCTGTATTCATTCTAGAATTTTTAGGTCGTAATGCAGCTTGAGGATATTGTGAAGAAGGAGTGGGATGTATATCACTTTTTTTGATTTTTAATTCAATTTTGAAAGATTCCAAAATATCTAGTATTTTTATTGTATATAAATACCAATTTGTTTCACCCTCCGGTACCACATGATATGTACCGTAGATTTCTGAATTATTTTGTAGGTCAAGATATTGAATAATAATTTGAATAGCTTTACTTAATGTTTTAACAGAGGTGGGCGCGCCCCATTGATCATCTACAACATTGAGTGAAGTTTTTTCTTGGGCTAATTTAACGATCGTTTTTAAAAAATTATGTCCATGAGATGAAAATACCCAGCTTGTTCTTAAAATAAAATGTTTAAGGTGTCGTCTTACAAACTCTTCCCCTTGCCATTTTGTTTTTCCATATACCGATAAAGGATTCGCCTGATCCCCTTCCTCATAAGCGTCTTTTTTTAATCCATTAAAAACGTAATCGGTTGAAATATGAATAATTGGAATATCAAGTGTTTTTGCAGTCTTAGTTAATGCTTTTGGTGCTAATGCATTAACTTCATAAGCCAAATCTTTTTCATTTTCTGCTTTATCTACATTTGTGTAGGCAGCTGCATTGATAATGAGATCTGGTTTAATTTTATGAATTTTACCTTCAATCGATTGAGTATCTTTTAAATCTAGTGTGTCGCGGTCTGTCGCAATAACTTCATGAGATTTTTTTAAATCATATTCTAACTGATAGCCTAATTGTCCATTTTTTCCTGTAAGAAAAATTTTCATGGATATTGCTTTTCTACCCAATGTTGGTATTCGCCTGTGATGACATGATCAACCCAAGTTTCATGCTCTAGGTACCATAAAACTGTTTTACGAATTCCCGTCTCAAAAGTTTCTTGAGGTTTCCAACCCAGCTCACGTTCTAATTTAGAGGCGTCAATCGCATAACGTCTATCATGCCCAAGTCTGTCTTTAACAAAAGTGATTTGATCAATATAACTTTTGCCATCTGATTTTGGTTTTAATTCATCTAAGACAGCACATAAGGTTTCAATCACCTCTAGATTAGTTTTTTCATTCCAACCACCGATGTTATAGGTTTCACCAATCTGACCTTGTTTTAAAACTTCACGGATAGCGTTGCAATGATCTTTGACATAAAGCCAATCACGAATTTGTTTACCGTCACCATAAATGGGTAAAGGTTTACCGTTTAATGCATTCAAGATGCATAAGGGAATTAATTTTTCTGGGAAATGATAAGGTCCATAGTTGTTTGAACAATTCGTGGTTAATACGGGGAGCCCATAGGTATGAAACCAAGCTCGCACCAAATGATCGCTTGCAGCTTTACTCGCGCTATAAGGGCTATTAGGTGCATAAGGATGATTTTCGGTAAAAGCTGGGGCTTTGTCATTGAGCGACCCATAAACTTCATCGGTCGATACATGTAAGAATCTAAATGCTTTCTTTGTAGCTTCATCACAATCATTCCAATAACCTCTAACAGACTCAAGAAGATTGTAGGTGCCAACGATATTGGTGTCGATAAAGTCCCCTGGTCCATGAATTGAGCGATCCACATGGCTTTCTGCTGCAAAATTTACAATTCCCCTTATCTGGTATTTTTTTAAAATCTCTGAGACAAGTGCGCGATCACTAATATTGCCACGTATAAAATGGTGATGGGAGTTGCCATCTAAAGAGGATAAATTTTCAAGATTGCCAGCGTACGTAAGGATATCAATGGATACCACATCTTCTTGTGAATTATCAAACCAGTCTAAAACAAAGTTAGACCCGATGAAACCTGCTGCACCTGTGACGAGAATAGTCATAACGTTATATTAACATTCAAAATAACACCATTTAAATGATGTCATTAACCTTTTTTCTCATAGATTCACTTAAAATCACTTAAAATCTTTAAATATTATTAGGTTTAAAAATGGCTACGCAAAAAAAACTCAATTACAAAGACGTTTCTATTGTCATGATTTCAATGAATGAAGAAGATGCCATTAAAAACGTGCTTCAAGACATATCGAAAGATGCGCCCGGTGCTGAAATTGTTCTGGTCGATTCTTCAAAAGATAAAACACCTCAAATTGCAAAAAAATTTAAGCAAGTTAAATTAATACGACAATATCCACCTATTGGCTATGGTCCGGCCATGACGCTCGCTTTAAGAAGTGCTTCTAAGCCAATTATTGTGACCCTTGATTGCGATAATACTTATCCCACAAAAAAAATCCCTGAACTCGTATCTTTCATTCGAAATGGTTATGACATCGTGGATGGGTCTCGTCTTAAAACAAAACCTAAAAACATGCCTTATTTAAACTATTTCGCAAATCTTTTCTTTGCAAGAATTGCATCTATCTTATTTATGACGAACCTCAAAGATCTGCACAGTGGCATGCGGGCTTATTCTAAAAAAATGCTAGATCAAACGCATTGGCAAGCAAAACCGCCTGCGTTGCCAGTAGAAATTCTCTTAAGATGTATTAAAAATAAAAGAAAATTTAGAGTGGTATTTATTGATTATTTTATTCGTATTGGACAATCTAAAATGGATCCATTACCCAGCGCTTACTGGACAATCAAAAGAATTCTCAATGTGAGATTGGGTAAATAGTTTTTTTTCAATAAACTACTATTTTCAAGATTATGTTTAATTTAAAAGCTTCCTACCCTTACCAACCTGAAATCAATCAAGTCGCCTTCGAATTAATTTCAAAGGTAATTAAAAATAAAAAAAATATCAAAAACATTTTAGATGTAGGCTGTGGTTACGGGCTTTTATCAAAAGAACTTAAAAAAACTTATCCTAAATTAAATTTATACGGTATTGAATACGCAAATGAAGCCTCACAATCATCGCAAAAAATTCTCAAATTACTAAGATGTGATATCGAAGACATCTCATACATCAGGCAACAGATTAAAATACAAAAATTTGATGTCATTATTTTCTCAGATGTACTTGAACATCTTTATGATCCCGTAGGCATTATAAAGTCATACCAATCCTTTCTTGGACAAGATGGTACCATCGTAGTCACCGTCCCCAATATTGCCAATATTTTTAGTCGAATCGCACTGTTATTTGGCTATTTCAATTACAGCGAAACAGGTGTAATGGATAAAACCCATATCAGATTTTTTAATAAAAAAAATCTTAAACAATTAGCGAAAGAATCTAACCTTAAAATTGTTGCACAAAAATATGACTCTATTCTTATAAGATGGTTTGTACCTTTTATTAAAATGTTAATAGCAAATAAAGGCAGTGGGAATATCCTAGATTCCAAACTCTATCAATTCTATTTTAAATACCTAAGACCCATTGAGGAGTTATTAAGCACACTTCTACCCTCTCTTTTTGCTTTTAGATTAGGCATGAGTTTAGAAAGAAAATAATGTGATGGCAGAAAATATCGTACACGATCAAATTATTCTAGGTGCAGGTCCATCAGGAATCTCTTACTCTCTTTTTTTTGAGAAATCGCCAGTCATTATAGAAAAAAATGATCATCCGGGTGGTCATGCTTCGAGCTACATGATCAATGGATTTACCTTTGACTATGGGCCTCATATTCTCTTTTCAAGAGACAAGTCCATTTTAGATTTTATTGTGAAATCTCTAGGTGATAATGTGCACCAATGTAAACGAAACAATAAAATTAGCTTTAAAAATAAACTAGTGAAATATCCTTTTGAGAATGATTTATCTTCGCTGGATTTAGAGGATAATTTTGAATGTATTAGTCAATTTCTATTTAACCCATATAAAGAAAAGTTTAAAAACCCAAGTAATATGAAAGAGTGGTTTTTACATACTTTTGGCGAAGGCATCTCGAATAAATATCTGATTCCTTATAACGAAAAAGTGTGGAATGTGCCTGTCGAAAAACTTTCTATGGTTTGGGCGGATAGAATACCAAATCCTCCACCAGAAGATATTTTAAAGTCAAGTATTGGTATCAAAACGGAAGGGTATTTGCATCAACTCTACTATCACTACCCTAAAGAAGGTGGATACCAGGCTATTTCCGAAAATTGGTCGCGTGCTTCTGATATTCATTTTAATGAGGAAGTCATCAAAATTAATAAGGTGAATGATAACTTTGAAATTGTGACATCAAAAAAAACCTATCAATCTAAAAAAATTGTATCCACGATCAATCTCTCCTCTTTATTTAAAACCTGTGCGCACTGGATTCCGAAAGAAGTCGTTGAGGCCTATAAAAAACTGATTATTAATCCCATGTACGTCATTTCGATTGGTATTAAGGGTGACGATATGGATAAATTTACAGCGATCTATTTCGCTGATACGGAATTTTTAGTGAACCGTGTCAGCTATCCATGTACTTTTTCTGAAAAAAATGTACCAAATAACCATTACAGTATTCAAGCAGAAATTACTTATAGCCCTCAATCTGAAATTGCAGATATGTCAGATGAATCGATTATTCAACATGTCTTAGATGGTTTAAAAGAAAGATCACTCATCAACGGTGAAGTGGTTTTGGTAGATTTAAAACGCGTATCAGAATCTTATGTGGTCTATGATGTAGGTTATGAGCATCACGCTCATATCATAAGAGATTACTTCGCCCAAAATGGCATAGATCTCTTAGGAAGGTTTAGTTATTTTGAATACATTAATATTGATATGGCGGTCGCAAGATCTATTGAAACATATCAACGGATAACAAAGACACCTTTCACTAAAGAAGAGCTTTTAAATCAAGCGCTCACTAAGATATCAAACACCAAAAGATAAGCGTCTATTTCGTGCTCACAAATTTTACCTCTCATCCTTTATTAAAACTATTCATCAAGCTGAGTCTTTTACTCTTTTGTTTGATTTTTATTAAAACTAAACTGAGCTACGAATTTTCACATTTCCTTGAAACCATTTATCGTTTAAATATTGGCTTTTTCTTTTTATCTCTTATTTCACTTCTGCTCTCTTTTTTTCTTGGGGCTTATAAATGGAAAATGTTATTTAATGCATTTCATGCTAAATCTCAATTTAGTGATTTTTTGAACGCCTGCTTTAAGGGGGCTTTTATTGCAAACTTTATGTTTGGCTCAATCGTCGGAGATGGGGCTAGAATTTATGATATTTCCAAAAAATATAAGCTACCCTATAAGCGCTGTTTAGTGATTGGTATTCTAGATCGTTTATTGACACTTTTCTTCTATGCTATATCTATTGTTTTTGTATTTTGTATCACTTACTACTCAAGCGCTTATTCAACAAATATTCAATACATGGTCTTTTTAAGCATATTGATCGCTTTGTCACTTTTCATTTACAAAAAATCTCATCACATTTTAAAGTTAAGAGTTAAAAAATATAAAGACTTGATGAATATAAACTTTATGGCTTTATACTTTTCAACAGCTTTACTTTCAACACTTTTAATAGGTTTATCATTTATATTTTTATCTAATGCAGCCTTTGTAGCGCTAGAGCTGAATTCTTTGACCTACGTCCTCACTGGACTATTGAGTAATTTCTTTCCATTAAGTTTTTCAGGTTGGGGAGTTCGAGAACTCACTTTATCAGTCATCCTTAAAGATTATGCCTCATCCGATACCATCATTACGATATCGATTTTATTTGGTATTCTTAATGCGTTCATTGCGCTACCAGGTATCCTGATCTACTTTAAATCGAGGAAAGTATAAATTGAAATTTTTTATTTCTGGGGGTGCCGGTTTTATTGGCTCCCATATGTCAGAGCATCTTTTGTCGCTTGGCCATGAAGTTAAAGTCTTTGATAATCTTACTTCAGGCACCATGGGTCAT
>JACCDP011105353.1_pt1 | contig 47899 bp, 47 predicted proteins | sample 7445841 | NCBI WGS metagenome assembly JACCDP01 (sample SAMN15323441, study PRJNA562643) | freshwater metagenome | isolation source: river surface water | place: USA:Blue River Watershed | collected 2017-08-17
CCAACACCCGCATAATCGCCTTGATACCATCCACTGCTACAAACTTCATATCCCTCAACTTCAACGCCTTCTGCGAAAAATGGTGAGCAACCTGTTTGTAAATATCTACGGGAATATCGGAAATGTTCGACATTTTTTGCAGCATCTGCGTTTGATGACTGAATTCAAAATTCCCTAAAATATTTAATGTTTTATTGGGTGGTAATTGAGCTAATAAAATTGCAATTAAATCTTCGCCCTCGTCTTTGATTAATTGCAATATTTGATTTTCATTTAATTGATCAACAAATTGAAAAATATCTTTTTTAGAAAATGTAAAATTATCCGTTCTAAAACTGGTAATTGCTTTTCTAAAAGTTTGCAATATTTGAATTTGCTCGTTGATAGGATAAGGCTTGGTTTTGCGAAGTTCCTCTTTGAGCTCGTCGTACAAATCGTCCGTTAAATGGGTCTTCAACATTGCCATGAGCTGCCGGTTCACAATACTCACTACCTCGGCCAATCGCACCAGCTCGTCGTTGTTTTTATCGTTCACTCCTGTGCTAACAAACTCACCAATAGCTTCTCCACCTGAGATAAATTCGCGGGTCACGTACGACTTCAACTCGGCCAATTCCGCCAAATTAGCAATTTCATCCGCGTTGGTCGCCGGATTAACAATGCTCCGAGACAACTGTTCTAATTGATTTTGTAACGTAGCCACTCGATCGTTTTCTTCTTGCTTCCGCATCAACGCCGCATCTTCGCGTCTGCGTTGACCCATGTTGATGAGAAACTGCGTAAGAAAAACAATAACAATCAACCCAATTATACCAAACACCAACCAAGGAACCCACTTGGGCAACTCCTGATTTGTTGGGGGCTGTGGCTGCTGCTGTGGCTGCGGTTGGGATTGTTCAGACCTTCCAAATTTCCGTTCTAACAAAGCTTCCAACTCGTTAAGCGACGCACCTTGATCCTGGGCATTATCCAAATTATCCGCCGGCGCAGGATTCCGATTCCACTGAGGATATTTTCTTGGAAACTCCTGATATTCAACGTAAACCTCGTCCTGATTCTCTTCCCTCACCATGCCAGATCCCCAGATTATTTCTTCGGCAAATTGCATGGCCGTGGGCGAATAACTCGTATCCATGAACACGTTTACAACGTGCTTGTAACGCTTTGGGCCTTGGTTGTTGAATAGCTTTTGGGTATTACGATACCCCCGATTTTTAACAGACGGATGCACTTGCAACCCCGGCAAATAATCCACTCCCAAAAACGAATCCAAGAAAATGGGGCCCGAAGAAGCAGAAGAAGTGCTTTCTGTGGCAGCAGGCGTTGTACCTCTCCGAGGCTGGGCTGGTTTATCCAAATCTTGTACATCCACCACCACCATGAATTTGTCGTGATCGAAAAATCTTCTCAACTTGGTGGTAAATGCACGCTCAAACTCAATGGCCTCTTCGTAGGTAGAACGATCCACTACCGCATCTTGGTACCAATCCATGCGATAGTTCTGCGAAAACAAAGTGCTTGGCAAAAAAACAATCCCACACAAAACAGCAAACACTAACTGCTTGACAATTAGCAAATAGCTTGGGTAGATTGTATTTATTTTACCTGTTTCTTTCGGCATGCCAATTCTACAAATCGATACTAAAATCGATGTAGGTAATAATCTACAATAATAAGTAAAATAGAATAGTTTTTTTGAGCGAAGTGTATATATAGTGGAAAATGATTTAAAAAACCATTAATGATTATACTTAATATAACTAAAAAAATCGAAATTTAAAAATATATTTTCAATAAAAATTCAACTATTTATTAAATACTAATACATACATTTTTAGGCTCAGTAAAAAAGCGCATTGCCTCCCAACCTCCTTCTCGTCCCACACCCGAATTTTTCACTCCGCCAAACGGAGTGCGCAAATCCCGGAGCAACCAACAGTTCACCCAAACGATTCCCGATTCCAATAGATTGGCCACTCGATGCGCTCGGGTAAGTTGCGTAGTCCAAACCGTAGCTGCCAAGCCGTATTCTGTTGCATTGGCCAACTCAATCACTTCTTCTTCTGTATCGAAGGGCATGATGGAAATTACTGGGCCAAAAATCTCCTCGGTATTGCATCTGCTGCTCATCGTTAGCCCTTCCACAATCGTGGGTTCAATAAACCATCCGGATTCACAACCCTCAGGAAAACTGGGTTTCCCGCCTGTCAAAAAAACCCCGCCTTCTTGGGATGCAAGCTCCAAATAACCAAGGATTTTACGGTAATGAGGCTCACTTACAATAGCACCCACTCGTACTCCGTCTTTCAAAGGATCTCCCACCCTGAGCTTGTTCACTTCTTCTACCAACCGATCTTTAAAGACTTGATAAATACCCCGCTGCACAAACACCCTGCTGCCACACAAACAAATCTCACCTTGATTCATGAAAGAACTGTTCACGGTTGTTTGCAGTGCCTTATCAAAATCACAATCGTCGAAAATAATATTCGGGTTTTTACCCCCCAATTCCAAACTCAATTTTTTAAACATGGGCGCGGCAACCGAAGCAATGTGTCTACCCGTCACCGTACCTCCCGTAAACGAAATAGCCTTTACTTTGGGATGCTCCACCAAAGCAGAGCCTACGCTACCACCCAATCCAAACACCACATTCAGAACCCCTGCTGGCAATCCCGCATCGGCACAAATCTGCGTCAACATCCATGCCGTTACCGAAGTAAATTCGCTGGGCTTAGCAATTACCGCATTTCCTGCCGCTAAGGCCGGAGCAATCTTCCAAGTAAACAAATACAAGGGTAAATTCCATGGGCTGATGCACCCCACCACCCCAATGGGGGATCGAAGGGTATAGTTGATGGCCTTGCCTTCCATCGAATGACTTTCGGAAGCAAATTGCATCGCTGCCGTAGCATAAAATCTGAAATTTTGGGCCGATCGGATCATTTCGTTTCGAGCCAACCACAAAGGCTTCCCTTGATCCACAGATTCCGCCAAGGCCAACTCCTCACGTTTGGCATCGATACCTTCAGCTATCTTGTTCAAAATTAAAAACTTCTGCTCAGCCGGCACCGCCGCCCAACCCGATTGCGCTCGCAAAGCTGCCGACACAGCTTCTGCAACATCATCTCCATCAGAATCCGGTATCGACCCATAAACTTTGCCCGTAGACGGATTGAAATTATCCAGTATTTTCCCTGATTTAGCGGCTTTCCATTCTCCCCCGATGTAATTTTGTAACACCAACATCATTGATACAATTTTAGTTTTTGTTTATCGATTTATCCTCTTTTTAACGATTTAACTAGTCGTTGTTGAGCCAAAGTTCATTATTAAGATTCACTTGTACATCTACCCCTTTCGGACTGCCCCAAGCAGAATTCTCTCTGATTTTATAGCCAAATGCTTGAGCCCCTTTTTGATAATATGCACGCACATCCCTGTCCATCCACCAACTGCGTTGCTTGAAATCCCAAGTAACAAGATAACATAGGTACTGTCGATTTTTTGAACCCGCTGCTCCCTGTGCTTTCAAGGCATTGGCACTGTCGATGGCAGCTCCCAAAGCCGATAGAGGCGGATAAACCGTCCACCCTCCGGATTTATATTCCAATTCGTAGATTTCAACTGCCTGCAAGCCTTGCATGGTATCCTTGGCATTATAATGGGTTATGCGCATCCACAATCCTTGTCGGTTTATACTCGAATCCACCCATCGATCGTATTTGGAAGCATCCTCAATGTTGATTCGAGAATATTCCAGAATTCCATCCATTTCGGCACGATAATCCAACTGCTCAAATTTCTGTGTTTCCAAACCTTGACCGTTATCGTTGGATTCCCCATTACCGTCTGTAACCATAGTAATCTTTGTGCCTTCCAAGGATTTCAACTCCAAGGAATCCAATTCACGCTCCATGAATGTTTGCAGCCAAGTTTTCTTTACGCCGGTGGAATCGGTTGCCGATTTGGAACATGCGCCTAAAACAACCATGGCTAAGGCAGCGAAATGCATGTAGATATTAAATCTTCGTTTCATTAATTATACTCCTATCAATAAGTTATTGCCCGTCATTTCTGAAGGCTGTTCCAATCCTATAATTTTCAATACCGAAGGAGCCACATCGGCCAATTTACCTGAATTGATATCCGCATTTACCTCTTCGGTCACCCACCATATAGGCACAGGATTTGTGCTATGCGCCGTATTGGGAGATCCGTCTGGATTTTCGGCAAAATCCGCATTCCCGTGATCGGCGATGATGATCATTTCGTAACCCAAATCGGTGCACAAGGAAACCAATCGACCCAAACAGGCATCCACTGTTTCTACGGCTTTAACGATGGCGTTGTACACCCCGGTATGGCCCACCATATCGGGATTGGCAAAATTCAAACAAACAAAATCGGGTTGCTGCTCCCGAATAATATCCATTACATGTTCCGATAAGGGCAGAGCACTCATTTCGGGCTGCAAATCATACGTTGCAACCTTAGGCGAGGGTTCCATCCAACGAATTTCGCCGGGGAAGGCATCTTCCCTACCTCCGCTAAAAAAGAACGTAACGTGCGGATATTTCTCCGTCTCCGCTGCGCGCAATTGAGAAAGTCCCGCATTGGCAATAACCTCACCCAAGGTCATGCTTAGGTTATCGTTATCAAACACTACCCCCGAAATTGCAAAGGTTTCATCGTATTGGGTTAACGTGTAATACTGCAAGGATAAATGCTGCATGCCCTGTTCCGGGAAATCTTCCAAACACAAAGCCCGGGTGATTTGTCTACCTCGATCGGTTCTGAAATTTGCATTCAACACTACGCTACTTTCGGAAATCAAACTTGATTCCGAGGTATTCAAACGGATGGGCTTCATGAACTCGTCCGTAATCCCTGCTTGGTAATTTTGCTCTATGGAAGCGACTAAATCTGCGGACACAGATCCAACTCCGTGCACCAACAAATCATACGCTATTTTTACCCGTTCCCAACGTTGATCGCGATCCATCGCGAAATATCGACCTACCACAGAAACCAATTGGATGTTGGGATCCGTTTCAGTAGCCTTTAAAAACTGATTTACGTACCCTTTTCCTGCCATGGGATCCGTATCTCGGCCATCCAAAAAACCATGAACATAAACACGCGGAACTCCGCTTTTTCTTGCCATTTTCACCAAGGAAATGAGATGATGGATATGGGCATGCACCCCACCATCGCTCAACAACCCCATCAAGTGCAAACTGCCTTGAACCTTGGCCTTCTCAAAAATCTCGCGCAACACAGAATTATCTGTAGCCAAATCCACCACTCCAGCATCGTTATCGGAAAAAGCTTTGTTGATTTTTGCCAACATCTGCCAAACTACTCTACCGGCCCCAATGTTCATGTGTCCAACTTCAGAATTCCCCATTTGTCCATCGGGCAAACCCACATTCGGACCATGGGTTAATAACGTTGCATGGGGATAAGTTAGCGTAAGAGCGTCGGTAACGGGGGTGTTGGCATTGAAAACGGCGTCGCTGTGGGATTTGTTGCCCAAGCCCCAGCCATCCAAAACCACTAAAGCGGCTTTTTTTCGCATTCCACAAAGGTAGTACAGCCGCATCGTGATTACGTGAAAAATGCGATATTTGTAAAGTGATTAGAAAACTCCTGCCCCATAAAACACTGAAAACATTGGCAATCCTGCTATTTACTTGGCTATGGAGCACTCCCAATTGTTTCGGACAAGTGCTTTACGAAGCAGAACCTTCGGTGCAAAAAGCCGATGAAAATCGCAAAAACAAAATACGCAGTTCGAAAAAAATCAATGGTTATCGAATTTTTATCGGTTTTTCCAATAAAAGAGCCATAGCCCAAGAATTACTAACCAAAGCAGAAGAAAAATTTGCCACCACGTACGGCGCCCAAATAATTTTCGACGAACCCAATTTCAAAGTGTACATTGGAGCTTTCACCACGCAAGCAGAAGTAGATGCGGCATTGATCGAAGTCCGCAAGGAATTTCCTACGGCCCGAAAATTAAAAATGCCGATACCCAACCCGAACTACACCGAAAACCCCGAAATAAAATAGGATTATTCGTGAAAAAGGACCCAAAAGTTGAAAAAACCAAAATGGAAGTACGTGAATTATTCACGCGCTTTTTGGAACAAAACCAACAACGCAAAACCCCGGAGCGATATGCCATCTTGGATGAGATATACTCCAACAAAGTTCATTTTGATGTAGACGAATTGTACAGCAAAATGAAAGATAGAAACTACCACGTAAGCAGAGCCACGGTCTACAACACATTGGACTTATTGGTAGAATCTGGCTTGGTTAAAAAACATCAATTCGGGCAAAACACATCCCATTACGAACAGGCGTATGGATATAAGCAACACGACCACCTGATTTGCAATAAATGCAAAAAAGTTTGGGAATTTTGCGATCCTCGGGTGCAACAGATCAACACCACCATGGGAAATCTCTTAAAATTCAATGTATCTCACCATTCCCTGCACTTGTACGCAAATCCCGAAACCAACGAAAACGGAGAATGCCTGCATTGCTTGGAGAATTCAACTGCGCAATAAACGTTATTAATACCACCATTTTAAATCATGATCGATGTAATTCTGGGCCTGCAATGGGGCGATGAAGGAAAAGGAAAAATTGCAGATTACCTAACCCCTAAGTACGATGTTGTTGCCCGCTTTCAAGGCGGACCCAACGCCGGACATTCGCTGGAGTTTGAAGGCAAAAAATTTGTATTAAACACCATACCTTCTGGAATTTTTGGAAAAAACACCATGAATCTTATTGGTAACGGTGTAGTTATAGACCCCGTTCGCTTGCAAGAAGAAATTGCTCGCATCGTAGAGGAGTGTCCCGATTACAAAGAGCGCTTGCTAATTTCTCAAAAAGCCCATTTGATCCTGCCCACGCATAGAATTTTGGATGCGGCATCCGAATCGGCCAAAGGCGATCAAAAAATTGGGTCCACCTTGCGTGGCATAGGCCCTACTTACCGGGATAAAATTGGCAGATCCGGGTTGCGCGTGGGCGATATTTTAGAACCCGATTTCAAACAACGTTACCAAGCCATCGTTGCAGAACATTTGAAACTCATACAATTCCTTGGGTTTTCAGATTTTGATTTACCTACCGAAGACGCCAAGTTTTTTGCCTCGTTGGAATTCTTAAAAACACACCAACTCATTAATAGTGAGTACTTTATAAACGACTGTATCCAACAAGGGAAACGCATTTTAGCCGAAGGCGCCCAGGGTTCCATGCTAGATGTTGAATTCGGCTCCTACCCATACGTTACCTCTTCCAACACATTAACAGGTGGAGTTTGTACCGGCTTAGGCGTAGCCCCCAAACACATCGGCAAAGTCTACGGTATTTTCAAAGCCTATTGCACCCGCGTGGGTTCAGGTCCCTTCCCTACCGAATTAGACAACGAAATCGGTGAATACATACGACAAAAAGGACACGAATTTGGCGCCACCACGGGACGAAAAAGAAGAACAGGTTGGTTGGATTTGGTAGCCCTAAAATATACCATCATGTTAAACGGAGTAGACGAATTAATCATGATGAAGGGCGACGTTCTCAACGGCATGAACGAACTCAATGTAGCAACGCATTATCGAATTGGCGGTGAGGACACCCAACAAGTGCCGGCCAACTTGTGCAGTGCCACCATCGAACCCAACTATAAAACTTTCCCCGGTTGGAGCGAACATCTCACGCATACTAAAGGCTTTGATGCCATGGACGAGACCTTCAAAACCTACGTAGAGTACATCGAAAATTACTTGGGCAAAAAAATCTCCGTAATTTCCTTGGGCCCTCAACGAGACGCCACCGTAACCCGATAATCCCTCAGCCGATGAAAATTATCTGCATCGGAAGAAACTACAGCGAACATATTCGGGAATTGAACAACGAAGTTCCCGAAGAGCCTGTTATTTTTATTAAACCCGATACCGCCCTGTTGCGGAATAACAACCCATTTTACATTCCGGATTTTTCGCAAGACGTACACCACGAGGTGGAAATTGTAGTAAAAATCAATAAACCCGGTAGAGCAATTCCGGTGCAATTTGCCAAAGACTACTACACCCACATTAGCCTGGGGATCGATTTTACCGCCAGAGACCTGCAAACGCAACTAAAAAACAAGGGACTTCCTTGGGAAAAGGCCAAAGGATTCGATCATTCTGCAGCCATAGGAGAATTCATTCCGTTGGAGGAATTTGATGCACCGATTCACCAACTTCCCTTTTCTTTGTACAAGAACAATGAGCTGGTTCAAACGGGCAACACCCAGCAAATGATTCATTCGGTAGACGAAATCATCGCACACGTAAGCGAGTATTTCTCTTTAAGAATTGGCGATTATATTTTTACGGGAACACCTGCTGGCGTAGGCAAAGTGAATGCGGGCGATGTGTTAATTGGCAAAATTGAAAATCGGGAAATATTGAATTTTAGAATTTTAAACTAACCAATCAAATCCCCAAATCAGGCCTATAAAAACAGCTCCACGGTTTCACTTGGGTACGGAATTCCCCCATTCCCCTGTTCAACTCATCTTGGAAACAAGCATTGCTTAACAGAAATACACGTTCACCCCATTGCATAAAAAAAGGGCCATCCAACGATGGCCCTTTCTCATATTTGGCAGATTGATTTATTTCAATACTACTTTTTGAGTAGAAGTTCTACCCATGGAATCTTGAATATTCACCAAATAAATGCCATGCATTCCTGTTAAATCAACATTCACGCTGTTGTCGTTGGACTGCAAAGTGCGAACCACTTGACCGCTGATGCTGCGAACTTCAATGACAGAAACTCTAGTACCTGACAAAGAAACTGTGAAAGTTCCTTCGGAAGGATTTGGCATCACACGAATTTCAGAATTCGCAATGAAATTCTTATTCACACCCGCACTTGGTGCTGGAGCACTACAAGAATCAAAGTAATAAACAATAGTAGCCGCCTTTTCATCAACGCGAGTATAAGTACGGTTAAATCCACCCAAACCGTTAGGGCTTACACAACCGCGGTGCAATGTATCTTCAAACGACTCTTCGTTTTCTTTCACATTTGGATCACCGTTGGTAAACTTATAAGCAAATGTACCTGGGCAAACCGCAGTAACCGTAGTGGTATACCAGTTTGAATTATTAGGATCTACATCCATTTTTATTGCACCCGCCTGCCAGTTAGGATCTTGGAAAGTTCCCATTAGGTGAACACCTGCAGATGCTACAATTTCGTTGGTCATATCCACCATAAATGTAATATCAGACGGTGCTGGTGTTGCAATACATGCAGTTTTAGAATCAAAACAATGAACCTCTAACACTGTATCAGACAAAATAGTAGTCTTACGATTGCCTGAAAAACTACCTTCCCAAGATGGCTCGCCATCCTTCAATTTACGAAACTTATATTCTACTTCAGTTGCAGAATCAAACTCCAAGGTTAAAGTATAAATTTTCCCGCCTTTATCAGTCAAGAAAGTTCCACCGCCCCAGCCACCAGGTACCAATCCACCAGCGATATCCACTGAATCCCAATTACATGCAGTATTCATATCCACTTGGAAAGTAACTTTGTACACAGGCAAAGGACGAGACGGACAAAGGTCGCAAGAGCTAAAACACACTTTGTCAATCACAAGATCAGAACCACCAATTACTTTAAAGCCACGATCGTTTCCAACTTGACAAGCACTAGGAATAGACTCACCGCCATTCCACTTATTGCCGTTTACAAACTTGTAGGCATAATCTCCAGCTGACAAGGTAATCAACGCTTCGTAAACCATATTTTTGCTAGGAAACAAATTAGTCATACGCAACCATTTTCCTTCGTCCCATGTATATAAGCTACCCGCTACATATACACCGCTTTCACTAACTGCAGACACCTTAGCCATATCAACCGCAATTCTTACAGCAGACTGACCATCGGGAGCAGATCCCCCAAATTTAATAGCAGGCAATTTCAAGGTATCCGTTCCAACTCCGGAATAAAACCAACGATTTCCATTGGACTGCCCGTTATTGGAATGCCCTTTTTGACAGATAGCAGGAATACTTTCTTCTCCAGATCCCCAGTTGTTGTCGTTGATGAACTTGTACTCAATCACAGCACTAGTATCACACTCGGCATAAACAGAATAAATGTTGGAAGTACCCTCTTGCGATAATTTGGTATCGCCAGGTTTCCAACCTTGGAAATTTCCAGCTACGTGAACCCCGTTGCTACTCACTGTAACTCCGGTCATGTCTACTGAAAATTTCACCACTCTTTTTTGAGCAAATGCGCTAGAAAATCCTCCCAACGCCAATGCAATAAGTAATAATTTTTTCATATTGTGTTAATTTTTACAATTAGGTTGTAAATATAATCAAAAAAGTGTCAATCTGACAATAACTAATTGCAAAAAAAATTATCGTACTTTGTAACTATGTCGTTGGCCAGTTCTCGTTTATACAAACTTTCTATCTATCTATGGGTTGCACTATCCTTAATACCCGTCTCATCGGCAATGGCCAACCCACCTCGCAAACCATTGTACCACCTCGCACCTCCAAATTGGTACATCGGCTATAAAAATAGCAACCTAGAAATCATTGCCCACGGGGAAGAATTAAGTCAATACAAAATCACATTGTCCGATTACCCAGGGGTAACCCTGCAAAGCGTTTCCAGCAGCGCCAACAGGCATATTGTTTACCTTCAATTGAACATAGACCCCTCCGCAAAACCCGGCGAACTCGAATTCAATGCAAGCCCACTGAACCTCCAAGATAAAATGCGAAAAGGATTTTCATTTTCGTATTCTTTAAAACAACGATTGCCCAATTCCCAGCATGCTCCGGCCATCGAGCAAAAAGATGTCACCTATTTGATATTGCCTGATCGATTTTGCAACGGCGATGCAGACAATGACCGAGCACCGGTAAATTTCAACGTAAAACGTGACCGGGCCGCACTAAAAGGCAGACACGGAGGCGATATTGCAGGCATTCAATCAAAAATCCCCTACCTCAAAGACCTCGGAATTACCACCCTGTGGCTCAATCCAGTGCAGGAAAACGACCAACCCGAAGAGAGTTTTCACGGGTATGCCATCACCGATAATTACACCATTGATCCCAGACTGGGCAGCAACAAAGAGTATTTTGAATTGTGCGATGCGTTGATCAAAGAAAACATGAAAATGGTCATGGACATCGTGCCCAATCATCTTGGAGACAAGCACTGGATGTTTTTGAATTTCGATACAGGTTGGTTTAACCACAAGGATTCCTTCGTAAAAACCAATTACAGGGCGCAAACGGTGATGGACCCCTATGCCTCAGCAACGGAAAAATCCACCAACGTAGACGGTTGGTTTGTCCAAACCATGCCCGATTTAAACCAAAACAATCCCCACATTACCACCTATTTAAAACAGTTGTATTTATGGTGGGCCGAAGCGGCGCGACTTAGCGGATACCGAATCGATACCTATCCCTATCCAGATCAAAATTTCATGAACGATTTGGTGGGACTGTTAATTTCCGAATACCCAAAACTCACCATTTTCGGCGAAACTTGGGTTCAAACCGTTCCTACCCAAGCGGCTTTTTGCAAAAACAACATCAACGGATTCGAAAAAAATCAATTGCCCGGCGTTACGGATTTTGCACTTACCTGGGCGATGCACGATGCTTGCTCCAAACCCACGGGTTGGTCGGATGGACTGAATAAAGTCTACCAAACTCTTTCCGAAGATTTTCTGTACAACAACCCCGGCAAGCACTGTACTTTTTTAGACAACCACGACCTATCCCGATTTTATTCCATTGCTGGAGAGAATTTTGATGCGTGGAAACGCGGCATATCCCTGTTGTTCCTAATGCGTGGTATGCCCTGCATTTATTACGGTACCGAAATATTAATGACCGGAAAAACCGAGGTCACGGACGCAAACGTGCGCTTTGATTTTCCTGGAGGTTGGAATTCGGATCCCGTAAATAAATTCACTACCAAAGGGAGAACAGCCAAAGAAAACGAAGCCTTCAATTACATTCGTACCTTAGCCAAGTTAAGACAAACCCATCCGGCGTTAAATGCTGGAAAAACTCGGCAATACGCGGCCGTAAATAACACCTACGTTTTGGTTCGATACACAGACAAGTCGGCAGTATTTGGACTTTTTCACCAAGGGGATAAATCCACACAGATAAACTTACAGCCCTACGCCGAAAGCCTGCAAGGCTTCACCAAAATGAGAAATGTATTTACGGGAGAATCCTTTCGGATACCCGAAAAATTGAACCTGGATGCAAATGCCAGTGCGGTATTCGAATTATTGCCTTAAGCCGTTACCGACATCAGCTGTTTGAATTCGGCCAATCTCTCCTGAAGGTCTTTTTCGGTAATACTTGCCAATTTTTGCGTTCCGAATTGCTCAACGCAATAGCTAGCCATGGCACTGCCATACACTATGGCGGTTTTCATTGCTTCAAAATCGGTTCTACCCACACTCGCCAAATATCCAATGAATCCACCCGCAAAGGTGTCGCCCGCACCGGTAGGATCAAACACCTCTTCCAATGGCAAAGCCGGACAGAAAAATACCTGTTCTTTGCCGTCATCGGACTGACCAAACAACAAAGCTCCATGTTCTCCCTTTTTTATAATCAACGTTTTGGGACCCATGGCTCGAATCACCCTGGCGGCTTTAACCAAACTATACTCACCGCTCAACTGCCTCGCTTCCTCATCGTTAATGGTCAACACATCGATGCGATTCAACACAGCTTTTAGATCATCCAACGCAATATCCATCCAAAAATTCATCGTATCCAATACCACCAATTTCGGCTTTTTGGTAAGGCGATTGAGTGTGGTCAATTGCACCTGTGGCGACAAATTCCCTAGCATCACAAAATCGGGTTGCTGCCAATGCGCGGGTACAATCGGATCAAAATCTCCAAGAACATTGAGTTCGGTAACCAAGGTATCCCTGCTATTCATGTCCATGTGGTACTTGCCATGCCAGAAAAAACTCTTTTCACCCGACTTTATTTGCAAACCCGAAACATCCGTCCCTCGAGACTTTAAGGTTTCCACAAAGTCGAAGTCGAAGTCATCCCCAACCACGGCCACCAAGCCTACTTGTTTATGCAACAATGTGGTTGCCAAAGAGATGTAAGAAGCGGCACCACCTACAATTTTACCAGTACTACCAAAGGGAGTGTCAATTGCGTCAAACGCTACAGATCCGATTACAAGAAGGCTCATAAAAATATTTTAAAAAATTTCTTCAAAGGTATTGAATTGGAAGTTCTTTCGTACTATTTTTGCATTCCGGTTGAAACAAGGCATCGCAATAAAATGCAACCTTGTCAAAATCATGAACTCCTTGATAGCTCAGCCGGTTAGAGCGAGCGGCTGTTAACCGCTAGGTCGTTGGTTCGAGTCCAACTCAGGGAGCCAAAAGAAAGCCATCAGAAATGATGGCTTTTTTATTTATATTTGCTTAAACCGAATTATGTCTAATTCAAAAGTATATTGCAAAACAGACATTCTAAACTCCGTTGCGGAGGCTAAAGATGCATTTGCACAATACGGGGTAAAATCAATAGGATTGTTCGGTTCTTTTTTAAAAGACTCAGTAAATGAAAGTAGCGATGTGGACTTGCTGGTAGATTTCATACCTGAAAAGAAGTCATTCGATAACTTCATGGATTTAGCATTTTATCTTGAAGAATTATTTGGACGAAAAGTAGAAATAGTTACTCCACAATCTCTCAGTAAACACATCGGTCCGCATATTTTGAAGGAGGTAGAGAATGTCTATCAATCCGGATATTGAGTTAATCAAACATATTCTAGAGGAAACCTCATTCATTTTAAAGCATACGGCTGAATTAAGTCGTGAAGACTACTTGTCGGATGAAGTTCTCTGCAGAGCATCCATTAGAAGTCTTGAAATTATTGGTGAAGCAACCAAAAAACTATCAGACGAATTCAAAAAAAATCACCCGGGCATTGATTGGAAAAAGATTGCTGGCACCAGAGACAAATTGATACATGATTATTACGGTATTGACTATGATATTGTTTGGGATATAATCAGTTCGAAAATCAAAGTACTAAATCAGTACCTCATTGACTTAAAATGAGAACATTCCAAAAGTCAAGAATCAACTTTTCTTATCACCACATATCCAATCATCGGTTGATGGTTGTATTTTTGGTCAATTAGAGGAGCAAGTAAAAAGGGTTATACTTTAGTAGTATGACCCTTTTTTATTTGAATACTTAACATCTGTTATTTACCACATCATCTTTAAACTGAAGCAACTGTTTCTTCATTTCTTTTATCTCCTTCATCTTTTGCTCTAATGAAATAAGTTTGTCCTCAAGTATTTCAAGTTTCTGTTCCTTTGAATATTTCTTATTATACCAAGCGTCAATAATTTGCCCAATTTCTTTAATAGTAAAACCAACCGACTTGGCATCATTGATAAATTCCAACCTTTCAATGGCTTCATCATCATAGTGAAAATAGTTATTTGATGTAACAGATTCATCCTGTTTACCCTCGATTAATCCAGACTTTTCGTAGAACCTTATAGTATGAATAGAAATTCCAGTTTTCTTGGATAACTCATTTATTAACATTGTACAAATATAGCATGTTGAAAAATAAATATAAAGTATATACTATACTCTAATGTTGCTAGTTTGAATTTGTGCCGATAGTTTTGCTGCTTAACCATATAAAATACAATGAAAAAAACAATTTTGATTACAGGTGCAAGCAGTGGTATAGGAAAAGAAACTGCTAAATTCTTTCAAAAAAAAGGATGGAATGTTGTTGCTACTATGAGAAATCCTGAAATGGAAACCGACTTAACCAGCCTAAAAAATGTTATTGTAACAAAACTTGATGTGCTGGACCTAGATTCAATAAATCAAGCAATAACTTATGGAATTGAAAAATTCGAAAAAATTGATGTTTTGTTAAACAATGCAGGCTATGGCGCTTATGGTCCATTGGAATCGTTCCCGCGAGAAAAAATATTACGCCAATTCAACACCAATGTCATTGGACTTTTAGATGTTACAAGAGCTATACTTCCACATTTCAGAGACAATAAAAATGGAATAATAATGAATGTATCATCCATGGGTGGTAAGATGTCTTTCCCACTAGGCTCGCTTTACCACGGTACAAAGTTCGCCGTAGAAGGCATTTCTGAATCCCTAAGATATGAGGTAGAACAATTTGGATGCACTGTAAAAATAATTGAACCCGGTTCCATTGCTACAGATTTTGCAGGTCGTTCTTTTGATTTTAACAACGATGAAAAATTAAGTGCCTATCAAAATATTGTGACAAAAGTTATGACCGCCTTTCCCGAAATGCTTAAAAATTCATCGTCAACAGACGTAGTAACAGAAGTAATTTTTCGTGCGGCAACGGATGGAACAAAGAGATTAAGATATATGGCAGGTAAAGACGCTAAACTATACAATCTATTAAATAAGATTTTTGGGTACAGCTTTATTTACAAAATGAATAAAAAGTTTTTCAAATTATAAGTCATGAACCCAATTGTGAAATATTTTTCAGGAGAAAGACAAGAAAGCTATCTGTTCTTAGGTTTAGGGCTAATGAGTTTAACTTTTGCCATTGGATTGATTTTGATATCAAAAGCATCGTTTTTCAAAGGAATTGCAATTCCCTTTTTATTGGTTTCCGCTTTAGAAATTATCGTTGGTATAACCCTAATATTTCGAACTCCCAAAGATATTATTAGGGTAGAAACCTATTTGTCGGAAACAATAGAAAACATCCAACAAGAAGAAATTCCCAGAATGGAAAAGGTGATGCAAAATTTTGTGCTATTTCGATACACTGAAATCGCATTGATAATCTTAGGAATGTCTCTCATGTATGGAGCTAAGCAAAGTTCTCTATGGAATGGGATTGGAGTAGGTTTGTTTATTCAATCCAGCACCGTCTTGCTATTAGATTTCTTTGCAGAACAACGAGGCGAAGTTTATCTTCAGTACTTAAAGTCAATCATTGATAATTGATAATCGCATTATATTTAAACCTTCGATTTCTTTAAAGACACAAACACTATCATTGATTTATTAAATCATCATATGTCAAATAGAGATGCTAAAAAAGAAAAGCCATCAGCAATGATGGCTTTTTTATGCGTTTTTCTTAAAAGCATTGATGCGGGCCATTAATTGTGCTTTGATTTTTAAAACTAGTTCCGGGGTATTCAAATTATTGGCCACACTAACAGACCATTATAAAATTCTATCCATTGTTTCATTTGATAATTATAATTGGGTGAGACACTGTTCAAAAAAAGTCTAGAATAAATCTAAAATCAAAAACCGAAAAAACGCTGAGGATTTTAACTATTAGCAAGTAAGAAATGGTGAAAATATTTTGATGGAAAGCAGATCAACAAAACATTGAACATTATTTTTCGTTTATGATTGACCATGGAAACACCCAACACCGCCAAAGCAACACAATGGATGATGGGCTTATCCATTGTTGCAATATTCACCCCATTCGTCTACATGGAAATTGGGCCAAAGGGTATCGAATACTATGGAAAGGATGTACCCAACATTTATATTTTCGGTGGCTACATTTTCGGGAAAGACACTTCGTTTTGGGGAATCAATTTTGCTTACAAATTTCAATTGTTCGCCATATTGATTTATACTGCGCTCATTTATCGATTTAGACGTATTCAAAAATCGAAAATCCTTATATTCAGCTTATTAATTTTGATATTATTTCCATTCTGGCTAGAAATTTATGTTGGAGGAGTAAAAAACAATAGCGATGCCGCAGACCTCACCATATACCCAATGCCCGGTTTAATTATTTGGGCAGTTATTTTATCCCTAAATATCTGGACATTACTTAAACACTTTTTTTAGCCCAAAAGCACTACAATATCATTCTGATTTTAAATTTAAAAAAACAGATTTAACATTATCCCACAAGTTCAACAAATCGAATGAAATACAAACAGATTTATACAATTAATCATCTATTTTCGAATTAATAATCACCCCGCACAATTATGAAAACAAACAAAATTATCTATTGGACCCTCACAGGATTAGTTACCTTAGTTTTTCTAGGAAGTTCTTCCGGTAAATTAATGGGTAATGCAGAAGCACTAAAAATGGCCGAAGGATTTGGCTTCAATGCAGAAAATTACAGAAATATTGGCATCGTTGAATTAATCAGCGTCCTCCTATTTTTGTGGCCTAGAACGGGAATTTTAGGAACCTTGTTACTATCGGCATACATGGGCGGCGCTATTGCAACCCATGTTCAACACGCACAACCCTTAATGGCTCCGTGTATTGTTTTAACCTTTGTATTAGCAGTTTCATTTTACCGTTTTCCAGAACTAAGACAAAAATTGCTAAATCAGCAAGATTAACCATACTAAGCAACTATTACTCTGCAAAATTCCAACCCAAATGGATTACACACAGGAGTACCAAAAACTACCTCCAGAAATCATCGATTTAAAACTACCCAAACCCGCATTGCGAGCATTAATCAATGCGGATATGTATTCTTTAGAAAAGTTAAAGTCGATGTCAGTCATCGACCTTAAAACTCTGCACGGAATGGGGCCAAGATCGATCCAAAAAATCTTAACTTTACTAGCCGATAAATAAAATGAAGTCGCAAATAGTTTTGGAAGATTTCGTTTTCAATCAATCTATTCGATTTTTGGATACGTTACTCCCCACCGCCACTCCAATTTGGGGCAGGATGAATGCACAACAGATGATCGAACATTTAACCCTTGCCGTTAATGTAAGCAATGGCATCAACCCGTTAGAACTTATTACGCCGCAAAGCAAACTCGATAAAACAAAAAACTTACTCCTATTGAGCGACAGAGCAATGCCAAAACTCTTCCACAATCCTGCATTGCCGGTAGATCCAATACCGTGTAAAAATGAAAATATTAAATCAGCATTAGAATCGCTAAATACAGCATTAATACTCTTCAAAAACCAATTCTATCGTGAGCCAAAGAAAACCCAATTACACAATATTTTTGGCGAATTGAATTACATCGAATGGCTCTGGTTTCACTACAAACATTTTCATCACCATTTCGCCCAATTTCAACTTATTCCGTATGTTGAAAATTTCAATTAGGTTATCTTTCAACCAATAGAGCAGAATTTCAACAGTCTTCGCCCACCCAATCAACTATGTACATTTCTATTACAGGACTCAAACCCAAAGGTGTTATTGCAACTTTCAAGTTTTGGACACTTGCTATTCCATCCTTCCGACAAGCGCAAACTGCCAAAGGCAATCAATTTTGTCAAGTTAAACGAATCAACGGTTACCAATGCACCCTTACCGCATGGGAAAACCGAGAAATCATGTTAGAGTTTATGCGCTCAGGCACCCATTTGAAAGCGATGAAATCATTTCATAAAATCGCAACCGGAAAAACCTACGGTTTCGAATCTGAAACTGTACCTACATGGACTGAAGCTTTCCAACTATTAACATCCCATGGGAGAGAATATTAATCCTCCCTTTATTTGTACGATTATGTGAAAACTAATATGAAAATACCAAAAATTGGGTATTTGCCAAAAAAGTATTTACGGATAATTTCCCTGCAATTTTACGCATGATAAAATCCGTTACCGGTTGGATATTTCTATTATTATTCAGTTTTAGCCACTCCGCCGAATGCCAAGTACATAAAACAACCTCAGTGGGTGTAGGAACCAATTTTTTAGGCTTGGGAGGCCATCTTGCTTGGGGTTTCTCCAACGAAAAACCATCCTCCGTTATCCGAATAGCAGGGGGAATAAATACTTTTAAGTTGCCTGAACAATCTTTCAATTTTAATCAAGTTCCTGTTTCTGCCGTGGCAGAAATTAAAAGCGGTGGAATAGGTCTATTCTATGACATTCACCCATTCCATAATTCGTTCAAGTTGGTTACAGGCATGCTGTACTCGATGCACGATTTTTCAGCCAATATCAATTTAAAAGACACGTACAACATCGGTGAAATCCCAATGTCGCCCGAAGAAATTGGGGCCATTTCGGCATCGATTAAACCCAGTAAATTTCTCCCCTACATCGGATTAGGCTTCGGCAATTGCGCTCCTACCAAAAAACGGATTTCGGCCAGCTTTGAATTAGGAACCTTTTATTCAACAGGCAACAATGTTAAACTCAATTGCAGCGGTTTGATTGAACCCATGAACGAACAAGAGTCCATCATCGAAAACAACATTTCCAGTTATCGATGGATCCCCAACCTCAATTTCTCCCTTAATTTTCGATTATTCCCATGAAATATAAATTTTTGATTCCCAAATCGCTATGTATATCGCTAGCTATCATACTCACACTCTTCGTTGGATGCAAGAAAAACCCATTGGATGGGGTAATTCTAACGCTAAATACAGACATCTCACCCGTAGTATACTCAATTCAAGTTTTTGATGCCAACCCAGACAATACCATTACGGAATCCGAAAATTTCTCCGTTAAAATCACAGGAAAAGACGCGGCCAGTATTTTCACCCTAGACGGTACAAAAAATTTCAAATTCACCAAGGGATTCCTTTCCATCATGGTAAAACCCGGGGTAACCCCATCGGCGAGCAAACCCTTGCAATTTTCTGTGGTAGTGCGCTACCGCAATTACCTGAAAACTACTATTCCCGTTTTCTTAACAAAACCCCAAAAGGGCATGGTGAAAGTGCCCATCATCAATACTGTAAATCCACCCAAAGGAGTAACCGTAACCAATACGGTGGTTAGCACCAACACATCGGGAGCTTTGGATAACGACGTAAAGATTCAAACCCCTATTTCTGCAGAAAAAAAAGAAACAGCCGAAATCAATATCCCAAAAAACACCCAATTTTTTGATGCCTCAGGTAAGCCGATAACCGGAAACATAAACGTACAATTGGTGCATTTCGACAATAGAAACTCCCAGAGTTTAGCTTCCTTCCCGGGCGGATTTACCGCCAACAACGTAACCGATGCTGCCAATTCAAGCTTAGGGAACGGTCTGTTTCAAACAGCTGGTTTTGTAGCGCTTGAAATGGGAACCGACAACCAAGAGGTGGAATCGTTCTCTCAACCTGTACAAGTTAAAATTGGAGTAAATAGCGAATTAAAAGATCCCAGCAGCAATCAACCCGTTCAAGCAGGCAATAAAATACCATCCTGGTCTTTTAATTCAGAAACCGCGGAATGGAAGCAAATAGGAGATGCCTCCGTAAGCTTTGATGCAACCACAAATACCTATTCTGCTGATTTTTTCACCAGCAGAAGGTCGTGGTACAATTTTGATTACTTCTTTCGAAGCTGTACCATTGAAACACAAGTTCAGCTCAACTATACAGGAGAAGAAAATTATTGTAAGTTTTTTATTGAGTTCGAAAATTCTCGATTTGACTATTATAGCTACACACAGCCCACATTTACAGACCTATACGATGGTAAAATCATAACCCTTCCTTGGGGATTGCCCGCCAACGAATCCATTCGAATTCGTTTTGTAAATCCTTATACCGATGAGGAAATCGGGGTTACCCCCTACTTCTCTTCCTGCTACGGATTGTATACCTACGATGTAAATTATCAAACCAACAACACCGAATTTGAGTTTAGTATTTACGGCAAATGCCCTGTCAACGATAGAATCTTTAGACCCAGCGGTTGGATTTATTACCAAGCCCAAGGCAGTAACGAATGGAACATATTGGGTTTCATGAGCAATGGACGCATCTCAACCCGCGCCTTAGAAGCAGGTAAAACCTACAGTGTGGGAACCAGCAATGCAGGGCAATTCTACTCAACAGAGGTAACCATGGAAGCCGATGTTGAATCGGCGGAAGTTGAATGGGTATTACCTGAAGATTACAGCGGATGTAAATAATCCCGCAAAGACCTTTAATAAATATCTCGGATATACCAATAATCCGTTTGAGGAGTTGATCCTAATGGGAAATCGTTTTCAATACCCGTATCTACAAAACCCCATTTTTTATAAAATCCCTGGGCGCGAAAATTGTATTCCCATACCGATAAATACATTTTCTGAAATCCACCGCGCTTGGCAAAATCAATCGCAAAGCCCATCAATTGATCCGCCACACCCTTACCGTGATACTCCGATAGCACATACAACCGAACCAATTCTATGCAGGGAATTGATTCCAAATCCGCAATTGGAGGGGGATGCATTTGGTTGATTCGCATATATCCCTGGGCTTCACCGTTCAGCTCCGCAAAAAAGAAATTATCTCGCTCTTCAGCCAAATCTTGAACACATTGCTCCAAGCCAAAAAACGAATCCACTACCGCCTCCATGTCTTCCTTCGTACAGGTACCTCCAAAGGTATCAACAAACGTCTTTTTACCCAATGCATGCAACAGTGGAGCATCTTCTACCATGCCTTTGCGGATGAACAAGGATGGAAGCATTAAATCCGATTTTAACAACCCGTAATATACCAAATCCTTGATGCCAGTTCGGGACGATACATGCTTACGCAACACCCCTTCCTTCCTCATTCCACACTTCTCCATCACCCTTCCGGAAGCCGGATTATCTCCAAAATGGGATGCGTAAATTTTATCCAAATTCAACTCGCGAAATCCATATTCCACAATCGCCTGCATGGCCTCGGATGCATACCCCAAATTCCAAAATGGTTCGCCTATCCAATAGCCCATCTCCGCAGAGTTCGACTCCTTATTTACATGCAAACCCATCTCCCCTAGGATTTGTCCCGACACCAAGTCGGTTATTAACCAAACATACCTACTCCCTGTGGTCCAACCTTCCTCAATGAATGACAATCGTTCGCTTACAAATTCCTCCTTGTACGGATAAGGCAAATTGTAGGTTTGATACGCGATTTTGGGATTGTTGCACAAAGCAGTTATGGCTTTCGCATCCTCAATCGTCAATTTTCGCAACTGCAACCTGGCCGTAGATAGTTGAGAAAATTCCATCACTATTTGAAAAATTGCGAACCCACCATTATCCTTATTTTTTTGAAAGAAAATAGCCCAAACTATACTTCCCCGGACCGGTTTGATTCAACAAAATAAACAATAAAAAATAAATCAACGAGTGCTCTTTTTCGGAAAACGGATCGCCAAAATGGGCGCCAAATGCCGCAATAAACATGGTATATACAATCAGTACCGTAGCCAGTTTAAATCTATATCCTAGGATGATAAACAAGGGCGCTACCAATTCACCTACTACGCACAAAGCCAAAGAAACCGTGGGGCCTGTCCACATGAAATTATAAAATTTTATTTCTCCGCCAGCTAATAACTTTTCCAATTTCGGATACCCGTGAGTCATCATAAAAACGGCAGCGGCTGTCCGAATTAACAACAACACAAAATCATATTCTTTGGAGGCCGATGTACCGTCAAAATTTTCCACCCAAAACATCTGTTTTAACTTGTTTAAAAAACTCATCAGACAAAAATAATTAAATGCTCTATAGATAGGTCATTTATCGCTAAACTTATCGCAAGATTTCAGCGTTAAGTTTTGCAATATCGAATTTCGACATCTGCATAAACGCATACGTAGCCTTCGGGGCTGTTTCGGGATTGGTCATTAATTTCCCTAAAATAGATGGCACTATTTGCCAAGAAATACCATATTTATCTTGCAACCACCCGCACTGCCCTTCTTTCCCATCGCGGGTGAAATAGTTCCAATAATGGTCTATTTCTTCTTGGGTATCCACAGACAAAACAAAGGAAATCTTTTCGTTAAACACTTCGTTTTTATTGCCATTATTCAAGCACATCAATCGAATCCCCGCCACCTCAAACACCACGGCCATCGGATTTTCGGAAATCAATAAAAAATCGGCGAATACCGATTGGTAATAGTTCGACATTTCTTTTGCACTGAACTCGCTCCAAATGCAGGTTGAGAATTTTGTTGCCACGATGAAGGGATAAATTTCTGTCAAATCTAATATACATCGGCCATCCTATTCTAATTATCCCTTAAGTTTGAATGATTAATTACAAACTGATATCAAAATATAACACTGATAATGAAAAAAATCTACCCCATTCTAATCGTTATCGTAGCATTGTTACTGGGTGGAATTACAAACGGAGCAATTGTTGAAATAAGCAGCTCCATCATTCCGCCGCCGCCCGGTGCCGACTTCAGTACCGAAGAAGGCTTGAAAAAGTCCATGCAACTCATGGAGAAAAAACACTTCATCTTCCCATTCTTAGCCCATGCCTTAGGTACGCTGATTAGTGGTTTCATCGTGGTTTTATTTTTAAAAAACTCTCCCAAATTATCCTTGTATATTTTCTTGGTAGGCGCGGTGTTTTTCTTGGCCGGATCCTATATGGTATACATCCTTCCATCCCCCCTGTGGTTCAATGCGGTAGATTTGATTTTCGCGTATTTCCCAATGGCTTTTCTTCCATTTTGGCTAAAAAATAAAACCTAAAACAACATTTAACGATAAACTCTTCTCTTTTAAAACCAATTTATTATGCGTAAAAGCAGTTATCATATCCCCAAAATGGACTGCCCTTCTGAAGAACAATTGATTCGATTAAAATTAGCAGATTTAAAACAAATTCAATCCTTAGAATTCGATATACCTAATCGACAGTTAACGGTTTTTCACACAGGTGACACCGAGACCATATTTAAGAAATTGGAGCAATTGAATTTCGGAGCCTCCATTACACAATCGGTAGCCGTTGATTCCTCCATTGTATTTAATCATCAAAACGCAAACCAACGCACATTATTGCGGCAGGTACTTTTTATTAACTTTGGATTTTTCATCATTGAAACCGTATTCGGTTGGTATGCTGAATCCATGGGATTATTAGCCGATGGATTGGACATGCTTGCAGATAGTGTGGTGTATGGATTAGCCTTATTAGCTATCGGAAAAGCTGCCAATAAACAAAAACTCGTTTCACAATTTGCAGGATGGTTGCAAGCCATATTAGCCTCGGTGGGAATTTTAGAGGTATTTCACCGATTTATCGAAAATGAAAACAACCCCAATCCACAAGGAATGATTATAATTTCAGCGTTGGCTTTAATAGCCAATGCAATTTGTTTATGGTTATTGCAAAAAAGCAAAAGTACCGAAGCGCATATGCGTGCAAGTGTAATTTTCACTTCCAATGATGTCATAGTTAATGCGGGGGTCATACTTGCCGGTTTATTGGTATTAATTACCGGCTCAAATTGGCCAGACTTGCTGATTGGTATTGCAGTATTTTCAATGGTAACCCGAGGATCCATTCAGATTCTCCAATTAAATTCCTAATTCCTTTATTTTTCGTCTTAAATTTTTTATACTTCAACGAAGAGCAATTGAACCTATCCATAAGTGTCGATAATTCCAAATTGCCATCGGTATTTTGCTGCTATGAACAAAGGAATGCTACAACTTTTGGGGACGATTGTATTGTCCATCGTTGCTCTCTCCTCCTGTACTGTGGTTAAGCCAGGGGAAACCGGGGTCAAAAGGAAACTAGGCAAATTAAGCAATCAATCCTATGAACCAGGAATAAGGTTCTACAATCCCTTCATAACCCGAGTACTAATTGTACCCACCCGCACGGTAAACCTCGAAGTAAAATTGCCTCTTCCCAGCCGAGAAGGTCTTACCATCCAATCCGAAATTTCAATTCTTTATCGAATTGAAAAAAAATCAGCTCCAGAGGTCATAAAAAACATCGGGATGCGGTACGAAGATGTGGTAATATTGCCTGTTTTTCGATCCGCTGCAGCCGATGTAACCTCTAAATATTACGCCAAAGATATGCATAGCGGAGAACGTGCGAGAATAGAACGAAATATTAAAGATACCATGATGGAAATCTTGGGCGATAAAGGATTTATTGTTGAAAATGTATTACTAAAATCCATTTCCTTACCCCAAGGTTTATCAGCCGCCATTGAAGAAAAATTAAGAGCAGAACAGGAAGCTCAACGCATGGAATTCACCAAACAAAAGGAAAAATTAGAAGCCGAAAGAAAAGCCATCGCAGCAGAAGGAGATAAACAAGCGGCTATTATTGGCGCTCAAGCCCAAGCCGAAGTTGCAAAAATCAAAGCCGAAGGTCAGGCATCGGCTATTAAAATAGAGGCCGATGCACGAGCGAAAGGGAACGACATGCTATCGAGATCCCTAACCCCAGACATTCTTAAAAACAACCAAATAGAAGCGTTTAGAGCCTTGTCCCAAAGTCAAAATTCAAAAGTAATTATTACCGATGGCAAAACGCCCCTTCTGGGCATACCCGAAGGTGGTAAATAGCAAATTCGAGAACGCAAAAAACCCTGCGGTTTAATTTACTTTTTTCGAAATATTTTCAATTTTCGAGGGGATTTAACCATCGCATAGAAAAACTCTTCGCCGCGATTTGAATCCCCTTTAATTTTCCAATACCTGCCCGGTATTCCCCAAAACAACTGATGTATCAACCAAATTGGAGGGGCCAAAACCAACGCAATTAAAAAACAAACTGCAACCGCAACAACCATCCCAATAACAAAAAATATAGCGAGTAAAATCCCAAGTCCCTCTCCCGAAAGATTGTTGCCCCCGTTGGCTCGCAATGCTACCGCCATGGCAAAGATGGATAAAGCAAAGGCAATGAGTAAACTTAAAGATTGGTAAAATGGCGTCAGCAATCGCTGTAACTTATACATAAAAGTTCCACCCTTTTGAATGGCCGATATTTCATTGTATGGAATGTAATACAATTTCCCTAAAATCTCCTCCTGTTCTTGAGCCCCTTTGCTTTTAGCAAACAAAGACATTGTTTTTTTATTGTTCCATATAAACACACCCGATTCTGAAATACCCATCAGCTTTCCAACTACCGCTTTATTTCGCATGTAAACGGTAATAATTTTATGCGGCCTAACAATCGAATCATGTCGAAAATACGGCATCAATAATTCTTGCCTGCTGTAATTCTTCAACCAATCCATCGGTACATCCATCCTGCCATACAGTTCCAACAATTTCCTGTTCTCTGGATTCATCGCAGAATCCTCATACCGATTCAAGCTGTTTGTATTTTTAGCTGCATTGGTTTTCAAAAAATTAGATTTTGATTTCGCTTCAACCGCAGCTCCCCCAAAGGACTTACCCGAAACTGTATATTCAGAAATATTTTGCCCTTGGGTAGTATGCGCACTAGCTCTTTTAAAATTAGCAGCATTCCAAGAAACAGAATAACCACTCGAATGATACTGCTTCTCCAACGTACAGCTTGAAAAACACACAGCCAATACAATCAGGCTAATTACATTGAAAACCCAACCATCCAATGATTTTACAGAAACTCCAAGCTTTTGGGGTTGGATTCTCAGTATCCAGAAAGGTTTAACCATACACCAAATTAAAGTGCATCCTAACAACAGAGGTTACGATATTTTGCAAATACCAAAAAGAAAATTACGATAAATCGCAATTTCAACCGAGATCATTTAACCCAATCGATCGGAAATAAAACCAGCGCAATACTGTTTAATTTGGTCTCGCACAGCAGCAAATTGGGCCGCGATTTCCTCTTCCGTTCCAACGGCTTTGGCTGGATCGGGGAAATTGAAATGAAACTTTTCAGCTGAAGAAGGAAAAATTGGACAACGTTCTTGGGCATGATCGCAAACCGTTAATATCCAATCGAATGGAATATCCAAATATTCGTCTACGTGATTGGAAGTATGGTGCGAAATATCAATATTATCGGATTTCATTGTGGCTATTGCCCTAGGATTTACTCCGTGGGTTTCCACGCCCGCACTATAAACCTTTGCCCTACTGCCCGCATACAATTGCAAATAAGCTTCGGCGATTTGACTTCTGCAGCTGTTGCCTGTGCATAAAACTAATATATTTTTCATAGCATTAATTCCACCATTTCTTCTTCAATCCATGGGCAGCCCGCACCAACAATATCAATGCCGGCACTTCCACCAACGGACCAATGACTCCCGCAAATGCTTGGCCGCTATTAATTCCAAAAACACCGATGCTCACAGCAATGGCCAATTCAAAATTATTACCCGATGCCGTAAACGATACCGCAGCCGCATCGGCATAGGAAAACCCAAGCTTCTTAGAAACCCAAAACATCAGGAAAAACATAATTGCAAAAAATATTAGCAGCGGAATGGATATTCTCAACACATCCATTGGAATTTTAACAATGGTCTCCCCTTTTAAACCAAACATAATTACAATGGTGGCTAGCAATGCCATGAGGGTGATGGGCGAAATAGCCGGAATGTACGTTCTGTAATACCAATCGAACCCTTTCAGTTTTAGCAAAATCCACCGAAACAAAACAGCTGCAACAAAGGGAATACCCAAATAAATACCTACCGTTTTGGCTATGTCGATAAACGTAACATCCAAACTCAAACCCGGAATACCCCACCACGGCGCCACTACCTCCAAATAGAAATAGGCATAGGCGCTAAAAAAGAATACCTGAAGCAAACTGTTAATTCCAACCAATCCAGCGGTTAACTCCCGATTGCCTTGGGCCAATTCGTTCCAAACGATTACCATCGCTATGCAAGGAGCCAAGCCGATAATAATCAACCCAGTAATATATTCAGGATACCCTTGCAACAAGTTCACAGCCAATACAAACATCAACAAAGGACCTACCAACCATGTAATTACGAAGGAACTAATCAATAATTTACGGTTAGACAACACCGAAGGTATCTTAGCAAAATCTACTTTAGCCAACGGCGGATACATCATCAAAACCAATCCCACCGCCAACGGTATATTGGTGGTACCTACGGACAAAACATTAAGACTCTCCGAAAATCCCGACACTCCGTACCCCAACGCAACTCCCACCGCCATTGCCAAGAAAATCCACAACGTTAAATACCGATCTAAAAATTTCAATCGTGTTTTCATGTTGGCAAAAATTAACAACAACCACCGCCAGGAGTGCAACAAGAAGAAGCATCCGCGTTCTCAGCCGTAGTTCCCAATTCCTTCAAATTCACTTTTTTCTTTTCACTAACAGGCAATGGAATGCCGCATCGATCCGGCGCCAAACAATCTGTTTTTAATGGTATTAATACAAAAACGCCCTCTTTGAAATCCAATCCGTATCGCTCAATGGTTGCCCCTTGGTATTCAACTTCCAGTTCTAACGATTCCAATCCAAACAACATTTCCGACGAATCAACGATTCCGATCAATTTCGTGGGAGTGAGTCGGTGTTCCGTATCTTCAGCCACCCACAATTGCATGGTTGCCTTCTTTTCCGAACGCATTTGTCCTCCACAATCCACATAATGCTTCACCTGCAAGCCCATTTCAGTTACATGAAAATGCGCTGGCACGGATAATAAATCCGGCGTTTGAAAATGCAATTCCCCTAACCCTTGAATACAATTTTTAAATTCAGATACTTTCATACGATGATATTATTTACAACATAAATCTTGTCCTTCAATCCATTGAACACTGCTAGCAAAATAATCCTGTAGTTCTTTTACTACCATAACATCCAAACAATAACAAACAGAATTCCCCGAAATCGTCCCGCGAATAATACCAGCCGATTTCAACTCCTGCAAATGCTTGGAAATGGTGGGCTGCGACAACGATAAATGCTCTACGATATCGCCACAAATACAGGAATTTACACTCAACAAATACTCAACAATCGCTATACGCGCTGGATGCCCCAGGGCCTTCAACCGAGAAGCCATAAGCAGCTGCGTATCGGAATAATCTAACGTCTTGGTTACACCCACAACTATAACTTTTTACAAAAATAAAGAATATTTATCACTACATAGCAATATTGCTATATTAAAATACAATTAAGGAACACCGCAATTAGGTTCTAATTGATTTCCCTACATCATTGGCCTTGCAGGCTCTCGCAATACTTTTTGAAATTATCCAAAATCAGTTGCCACCCCATGCGTTGCATATCCAGCGGATTCTGATCTTCCGGCACAAATTGCTCCACAACCCTAACCCCTCCGTTATCCGCTAATACCGCGAATTCAACGCGTACCCACCGACTGTCTCCCAAATCCTCACCCAAGGCAAATTCTAGGGCAGTTTTAGGCTCAATGGAACGAAAATACCCCCAGTAATCGAACGCAAAAGAACCATCCTTAGCCGCCATCTTATACATAAACTTACCACCTACTTTAAATTCCGACTCAGCCTCCGGACAATGCCAATCGTCCGAAGCAAAATTCCATCCCCGAATGTGACCGGGTTCAATAAAACAATTCCAAACCGTTTCTAAATCCGTAACAACAACCGTTTCAACCGTTATCAAATCCATAGTCGCAAATCTATACAAGAATCTACATGTACCGAAATTATCGCTTACTAATAATTTGGGTACTCCGCGAACTTCCATCCGCACCAATCACGGTAACCGTATATAAACCCGAAGAAAGCTCAGACATATTTATTTCAAAATTTCTCGAAGCATGGGTGAATTCCAACCGCTGCAACAACCTACCACTGAGCGCACTTAGTTGATACCCCTTAATCAAAACATTGCTGGACACATTGCAAAACGCTTCCACCGGATTGGGATAAAATTTGGTTATAATTTTATATTGACTTACAGATAAATGCGACGTATCGGGCACATAGGGTTTATGCACCACAGACAAAGACTCATAACATTTGGGATACAATTTCATTTCGTCGATAGGTTGATTTTTTATCATCACAAAATTTCCTACCACCGATCGAGCCGATGAATTGGGCTTCATTTCCGAAAAAACCATACCCGCCTTACCTTTTCCCACTCCTTTACGACCTAAAATCAGCAATTGAGCCGTAGATGAACTCCATTGACTCAACAAACCATCTACATCCACCCCAATGGATTCGAATTCCGCCTTCAAGTTTTGTATGAAACCCTTAGACACCGTTACGTGAGAAGCGAAAGCCAAATAATCGCCAGGATCCAAACCCTTGATTACTTGCTTCCAATAACTGGTATCTGTTTCGTATCCGTCGTAGTACAATTGACTATCAATGGGATAACCATACGAAGTCCACAACCTACCATTCGCACAACTGGGATAAATAGACGAAGGCATTGGCTTTAAGGTAAACCCGTTGAAAGGCACCATTAGCAAACCCAATCCATCCACGCAATTTCCAGATGTAATGGGCTTCCAAACCGTTGAAAAGAACGATATACCCTGCTTCTTATCGTAACTATTTAGATAGATTCGCTTAAATGAACAGGTGCTACCCATAGGTATTACTTCCAATTCTTCGAACCCATTGGCTTTATTTACAAACAACGTAACGTTAGCCGGCATTACGGTATCGCTGTTGTTCTCATCGTAGTTTACCGTCATGGCAACTTGGATTCTACCTCCCGGTTGAATGGTATCACCTACACTGCACCCATACGTTGTTTTGTACTTCCATGTATACTTAAAACCCACGCTGGTCTCCCGATTGGTACTGTTGTAAAATTGTTGCGATGGATCGTTGTTCCACGCCACAAAATACGGTTTCATGTGATACCAATTCAGCGTTACAGAAGTTGGTTTTAATGGCTTGGAAGTATTATTTTTTACAAACCATAAGGTAGAATCGTCCAAATTCTGGTACTCCAATACAAAATCCTGACCCCACGAAATCGAAGGCCAAACAACAACTATCCACAAAAATAAAATCCGATTAAATCGCAACATCTTTGTATAAGACGAATTTACCACAATTGGTTACAAAATTTAAACATAAAAAATTATCGAAGACCCACCCGATACACCGCCCCAGGCTGGGATTTCCTAGCTTCCGTTGCTATATACAATTGGTTGTTTTCCAAACAATAAGTCACTCCCTCCACTTGACCTGGGCTCAGAGGTAAGGTACGTTTCGCTTTGATTTTAAAAGTAACTGCATCCACTTGAGCAATAAATTGCTTGCCCAATAGGGAATACCCTACCACCCATAAATCAGCACCTGCCCAACAAGCATCGGTAACCAAAAATCTAGTTCGAATTTTTCCTATTCGTTTTGCCGAATGCTCGCCTGGAATGTTGGGCAATTCGTACACATTGCACCTAAAATTTAACCAATTTTTACTGAGCACCCAAATAAAATCCTCGTGCAGCAACATCGACTCACAATCAAAATTATGAAACAACCGAGAAGTGAATTTTCGTTGATCGGCGAACTGAAATCCAATAGTATCTACAGCGACAGATCCAACAAAATCATGTTTTCCCAATTCTTGAAGCACACCGGTAATTCGGTAAATGACCAAATCCGTTCGATTCCCACGGTTGTTCCCAAAATCACCCACATACAACGACGAACAATCTGCCGAAATGGCCTCCCAATCCTTATTGATTAGTTCTAATCGAACATGCGAAAGTCCCTGATTTCCAGCCCCAGAAAAAACCCATATGTCTGAAGAATTGCCGCCGTCTTGAATTGCTAAAATCGCGGAATTTCCTTGGTAAACACAACACAGTCCACTTAATTCCGTAAGTCGAGGCCGATTTAAACTATCGGAATCAGGGGATATCCAAAAGTTTTGAAGTTGAAGCTTGGAATTATGTTTTAAGGCAAAAGGCTGCGCCGTTATTGAATCCGAAGTAATCGCCAGTAGAAACGGTATTATCAACCCACTTTTCCTGCAAGCGACGGCCATTTTTTTTCCTAAACTTATAATTTTCAAGAATACGAGGGTACTATACAATTGCTAATCCTTGTACTTACTCTAATCTTAATCACTTATCCGCTCCATCGTTCTTGGCCCGAAAAACTGCCTTGGCGCCAATGGCTTTTCCCATATCCATACCCACTTCAATGTCGGAACGATAATGGATAGCCCCATACAAACGACTCTTGCTAGCCTCATCGGCCATAACCAAGTACTCATTTGATTTAGCTGGAACTATATATGCCAATACAGCAGCCGCAGCTCCACTAAAAGTACTATGACCGCTGGTATAAGCTGGAAAATTAGGTACTCCTGTTAGCGTTTTAATGGCAGGATTGATTTGGCTAGGCCTTGGATTAAAGTAGAAATTTTTCACATCCCAACAACAAATTGCGGCATCAAACAAAGCCATGTTGATCAATGCTAAATTCCGCGCCCATCGTACTTCGCTAAATCCTAAGTTTACAAAATCCTCGCAAGCTATAGCATTCCAATGTCCGGGGGGGGTGTAGGTACCTGCGCCATCCGCCCAAAAATGAACTATTTTCATTCGGTCTCGGGTCGCATTTTCACTGTAATAAAGTACTTCCTCCAATTCCTGCTTGAATTTATCCGAGTTGATGGCCGGTGGCGGTGCAGGTCTACCTGCAATCACATCGGCCGTATCCAACAACATCCCGATAACTCGCCCAAAAAGAGGCAACATGGGTGGCCTAGGAGGAGATTCTAAACTAATCCACGGTGTTTCACCGCGCGCAATTGCATTATCAGACAACCACTTCCAGTCGGCTGGCGTACCTACCGCTTTTGAAGCCCTATCGTTACGAGCTCTTGTTACAAATTTTGCCGCTACCGCTTCACCCAACAAAACTCCTGCTTTTGTTTCAGATCTTGTATTAGCTCCCACCATGATTCGAACATTAATGCACTCTTCTAGTCTGCGTTCGATATAGTCTTGTTCTCCAGGAAACAACAATTTCAACATGGTTGCAGCAGCACCTGATATTACTGCCTCTTCGGAAGGATAGGCATAGTCATGCACTACAGGAACCAACAATTGAATGGAAGGATCAACCACAAATGGCCTAGGTCGCTTGTACTTTGATTTATAGTAATACGCGGCCACCGCTGCGTCGTACTGTGCAGCCGAAACGTAGGCATACGCGCGAGCAGCATACGGTGGATTGGCAAAAGGAAATAATGGATAGGCTAAAGGATTGGATGAGCTAGGAATGGGATAACTGCCATCCGGATTTTGGTAGGGCGGAAGATTGTATTTGGCCACCAATTCTCTTAATATTTCATTCCAGCGGAGAACCGTCCCTGCACTCCAATAATCAATTTGATTTCTCTCTTCGTCTGTTAAGCGTTGCTGCCAGCTTTTTATCTCCAACAATTCCAATTTGTAGTTGGGATCGGTTACTAAACTGGGAGTAGAACAAGGGAATTCATCCGCCGATGTCAATAAGATCGGATTCCAAACTCCCGCATTGGTATCCAATTTCACCGGAGACAACGGAGGAAATTTATCCGTTCTATCTTCGATATCGTTTTTACAAGCAACTAACACCACGAATAGCATGGCAATCGCAAACAAAGCCGTCCTAGTTATTCTCATGGCGCTACCTCCCCTTTTCGGTTAGATTTTAATTCAAACTGATAAACCAAACCCAGCATTAACCCTGTAGATTGGCCCATATTTCTTCCACGTATTACCCGATTAACGCCGGCCATTACACTCAAACCGTTGGTCTTAGGTATCAAGTATTTGGTATTCACTCCCAAACGAGACATATCCATGTTATTGCTCAGAAACGGCATATCGTTTCTACGAATATCAAATCCCCCTAAGGTATTCATACCATCCCAAACCAATTCAACAATTTTATCGGCACCGTCTCTCCAACCCAACCTCACATTATGTCCGAAAACCGAAGGCATTTTCACTTCGTTCGAATAAATCATTTCGGTGGTGTAATAGGCAGTTCTATCCAAAATTACATTCCCACGAACCATTCCGGTTGCAGACGCCGTAGCAAACCAATGCCCTTTTTGAACATCCAACATAAAGCGCGCCATGGCTGTTTTGCTCTTCATGCCGATAGACAATGGCAAATAATCTGCCGTGTAATCTTGTACAGGTATACTGCCACCCAATATGCCAACTCCGCTTAACAACCATCCCGAATAATCCCGAATGAATAATTCATTTTTTATCAATAACGACAAATCTTGAATGCCTTGCTGACCAATTAATGTGCCTGCCGATGCCTCATTTTTTATTTTAGGCAACATGAACAATACATTCAATTTATCTGTAATGCCATAATTCCCCATGGCCATTAAAGATTGCGAACTCACGGTTCCAATGTTGGCGTTATTGCGGTACAACGTTCCTTCCCAGTAACGATTCCAGGAAGAAGAACCCATCAACAAACCTCCACAAAAATTGCGTTTTGCCATGAATAACCCATCCACATCGGTTTGAGCATTCAGAAATGGAATGAACAAAAACGATAGAATTCTTAAAAGGTGCTTCATGATAGATAGATGCAAGATACTATCAAATAAATTCAATTCAATAGATTATCGTTTAATTTGTTATTCAAATTATACCAATCCTTTCGTACGTTTGCCATGCAATCTTCTATGTCGCCCGAATTCCAAGCTATTTTTGAAAAAACTCCTCCCCAAGGGCAACCTCATTTCTTAGCACTCTATCAAACTATCAAGAACAATTGTCCCAATGCCGTTGAAAAACTTGCATATGGGATGCCCGCTTTTCGATTAAAAACAAATCTTTGTTATTTTGCTTGCCACAAAAACCACATTGGATTTTATCCCACCGGAGCAGGAATTGACGCAATTAAACATAAATTAACCGATTACACTTGGTCCAAAGGGGCCATCCAATTTCCGTACGACAAACCCCTTCCCATAGAATTGATCAGCGAAATCGTGAAGTTTCGTGCATCCCAATGCCAATAGCCCCAATGAAAATACGGATATTTTTCTTCGCCATCGCAACAGCATCTATCCTCACCGTTTATGCTTTTCGCAAATCGTTCATAAACAATGCGATACTTACCATTGCCCCTTCAATTTCCTCGCATTCCATTGGAGAAAAACTCGATAGTTTCCAAGGTGTGTATGTGTATTACAACGGCGATATTGATCATGTTTTAGAAAGAAATGTGGCCAAAGATGGATACAACATCGGATTGAAATACCAATGTGTGGAATTTGTGAAGCGTTACTACTACCTGCATTACAAGCACAAAATGCCCAACAGCTATGGACATGCCAAGGATTTTTACGATAAAAAACTCACCGACAACTCTATAAATAAAGACCGAAATTTATACCAATTCTCAAATCCGTCCAACACCAAACCTCGCGTGGGAGATATCTTGGTGTTCGATGGACATTTGGGCAACCCCTATGGACATGTAGCGATTGTAAGCCAGGTGTTGGATAATCAAATTGAAATTATCCAACAAAATCCGGGGCCCGGAGCTCCTTCCCGGGAGTTCTTGGACATGGAAAATAACAACGGGAAATATAGCCTTGCAGCAGGACTAGGTTGGATTGGCAAACGAACCCCTTAATCCCCGATTTTCTTTTGAAAAACCATAGCATAAATTCCACCAAAGGCGCATTAATACTGCTCGTTATTTTAGGGCATTTGATTCAAGGCAAATTCACCGAATCCCTGCCAAGATTTCTAATTTATGGATTTCACATGCCCCTTTTCATGGCCGTGAGTGGCTATTTATTTTCCAACAATTACCACATAATAACTACCCATTCTTGGCTAAAAAAAATCGCTACCAGAGCCTTGCTTCCATGGTTTCTGGCAGTTGTAATTTTTGCATTGTTTCTATACAAGATAGGATATTATCAATTATCACTTCCCGCATTGTTTGCAGAATCACTTCTCCGACCCTTTTATCACTTATGGTTTATTCCGGCTTGGATTGTATACCAAGGGATCCTTCGAATTTCCCAAAAATACAAACTCAACAAACACAGAGTATTGTGGATATCCGCAGGTATTTGTTGGTTGTTTACCAGCGAACAAACCGCCATTCACATCACCAACTTTTCCCCATTCTCAGAAATTTTCAATATTCTTCGACCACAATTTTTCGTATTCTTTGTGTTGGGGTATTATATAAAAACATCGCCTGAAATTGTACCGACCAATCTTCAAGGCACATTTGAAAAACCCATTCATGCTGCCGTATCAATCTTTATATTCATTGGATTTTACTATTTTAGAAATCAATTCCCTCAGTGGACAGACTTGTACCCTCACCTGTATCTTGTATTGTACTGCTATTTAAATTTATCCTTGGTTTTTCTGATGTTCACCTACATCAAAAACGATAGTCTTCCGCGAAACCATTTCTTGGAATGGTTTGGTGTTCAGTCTTTGTTGGTCTACTTATGGCATCCTTTGGGTATTCTATTTGCCAAGTACCTAATCAGTTACCAACCCACCCCCATATTCTATATGTCCGCAACTTCCTCCACCTTGTCCATCCTCATCATCATCTATTTTTATGACAAAATTCGAAATGCCTAAAGCGGTAGTGGTCTATTGCGCATCCAGCAATCGTATCGACAACCGGTACATGGAAGCCGCAGATTCCTTGGCCGAAACCCTAGTTAACCACAACATTAAAATTGTTTACGGCGGCGGCGGATCCGGTTTGATGGGTCGATTAGCCAACAAGGCGCTTTCATTACAAGGCCAAGTTTTGGGTATCATTCCCGGATTCATGAAGGATATAAAATGGGATCATCCCGAAGTGGCCGATATGGAAATAGTGGCCGATATGCACGAACGTAAACGACGATTCATCGAACAGTCCGATGCCATTGTAGCCTTGCCCGGCGGTCCGGGCACATTCGAAGAATTGTTTGAAGCCATTACCTTAAAGCAACTGGGACAACATACCCACCCCATTGTAATTGTGAATATCAACCAGTATTTCGACCCGCTGATCGCATTATTACAAAATGCTATAGATCAACAATTCATGGCACCCCACCATCGGTACGCATGGGTAGTAATTGAAGACCCCAAGGACATCATTAACGCAATTAGAAATGCTCCTCCTTGGAGCAAAGATGCCATCAACAGCGCAGCCTTATTGTAAACTTCGATGCCCTAACCAGCGTTACAGCAAAGATTTATGCAATAATATCGACCCAAAAACATCCGTTCTCAGCACATACATTCCTGGTAAAAGTTGTCCAAGATCCACCGCATTCCCCTTACCCGTTAACAGCATCTGTCCTTGCAAACTAAACACTTGCCAATCGGCAACGGGCCACCCATCCAAATAAAAAACTCCAACGCTCGGATTGGGTCTAACGGTTAACATCTTGCCTCTCAAATTAAAAACACCATTCCTTCTGGATTGTACACGAAAAGTATCGGTACAATGAATACATCCCATGTCCACCTGCGTGCAAGCCAAGTAAACTCCCGTATCCGGATTTTGCCAACGTGAATCGGAATAACTTTGCTTAACACCGTCTTTGAACCATGTTATTTTACCCCCTTTTTGTGACACTACCTCGATAACAGAATCCGAAACCTTCCACCAACGAACGGAATCTCGAGTTGTAACCTCCACCACTTGGTATTTATCCGAGGAACAGCCTTCGAGATTTTGTACCGTTACAAAAAAACTATCGGTCCACCGCGCTTGTACCTTGGGATTTACCGAATAATCAACCCAGGAAGAATCCCAACCAGGAGATGTCCATCGATACTGTAAATTTGGTCGATATACCACCGTATCCCCGAGCAACACAGAATCCCCCTGACAGGCTGACACCGAAGTCCCCCAATCCACCAATTCTGGGTACGTTGCACGAATTACCCACACCGAATCGGACGACGAACAACCGGAACTCGCTAGCTTGGAAAACAGCACAACCTTATTTATGGAATCTGTTTTCAAGGATAAATACAGTGTGGAATCTACTATTTTTTTATTGTTTACGTACCAAGTAAAATCGGCCAATTCAAAGGAATCTTGGGCTCTCAAACGCAATCCTTTACCTCCACAATCGAAGAGCGTATCCTTAAATTTCGACAAGCTCAACGCAGGCCTTGGTGAAATTTCACTCATCGCTAACCAACCCCGAATGTTAGGTTTGGTACTAGACCACCTAACCCTATACCCCATCCCAGCAGGTAAATCTTTGGGAATAACCCCAGAAATTGATGCCGGTATCAGCGTATCGCTTACCCTTCCTAATTCATGTCCACGGGTAAAATCGCCAAAAGCATCGCTCAACTCCAAGATAAATTCATTTCCCAACTCAAAGGTGCCGATATTCTTTAAAAAAGGATTTTTATAGGTGTCCACGCTGTCCCCTGCGCAAGCAATTATTTCGCTGGATGGACCAAAAAGATGCAAGGCTGCCACGTACACTTTCCCGCACAAAATGCAGGTATACACCCATTCGTTGCGTTTGCTCATTACGGTAAGGTCGCCCGGTTTAGGCTCTCTAATCAACGGTTTTGGACTTCCTTTGTAGTATTTATTGAGCTGATAAATGTACTGTTCTGCCAAAGCAGAGAAATACAAATTACCTTGCTCATCTTCCGCCAAGCCCATTACATTGCTTAAATTCAGGTACCGAAGCAGTTGAGCGGAGGAATCTTTCAACGAAACAGCAATCAATCCACTGTTGGTAGTGTCTTGAACCAACAACAATCGGCCTCGTGATTTCTGCAATATCAGGGCCGAAGGTTTGATTAAACCGGAAACCCAAACCGTTGTTTTAAACGTATACGGTGCCGAAGTAGAGAAAATAGTTTTATAAATTGCCCCACGCGTTCTATCCGTTGTGTAAAGAATTCTATCTACCGAATCGTACACACAGTCCTGAATTTGACCGATTCCCGAAATGGTCTCATACCCCAAAACACTACCCGCCGTATCGTAAATCACCATTCGATTGGAATCCAAAACCATCAAAGTCCATCCCATCGGCAATCGCTCAAAGGCCAGATTCCTAGGCGATACCAATCCTTTGGAAAACAGCCACTTATTTCCCGAACGATCGATTTGAAAAATCTCTCCACTTCCTTGATTCGAAATAAAATATTTATTGGTTAGGGGATTGTAAGCCGAAGCATTGGGAGCGTTGTAGTACAACTGCCCAAACACCTCAGAAACGATGCAACATAGACAAAAACTAAAGACCGTTAGTAAAATCCTTGTTCGAGAAAGTTGAAATACCTGCATGGACATCATTGTACAAAAATAAGAGACAATGTTCCAAAGCAATACGAAGCACCAGCTATCCTAAATAGCCAAACCATTAACAACTAGTGTTGTACCACCAAGGGTAGCGATTCCGAAAATCCCTGACTTTCCAAATGTATCCAATACGTACCGCTGTACAAGGATTGCAGATCGAAATAAGTGAGCGTACTGCCAGCAGCAATCCACTGTTCGCTTATTAGTTTTCCAGTCACATCCACTAGTTTCACCTGCACCGCACTGTTCACCATACCGCCCATCTGAATGGCTACTAAATCCGCTGCAGGATTAGGCACCACCGATACCGTTAATTTGGTTGAAATCTTCGCATTATTAGCCGATGAGGCCTTGTATTCGGTAGTAGTTTCCGTGATGCTACTTACCTTCTGAACCGATTTAACTCCATAAAAAGTGGTTCCTACGACGTAAGGGAATGCCGAATTATACAGGGAATCCACTGTTGTAAAATAGGCATAGGTACCATTAGGATACTCGGGAGTAACGCAAAATCTTCCGTTGTGAGCATCCAAATAATCGTCCGAAGTTGGCGCAATAAATTCATAATCTTCTTTAAATGTACCCAAAGGATAGGTTGTATTTACCGCTGGACCATCGGGAACATCCGTGCCATCGGCCCAGTGGGTCCTGGTGGATATTTGTCGCAGTTTAAACGAAGATTTCATTCGAACAATTCCTCCGGTTCCGTCAGCATTTTTGTACCCCATTGCACCGTAAATAGGAAATCCATCGTAGGCATAACCAATTAAGGGAGAATGCGAATTAGAGTCGATAACGTACAAACCATCGGCATCGTACAAATTACAAATGGTAGAAACCACTTGCTTATCCAATTTAAAGGCCGAAGGATTTTGATGGTGGTGGTAATTGCCCATGGCGGGATGACCCTTGGAACAGTCGAACCCTTTTCGCTCGAATACCACCGCATCTCTTGTCCAATACTTAGCACCGGAACAAGGTGGATTCCCAGGACCTCCGCACCACGAATTCGTTGCCGTATTCCATGCAACGCCGTCTTGAAAATCAAACAATGCCACACCATTGATAAATACGCCAATGTTGCCCAAGGTAGTGGCCGTTGGGGTGCCCGTATTCTTTTGAGGATTCAAAGGAAATTTATAAATCGCGTTTTGAGCCTGCGCTTGGGAAGGATTACCATCCAAAAAAGGCCCCGTTGGATACGCAGGCACGCCATTTGTTGAAACATACACCGAAGTTGCGGAGTATTTTACGGATTGACAATTCACCAAGATTCCATTGCTCACAGCCGTTGAATTACCCGAAGAATAGTAGCTCCCCGTTTTGGTTGTATTTTGCAGCCAAGAGATAATCATAGGATCCGTTTGCGACAATAGACTGTATGGGCTTAAAAACACTATGCTTACTGCTACAACAACCGCTTTACATTTATTTCGGAGATTTCTCCATCTCAATTCAGACAATGAAACCGTACTTATTGCACCAACTCCAATGAAATTATGTTTAAAATCCATATCCATGAGACGAAAGTAACACAATAAGGTTTAATCTGCTAATCGGTCCATGGGAAAATGAAAGGCTTTATTTCGAATAAACGACTCATCGTTTAAGGTAAGCAAAAACGCAATTATATCTCGTTGATCTTTTTCGTTTAGAGACCTATTGGGGTTATTTAACACCCCTGAAGTACTGTAATGTTTCAGCACTTGGGACAACGTTCGAAATCGTCCATCGTGCATGTACGGCAGGGTGTAAGAAAGGTTTCGAAGACTTGGAACTTTGAACAACATCGAATCCCGAAAATTTCGAGTAATCGCAAACCTACCTGCATCCAATAATTCCGATTGCGGTAATTTATTGGTCTGAAAACTATAATTGGTGAACAATGGCTCCGCATGGCAAGAATTGCAGTTCGCTTTAAATAATTGATATCCATGGGCTTCCTGTTCGGAAAATTTCACGTGTCGATTACCCCGCACCACTTGATCGTATTTACTGTTCACAGAAATCAAGGTCAACTGAAACGATTCCAAGGCTTTCAACAAAGCATCGGTATCCCAGGTACTTTTACGACTTATTTTTTGCAATTCTTTCAAATAAAAACCAGATGCATTCAATTTATGCAACACTTGCTGAAGGGAGCTTCCCATTTCCTTTTTATTTTCGATGGGCACCAGAGGCTGGGCATACAAACGATTCACGGCTCCGTCCCACATAAAATGAGGTTGCCAAGCTAAATTAAATAACCCAGGTGCGTTTCGAGTTAATTGAGAATCTCCAATACCGTGGCTCAGTGTATGGTCGCTATGGGCGAATGCATTCAAAGGAGAATGGCAGGAGGCGCATGAAATGGTACTATCGGCCGATAACAGAGGATCAAAAAACAAATACCTACCCAATCGAACCCATTGCATGGTCTGTTTATTTGCCCTCCATGATTGCAAAGGTTCGGGGAAACCTTTTGTTTTTGGAGGCATCCAGTCCACAGAAACCCAACCTACCAAAGCAAAAGCAATCACCAAAACCACAGGTACCATCTTCATAATTATTCAGTTTTTACTACGTTATCGAGTGTTAAGAGCACCAAACTGCCATCCTGATCTAACAAAAACATCCATCAACGCAAACGCCTCTTTTCCTGGGCTAACAATTTTTCTGGGTTGGTGTTGCAACCCAAACGATAGCATCGACTGCACATCAATGGCAACAAAAATAGAATCGCTATTAGCAGCGCCTACCCATGGCAATGCAAGGGATTTAGCCGTGTTGTATGGCCAACAATAGCCGCCCAAATGCCATTCAACAGGTTCTATTGTTTTATCGGCCGCAATCCATTGTCCTTCCAATTTCAATTGAATAAACCCGCTCTGCCATGCCCAATACATAGACTTCACAGGGTCTAAATCGTCCAAAAAATGTGCTTCTCGGTGCTGTAAACTGTCTATACCAACGGTGAACACCAAGCTATCCAGCCTGGACTTGGTGGGCATTCGTATGAGAATTTCCCGATCTTCTGCATGGGCCAAATCCACCAAGGTAACACCCGATAATTTCCTGCATTTCCCGTTCGTTACACCCTGAATTTCACCCACATAAAATTTGAATGTTTCTAACACAAACCATCCATTGTTAATCCGCAAAGTATCCGAAAGATGGAGTTCCTTGCCTAGATGGTGAATTGAAAACACAAGCCGCTTAATAGCGGGTGGTTTTACCCCTGCCGTTAAGATGGATTGAACGCTACCAATAAACACTAGCAGAAATAACCTTTTAATGGTCTTTGCATCGAATTCAACGTTCATCTTTGTGGTATCGATTTGGTGGTTTGTGCCAACATGGGCTTGGTAATTTCCATTTCACGAAGATATTCAGCAACTACAGCATTTCAAGCCATTTTCGGAAACTGACCGTTGTCATACAATTCCACCTTCAAATACCTCTACCTTTGGGGTACACTGAAACTATAACCATGAGAAATCCAATTCTACTTCTTGTACTTGTTTGCATAGCAATGGCCTCCTCTAGCACAATTTACGCACAATCCAACCCCAACGAAAACAATACAATTCAATCCGATACCTTAAAAGCAGATACGCTCTCCATGATATTGCTTAACGACGGAACAGACCTAATTGGCGTGGTAAAGTCACAAGACATGCGGGAAGTGAAGATTCAACTAACAGACGGCCGAATGGTCATTATCCCAACCTATACCATTAAAAAAATTCAACCCATTGCGAAAAACCAACAAGTTGGCAGTAAAATCTATTACCCAAATCCGCATCCCAGCCGCTACCTATATACCCCAACAGCTTATCCCATTAAAAAAGGAGAAGGTTATTTTCAGTCGATATATTTCCTGAGTTTGCAGTTTCAATACGGACTAACCGATAATTTTTCTGCGGGAGTAAGCACAAGCATCGTAGGCCTTCCACTAACCACCACTCTGAAATACAGCATCAAAGCCTCTGATAATCTGGCATTTTCATTGGGAGCACAAGCTGGAAATTTGTCTTGGGCCAGTCCTAAAACTTACCTTGGAATCGGATTTGCCAATGCAACCCTAGGCCACGAAGAAAAGCACCTCACCGCTTCGCTGGGATACGGAATGATATCCACCCTAAACACGAAAGATTCCTGGGACATGGCAAACAATCAGAACATCGAAATAAATGAAGGAAGGGATAACAATGGCCGACTAATTTTAGGACTTGCTGCCAATATTCGGACTGGGAAAAACGTTAGTTTTCAGACCGAATTTTACTTCATTCCTGAGGAAGAAATTCTAATTGGTGGACCTTCTTGGCGTATCTACAACAACAAAAAAGCCACTTGGGACATTGGCGTTTGGTATGTGGCAAATCCAGGGCAAAACTTCGCAATCCCTGTTTTCTCATTGGCCTTTAAAATCGATTAATTTTCTGCTTAATTCGTTGAGTACATATCCATAATTTCAAATTGCGCCGAACAAACTTTAGATTTGTTGATGCGTTGGATTACTTTATGCTCCATGTTTGCAGCAACCGCTTTGGTTTCTGCCCATTCCATCCCCAAAACACAAAACCACACCCATCAACTCAACGCGCCAAACAATTATTGGCAACAAGAAGTTCATTACACTATTGATGTGACGCTAGACGACACCAAGCACCAACTGCATGGCAACTGTCAATTCAAATACATAAATCATTCGCCCCAACCCATAACCCAAATTCCAATTCACTTGTGGGCGAACGGATACAAAAACAGCAAAACAGCCCTAGCTCAACAATTGGCGAAAAGCGGAAAGAACTACTTGAATGGTGAAACTCCGGAAAACCAAGGATATATAGACTCGATAAATTTCGTTACCCCGATCAACAAAAATGGCATCATCCGTTTTTATCGGAACGATGAAATTCAAGATAAACTGCTCAAGGTTCAACCCTTGAAGTGGAGCTATCACAAGGAACACCTGGACATTGCCTACGTGCAATTGCCTGAGCCCTTATTACCTGGCGATTCAATTTCCATCGGCACAACATTTAAAGTCCAAATCCCCAATGCCAGAGTTTCTCGATTGGGACATATCGACCAAGCCTACCAAATCACCCAATGGTACCCCAAACCTGCGGTATTTGATAAAAATGGCTGGCACGAAATGCCTTATTTAAACCAAGGGGAGTTCTACTCAGAATACGGAACCTTTGACGTAAAAATCACATTACCAGACAATTACATCGTTGGAGCCACGGGAGATTTACAAACACAAAGCGAAATTGCTCGCATGGATTATTTAGCCTCTACCACCCCGGTAAAACCCATTTTGAAAAAATTCGGCGGGAAAGGCAAAACAGAATTCAACAACCTGATCGATTCCAATATTCCATCCAGCAAAAAATGGAAAACACTGCATTATAAACAATCCAATGTCCATGATTTTGCTTGGTTTGCCGATAAATCATTCATCGTAAACAAAGGATTGGTAAAACTTCCGCACAGCAAGCGCAATGTAACCACTTGGACCTTATACACCCCGGCCAATGCGGCTAAATGGCAATATGCCCAAGAGTACATCCAAGACGGAACCTATTACTACTCGCTCTGGAATGGGGATTATCCCTACAACCAAGTTACCGCCGTGGATGGTACTATCAGTGCCGGTGGCGGCATGGAATACCCCAATGTTACAGTAATTGGCAATGTAGGTAGCGAAATACAACTGGAAGTGGTAATTGTTCACGAAGTAGGACATAATTGGTTTTATGGAATCTTGGGAAGCAACGAACGTGACAACGGTTGGATGGACGAAGGGTTAAATACCCTCAACGAAATGCGCTATATGGAAACCAAATACCCCAACAACAAGTACTTATATAGTACGATAGGAATGTCGGAAAAATCCAAGGCAAAATTCCATTTAGAAGATTTCTCCCACCACGACGAAGGCGATATCGCTTACCGATTTTTTGCTTCCAATGGTTTAGACCAACCCATATGCACGCATTCCGCCGATTTCACTTCCACCAACTACGGAATTGTAATGTATCAAAAGACAGGATTAGTGTTTACGATGCTGAAAAGCTATTTAGGCGAAAAACTCTTCGATTCAATTTTTCATAGCTATTTTGATACTTGGAAATTCAAACATCCTCAACCCGAAGACCTTAAAGAACTCGCCGAATCAGTCAGCGGAAAACCCCTGAATTGGTTGTTCAATGATTTAATTAGAACTACCAAAATCATTGATTACAAAGTGAAAAATATCGATGAATTGGAGAGTAACAAAGAGGGGGTTATTTATCAAGTATTCCTTAAAAACAAAGGACAAATAGAGGCACCTATGCCGGTAGCATTATACCATAAAGACAGTTTATTGGCCATAGAATGGGCCTTCCCATTCAAAAGAAACATATCTTTAGCAACATTCTCAAATAGCGCTACACTAAACAATGTAGAAATCACCAAAGTGGTAATTGATCCGTTCAAACGAGTACCAGAAGTACATCGACATAACAACCGTTACTACCATAGAATGTTCTTCCCCAACGCGAAAGCGCCTAAATTAGAACTAATCAGCGGCAATCAAGAAATAGGAAAAACCAACATTTTCATGGTACCCACCCTTGGGTGGAATGCTACCGATCGATTTATGATAGGTGCAGCTTTCCACAACCAAGGTATTCCTTTAAAAAGAACCAGTTATTTAATCAATCCCATGTTTGCTTCGGGCACATCCGCATTGGTTGGTTCCAGCCAAGTTGCACGAAAATGGTTTCCTCAACAGCACGTTTCTTCGTTAAGCCTTGGATTCTGGTTGCATTCTTACACAATCAATGAAACCCAAAACATGAGCGGTATTAACAAATCGGAAAAAGAAATACTGCAACAATCGAATTTGTACCTAAGCTCAACGGGATTAATCCCCATGATGCCCAATAATCGTTATATTCTGTTAAATCCGTACCTGACTGTAAACCTTGGAAATCGGAATAAACCCAAGTCTAAGTTCACGCAAAGCATTGAATTGCAAGGACTTTTACGGTCCGATAACCAAAAAGTGTTGTTACCCGGCCTAGTTGGCATTGTTTACGACCCAAATTCAATTACCGTAAGCAATCACCAAACAATTACCGCTGGTGGAAGAATCCATTACGCTGCAAAAATGAACACAAAGGCGATATCTTGGAATGTAAATATAAATCACACATACTTAAATCAAACCATCTGCCGCTTAGACACCCCCATGTGGGCACATAATTCTTTTGCAAATCCTATCAACGCAAAAACCACGGCAGCCCAACAAACCGAAATTTCATGGAAAGCCAGCATTCCCTACGCCAAAAAACGCGCTGTAACCGTTAGACTCTACGCTGGGAATGTATGGGGTATAAAACACTTAGACAACATAAATCGAACAGGCACCAACGTAGACGGCGTAAGTCCAATTTCTCTGTCTTTAACCGGAACTCCAGGCACTAGAGACTACTTTAACGACATCATATTCCTTAACCGATCTGGCATTGCAGCCAATTCCCAAACTTGGAGCCAGCAACGCGGTGAAAATCAAGGTGGATTTAGAAACTTAAGCGGAACAGGATTAAATAGCAAACAAGTATTTACCGGTAATTTTTTCCTCCCATTCCCTGCTGGACCCTCATTTTTAGGCATTTTTGGCGATGTTGGATATTTCACAGCCTTCATCCCCACGGCCGGATCAGGAAACATCCAATTGGATAAAGGACAACTCGCCTGGAGTTCTGGAATTGGTGTAAAATTCGGCGAAACGTTCGGCTTGTATTTGCCATTAATCCAAAGTCAGAATCTACTAGACAATTCTCCAAGCCAATGGAATCAACGAATTAGGATCAACGCAAACCTAACCTTTCAACTGGAACCACTGCGCAAAGCTGGACTTTAGTCGATTATTTCGTTCCCGTTGGGGCCTACTTTTATTTTCTTGTATCCGCTAGTTCCTATGGGGAAGTTATAATAGGTATCGTCGTCGTATTCCAAAAATATCACACCGTCACACGATTCATCCAACTGCACCTGAAAGCCAACCGGCAAATAAATTTTCACTAATACATGTTGTGCTCTCCATTTTCCAGGAGCCGCCGAAAAGTCAAGAAAATCACTAACCGTTAGCTTATTGCCGATCCACTGACAATCGTATTTAATATTCTTAGCGTTTTGAAATCGCCATTCTTGATTGCCGCGGGAAGACCGCTCAACAATCACATAGGGGATAGAATCAACCGTTCGAAACAATTTAAAATCAACATTCGAGGATTTCTTTTTCTCAATGGCCTTTAAACTAACCTTTTCCCCCTCCACCCAGAAATTACTTGATTCATCGCCATCGCCAGCAATTCCGTAGATATCGGTATGAATAGCAGATGGTTTAGCAGATATTAACAATTGCTTGGATTGGGAATTAAAAGCCGAATCCACATCGATACGTTCGGAAACGGTTTCCTTAAAACTAAACTCTTTGCCTATAGAAATCGACTGATAAATTAAGTAACCCATCCAAAACAACCAAAGTCCTATGACCCAAGTTCGAATAAACACAGGTAATTTTCGGCCATTAACTAACACCCGTATCAGCGAATAAAAAATACTGCCCAATGTGATTACAGTAACTATGATCACCGCCAGCAGAATCATTGAGGCTTGTGAATTGGACCAGAGAATAGTGTTTGAAACCAATTCCCACATCCAACTGATAACACCTGCGGATATAATTATGGAATACAGCGCAGGAATAGAAGCGAGCAACAGAATCAACAAGCCGGATGCGGCAATTAAAC
>JACCDP010623202.1_pt1 | contig 47828 bp, 44 predicted proteins | sample 7445841 | NCBI WGS metagenome assembly JACCDP01 (sample SAMN15323441, study PRJNA562643) | freshwater metagenome | isolation source: river surface water | place: USA:Blue River Watershed | collected 2017-08-17
GACATGCCGCGCCGCTCTCGATCGACTTGGTTAGCCCAGCCGGCCACGTACCAAAGACAGGTGAGCAGAATCAGGAGCACGGTGCCAATGACCACCGCGACCCCAAAATCGACGCTGTACCACCCCTGACGTTGACCAAGGATTCGCAGCCACCCAACAAGAATCGGTAGCCCGATAGTGAAAGGCAAGAGGCGCCTCAAGAGAGTCCCGCCGATGTGTGGCGACATCAGCGTTCGCATGAACCCTTCCCCCGGGTGTGTACACAGCAGTGCGAGGCCTAGAGTGATCGATAGTGCAGCGGTGGAGTCATATATGAGAGGGAGACCGTAAAGATAACCGGTGGTCGAGATCGATCCTATCAAAACTGTCGTAATCGCAAAGTACTGGGAGGGCCGCTGCCCTCCGGTGGTTCTGAATGGCAACATCAGGATCGCGAGGCCGAGACCTAGCAAGATGACGCACGAAATCGGGAGGATTGTAACGATGCCTTGGGTAATTAGACGATCAGTCTCTTTGAACCACGTGAGACAGCCCACCCCCCATACGGTGATGAGTCCACCGCCGATCTGAGCGGTTGTTCTGCGTATAAACGAAGGGTTGCCATAAGTATAGAGGAGTAGACATATTCCGGCCAGCAGGAACCCCAGGGCACTCGTCGCGTTCAAAGCGAGGGAGTGAGAGGCGCCGCCTGTTGTGGGCATAGGCTGGAAGATTTGTATCGCCAATGACACAACGGACCATGCGATGACTACGAGACCTGTGATCAGGGTGAACAAGTGAATGACAACTAGGGGAAGAGGAGCCGGTATAAGCCGATATATTTCATAGGCAGTTTGGTTCATTGTTTGTTCACTGCACGTATTATTTTGATGTTACAGCAGCAGTATAGACCTCCCTGCATCACGCTCAATCTAGTAGGACCCCTAGGCTGCAGTAGATAATTCAGGGGTGGATGGGTGTGGACCGGCTCTGGTATTGATGGAGCCAATTGCCGTAATTCGGTCGATATGCTCATGACTTCCTTGGCGTTCTTCCTCTGTGTGCCAGGCAGCCTCTAAACCAAAACAAGGCAGGCCTAGTGTCATATCTGGAGAATTCTCCAGCCCCGCAACCGACGAATCTTTAATAAGCTTACGACGTCAACACCATTAGTGGATTAATTTCAACGAAGGAGGGTGCAATGATGAGAGTTGTGATGCGACCGCGAGTAAGACATGGAAAGCGACACTTCACGGGTATGAGCGACTCTCGTTTTCTCCAACAGCTTCGGCTGTTGGGGCAATCGCGAGATTGCATGCGTTGTGGAGGATTATTAGTGCAGGAGCGAATGGATGGTATTGATTATTACTTGTTCGAGCAGCAAGGGCCTGCTTTACGCTGTGTTCAGTGCGGCGAGCTTGTAGATCAGGTGATTCTCAAGAATCGCGTGACCGAGACAGCTGAATGAACTGGAGTTGCTGAGGTCATGCCAGGCCGCTTAGGCCATCGGCTTTTCCCTGACCTCAAATACAGCTCTAACAAGACTCATTCTGGCAACTTTGCGCGATTCTGCCCGACAACGTCCGGAGATCTCTTATTGGCCGGAGTTGTTACCTCTGAGATCGGATAACGGTCATACTCAGATTCTCGCGCGGGGGGCGAAAAAATACTGAAACGTCCTCCATTCCGCTATCGAGACACCATCCTGACATGGCTCACAAGATCTTCCACTCCGTCCTCAGCATATGCCGTTAGATCTGTAGATGTGGGCGCGTCTTGGAACGGTTGGCAACATGCCGCTTTGTATTCACTCTCCTACTCGCCATTGTGTTTGAGGAAGGTGAAAACATGTACAATCCTCCCCGGTTCTGGAGGGTGACAACTCCGTCCCTAACGAGTTCATCAAGCGCCAAAAAGACCTGATTCCAGGTGTATGGTCTACAAGCCAGAATCAGATCGTCCATGTTCAATCCAGGACGAGTTTGAATCACACACGTTATTGCTCGAGTGACGTCCTCGCTACCCATGGTCCCACCTCCCTAGTTTGTGGCGACATTTTCTCTACCGATGGAAGTATAGACATTTCGATCAGTACCATGTACCGGCAAAACCCCTAGCTTGGAGGGAGAGATACGACTGTGGGAATGCCGTCATGGCCGAGAACCAAAAATGAGACCAGATCCATATCCAGATCACCGCATCAAGCAACTTTCTGCTCACGCTCCCAGAAGCGTTTCGAGGCTGCGGAAATAAATTCGGAACCGAGACCCGTGATACCATCGTCAGAAATGACATTGGCCTTCTCCAGCAAAGGAACGGCGGTCGTGGTGTGGCCGATCGCCTTGAGGTGGGTGAATGCATCCGCAATGAATTGGACTGCTGCATTATTTTTTAGGAGTGAGAGTGTCCCTCTCTCAGTCAGAATCACCGCTATGGCATCAAAGAGCACGGAAGGAGATCCGGATAATTGTCCATCCGCCTTGAGCACCTTGCCGTCGGCCAAGATTGTCCCGTGAAGTTTTGGTGCCACTAAACAGATGCTTCCACCTTCTCGTTCGATCTGTGAGCGAACGTGATCAATCTGATCGCCATCAGATCCTTCGGCAAACAAAATCCCCACTCGACGACCCTTGAGAATTGATTTCATGCTCTTTTGAATAGAGAGGGCTGGGCTCGGGAGCATATCGATAGGGTCCTTCGCGGCCGGGAGCTTCGTCGGCAACGACAGGCCGAGACCCTTAGCAACGCGCTCCGCAAGTTCTTCATCGACATTACGCAATCGGCCGATCATCCGAGGCGGTACATTAGTCAGCAGGACTTTGGAAAGCTCGAACACAAATGACGCGACAAGATGAGCCTGTTCGCTCGAAGTCTGTGATTTCCAGAACTGCCGGGCTTGGCTATAGTGATCCGCAAACAACTCAGGCCGTACCCGCAACTTGTCACCCTGTTCATCCCGATCCGGCCGACCAAGTACACTGGTGAACCCGGTCTGGACTTCACGAGGCCCACCGATTTCCCCGTGCTCAGCCAATGAATTGGGTTCGTAATTGGCTCGCCCTTTGGGGACCTGCGTCTGCATCATGCCGTCACGGTGAAAATTGGAGAACGGACATTTTGGTGCGTTAATAGCAAGCTGGTGAAAATTGGTCGTGCCAAGTCTGGACTTTTGAGTATCGAGGTATGAGAACAAGCGTCCTTGGAGAAGCGGATCGTTCGAGAAGTCGATCCCAGGTACGATGTTCGCTGGACAGAACGCCACCTGTTCCGTCTCGCTGAAGAAGTTATCAGGGTTGCGGTCCAATACCATTCGTCCGACATATTGTATCGGCACGTCTTCTTCTGGAATAAGCTTGGTGGAATCCAACACATCGTAAGGCAAATTGTCTGCCAACTGTTGGTCGAAGGTCTGAATCCCTAATTCCCATTCCGGATAAGTTCCTGCACTGATGGCTTCCCATAAGTCACGTCGATGGAAATCATTGTCAGCCGATTGTAGTTTAAGAGCTTCATCCCAGACGGTCGACTGTACACCTGAGAGAGGGCGCCAATGAAATTTCACGAAGGTCACCTCTCCCTTCGCATTAAGGAAGTGGAATGTGTGCACGCCGAATCCCTGAATCATGCGTAACGAACGAGGGAGCGTATGGTCCGACATCAGCCACATGAGCATATGGGTGCTCTCCGGCATGAGTGAGGCCCAATCCCAAAACGTATCGTGGGCAGCGGCGGCTTGCGGATACCCACGATCGGCCTCCATTTTGACGGCATGAACGAGATCTGGGAACTTCATGGCATCTTGAATGAAAAACACCGGAATGTTATTTCCAACTAAATCCCAATTGCCGGTTTTGGTGTAGAACTTCACCGCGAATCCACGCACATCGCGCACCGTGTCTACTGATCCAGCGCCTCCGGCCACCGTAGACAGTCTGACAAATACCGGAGTGGTTTCACCCTTCCGCTGAAATAGATCGGCGGTCGTAATCGCCGAAAGAGATGTATACAGTTCGAAGAAGCCGTGAGCTGCTGAGCCGCGTGCATGCACGATGCGCTCAGGGATTCGTTCGTGGTCAAAATGAAAAATCTTTTCACGGAGGACGAAATCTTCCAAGAGAGTCGGACCACGCAGCCCGCTCTTGAGACTATTCTGGTTATCCGATACCGGGATGCCCTGATCAGTCGTTAACCGATCCGTATTGTGTGATTTTTCGGCTTGCTGATGTAATTCTCCCCCTTGCCCCATATCGCTGCTCTTCTCGCGTTTGCTCGTGTTGGCCATCTGGAGTCTTCCCCCTTTTCTCGTAAACAATTCTGATCAATGGTGGCTATTGAGGCTCTTCATGCTGTCCGACAGGCTGCTCATCCGTCCACGATTCCCCAGGGTTATTCACACGCGAAGTACTTCGATCTACGTTGTGTCCTAAGAGTTCTGTGATCTGTTCCAATGCCTTTTGCTCGGCCAGATCTCGCGTGGCCCATGGTCCGCTGGTAATCGTTTCCTTATTTGCGTTTTCCGCAATCCCGCTCGATAAGGTGCCCACGACGGTCCAATCGCCTCTGGAGTGCAAGAACACCAACTGCACATCGCACCCGGCGATCTTCATATGCTTCATGTCACTCGAAATGCTTTCTGATGACATATCACTCCATCATTGATCCGCACCCTCTCTTGAAGAGGTTCCATGAATGCGAATTGGAACGGCCACGCCCTGTGTGTGCCAGATTGACTGGTGTCTTTGTGTGACTGCGAGTTGAATACATCACAATCGTCAGGCGTTACTACTGGCACAACGCCTAGGGTATCTGGCTTGGTCCCAGCCTTGGTCAGGCAGGTAGGAAGCGGGCAGACAGGTGGCAAAGGCTATTTAAAACGGCAAAAAAGCACCGGATTCAAATATTCCATAACTAGGGGTAATGCCAGGTTTCTCGGGTGGGTGATCGCATTTATGGTGAATCATGACTGAGGAAGGTATGGAACATTCCCGTTCGTTGATTTAGACATCAGTTACAAGGAACGTCATACAAGAGTCAGTGTTTGGAGGCCTCATGATCGCGGTGGTAGGCGTATCGCCCATTGCCGGAGCCACACCGTTGTCCGGTCCAGTACAAGTGTCAGATCACTAGTTTGGTTCGGACGCCGTATTCACATTGACGAGGTTGGTGGACACCCGAGAACATAATATGGACGCTTCCGCGGGTCCTCCCGCGACTGAGAAGAACACGTCCAAGAAGAAGACGGATAAGTCCATGAAGCACGGGTCAGCCGATAAGAACCAGTCCGCACAACAACATGGGCAAAAATCTCGAGTCGATGCCATGAGCATGACTTTATGGACGTCAGGGAGGTCCCAACTCTGTGAATCGAGTTAATTGCTGATCGATAGTTCGAATATAGGCAACTCATGGTAGGAAATTTCACTTCAGGGAAGGAGGCATCTATGAATATCCGCACTCAAAAGACTATTGGCTTTGTTCTGTCCGGATTGTTTTTGTGGGTCGGACTTATGCTCGCCACCGTGTCGTCAGCTGCGAATGATGTCAATGATTTCTCAGGCATAATGGTGAGTGATTCAACAGGCCAATTTAAGTCCGGGACAACAATTAAAGGTGACCTTGTGCGGGTTGATGGTGATCACTATTTTGTGAGACAGGCAGATGGAAAGGTGGTACGCATGCATGTTGACAAAACCACGATGACGAAGTCCAATATGCCGCCCAAACCAGGAGACGCTGTGGAAGCAAAGATTGATGCTGCGGGTCATGCCATTTCGTTCCTGACCGACCAACCGATCGCTCATTGACTCTTGTCTCAACGTATAAGGTTGGCGAAGCAAGGGTGAGTCTTACGTTATCAGCTACTAGGCTGCACGGCAGAGGTGGAACTATAAAAGGTGAGAGAATATCCGTAAAGCCGCCCGACTTTATTCCGGAGTGGCTTCACGATAATGTGTACGCGGTTTTGAAATTCGCCTTGTCGGCACACGGTTTCATGGGTTGCCACACCCTCTAGACGGGCTTTTCTGTAGGTCTGCGACCAACCACTGGCTTCGTTTTCAGGTCGAGAAAAGAGACGGAAAACCGGTTGTCCGATGACCAGTTCGATCGAATGCCCGGTTAGTTTCCGCGTAGCCTCGTTCCATTGAGTGACCCGTCCTCGCAGATCGGTCAGTCCAATCGCCTCATTTTCTAAGCTCTCGACAAATAGTTGTAGCTGAGTCATTCGTGAGACGGTTGCTGTGAATGCTGTTCGGTGTTTAGATCGACGCCACTCTATATATAGGCAAACTATCGCTAATGCCGTCAGGGTTACTGCGCCAATAGCACGATTTGTTGTCTCAGCCTGCAGATCTCCCGGCGGCTCCAATAAGAATCCTGCGACCAGGAGGAGTAACGCTGCAACTGTTACAGACACAATGGCAACTGCTCCCCTCCACTGCAGGGCCAGGATAATGGCGAGGCAGTAGGGAGCCCACGCTGCTGCTCCGTCCGACATTCCCGTATCAATAAGAAACGTGGAGATGAGCGTACCGATGGTCAAGGTCCCAAGGACGATGCGGTGGGCATGGATTGCGTCCGTCCTATGGTAGTCGAATAGTCGAGGCATGACCTCCACTGCCTGCCTGTGCATAACGAAGATTCATCTGTATGATAACCGAACAGAACAAGCAGCTACATGACAACGGCAAAGACACGACAACGTCCCTGAGGCATCAACCCACAGTCTGTGGATTAGGCTGTCGGTCCTCCTCCTCGCTTGTGGTGGCCTGATGGCCTTGATTCCTAAAGGGGGATGATCCCGCAGGGGCAGAGGACCCTGTATTCTTATCTTGTATCGCTTCTTTGAGCCAAGCTCGCAGCGTGGATTTGCCAATCTCCACCAGATCTCCTCTCACCTGCCCCAACGCCTCAGCGATTAGGGGGCCTACATACGTCAAGATCGATGATGTGGGTGAAGAGTTTGATGAGTTGGATGTAGGGGACTCATCGACCGATGATGGCGGGTAAAACGGATAGACACCTTCTTTCGTCGTCGGTTCCGAGGCGGATTCAGGCATCACGTTAGCAGCATGGGATCCAGGAGGGTAATAGGGGATCACGCGAGATTCCCCTTGTGTGAAAAGCCGACCTACGGCAAAGCCCGTCATGATAGCTCCGCTCACCATGAGCCACGGGTAGCTGGAGGCGAGACGTGATGGATCCGTCATTTCCTTTACAGACTCGACCGTGTCTTCCACCGCAGTTTGCGCCCGGTCGACAAAGTCCTCGGCCATCATCTTGGCGTCCTCGACTGTCGATGTGAAGCGGTGCTCGAGCTTATCCAACTTATCTGCGATGGCGGTCCGTGTTTGAACGATATCATTCACATCCTGGGCGATGTGATCCATTCCTTTATCCATCGAATGTCCTCCTTCACCGTATGTAATGTCCGGAAGGGTAGTACCCGAAAACGTTGGGCTTGCTGTTTAAGGTAGAACAAGAGCCCACCAGCCCCGACAAGGACAGTCAGCGCTATGATGCTGCAGCTCATCCATACTGGTAATCCAGCAACCTCATGGAGTGCAGCGGCAGCGGCTATCAACAGCAACATCATGGAGAGTGTGACCAGGATGACGATTATAAGGGCTGAGACCATCATACTAACCGCACGGGCTCCCTCCAGCTGGAATTCATGCACGGCTAGTTGGATCTGTTGAGACGCTAGAGTCTTAATATCTTCGAGGATCCCCTGAAGGAGATTCAGCACTCCAGGTTGACGAACGTGCGCTTTTTCTCTATTCACATTCTCATTCTCTGTTGAAGCCATAACGATGCACCTCTATCGTGAACGTCCTCGGGCCAGAAGAAACCCAATTCCGGCACCGATGATGACTGCATGGATCGGATAGCGTTTAATGAGCGTCGTGACATCTTCTACCACCTCTTGCATACTCGATTCTTCAAGGTACTGAGCGGACGAACGAACCTTGTCTGAGACTGCACTCACGACTTCGCCGACCTCCTTGCCGGTCTCTCGCAATTTTCCTTGGATCGTGTCCGAGGCGCCAGCAATCTTATTCCCTACCTCCCCCGCTACCTCGCGCGCCTTCTCGCTCACCCTCTGGGCCTTATCTCCCACATTCTCGGCTACTTCGCGTCCCTTCTCCCCCGCCCTCTGGGCAAGATCTTCCGCTTTCCGCGCCACCTGATCACCGGTCTTTTCGAGTGATTCTGTTCGATTCATTGCATGCCTCCATGAATAATAAAGTGGATTAGCTGACCGTCACACCATGGTCTCTATGGTCTCTGCTTTCGTCTTTCATCCAAGATCCTCCTCTCCGTTCCGTTCAGGATATAACTAACGAACAATAAGTAGATGCGATGTATGGGAAAGATGACGACATTAGGCGCAGTCTACTGAATTTATAGAATCAGGATACCCGGAAAAGCCCTAGTTTTCTTATGGTGCTATCCCTACGTTCTGCTCGGTACGCTCATTTCATGGAGGCAATTGTATCCCTGCCCCCTGCGACACGAGATCATAAGTCGTTTGGAGGAGGCACTTCGTACTGAAGTGAAAAATCATAGATGATTCCATAGCCGACGCAGGCGAAGGGAGTCGATGTACGGAATGTCCGGTGGGACGGCGGTGCAGCAACTAGGGGTTTCTCCAGGGTTGCAGACGAGCTAATGCAGTTAACATGGATACAGTTAAACCGTTACACAGGTCAATCTGGATAAATTTAGGAGGGCATGATGATAGGTTTATTAATAGGGGGTTTATTAGTCATGGCGACTGTGTTGGGACTGGCGATCGAGAGTAGAGCTGGGGAGGGTAAGGCACAATTGGAAAAAACTAAAGGTGAGATGAAGGGAGCCGTGGAGGAGACGAAAGGGGAGATGAGGGCGTTGAAGGAGGAAGCCAAGGGCAATGATGCGAAAGCGGAACTGGAAAGAGGGAAAGGCAACGTCAAAGGCACGGTGGAGCGAGGGAAGGGCAAAGCCAAAGAGTTGTCAGAAAAGATGAAGGACTAAGTCCTCCCGGCAAAAGCAACGCTTCCGCCTACCATGCAAAGAGGAGATGGTTATGTGTAATTCTCAGCGACCGACACTTCACTACATTATGCTGTTCTGTGTTGCGCTTGAACTCGCCGCCTGTGATGCCACAGTCGAAATCGTTAAAGCACCGTTCGATGCAACGACAGCGGTATCTAATGGCACGTCCCAGGCCTCTTCCGAGTTCACTGAGCCCTCAAAAGAATTCACATCCAGTACCACACCAGGGTCTCGAGTTGGAACCGACAACCTGATACGAGTCAAAGAGAGGTTGAATACGTTTGCAGCCTCCAATTTTGAGAATCTTCAGCATGAAATTGCGACAGGTCGTGGGGAATATTTGACGTCTTTAGCGACCTTGGCTCAGATCCCCGCTGGCAGTCATCCGAAAGTGTTCAGCCAACTTCAGGAACAATACGCGGCTTTCTATACTGCCGGTCGCTCCCCAGCGGACTTGACGCATCAACTTGTCAACGCGGTCTGGTTACAACCCTTGGGCATGCATGCCGAATAGACTATCGTACCCAAACCCCACGGCATGCCGTGCTGAGCATCGACATGCATAATAATAGGAGGTTGACGGATGCCGAATACAAACGCGTCATTTGCACCATTTACCCGGAGCGATGCCATAAAAGGACAATTGGACTTTTTGGATTCCCTGGATCATCTGGACCGCACTCAGCATGAGCTGGAGTCGTTCGATATCCAAACGAGGGCCGTCCTTGCGCGCTTGTACGGGGAGTCTCATCAGTATCTGGAAGTCTACGAATACGCTACGTTGGCGGAGGCGGAAGCCTTGGTCAACCTCCCGGAATCTGCCCAAGAGCCTCAGTCGAGAGATCGGTTTATGAAGGGCCTCCAACAGAGACGACAGGCCCTACTTGGAATGCTGGTGGAGATGCAGGCCCTGGAGGCTCAGGAGTCGAAAGTCTTACAAGGAGAGGATCGAGAAGATCCCCCGAGCGTCTGATGGATAGAGATCCATTTAAGACGATTATAAAGAACTCCTCTCGTCCTTTGTGCGGGTTCACCCATAATCGTGTTGTGCGGAGTGCGCAATTAATCCAAAGGAGGCTCGTATGAAAAGGGTTCAACTCACTATTCTCACGTGGTGTCTGTGTGTACTCGCAGCGTTAATCGGATTTGCTGATCGGTCTCAGGCGCAGAATGAACCGTCACCGTCTGACAATATGAAAACATTTTCTACCACCGACCAAACAGGTTTTAAAGAAGGCCGATACAGAGGGAAAGTGGTTCGTATCGATAAAACTGACGTTGTCATTACAACCAAAGAAGGTGAAGAAGTCAGTTTACATCGAGATGATACGACGAAGGCAGTTGGACAGATCAAGCAAGGGGATATGATTGAGGTTAATGTCAATGACCAGCATCATATCCTCACGATGAAACCATTTTCTCCAAGCGAAACCAGGAAGACCAATGCGGGGACAAAGAAATGATGCCGACTTATGTAGTCGACAAAAGCGCAGTGCCCAAACCGAAGTCCTACAGGCGGTGTCTTAATGCTCTGTTCCTGCCAGGACCCGTTCCTGTCACGAGGCAGAGTCAAATTACCATTCTCACAACTCCACTGATTCTCGGCAGGAGGGATTACCAGTCCCTCGTGTCGAGCAGTCGGATATGGTCGGCGTCGTAATGCGGTCAATTTATCCAGGATGAACGTGCCCATAGAGGGCAGCGCCCATGCAGTGCTCCCGCAAATCATGCGGGTTTCATACAACGACGATGAATAGTTCAAAACATTTAGGCAGCAGCGTGAAATAGCATTCGAGAACGGAAAGAAACCCGATGTGTCCAAACGCGGGGGGGCCATGGCCCGTCATTCTAAATCTCGGCTGTGTGCTCTTATGGGCTTTGACGATGTTGGAGCCTGCGCTGAGCACTGCTGAATCTCTTCCAGAGGAACCGACTCCTATTGAAGAACCGACCCCACACGCCGGTCGAGATTTTCGCACAAAGATTTTTGGGAAGCAGATCCATGTCGCTCCTCGAGATCGAAGATCCGTTACGGCTGCAAGCTTCGGACTGCAGTGGATTCCAGATGGTCCATCGCAACTCGAGGTACTGCCTTTCGGCGCCTTATATGTGTGGCGTAACTGGGATGATGACAATCGACGATTGCGTGGAGCCTTTTCAGGAGCGGTCAATGACCTCGACTATTCAATCGGATTGCGATCGTTCCCTAATTGGACGCTGATCTTATCTCTCGATAACTTTATCGTTCCCCTAGGGCGCTCTGAGTATATCGAGGGCCAGCGCATCCGCGAGACGGAAATAGAATGGAGTTACGTATTTGGGGGAGTGGGAATTGGGTACCGCCTTCCGGTTCAGCCTTTCAGGCAAGACAGTGCGGTGAATCTCTTTCTGACCTATGAGCCAGGCTACCGCTGGTTCAAAGGGACCGGACATACGTCGCCGCACTATGGCGTTCCGAGTGACACCTATGAAGGTCGTATCCACTTCAGAGTCCGAACAGATGCCATGACACGGAATCTTATGGAATTGCCACATGCAGGTGTGACGTTTGGAGGAGATGTATTCTATGGACATCGTGCGAAGTGGGTCGCATGGGGAGGTCCGCCTTTCGAGACCCCGGACTTCAAGAGAGAACGCACATACTTGGCTATGAGCGGATATGTGCTGGCAGCCACAGGGCTTCCCTTCTTGAACAGTGAGAAGCATCGCCTGGTTTCCAGTTTCCATGGAGGCATCGGCCAGGATCTCGACCGGTTTAGCACATTCCGTCTTCCTGGGCGTCCGACAGGCTATGAATGGGACGCGGTCGCGCTCCCAATGATTCATGGTGTGGCATTCAATGAACTGATGCCCACACACTACGTGATCGCGAATGTGCAGTATCGCTATGAAGCGCTCTTTTTTCTATACCCGTATGTCGAAACCGGGTGGGCATTTGTTGAGCAGTCGAGATTTACATTGCAGGGTAAGGTTAAACAGGTCACGGACTCCATGCCCACTGTCGGGGTCGGCATCGTCTCCGGTGCGCCTTGGCGTTCACAAATCGAACTCAATTATACATATAATTTTGGAATTTTCCGTGATGGAGATGGTGGCACGCCGACGAGAGGCGGCCACGGCATGTTTCTGTTTTGGTCCAAGGAATTAGGCTCGACCGCTGAGAGTTAAGACCCCTTGCACTTCTGCTAAGTAATAGCTCCAACCTCGCTTGTATCAAATGGTCACCTACAAGAATCAGCCGACAGGAATAGGCTTCATGCCAAGGGTTTGTTCCAGTTTCTCCTGCCGTGAGTAACGTGCACACTGATCCTGATGGTTACTACATTATTTTATTCGCACTGACTTTGCGGACCGGCTGTCACGCGAAGTTCATTGTACGCATACACCCGAAAGGAGTTGTCCTATGAAGTCTTTACTGCCGTCAGGTGTTCTAGCCACCACCCTCATCTCCCTTGTGTCTTTTTCGCCAGCTCATGCAGAACAAGGTCAACAAGCGCAGACTGGGCAAGCCATGGAGGCAGTTCAATTTCCTCCGAGCGATAACTGCACCGCCAATCAACCCTGTCGCACCGTGATGGGCGAAATTACCCGAATAGAGGAGACGTACGTGATTAAACAGCCGAGTGGTTCGGAAATTCATGTGAATATTCAACCCGGGACGAATGTGCAAGGCCTTCACAAGACTGGAGATAAGGTCGCGGCGCAACTGAGTTCGCGAGGTGTCGCGCATGCCGTGGTCAAGCTCAAGGAGCTCCCAAAGCCAAGCTTGGAAGTTCCGGGGAAAACCCTCGAAGATTTACGATAGCTGGCAAGGGAACGAGGCACGATTAGCTCATCTAGTCGTGGCTTCTATCATAGGCAGATAAGCCTCAGCGGCTCCTTGGAGCGGCAAGCGTTACCCTAATGCCTGAAAGTCAGCCTTACAGTCTCCAGGCACATGCGTGATGCGTGTGTGTCACGCTTCATAGATCGTAATAGGAGGTTCTGATGATGAAACAATTACTGAGGTACGGACTGATGGTGACAGGATTGGTGGGGGTGAGTCTTGGACTCGCCTATGCCGCTGCCGACCTTGAAACAAAAACTGTGGATAAGGCCTGTTACGCCGAGATCTTTGAGGATAATGATTTTGACAAGGATGACCCGCATGTCCTCATCCAAGGGCCTGCCCAGATAACGAACCTCAAAGAGTATAGCGGTCGCAATTGGAACAACGAAATCGAAAGCATCATCGTCGGCCCCAATGCGACGATGAAGGTCTATTCCGAGAAGGATTTTAAGGGAATCGAAGTGATATTGCCGGCGAATAAACGCGTCACAGATTTGAGTGTTGTGAATATGAGCAATGAAATCGAGTCGATCAAGCTCACTTGCGGTGGATGACATCGTAAAAAATGCGGGCCCTTTGCCCCGTATAGAAAAGCGGTTCATGGTGTCGGTTGGTGGGAGACAACGGGCTTTTCCCTCGCCTGTTCATTCTAGGTCCAGAGAATTGGGGGATAATCATGGAGGTGTCGTTGATGGAACATACAATCGAGCGAGAACAATGGTCGATCGGGGGCGTGCGAGTTCGATGGAGCGCGGTCATCGCGGGGTGGGCGGTGGGCCTTGCCACACAATTGGTGCTCACACTGCTTGGACTGGCGATCGGCGCATGGTCTATCGATCTTCACGATGCAGAGCCGACGGGAGGCGTACCGATCGGAACAGGAGTCTGGACGGGCATTTCCATGCTCATCTCTGCTTTCATAGGCGGATATATCACCGCTCGCATGTCGGGCAGCCTGCTGCGCAGCGATGGACTCTATCATGGTGTGATTGTTTGGGGCCTGAACTGGCTAGTGTTTGCCTGGTTGACCACCACCGTTATGGCGACCCTATTGGGTGGTGTCTTTTCTGCCTTCGGCGCGACACTCAAGAGTCTCAGCCAAGGGGCCACGACGGTCGTCTCGGCAGCCGCTTCCCAACTGAGTGAGGCAAAAGCCCCCATTGGGTTGGATGAACTGCGTCGCCAAGTCGAATCGATTCTAGCGGCGACAGGCAAGAAGGAGCTTCAGCCAGGCGAAATTCGGAAAGATGCTGAACGCATGGCTGACGCCTCGCGGAGTGGGCAGCAGCCACGACAGCTGGCGGAATCGTCCCTCCAAGAGCTCCAGCAAAAACTCATGGCCTTGGATCGCACCGCTGCCATCAATGTCATGACTACCAAGATGGATATGACTGAGGCCCAGGCAAAGCAACTGGTCGATTCGACCATCGGGCTCATTGAGCCGCTAAGGGACAAAGCTCAACAGGTTACTCAGCAGGTCAAGCAACAATCCGCCGAGACCGGCAATCGCGCATTGGATCGCATGGGATCCATTGCGATGTGGCTGGCGGTCCTTGCGATTATCACATTGGGCTTGTCGATCGCCGGTGGCTTGACCGGCACACCTGAATCGTCCAGCGTGGAAGTACGCGCTGAGCAATACCGTGAACGCACGGCGTAATGAATGTTTCACGAAGTCACACAAAAGATTGACTCACCCGCATCAATAGTTGCGAGAAGAGCGGAGGCACAAGGACGAATCACCCGTGCCTCCGTCTCCAACTCCATATGTCACTCTGGTTTGCGGTAACACGAATCAGGATGGCTCTTACTATCGACAGCAGCACCTGGTGCGATGAAGAACAAGCTCCGATCGCAGCTCCTGATCAAAGCCCCGCAACAGCCTTATGTCTAGGGTTTGCCCCAGTATTTCGTTCTTCGAGTAAGTAGCACAGTCATACTCCGACCTCTCTCGAGGTCGGTGAGGCGGCTGTGTATCGTTAGAACCAAGCCGGCGGACTTTTCAGCATTCTGTGAGGCTAAAGCCTACTGCTTTAGAAGAATGATTTAAGATTCGTGAACATGAAGGTAGGAGAAGATGAAGAATCAAACGACGATTGAAAAAGGATTGGGCACGTTAATCATCACCGGCAGCAGCGGTCGCATCGGTAGTTCGTTCATCGATCGCGTCGGCGAAAGCTTTATTGAAATGGGGTTCGACCGCGAAGGACCACCGCATCCGCCGCCGGACACCGAACACGTCATCGACTGCGACCTGAGCTCGGATCACAGTGTGCGCGCTGCATTGGATCAAGTCCGCGGGCTCGGACACAAACGAATTACTTCGATCATCCATCTTGCTGCCTATTATAGTTTTTCCGGTAAGCCGAGTCCCTTGTACGAACATGTCACCGTGCAAGGCACAGAACGGCTGTTACACGGGTTGCGCGACTTTGAGGTTGAGCAATTTATCTTTTCCAGCACCATGCTCGTGCACGCGCCCTGCGAACCAGGAGAACGCATCAACGAAGAATGGCCCCTCAAGCCGAAATGGGAGTATCCCAAGTCGAAGGTCGCGACTGAGCAACTGATTTTGCGTGAAAGAGGAGATGTGCCGGTGGTCCTCCTGCGGATCGCCGGGGTGTATGACGATCACTGCCATTCGATTCCCATCTCACATCAAATTAAGCGCATCTACGAGCAGCAGTTCATCGGCCGTCTGTATTCAGGGGACCTCACGCATGGAGCTTCTTTCGTGCATATGGACGACATGGTTGAGGCCTTGGTACTTGCCGTTGAGCATCGCAAGGATCTTCCACCGGTCACGACTCTGCTCATCGGCGAACCGGATACGCTCAGCTATGACGAACTCCAGCGGACTATAAGTCGTCGGCTTCACGGTAAGGAATGGGACACGTATCGCATTCCCAAGCCACTCGCGAAAGTTGGTGCCTGGCTTCGCACCTTGCTGCCGGGGGCCGATCCCTTTATCAAGCCGTGGATGATCGATATCTCTGACGATCATTATGCGCTCGATATTTCTCGCGCCCGCGCCCTACTCGGTTGGAATCCACGACACTCGCTGCGTGAAACATTGCCGAAGATGCTCACGGCACTACAATCCGACCCGGTAGACTGGTATCGGGAAAACGATTTAAAAGCGCCTCCTGTTTCGGATATCCCGTCCTGGCCCCATGTGACGAACATACTGCTCGGATTGTGGCTCATTGGCACCGTGCCGGCGCTCGGCACGATCGAGCCCTCGCTGATGTGGAGCGACCTCGTAAGCGGGGCGGCGATTCTGCTGTTCAGTGCCCTCGCCGTGCGCCATGCCTGGGCCGCTTGGGCGGTGTGCGGGGTGGGTCTCTGGGTGATGAGCGCGCCTCTGGTGTTTTGGGCGTCCAATGCCGCTGTCTATAATAATGACCTGCTCGTCGGTACGCTGGTGATTACTTTCGCTGTCATTGTTCCTCAGTTCGGTCGTGACGGCCCCGGCTCGGGTGCTCCACCAGGCTGGAGTTACAACCCGTCCGGCTGGGTGCAACGATTGGCAATCGTCTTTCTCGCGATGATCGGATTTTTTCTCGCTCGATATCTGGCGGCGTTTCAACTCGGCCACATCGTGTATCCCTGGGACCCCTTTTTCGGCGACAGCACGAGCCGTGTCCTTACCTCGGACGTCTCGAAAGCCTTTCCGGTGTCGGATGCTGGCTTGGGGGCGCTCTCATATCTGCTCGATGCTCTGGCTGGGCTGATCGGGGGCGTACGGCGCTGGCGGACTATGCCGTGGATGGTGGTGCTGTTCGGTCTCTTCATCATCCCTCCCGGTGTCACCAGCATAGTCCTTGTGATTCTCCAACCAGTCGGTATCGGCGACTGGTGCACGTTGTGTCTAGTGGCATCAGTAGTAATGTTGCTGATGGTGTCCCCGGCGCTGGACGAAGTGATTGCGACCGGTCAGTTTCTCCTTCGCGCACGACAGGCAGGCGCTAACCTCTGGCGCGTCTTTTGGCACGGTGAACGCGGTGCGCTGGATGAACCAAAGATACAAACCCGATCGCTGCTATCAGAAATGCTGCACAGCATAGAAGCGTTCTCTGCCCCCTGGAATTTGTGGCTGAGCACCATGGTTGGAGTGTGGTTGATGGCTGCGCCCACCCTGCTGCACTTGGTCGGAACTGTTGCCGATAGCACCCACATCATGGGAGCGCTGGTCGTGACATTTTCGGTGGTGGCATTCGCCGAACCGGCACGCCCGGTGCGCATAGTGAATATTCTTTGCGGGACATGGCTGCTCCTCGCTGCCTGGATCCTTGATGGGGGCGTGCCCAGCTGGCCGTGGTTCAGTGTTGCGAGTGGACTTGCGCTTATGACGCTCAACATTCGACGTGGTCCGATCGAAGATCACTATGGCAACTGGCAAGGATTCATACGCTGAGGGGGTTGGGGCCTCTGGGAGAAAGTAACAGACCGACGGGAACATGATGATGGCCACTGAAAAACCGGACGCGATGGTCGTTTTTGGAGTATCAGGAGATCTTGCTCGCAAGAAAATCATTCCTGCGCTCTATGCGCTAGTTCGTCGAGGGTATTTCAAGGGGCCGGTCATCGGAGTCGCCAAGACGGAGCGGTCTCCGGAACAGTTACGGACCATTGTCCAAATGAGCCTTGAGGATCAGGGTGACATAGATCCTCAGGCTTTCGCCGATCTAATCGGATCGCTTCACTATGTCAGCGGCGACTACCAAGACCCGGCTACTTTTGGTCGTTTGCGCACGGCGCTCGGTTCGGCCGTACGGCCTCTTTACTACCTTGCTATTCAGCCCAGTTTGTTCACGGCCGTCATCGAAGGTTTGGCGAAGTCACGCTTGGTCGATGGAGGACGCGTGATGGTTGAAAAGCCCTTTGGACGCAACCTCGCTTCTGCGGAGGCGCTCAACCAGACACTCCACACTCATTTCCCGGATCACGCCGTGTTCCGCATCGACCATTACCTTGGGAAAGAATCGGTGCAGAATCTGATGTATTTCCGTTTCTCCAATCCATCCATTGATGCTGGATGGAATCGACACTCCGTTCAGCGCGTGCAGATCACGATGGCTGAACAGTTTGGAGTGGCGGGCCGTGGCCGGTTCTACGAGGAAGTGGGCGCGATTCGCGACGTGGTGCAAAATCACCTGTTGATGGTGATCGCCTGTCTGGCCATGGAACAACCTTCCGATAGAGATAGTGAGTCGATTCGGGAGGAGCGAGGGAAACTCCTCAAGAGGATCCGGCCTCTCCTACCCTTAGATGTCGTGCGGGGGCAGTTCCGTGGCTACCGAGGCGAGGACGGCGTGGCGGCCGACTCGCAGGTTGAGACATTTGCAGCGCTGCGATTGTATATCGACAGCGACCGATGGGCGGGAGTGCCGTTCTACGTGCGCGCCGGCAAGTGTCTCCCTGTCACGGCAACGGAAGTCTTGGTCGAGTACCAATGGCCGAATTCTTCCGTGTCGGATGAAACGGCACCGCCATCGCCGAACTATTTTCGTTTCCGACTCAGCCCCGACGTGACCATCGCTTTAGGCGCCACGGCCAAAGTTCCTGGAGAGGCGCTGGTGGGCGAGCGCGTGGAGCTGGTTAGACGTCACTGCTCAGGCGATGAGATGGAACCGTATGAGCGTTTGCTTGGCGATGCCATGAAAGGTGAGGGTGCACTCTTTGCCCGTCGTGATGGGGTGGAAGCTGCTTGGCGGATTGTGCAGCCAATTCTTGAAACCCCCATAGCCTTGCACGAGTACGAGCCGAACACCTGGGGCCCACGCGAGGCGGATCGTCTCATCGAGGGGAATTGGCACAACCCGCAACCGTCCGGATGAATCACGCCTGCGTCATTTGCGTCGCGGCGCTGAGTATGAGCCTCGCTTCCCGGTGACGAAAGCAGTCCAGCGTGTCTCTATATTGCCCTTCGATGTCCGAGCGATCACGCTGTTCCGGCACGCTGCGTCGGCCCTCACGCACAGCCATATCAGCATGTCGTTGCAAGGCCTCAAGCATACGTCGGTCTTGCGTTTGAGTGGCAATCGAAGCCAAAGATTCGAGCAATCGAATAAGCAGCGCTGGCTTTCCCGCAGAAGCCTGTCGAATCTGATGAAAGGCGACATCCACTAATCCATCTAAGGACGCCCGTTCCGTGATTACACGAATATTCCCCTGAGGGTCGTAACAATGAGGGTTGGGGAGGTAACGGTCCGAAATGCGACAGAAGGCTGCGCCGAGCCAGTCCAGGCAGCGCATGGCTGTCAGTGGATCGTTAATGCCAGGAGAAAGCGCTCTCACGGCTATTTCGACCAACTGCAAGATGGCAAATTCTACGTCTTGTTCAGATGTCCGCTCCTGCCCCAGGAGTAAGAGATCGCACACAGGCGGGCCCGATTTCTTGAGGTCTCCATTCGGAGAGTATAAGGTGGCGACCAGTTGATTCTGAACGATGAAATGCCCGGGACGCCGATGAAGAAGAACTACGAGATTCTGTTCCATGGCCAATTCGAGCAGACTCTCTGCATCGATGGCTTGCAAATATCCCGTTGAGGGCGAACGAATAGGAACTCCTTCGTGCATGTAACGGCGGAGGGAGGCCTCGTCAGGTACGGTCCGCGCTGGTGGGTGGTTCCTATCGGTAGAACCCCCCTGGCCGATTTGCTCCGGAAACATACGGTCGATCGAGGTCAACAGGTCCGCGTAGACCTGGCCGATGATGGTGTCGGCCTGAATGGCTTTGGCGATGTGATGAATGAAAAAGATGAGGACACCCACGCTCGCGAGGGCCAGACCGATGGCGACAGTCACCGATAAGTGGGGAACCACGACGGCTTCGCCATTGACCTGGATCGATCGCAAGACCAGCAGGCTGAAGGTAAAGGTGGCGAGGAATGTCCCGAGCACGATTTGACTCCCCGGACGACGCATGAAGTTTTGGAGCAATCGAGGTCCATACTGCGAGGCGGTCAACGTCAAGGCCACCAGGGTCATTGAAAACGTGATGCTGGTCGCCGTGATCATGGAGCCGACGATGGCCGAGAGTAGGATGCCTGCGCCCTCACCGCTGCCGGAATAGATCCATCTTAGGCCATTGTACTCAAGCCACGGCAATGTTCCATCTAGTTCCAGGGTGATCTGCGACAGTACTGCTGCCCCGAACGTGATGAGACTGGGAACAAACCAGAAGCTCTGTCTGAGTTGGTGCCAAAGGTGGGCGATGTGCATGGCTAGCCTTTCGAGATCTCCAGGACGGGTCCTCTCGATTGCCGATCGGCCATAATCATCGACATGACACACCGCTTGGTGTGACTACGGTCATGGCGCCGAGTACACTCTATCCGGCAATACGTACTCTTCCAGGAGAATTTTGATACAAGCAGCGACAGGAATAGCGAGCAGCAGACCGAAGAAGCCGCCGACCGCGCCGCCGATCAGGACGACGATCATCACCGTGGGGACGCTCAGATCGAGAGACTGACTTTGGATCCATGGCGTAAGGATCCAACTTTCGGCGAACTGCACAGCCAGGTAGGTAACGCTTGGCCACACCATGATCGCCAGCCAGCCAGCACCGCTATCGGGCGAGGCAAGCACGTCCAAATACTTGAGCAGGACGGCGAGAGGCCACCCAATGGCTGAGACATACGGAATAATGGTCAACACTCCTGTGATGATCCCCAGGAGTGCCCAATACGGCACGTCTGCGAGGGCCCACCCGAGGGAGTACAGTGCGGCGGTGATGAGGCCGATGATAAAACGACCTCGAAAGAATCCACTGATAGCGCGATCCATGCGGTCCATGATGCTGATGACTCGGGGACGCGACGCCGGGGGAATCAGTGTCGTGATCCGAGATGTGAGGCGTTCAAAATTTAAGGCAAATAGGATGAAGAAAATCGGAACCAACACCAGTACCAGCGTGACGTTCAGCGTGGAACCGATGACGGTGCCGAGCAGGCCAAAGGCCTGCCCGGTGCCGGTCAACAATGGTCCAAGGAGACTCATCGGGTCTTTTGTAATTGTGAGGGCGAGATCGTTCAGTTGCGGAAAGAGGCTGTTCACATCCACGTTGTAATGAGTGACGAGCGTTGTGACATATCGTGGAATCTTGTCCATCAATGTCATCAATTGTTGCGAAAACGTTGGCCCGATCCAGACCACCATAAGTCCCAACACGAGAAGCAGCAACACAATGAGGATGCTGATTGTCAATAATCGCGGCATACGCCAGTGCTGGTGTGCATGCGTAATGAGTGGATTGAAAAGGTAGGCAAATCCAAGCCCAAGCAATACAGGCGTCAGAATCGACCGAAGGGCATAGCAGATCCAACAGAAGAACAGAATGCCAACGATCCAGAGGAGGTCTCTGACCGCCACAATTTCCCAGAGGTGACGGTCCACGGCTCGACGATTAGGCACACGACACCTCCAGATAGATGTGGATCCTGTTCCGACGATTGCTGCGGGCAATCCAGAAGTTTTCCATGTCGTCACATGGAGGATATGTTCTCGTCGTCAAGAACTTATTATCGGTCCTGAGCAAGCTCACGCTTGCCGCACATCGTCTCGGGCCGCGGTTTCGATCGCGGCATTGATTTCACCGCCGAGCAAAATCACCGTTCCGCTGAGGTACAGCCACAGCATGAGCACGATCACGCCACCGATGGATCCGTACACCGCGTTGTAATTCCCAAAATTGGTCACGTAGACCTTAAACGCCAATGATACGCACAACCATAGCAAGACGGCCACGACGGCGCCCGGGGTGACCCAACGCCATTCTTGCTCGACGTCGGGACAGAGGTAATAGATAATGCCTACAGCCAACACCATTAGGATAAAGGCGAGAGGCCATTGGAGCACTTTCCATGTCAATTCGAAAAGCACACCAAATCCGAGAAAGGCGGAGGCCCACTCCGCCAAGTACCCACCAAATAGGACGAGCACTGCGGACACAATGACAAACCCCGCCAGGCCGATGGCGAGCAAAATCCCGGTCAGCCGGACTTTCCAAAATGGCCGCGTTTCGGTCGTATTGTAGGCAACATTCAGGGCATCTATAATCGCTGTCACTCCGCTGGATGACACCCACAGCGCTCCCAGAATGCCCAGAGAGAGGATATCTGTCCCGCTTCCCTGAACCACATGGTCCAAGTACCGTTGCAGGATGCCCAGTGCGTCTGCTGGCAGAATCTCTTCGGCATACTCGAGCAGTGCCGACGTCGACGTGTTGATCGGGAATAACCCGAGCAACGCCGTCAGGAACAATAGCATCGGAAATAGCGCAAGTAGAAAATAGTATGCGAGCTGTGCGCCTCGGCCTAATACCTCATCGTTTTCAATCTCCTTCCAGAGACGACGCCCCAATTCGAGCCAGCTCAGGCCACCTCGCTTCCAGAGGTTGACCGGAGCCTTAACTGATATATCCGACGAACTCATATACTCACCGCTCGAACCAGTTACCGACTATCTGTTCTTTTGTCGAGCATGAATGAGTCACTCACAAAGCCGTTCCCACACCGCATCTGGTTGGCAATTTGTGATCATCGATGCAGCGCCTTTCGAATAGTCAATTCAGACGATGTTCAAACTCGACTCGTCGACATTCTACGGACGGTCTGAATCGTTGCATTTAGTGCAGTGTACTGGAGCCGATCCGAACGAACACCAGGCAAACTCCTAGTTTGCAGTGCGCTACCCCTAAGCCGTGTCGTTATTTTGTTGGTGACGGAGCACGAACGACCTGAGGAGGGGAAACCGCTGGACATCGAGCCAGTTGCGAGAGGCTTGGGCGTCGTGCCGGAGTCTCTCGATAGCGGACCTTCACCGATCGACCCCGGGCCGCCGATTCCTGCAGGGCTTCGATGACGGCAACATCTAAGGTGCCCTCCAGTCCAGATGGTTCCGGAGATCGCGTATGCAGGATGCAATCCGAAAAATAGAGTAGTTGTGGGCCGAACTGATCGCGCTTGGGGTAGTGCTTCGTGTTGGTGCGATCGCCGACCGTGATCGAGGCTCGCATTCCCTGTGCATACTCATAGGCAGACTCAAGCCGAGCCGTCCCTTTCGTTCCGACCAGGTCATATTCAGCTCGATCGGCCGCGCCGAAGCTGCTCACGAATGTGGCCAATCTATCCTCTGGGAACCGCATGATCACAGCATGCATTTCGGGTACTTCCCGAAACCGGGAGTCTCCCGTTCGCGAGGCTGCGGCAAACACTTCGGTCGGTTCCGCTTGAAAGAGGTAGCGAGCGGCATTGATGCAGTAGATACCAATATCGAGTAATGGGCCGCCGCCGATATTGGCTTTCAACCGCGTGTCTCCTGCCTTGACTTGTTGAGTAAAAAGCGAATGGAAGATGCGGATGTCACCCAGTCGCCCGGAATTCACCAATTCCACCATGCGCAAATTGGCTTCGTCGAAATGCAGACGGTAGGCCACCATGAGCTGTGTTTTGGCCCGACTCGCGACGCGCATCATGGCTCGGCAGTCCGTTTCGGTGAGTCCGAGTGGTTTTTCGCAGAGGACATGGATCCCGGTTCGCAAGGCCCGCTCGACAAAGGAACGGTGGATGTGGTTCGGAAGAGTCACATACACTGCGTCGATGGTTCCACTCGTAAGGAGTTGATCGTACTGGTCATAGGAATATGTCCGACCGAGTTTGTACCGGCCGGCGATCAGGCGCCGTTTGTTCTCGTCTCCCGAAACGACCGTCACGAGGTCGGAGTTGCGGCGCGCATTTGGAAATGCGGGAAGTACTGCAATTTGAGCAATATGTCCGAGGCCGATGACTGCATACCGGATACGTCGACGTGTTGATCGGGATGTTTGAATCTTGCGGGTTGCCATGGTTTGAGATCCTATAGCCTCATCGATGCGAACGATACGATACAGAGCGCTTCCGAGGCCCTGGCACTTCCCCTAGATCACGAGGTCGGCCCATCTGGAATGACGAGGCAAGCTATAAGGTAGCGGGGTTCACAATTTCAACGTAGGGTCCTCTATTCTGCCATCATGTCATCAACAGCACCATTGCGTTACCACAAAGAAGCCAAGAAGAGGAGTCGTGGCGAAGTGTGTTCCACTAGGGTTTGTGCGGGCTGGGAGACATTGAGCGGATCTGTTTAAAGTAAATAGCCGGGTAGGTCTTGACGCACGCCTGATCAATGGAACTCTTATTGTGATAAAGCGCGCGTCGATCTTCCCTCGAAACGTACCATGCCGACGTAGACTGGTTGGAATCGCGTGCAACCAAGGGTAAGGGAATATTTCTCTCTACAAGACCGCTATTGGAGACGAATCATGAGGACCAATCGTTTTCTACGAATCCAGGCAGAACGGCTGCTTATCGTTGAGGCGACTTTGTGTCTGTTGCTGGTCATGACGGGCGGATCTGTACAGGCTCACGTTGAAGAAATATCGGAAACGAGTCCATCTAGCCCATCCGGCCAATCTGCCTTATCAAATCAATCTCGACCTGAGGGGTTTGGGCTCCAACTGGCCAGCTGGGCTCTCACGGTTCCATACGGAGCCGCGAAGATTGCCTATGCGATCGGCGGAGGCATCGTCGGCAGTCTCGCATGGGCGATGACGGGAGGGGACATGGAGGTGGCAAAGGCCATCTGGATACCCTCAATGACGGGCGACTACCTTGTACAGCCTCAGCATCTCATTGGAGAGAGTCATCTATACTTCGTAGGTGTGGCAGAAGAAGAATTGCCGTCATAATCTTCTCAGTAGTTGCAGTTATCGGCGTTGTCTTGTCATAGCCCTGTCGTGGGAACGGTATATTGGTCTTCGATCGCAGACCGTATCAATTGTCGGCTACGCTTGGCATCGATGAATGGCTGTTGCTCGATCTGTCGGACCTTCTCGGCTAACGAAGAATCCTTGATCCCTTCTGACATCCATGTGCTGTAATCACCACGCTGAAGGTGATGCAACCAGGTCTGGTCATCGAGGCCCTCTCCCAATTCCATAAATTGGAAGAGGTTATGTGCCCGGAGGTTCAATTGATGTTCCGGACCACGGAAATAGAAGCTCCGGTCCATCGGCAACTCCCCTTCAGCATATTTGCGACGGTGGCGCCGACGATCCGCTTCACAAGGCGCAATGTGCAATCGAAAGGGTGGCTCCTTGGACTTAAGATCCCAAAAGACGCCGTGCCCAGGATTCAAGGCTCCAAACTCTCCATAGGGTACAGGTCGATGAAGGGCTTGACAAAAGCGACCGAGCGCATCGGCTGGATCCTCTCCCAAGAATACCGACACCTCCACAGTCTCAAGTACCGGTTGTGCGACATGATCTGGATGTACGGTGACGTAGACCATGCCGGATAGGTCTTGCGACATGACCGCCTGTACTGGGTGCCACTCGCGAGGCAACAGATGGTGCGCTTCGTCGACCAGGATCCAATGAGGCCGACCGAATGTGGCTCGATGCTCCTGAAGTGCGGGCAAGAGAGCCAGAAAAAAGGCGGGTCGATCTTGCAAGGGTAAACCCACGAGATTTACGATCACATTCGTGTCCGGGCTATCCAAGGCAGTCAGAATTTCTGTCACGGCAGGACTCCGTTGTGGAGTGCCGAACATAACCGCCCCTGGAATCCCTTCGTAGTCTCCTTCAGGATCAATGACACACATTTGATACCCTAATTCAGTCACACGCTCCAAGATACCCATGGCCAAAGTTGACTTGCCACTCCCGGAGGAGCCGGTCAATAGTACGTTGAGTGCTTTGGCGGGAACCGAGACTTCTTCCCCATTTTCACGCATACCGACGAGAATCGTGCGCCGGTTTACGTTGTGCGGAGGAACACTCAGGTCATGCGCGATAAGTTCATGGATGAGTTCGGCAACTCCCTGTCCTTCTGGATTGGTGGTAACCCAGTCAGCGGCTGCTTTGAGCATGGGTACGGCATTGGCCACTGCTACGGCATATTCACAGTGATTCAGTAACGCATGGTCGTTCTCCGCATCACCGATCCCTACAATATTGCGCGACGACAAACCTATCTCGCGTAAGGCGACGGCCAGACCAGAGGCTTTGTTAATACCGGCGGGAACGACCATGACCGACTCTCGGTTGAAAATCACTTGCAATTCGAGCCCCATATCCCGGATGACTTCCAGTAGTGTCATCTCATGAGGCCGAATCGTGCTCACGATAGAATGCGCGACCGAAAGGGACGGGATCTGTCGACGGCGAAGCTCTTCGACGAATGGGGGAGGGATCGGAGGGGCCAAGACCGTATGTTCACGCGTGCTGGGACGGTAGAGCACAGCTCCGTTATTTGCGACGACTCGCTCACAGAGCCCGATTTCTGGAAAGATCGTGACCACATCGGGCAACAAGCGACCCGTTACGAGAATAACTTTGCGTCCGGAACGGATGAGGCTTGTGAGCGCGGCGACTGTCTCTCGCTCCACGTGGCCATGGGTGGCCAAGGTGTTATCGTAATCAGTTGCGATGGCCACATATCTCATGAAAACTTCGATGCCGAGACGCGCTGCCTCGGCATCGATCCTTTATCGTTTACGACTCGGTTCACCACCTTCATAGCCTGGAGCCGAGCCGGGCGGAAGGCCCGACGACCCAAACCCTCCCACCGAGTCAAACGGAACCCCTGGGGCTGTGATGATTTCACCTCATGCTATTTTGTCCTTTACCTCGCACTATCCGTACTGAACTGACCTTCTTAAATTGTGTGCAAAACATAGGCCTCTCAATTGGTCCCGCTCTCGTTTGGATGTTTCCCCTTAAATCCAGGACAGCCATGAGCAACATCTTGATCAAGAGCGCATCAATACAGGTTACCTGCGTGGACAAGATGTCTAGACTGAGACAGGTCATCCACCCGGGTATCACATCGACATTTCCATGCGAGGCGAAGTCGTGCGCATTTAGACGATTTCAAACCAGGGTTTTGCCCAACACTCATAATCATCCCAACCGGGTAGGATTGGATCATGCTTTAGATGTCGTTATGGAGAAACTGCGTATCCATGATGGGAACATCGTGAGAACCCAGTGAAAACATAGCGAGATTCTGAGGCAAAGAAGGCTCGGTTTCGAAAGAAATCGAGCCTTCGCTTTTTTACCTGCAAACCGGTTCGCCAGCGCGGTCCTGGTGCATTCAGTAGCCATAAGCCACAGAGCTTTTGGTACTGCCGCTATCCCGCAGGGAGGATATGGAAATTCCGTCCGGCGCATTTCTCTTCAATGGCAATGCGAAGCTCGCTGGCGACGTCGCTCGGATCCACATCGAGACGGATCTCTAGCCAGTAGCAGAGATTATAGATGCGGGCGGCAGTGCCGAAGTCGTCGAGCAACACGCGCGGTCGCGGGACCTTCGCCACATCCGGGTGCTGTTCAAGAATTTCCATTAGAAGCTGTGTCACTTCCTTCGACGGCGCGTCATATGAGACACCCAAGCGCAGCGAGTAGCGGGTGATACTGCTGGAATAGGTCCAATTCGTAAGATTGCGATCCAGAAAGGTGCTATTAGGGACGAGCGTTTCCATGCCGCCAGCGTCTCGGATCGTGGAGGAGCGAAGACCGATCGAACTCACGCGCCCCCGGACCTTGTCAACTTCCACCAGGTCCCCCACGCGCAGAGGGCGTTCGATGAGCACGAGGAGGCCGCTGATGACGTTTTTGAGCAGATTCTGCGCGCCGAATCCAACTCCGATTGCGAAGGCCCCGCCCAAAAACGCAAAGATCGTCAGCGGGATCTTGGCGAAGACAAAGCTGATGACGATCACCGTCGTCACCAGCAAGGCCTTGCTCCATTGGCGGACGATTTGGGCCACCTCCTGCGTCGTGCCCAGCCGATGGCTCGTCACACGGCCCATCAGACGACTCAAAGATATGCTGGCGATATAGCCAATGATAAAGATCAAGAGCGCGGTGGTGATCTTGCCGACAGTCACGCTGCGGCTACCGGTGATGATCTTCCCGTCTACCTCGATCGTGTCTTCTGCGGCGAACACCTCGAAGGACCATGCAGCAAGGATGAGGTCCCCTGCCTGTGCCAGCCATTCACGCGCGCGTGCCGACCACGGCAGCTCCCTCCACTGCTCCTTGAACTCCGACCGCCACCGCTCCAAGAACCGCTCGGTCAGCCCGATCCGTTGCAGGACTCGGTTGTAGGCATGCTCCCGTTGACGAAAGAGCGATAGCCGTTCCTGATCCGCCAGCTGATCGCGTCGGTGCTCGCTGCGCAGCCGGTTCTCCAGTTCGCTGATCTGGGTCGAGACGACGCCAAGCTGCTGGCGTAGATAATCTTGTGAGGCGCGTAGACTGTTCCCCAGCGGTGTCAACCGTTGCCAGGCATCCTGCGCGCCTGCCACTTCCTCCTTGAGTTGGATATCGGCGCGGCTCTCCCATAATTGCCGTTCCCGTTCAACCATCTCGATCATCTGGCGCAGCAGGTCGCCGTGAATGACGAGGGTCTCCACTTCAAGTTGCACCAATTCCATCGCAGTCTTCGCTTTGACCAACTGGGCCTGGTCCTTAGCATGGTGTCGAGGCGGGCGCTGCCGTCCCAGATCGTGCATGACCTGCGCCTGCCGCCGGTGTTCGGCAAGCACGCGCTCCAACTCCTGTTCGTATGCCTGTCGCTCCTCCTTGAGTCGAGCACGTGCCTTCTTGAGATCGGCCTCAGTAAACCGCATCTGGGCTTGCGCCGTCTCGAGTTGCCGTCGTGTCAGGGCCAAACGTATCTGTGCCTCCGCCAGTTGCTCCTCGACTCGCCGTTTCGCTACTTCTGCCGCGTTCAATGCCACCGCTGCGGCATGACGGCTCAATTCATTCAGTTCGTGTATCCAACGTAGCCGGGCCAACTCCCCCGGATCTTGGGGGGTCTCTATCTCTTCGGACGATTTGCGGAGCCCTTCGTCCGCCGCCGTGAGTGTCTGACGCGCGCGATCGAATCGCAGCGTCAAAAGATTGAGTTGCGCTTCCAGACCGTCCACGGTGCGTTGAAGCGCATAGGCGCTCTCCCAGAGCTGATCCACCATGTTCACGGAATGGGGCGGCGACTCCTCGAAGCCCTTCCATTCGGTGGCCTCACGATCAACCTCCGCACGTTGGTGGCGCGCGTCCCGCAACCGGCGTAACTCGGTCACTTCCTCGTCATAACCCCGAACGATGTCCTCCAACAGATCATGTCGCGCTTGCAGCTCATCGGGCGCCGTCTCGGCCGGAACTGCACCGACTGCCTTCGATTCGATCCGCGCCAACTCGGCTTGTACCTTCTGGCGGTTTTCCTGCAATTTCGCGAGGGTCTTTTCGTCATCCGGCACCGCCGAATCGGCAGGGTTGGCCTCTGCGGATCTGTCAGCTGAAGATGAGATCGCAGTAGGTGACTGGGCGTTGACGCCAAGGCCTGGAATGGCCCAGATGAATATGAGCAGAGCGAGCCAACAGACAGTAATAAGGTGACCGGCCGGAAACTGTTTGAGCATTCATTATTTCTGCACGAGCATTCCTTGTGCGGACACTGGGAACATGCCTAGGTGTGGGGAGGTCTGACAGGATAGGCTGACCGGCCGTTCCAACCACCATTCTGGATTCACGCTGCCATGTGGAATTCTAGAGCCTCGTTGAGTTTTTCAGCCAGGAACAAGACGTCTTGATCTTCTGTCGACAAGGACCAGGATACACGAAGCATTTGCGAGAACTCAGGCGACCTGAAGGGCTTGATCGCGATATCGTATTTGACATCCAGGTATTCCGCGATGCGAGTGCCATTGAGACCTGACTTGTGAAGCTGAAATGACAAAATTCCCGGTGCATGAGGCCCATCCCACTCAACGGTTTCCACGCCATTCATCCGACTCAAACACTCCCTCAGCAATGTTCGGAAATAGACAAGATTACCCACCGCGGGTAATTCGTGTTGCTTCAGTTCACAGGCACGGCCGAGTCCTGCGATCAAACCTATGTTCTGTGTGCCAAGTTCGAAGGATTCTTGTGCGCTTCCTATCTCAGAAAGACCGGCCTCACGACCTGCCAGTCGTTGCCTATCTCGTTTCGTGATGAATAAGGCACCGGTCCCCATTGGGCCTGCACACCACTTGTGACCTGAGAAAAAATAGAAATCGGCGTCAAGCGTGCCCAGATCCACGGGAATATGGCCGACCGCCTGCGCACCATCTATCATGAGAAGAGCGTTTCGTCTTCTGGCTATTTCTCCTACCTGGAGTATGGGGAGGATTCTCCCATCGGTATGAGCCACATGGCTCACGGTAATCAATCTGACCTTCTTTTTCTTACAGACATCGTCGAGTTGAGTCAGAAATTGTCCTTCAGAACTCACGGGAATGACCTGCACCTCGATACCTCGCTGCTTCTGGCTCTCCAGCGTCTGCCATGTCGATAGATGCTCATGATCTGAGGTGACCACCACATCCCCACGGTGGAGATCGAGCGCAGACAGCACGAAGCGGCAGGCAGTTGTGGAATTCGGGACAAAGGCGAGAGTATCGCTGACCTCGCCATCCTTCGCGTAAAGAAACCGCTCGACCTTCTCTCGGGTATTTGCCAGTTGTGTGCGGTACCAGCCGATGCCAGACTCAGAAAAGAGTTTGGTGCCGAATGCGTCGGAGACAGCTTGCATTTCCTCGACGGCTTCGATGCGTGCAGGAGTGAACCCGGCATAATTAAAATAGCGCATGGATGCGGACTCCTCAACAACATTCTGCCATTTACGAAATCGGGAAGGAAGCGCAATCGTTCGTACAAAAAGGAGGCGTTCATGCCCCAAGCATTCTGGAATGGAAAGATATTGGCCGAAAGCAATGAGGGCCAGGTGATCGAAGGGAATTATTACTTTCCGCCCCAGTCAATCAGACAGGAGAACTTCCAACCAAGCACCACTCATACGACCTGCCCCTGGAAAGGGGAGGCCTATTATTACGATATTGTCGTGGATGGGAAGGTCAACAAGGACGCCGCTTGGTACTATCCATCACCTAAAGACCCAGCCAAGGGCATTGCTGGCTATGTGGCCTTCTGGAAGGGGGTACAAGTCGATGATCGTTAACACACCGATGGTCACTCATGTTGCGGAGGCATTGGCTCGCGCCCGCGTCACCACGGATGTTCTCTTCGACCTGGTTCGACCCGAAGCCTTCCATGCCCGACCGGTCCCGCAACGGCACCGAACAATATTCTATTTCGGCCATCTCGAAGCGTTTGACTGGAATCTCCTCAGCCAGGTCTTGGAAGTGCCGTCATGCCATCAGGAGTTCGATCGACTATTTGCGTTCGGAATTGATCCGGAGCCTGGGCAGCTCCCACAGGACCGGCACTCGGATTGGCCTGAGAAACCAGAGGTACAACGCTATAATCAACACGTTCGTGAGGTTTTTGATGATCTCTCGAATCAGGTGCCGGAGCAGATGCTTTCTGTTGCGCTCGAGCACCGGTTGATGCATGCCGAGACCTTTGCCTATCTTCTCCATAATTTGCCAACCACGCAGAAAGATATTCCGTTGGTCGCACCGCTTCCACCTAGCCCGATTCCTGTTCCCCTGGCCATTGAAATTCCAGGGGGGGCAGTCACGTTGGGTCAACGACGCACGCAGCTTGATGGCCAATGTCAGTTTGGATGGGACAACGAATTTGATGGCCATGAAGTCTCTGTCTCTGCCTTTGCTATAAGCAAATACAAGGTCACGAATGGAGAGTATCTCGAATTCGTTCGTGCCGGAGCAAAGCCGCCGCACTTCTGGACCTGGCGTGAAGGTCGGTGGTGGTGGCGAGCCATGTCGGAAGAAGTGCCGTTACCGATGGATTGGCCGGTCTATGTCACCCATCAGGAGGCGAGTGCTTTTGCAGCTTGGACCGGAAAAAGACTGCCTACCGAAGCAGAATTTCATCGGGCAGCATATGGGACACCGGACGGTGAAGAAGAACGAGTCTACCCCTGGGGCAATGACGTGCCGGACGCCCGACGGGGAAATTTCAACGGCATCCGATGGGATCCTATTTCCGTGACCGCGACCCCGCTCGGAGACAGCGCGTTCGGAATTTCTCAATTGGTCGGTAACGGATGGGAGTGGACTTCGTCGGTCTTCCAGCCTTTTCCCGGATTCCAGTCTTTCCCATTCTATCCAGGATACTCAGCGCGCTTCTTCGATGGCGACCATTATGTGCTCAAAGGAGCGTCATCGCGGACAGACGTCAGTTTACTGCGCCGATCATTTCGCAACTGGTTTCGACCCAACTACCCGTATATTTATGCCGGATTTCGCTGCGTGGAGAACTGACATGATGCTCTCACACACGAGACAAACCGACACCGCCGGAGAATTCGCCGTCGCCGTGGCTAACAGCCTCGGGCAGGTGGGTCAACGTGAACTCCCTTCGGCATACCTGTACGATGAGCTGGGAACGGCGCTATTTGAAGCGATCACCGTGCTACCCGAATATGGACTGACCCGCGCCGAGGAACGCCTGCTCCGTCGCCATGCCGGAGACATGCTCGGACATCTTCCACCTCCCGTGGCGGTGATCGAGTTGGGGAGCGGCAGCGGCCGAAAAACCCGCTGGATATTGGAAGCGCTCGCCGCTCGAGAGCCAGTGGCCTATTTCCCCATCGACATATCTGCTGCGGCCCTCATCAAATGCCGCCAAGAATTGGGACACATCGGCGCTCTCAGCATCGTTGGGCTAGAGACATCGTATCTGGAAGGACTTGAAGAGGCAGTGACACGTCGCCGGCCAAATCAGGCCCTCCTGATATTGTTCCTGGGAAGCACCATCGGCAACTTCAATCCACCGGCAGCGGAGAGTTTCCTGCAGGACATCCGCCGGAGTCTACGGCCCGGCGATGCCCTTTTGCTGGGAGTGGACGTGAAGAAATCGATCCATGATATGTTACTTGCGTACGATGACCCGGCCGGAGTGACCGCCGCCTTCAATCTCAATCTGCTTGCCCGGATCAATCGGGAACTCGGGGGAGACTTTATCCTTCGGCACTTCGAACACCACATCCGTTATCAGGAAACAGACGGTCGCATCGAAATGCACCTCCGTTCGACACGGAGGCAGACGGTGTCGATTCGAGCCGCGGATTTCACTTGTACCTTCAAAGAAGGGGAAACGATTTGGACGGAAGCTTGCTACAAGTTCCGCGTCGAGGACATTCCTCACATTGCTCGACGGACGGGATTCCTGTGCGAAGCACAATGGGTCGATACAGAATGGGCGTTTGCCGAGAACCTTCTGATTGCCGATTAACGATGGAGCCCCACGTCCCGAATGAATTGCTCAGCGACCTCTCGGACAGGACGATGTGCTCCGTCCACCTGGTAATTCAACGTGCGCATCGTACGGTCGGTGAACAGTCCAGCCAGTTCGGTGAGAGCAATCCGCAAGAGCGGATTGTCCTTCAAAATGTCGCTCCGCACAGCCAAGGCACAGTCGTATGGAGGGAAATAGTGCTGGTCATCCACGAGCACCCGCACGTCCAGAACCGACAACTGGCCATCGGTGGCATTCCCAGCTACCATGCTAACTTGTCGTTGCTCAAGTGCCTTATACAGCAAGCCGAGGTCCATCATTTTTGGAGATCCGTCCAAGGAAAGATTGTAGGTCTTCAGTAATCCGGCCAGTCCGTCCGGTCGCTGCTGGAATTCGTATCCGACACCGAGGCTCCAACCACGAGAATATTGCCCTGCCTCGCTCAAGGTGGTGATCTTTCTTTCTTGTGCGTCGTCCTCGCGCATCACCATGGAGAAGGTGTTATTGAATCCTAATGGGTCCATCCATTCCACGCTGAACCGTGTCTGATATTCGGCTCGGACGAGGGCCGACGCGGTAGCTGGATCATGAGCAGGAGGTACCTTCAAGACGGTTGCAAGCGCGGTTCCCGTGTACTCAGGATAGAGGTCGATGTCTCCGTTCACGAGCGCGTGATGCGCCAACATAGTTCCACCCAAGTTGAGTTTGCGATTCACAGGACGACCGAGCCGATGTTCCAGATGCAGGGCCACGATCTCGCCGAGGATCACCTGCTCGGTGAAATTCTTCGAGCCGACCGTGATCGGTCGTTCCTTGGTACAGCCGACAATCCCGCTCGCCCATACTCCAACAATCATACAGGCGATAATTTGTGTTCGACCCATCCGAGTCCTCGATCGGCTACCAGTGCAATCATGGCAGCTGGAACCGCGCCGGCCAGAAGCAGCGTCGTATTGACGGATGCCAGGCCACGAAAGATAAACACACCGAGCCCACCGCCGCCGATGGCCGCGGCGATCGTTGCCGTTCCGATTGTCGTCACCGTTGCGATTCGCAGGCCGGTCAAAATCGTTCTGGTCGCGAGCGGGAGTTCCACCTCCCAGAGAAGTTGCCGGCCCGTCAAACCCATGGCGATTGCCGACTCACGTACAGCCGGGTCCACATTCAGAATGCCTATGAGGGTGTTTTGCAGAATCGGCAAGAGCGCGTACAGCACGAGCGCGACAATCGCCGCGTGTTTGCCGATCCCCCCAAGAAAGGGAAGAGGAATCAGAAACCCAAAGAGCGCTAGACTCGGCACAGTTTGCATCATATTCGCAAACCCCAACACCCACGGTTGAAGGAAACTGTGCCGGGTGAGCACAATGGCCGCCGGAATGGCCAGCGCGGCGGCAATCGTCATCGAGACGCTCACCAGAAATAGGTGTTCGAACGTCAGGTCGAGAATATCCCACACCAACGCGGAAGACATCAGATCGTCTCCTTCCACTTTTCCTCCAGGCACGTATGGAAGGTCCGCACTTCCTGGTCTTGGGCCGCGAGAAACTCGGCGCGTGTACCCAGAAAGACCAACCGGCCATTGTGAAGTACGCCGATGCGGGTACCAAGCAATAATGCTTCCCGGACATCATGCGTGACGAGTAGAGCCGTTTTCTTGAGGCTATTTCGCAGATCGAGAAACTGTTGCTGCAGTTGCACGCGGGTCACCGGATCAAGCGCGCCAAACGGTTCGTCCAACAGCAGCAACGGCGGATTCGCTGCGAGCGCGCGGGCGACTCCCACCCGCTGACGTTGCCCCCCAGACAACTCGTGGGGATAGCGCGCGGCGAACTGTGCCGGAGGAAGTCCAACCTGATTCAGGAGGTACTTCACGCGAGCATCGATGTCGCCGGGCTGCCAACCCTCCAGACGGGAAATCAGTCCAACATTGGCCGCCACCGTAAAATGCGGAAAGAGCCCCGCATCCTGGATGACATATCCGATTCGCCGTCTGAGCCGAATCAGATCCCAGACGGTGGTGGGAATACCCTCAATCAAAACATCACCGGCGCTTGGCACGAGCAGGCTATTCACAGTTTTCAAGGCGGTCGTCTTGCCCGAGCCACTGCGCCCTAGCAGCACCAGGGTTTCTCCTGGTTCCACATCGAAACTGAGATCGTAGAGAATATCCTTCTGACCGATCCGAGCCGAAACATTTCGGAAGCTGACAAGAGGAGTCATAACTTGAGGCGACCTCCCCTCTACAACTGTTCGATATGGTGCGACTGGAAAGGCACAGCAGTTCACCGGGTGACTTCCATTGATAGAATGGGAACTGGGCTGCCTGTATTCAACAAAGAGACCGCCTTGGTATTCTTTCGGGAATGAAAGGAGTAGGGATAATTAAATAATGGGCACCGCTGCCATAACCCGAGCTCGCCCCTCAGTTCCTATCTAGCCCTCGCTCGCTGTTCGTGGTCCATGTAATCCTTTTTACGATGGCGAGCTGATTGGACGGTCCGGAAACGGACTCAGATCGGAAGTGGCAGGTCCATTGAGAACCGTCCCGAATCGGTCGAAGCGTGAACCGTGGCAAGGACAATCCCAGGTTTTCTGGCTTGGATTCCAAGCGACGATGCAGGACAAATGTGGGCAGACGGCGGAGCATCGATGAAGTCCACCGTTGCTGTCACGATAGACCGCGATCTTGTGCAGCCCATCGCGAAGCACGGCTCCCCCGTCAACTGGAATGGCTTGTTCTGAGGCGACATCGCCCGGCGTCAGCCAATCCGTATATTGCGCCGCCATATTGAGCGATTCCGCGAGAAAAGTTCCGGCTGCTTTTATCGGTTGACGGGAAGGATCATATAATGAGGCCCAGGGGGAAGGCCGGCCCATAATGAGATCCGACAGCAACAGACCTGCGATGGTCCCATGTGTCATGCCCATGCCAGAATCGCCGGTGGCCACATACACATTCGAGTCGCCCGGGTTGCGTCCGATATAGGCTAGGCCGTCGATAGACTCCATCACTTGTCCTGCCCAGCTGAAAACCACGTCTTCTGCCATAGGAAAGCGCTCGCGCATCCAGCGTTCCAGAGCGGCATAGCGTCGTTCACCATCCTCGGCCTGTCCGGTCTTGTGATCTTCCCCTCCGACAATGAGCACCGTTTGTTCGTGGCCGTCGATAATGACCGTATGGCTTCGGACGTAGTGATAGGGGTCCTCAGTATCCCAATACAAGGCCTTTGAAAGAGAGCCCGCCGCAATCTTGGCCCCGATCACATAGGAGACATACGGTGCTTGCTTCGTATGTAGTGTCACGGTGTTGTTGATCGGTGTGTTGGTGGTCACCACGACTGCGTCGGCCGATACATGCCAGCCTCTATGCGTTTTCACGACCATACGGGGCTTGGCATCCACCTGGACTACGTGTGAGTCTGTGAACAGACGGCCGCCCATTTGTTGAATGGCACGGGCTAAGCCCGATAGATATTTCATCGGATGAAATTGAGCTTGGCCAGGGAATCGCAAACAGACTTCTGCAGGGAAAGGAAGCGGAATATCTGTGTCGTATCGAGCCACATCGGTCAGCCCAGCGCGGCGAGCGGCGTGCCATTCTTTTTCGATTTGGCGTACTCGGCCATCTGAGGTGGCGAACAAATATCCGTCCACCCGCTCGAAATCACAGGCGATGGATTCTCTGGCCGCCGTCTCTTCGATCCATCTGATGGCTGTTGCATGACTCTGCACTGCCAAGCGCGCCCCTTCTTCCCCGTGCAACCGTTCTATCGTCGACATCCCGCGATCCATAACATGGGAGAGATGCGCCGTTGTCAATGAGGTCATTCCACTGCAGAGCGTCCCGCTCTCGAGCACGACTACGGATTTACCCTCCTGGGATAGACGATAGGCGGTTGTAAGGCCGGCGATCCCGCCTCCAACGATACACACGTCTGACGTCGTGTCTTCGTTAAGGGGGGTGCCGGCTGGCACGTCGATTGACAGCCACACTGAGTTGGTATGCTCGGACGGTACTGATGGTTGCATAAACTCCTCTCTAAATAATGCTCACGGGCGTCGACCATCGTCGGTTCAGATTGTGAGTAGCTCTTAAAGCTGTGACGCATGTGAGAATAGGCTTTTCTCTGCAATTTGTGGCTCCGGAAAACCCCTAGTCTTTAAACTGTGCGGAAATGCCGCGTTCAATTATGGCTGGGGAATCAACTAGTGGTGCAAGAGCCAGCGAGGAATTAAAGTCCCCAAAGGGTATGAACGGTGCTTCCTCAATTCCCTGTTCCTGCAAATATTGTAATGCTCCTCACACGCAGTTTCAGCACTCCCTTGTCGAGAGGGTGGAAGCTGGTTCTGCCAGTCAAGCCATGAAGGACCAGTGCCATGTCTCATTGGTATACCTACTCCTACCTGTTTGGACACTCTTGATATACGGCTGCGCCACAACGCTTCCGCCGGTCAAGGCGACTTACAGCTTTGACCGACGCTGCACTCCCGTCAATCCGGGTCTGAAGTCGATCCTGGTCAGCGACGTTGAGCCCGCCTCTATCCTGGATGAACCAGGCATTCATGGCGAAGCCACAAGACTCTATAGTGCAACCGCGATATACATCGCGGAGATCATGGATCTACTACCGCTGCTCAACCGGCTGGCGCGTCTGGAGAAGGAGTCGACTAATCTGGCGGAGATTGACCGGGCCCGACGCAAGCTGACGACGAGGATTCAGTTGGCAACTATGGAAGTGTCGAGCTTGGTAGCGGAAATCGAATGCGAAGTGCATCGGGCAGATGAGGTACAAGATCGACTCAAACAGGCGCAAACAAAACGAACCACTTTTCAAACTATCCTGGCTGTACTGTTCGGAGGTGTGACGAACGTGATTACCGGTGGGGCAGGTTTGGCAACCGGCGTAGGAGACACCGCTCATATCGTTACAGTCCTGGGAGGTACGATGGAGGTCTTGTTTGGGACATCCGCCAACTTTGTAAAAGTGCGGCAAGAGTTTAGTCATCCTCGCAACCATCTCGAAGCACTTCTGAATAATACAATGAATAACGATTATTTTTCGCCACGGGTCTGGCGGTTTCTGACTCAACCCGATATACGCGATCTGGAAGGACATAGTTTGAGAGATGTGCTGCTCCAAGCATGGCGAGAAGAGAGTCGGCTTGGCGAGTCGGGTTCCAGAAGGGAACAAGAACGTGAGTCTCTGATTTTTGGACCTGGGGGACTCTATGACGCGGATGACCTGCACATTCGTGAAGCGATGCTGCAACAGTTGGAGGCAAGTATCCAACTCATGCATCAGGATCTAGAAACTCTGCTGCGAGAAGTCTTGCTCAGACAAGCGATGGAAAATTAGCAGATAGGGCTGAACGAATCTGAAAATGCTCCTGCACATTATGGACTGCTGTCATCCTTCCGATGATCTGCTAACGCCGGCCCATTATATGGCTTGGGACCACAGTTGATACCTAGTAGTTTGTCAACAAACTGCTAGCGGTTCTCCCAGTATGGAATGAAACGGTGATTTGATAATCAGGAATAGATGTTTAGACAATATGAGTACGCATCGTTCGTCGATGCGATCAAACATGTATGAATGTTGCTGACAGTGCTGAATCCCAACAGTCGGGCGTCAGGGCATGGCAAATGACACTGGGGGCCTGTGTCGAACCGAATAGTGTGCGATTTCGCGTGTGGGCCCCTAAGGCGACAGGTGTGGACGTGGTGTTGCTGGACGAACGGATCCATCCTTTGTCGAAAGAAGGTGCGGGGTATTTTTCAGGACGTGTGACTGATGCACGAGCAGGAATGACCTACCGCTACCAGGTGGACGGAGGACCAGGGATACCCGATCCCTGTTCAAGATTCCAGCCTGAGGGGCCTCATGGTCCGTCGCTCATTGTCGATCCGTCTGAGTATGAATGGACTGATCATGAATGGAGAGGTGTTCGTATACAAGGTCAAGTCTTGTATGAAATGCATATCGGAGCCTTCACGAAGGAAGGCTCTTTCGATGCGGCAATTCATAAATTGGACGACCTAAAACGGTTGGGTGTGACGCTGCTTGAAATTATGCCCGTGGCAGAATTCCCAGGGCGGTGGAACTGGGGGTACGACGGCGTGGATTTGTTTGCTCCGGCCCATGTCTATGGCGATCATCAGGCCTTTAAGCGGTTCGTCAATGCAGCTCATCGTCGAGAATTGGGCGTCATTCTTGATGTGGTATACAATCATTTTGGGCCGGACGGAAACTATCTCTCTGCGTTCAGCGACGAGTACGTCACGGATCGTTACCCCAATGAATGGGGGCAAGCGATCAATTTCGATGGGCCAGAGTCGTCAGAAGTTCGAAAATATTTCATCGATAATGCCTGTTATTGGATTCGGGAATTTCATCTAGATGGTTTGCGATTCGACGCCACGCAGGCTATCCACGATTCGAGTGCGACACATATTCTCGGAGAGATCTCTCAACGAGTCCGACTGGTGGCGCAACCGCGGATCGTGGTGCTCATCGCAGAGTGCGAGAGTCAGGAGATTCGTGCCATTGACCCAGTTGAGCAAGGGGGATGGGGTTTGGATGGAGTCTGGAGTGACGATTTTCACCACGCCTGTCGAGTGGCCGCGACCGGCCGGAGAGAAGCCTACTACACCGACTATCGTGGCACCTCTCAGGAACTGATCTCGTTGCTGAAGCGTAGCTTCTTGTATCAAGGGCAGCGTTACGAGTGGCAACGCAAGCCACGAGGAACAGAGGTGAAGGACGAAGCCGCCAGTCGATTTGTCTTTTATCTTCAAAATCATGACCAAGTCGGCAACAGCGTGCATGGTGAGCGGTTGGACAGGCAAACGAGTCCGGGACGGTATCGTGCGCTTCTTGCACTTCTGCTCCTCGCTCCACAAACGCCGATGCTCTTCATGGGGCAAGAGTCAGGGGCAACGAGCCCTTTCCTCTTTTTCGTTGATTATGGGGGAAGTGAAATCGCCTCACAGGTGTTTCAAGGACGAAAGGCATTCCTTAGTCAGTTTCCGAGTTACGCGACTGCGGAAGCTCAGCAGGCCATCTCGGATCCAAATGATGCCACGACATTCCAGCGATCAAAACTGCACTTTAGCGAGTCGTATACCCAGTCTCCTTTGTATCGGCTTCATTGTGATCTGTTACGTATCCGCCGGGAAGACCTAGTGATCTCCTCCCAGGCGAGAGATCGTCTCGATGGTGCCGTATTGAGCCCTCACGCATTGGCGTTGCGGTATCTCGAAGCCGGTGGTTTCGATCGTCTCTTACTCCTCAATCTTGGCCCGGATCTCCATTACGTACCCGCACCGGAGCCATTACTCGCTCCTCGATCAAACAGACGTTGGGAGTTGATCTGGTCAAGCAACGATCCCCGATATGGAGGTCCCGGCGCATCGAACCCGCTCACCGACCAAGGGTGGCATATACCGGCTGAATCCGCTTGGCTTCTTGGAACGGAATTAAGCCCGGCACCGGAACCCCAAGAGGGCGAGCATGGATGAGCTATATAATAGCCCCTCACCCAATCCACACATTATTGTACCCTGCCGGTCCAATAAAGATCTAACGAGATTACTTTCCCGCGAATGGTTAGTCACCAATGGACTGGGCGGGTATGCATCCAGTTCCTTGATGAACGTGGCCACCCGCCGATATCACGGTGTCTTCGTGCCAGACCTACCATCTCCGCGAGGACGTGCCCTGATGGTACCTCGACTCGACGAAGAAGCCGAGTTCGGTGCCACGCGTGTACGATTGGGGGGAGTTGAGTACGCGGATGGACGAGTTGATACAGATGTGTCGAACTACCTCACCGAGTTTTGTCGTGAGTGGCAGACCCCGACCTGGCGGTTTGCGTTCCACGGACGTCGGCTGAGTAAGCGCATCATTATGCCATATGGTCAGAACTCGGTATACGTGGCGTATTGCCTAGAGGCAGGTGAGCCAGTCACGCTACGGCTACGGCCCTTTGTGACATTCCGAAGACCGGATGCGTCCTTGAGCGAGGCCCGGAAGCCTCCGTTTCCGCTTACGATCGTGGAGGGACGCTATGAAGTGCATCTTTGCGACGGAGTGCCGGACCTCAAGCTCTGTCTTCGACCGGAGGGTGGTGTATTTGTTGCCGACCATACAATCAGCACGCAGATTTCCTATCGGGTGGACCGTGACCGAGGATCACCTCATGTCGAAAACTTATCGAGCCCAGGTTATTTTGTAATTGAGTTGGAACGAGACCGCTCCGTAGCGTTCGTCGCCAGCGTTGAACCGTGGGAGATGCTGGAGCGCGGCTCGGATGCCGTGATTTCCGGAGAGCGCGATCGGTTACAGAGGTTGATGGCACAATGGCCAGGAGAAAAAGACGAGTTCGAGTTGCTTCTCGGTCTGGCAGCTGACCAGTTCATCGTCTTCCCAGGGAGTCGTCTGGAGGAACAAACGCTGGCACAAGCCTCCGCCGACGTCGCCCGTACCGTGATGGCGGGGTACCACTGGTTTACCGACTGGGGCCGAGACACGATGATCAGTTTGGAAGGGCTGACACTTTCGACGAATCGACATCGTGAAGCACGGGCCATCTTGCTCACTTTCGCACGATACATTCGGGACGGCTTAATCCCTAATCTGTTTCCGGAAGGCGAGCGAACTGGGCTGTATCATACGGTAGACGCGACCTTATGGTATTTCCATGCATTGGATCGTTACTACGAACACACGAAAGATCGAGAAACGCTGCTGACCTTGTATCCTGAATTGGTCCAAGTCATCAGCCATCATATGAGTGGCACGCGTTTTGGCATCGGTATGGATCCACAAGATGGATTGCTGAGGGCTGGAGCCGATGGCTATGCGCTTACTTGGATGGATGCCAAAGTAGATGGTTGGATCGTGACCCCACGACGAGGCAAGCCGGTGGAGGTGCAGGCGCTTTGGTACAATGCGGTCAGTCTGATGGGACAGTGGGCAGAAGCAGCAGGGGATTCTCCCGAACGCTGGTTGGGGATGGGAAAGCAGATTCAAGACTCCTTCAACCATCGCTTCTGGTATGAACCCGGTGGCTATTTGTACGACGTTATCGACGGTGAATCAGGCGATGATGTCAGTCTTCGACCGAATCAGGTTCTAACGATGTCCTTGCGTCATCCGGTATTGCGAAAGGATCGATGGATACTCGTCCTTTCCGTCGTTCGGGACAGACTCCTAACCCCATTCGGTCTGAGAAGTCTGGCCCCGGGACATCGTGATTATAAATCCATGTACTTCGGAGATTTGCGAGCTCGCGATGCTGCCTACCACCAAGGGACGGTGTGGGCATGGCTTATCGGTCCGTATATCGACGCATGGATGAAGGCTGGCCTGGACCCGGCCGAGGCGTGTCGACTACTGGACGGTTTTCGAGCTCATTTGAGCGATGACGGCATCGGGACGATCAGTGAAATATTTGATGCAGACCAGCCATATGTGCCTCGAGGTTGTATCGCACAAGCATGGAGTGTGGCCGAGGTGCTCCGCGCGTATCAAAAAACACAACATGGTCATCACGAGGCGTGAGGCCAATAAACAAAGGAAGACCGTTGACTCGAGAGAGTTTGTCATGGAAGTGCGGATCGGAACATCGGGCTGGCATTATCAACATTGGCGTGGGCCATACTACCCTGAAAAGTTGCCGTCATCTCACCTCCTGGAATTCTATATCCGAGACTTCGATTCTGTCGAAATCAACAATAGCTTCTATCATCTCCCGACGGCGGATACCTTTACATCCTGGCGAAAGAGGACGCCGGACAACTTTTGTTTCTCTGTCAAGGGCAGCCGGTTCATTACCCATCAAAAAAAGTTGACAGATCCAGCCAGAATTCTCGAACGATTTCTACCTGCCGTCGCCGGGCTTGGGCACAAACTAGGACCAATCTTATTTCAACTGCCTCCTCGATGGCATTGCAACGTCGATCGTCTGGTGGCGTTTCTCGAAGCCCTGCCGCTTGGATATCGCTATAGCTTTGAATTCCGAGACGCGAGCTGGCATTCCACGACAGTATACCAAGCGCTGCGCCAGCATAATGTAGCGTTCTGTTTGTATGAACTGGCGGGATTTCGAACGCCGCTTGTTGTCACGTCCGACTTTACGTATATACGCCTGCACGGACCTGGAAAGGGATATCAAGGCAAATATTCATCGGCTGCGATACGAGCGTGGGCTCGCCGACTCAATCTATTGAGCAAACAACTGGCGGCTGCCTATGTTTATTTTGATAATGACGAGGCTGGCTACGCTGTGCACAACGCGAGCGAACTCAAGCGCATGCTTTCCCTTTGAGTACAAGAGAGGTGGAAGTCAACCTTCCCCGATTCCGAGAACAACGGATTAAGCTGCCACCTTTCTCGCCTCCTACTCGGCTAGGAATCATAGTCGAGCGGCGACGCTTCTCCGTTGAATACCAAATATGTCGTGGGTAGCTGCGTTGCAGACGTTACTGCTTATGAAATAGGGCAGCGACTGCCACCCGCTTCCGTTAAGGTCCTTATGCTTCGATTGCTCTTCGCCTTTTCCTGTGATCGCAAGCAGCCGACTTTCCTGAGGATGCGAACTGCTTCCCTACATTGTTTAGATAGCTTTTGTCATCCTCCTCAGAGTCGATGAAACGAATGGTTTTATCCAACGTACTCGGCCATTTGGCTAATGGCTACAAGATGTCTAGAAACTTGGTTTAGACTAGGACTTCTGCCAGGAGACTTCATGCATATATTCATTCATACGTGAGCTGAGCGCAGGTCGATACCATTTTCTGCGTCGTCTCATCATGATTAAGAGCTTATGAGATGAGCGTATGGATTGTGATCCTCGCGGATGTCCCACAGTTGAAAATTACGAAGGCCACCAGATTGTGTTGACTCCAGGGCAACACGAGGAAGGGACGTGGGTCTGTGAATACGTCATTATCGAGCCTGAATCCACCGCATCCCCATCCACGAGAGGGTATTCTGAGGGTGCCTTTCATTCTCCTAATGAAGCCAGGGTGGCCGCTCTGGTGACAGCGAAAACAATCATCAACTCACGGATGGGGACGAACGAAGCCGAGACGTCCCCAGCATCGTGAACGGATGACATGCAGCATTCCTCCGCCAAAATAGTACACTCTCTCCAACACTTCATACCGCAGCTCAATCGACTTGCGCCTCCAGATCCGTTTCAGTCTGACATGCAGTATTGGGCTCGCAATAGATTTGTCTCTGCTGCGGGAACGTATCTGTGGATGTCTCTTGTCATGTCCGGACTGGGCCTCCATGGTTGTAGTGACAGCGCGTCGGTGAACCCAGTGACGGAGTTGGTTAGCCTGACCATCACACCTGGAACCCTCCAACGAACCTTTAGCGGCGGAACCACCCAATACCGTGTCGATCTGACCAGCAGTGTCACAAGTGTGCTCGTCAACGCTCAAGCGGCCGTGCCAGGGGACACCGTGACGATCAACGGCAAGGCGACAACCAGTCGTTCCATTACACTTGAACCCGAAGGGTCAACGACGATCGTCACGATCGTCGTTTCCGAATCGAACACAAGTTCGAGGACCTACACCCTCCGTCTAGACAGAGCAGGATTAGCTGAAACAAATTCCATGCAGAGCGTGACGCTGTCATCTGGAACCTTAGCCCCCGCATTCAATGCGGACACACTGGTTTATACCGCCACGGTCGCCAACCACGTCGCCACCATCAACGTCACGCCCGCGCTATCGGATCCTGCAGCGACACTGACCGTGGATGGACAAGTGGCGATCTCCGGTCAAGCTCATGCCATCACCATCATCGTGACGGCCCTGAATGGAAATGACAAAGCCTACCTGGTGACGGTAAGCCGCGGAGTCTCAAACAATAACAACTTACAGAGCTTGACTATGTCACCCGGACGCCTGACTCCAGCTTTCAGTGCCGGTACAGTCGGATACAGCGTCAATGTGGAAAGCAGGACGACCAGCGTGACGATCACGCCGACCGTGCAAGATATGGCTTCCATCATGACCGTCAGTGGGCAAGTCACGAACTCAGGCCAAGCTCGCGGCGTGACATTGAACAGACCAGGATCGAACACCTTTATCACGATCGTCGTAGACCCTCAGAGTGGCCCTTCCAAAACCTATGCGGTGAACTCATTCGCGCTGCCCTGGCTGGAAACAACAACCTTTCCGGGTTGACGGTGTCGCCGGGTTCCTTGTCCCCTGCCTTCGATTCCGTGACCGAGGACTATGCGGTGAGTGTGGCGTCCAGTGTCACGACCGTCACAGTCACGCCGACACTGCAAGACTCTACGGCCACTCTGACGGTGAACGGGACACCCACCAACTCCGGACAGGCTCGTCCCATGACCTTGCGTGCAGCGGGGTTGAGCACCCTGATTACTATGGTGGCGACGGCACTGAATGGAACGCAAAAGACCTATACGGTGGAAGTCGATCGCGACGTCCTGGGTGGGAACAACAATCTGTCGGCTCTGAGCGTGTCTCCAGGCCCCTTGGCTCCGGCATTTGCACCCAGCACGCTGAGCTACACGGTGAACGTGGCGAGCGCCGTCACCGGCGTCACGATCTCGGCCACCAAAGCCGATATCAATGCCGTGATGTCTGAGGATGTGACAGCCGGCGCCGGGACGACCACCGGTCAAGCTGCCATCCCACTCGGGGGGGAAGGGACCACATCCCTGGTGTTGATCGCGGTCACCGCCCCGAACGGCAGCTCCAAGACATACCGTCTCACCGTGAACCGAGCAGCTTCTTCGAGCAATAACAACCTATCAGCCATGACGGTTTCGCCAGGGTCCCTCACGCCTTCCTTTTCGGCGGACATAGAGGACTATACAACAGACGTCGCCAGCGAGGTCATGAGCATAAACGTGTCGGCGACGAAGGCCGACGCGAATGCCGTGATCTCCGGTTCCGTGAGCGCCGGAACAAGAATTCCGACAGGACAGGCGACCATTCCGCTCAACGGAGTAGGAGCCAGCACGGCTGTCTCGATCACGGTGACCGCTCCGAATGGCAGTTCGAAGACGTACTCCATCACTGTCAATCGTCCGCCGAATGGAGACGAGGACAATAATGGAGGCAAACCCGGAAATCGTAATAACAGAGGGGAGGAAGGAAATCGAGGAAATGGTAATGAAGGAGAGAATGAAGATGATTAATGGCAATGTCAGCACCGATCCGCGATCATGCGAGATGGCGGGGCATAATTACGCCATGACGGTGCGCGTCTCCGCGAGTGGTAAGCCTTTCCGCGCGTGAGCCGTTATGGCACGGGAAAGTGCTAGTACCCGCCTGCTGTCATAGCAGATACAAAACCAAAGTAATATTCGAGAGCCCGATGCTGTTGACCGGCCGCTTGAAGCGCCCCTTCTTGATGGAGCATCCAAGTGTGGGCTAAGCCGGGTTGCGGATCGAGGGCTTCACTAGATTTACTCAGAGGAGGATAGAAGAATGATACCTCACGTAATCCCATCACTGCGTGGCATAAGCTTCGCGTGGATACTGTGCCTTCTTTTCGGAGGGCTCACGGCACAGGTGTCCTGTGCCGCGGACCGTCATCCCGACAAATCGCCAATGGCCCCCGTTGACGCTCAGTTGCCGGCTGTCGCGGAAGGCAATGCTTTGACGACAAACCAAGGCCTTCGTATTGCGGACGACGATAATTCACTCAAGGCCGGAGCTCGTGGACCGACGTTGATGGAAGATATTCAGTTCAGGGAAAAAATCATGCACTTCGATCATGAGCGAATGCCGGAACGCGTCGTTCACCCTCGCGGCTCCGGCGCTCACGGTTACTTTCAAGTCTACAAGTCGTTGGCCGGCTACAGCAAAGCGGCGGTGTTCAATGATCCTTCGGTCAAAACACCGGTTTTCGTGCGCTTCTCCGTCGTCAACGGCAATTTGGGCACGGCCGATACCGTTCGGGATGCACGCGGATTCGCCGTAAAATTCTATACCGGTGAAGGGGTCTGGGATCTGGTCGGTAATAACATTCCTGTCTTTTTCATTCAGGATGCGATTAAATTTCCCGATTTGGTTCATGCGTTCAAGCCCGAGCCGCATAACGACATCCCGCAAGCCTCGACGGCCCACAATAATTTCTGGGATTTTATCTCACTCACACCGGAATCCATGCATATGATCATGTGGGTCATGTCGGACCGTGGCATTCCGCGAAGTTATCGCATGATGGATGGATTCGGTGTCCATACCTTTCGCCTTGTGAACGAACAAGGAAAATCCACCCTCGTCAAGTTCCATTGGAAACCTCTGCTTGGCGCGCATTCTCTGGTCTGGGATGAGGCCCAAAAGCTTGCCGGAAAGGATCCTGATTTTCATCGCAGAGACTTGTGGGAGGCGATTGAAAATAAAGCGTACCCCGAATATGAACTGGCTTTGCAGCTACTACCGGAAGAGGAAGCAGAGAAGGCGCCATTCGATATTCTTGACCCTACCAAGATTTGGCCTGAAGACCAGTTTCCGCTCCAACGTGTCGGTAAGTTGACGTTAAATCGCAATCCCGAAAATTTCTTTGCCGAAACTGAGCAAATTGCTTTTCATCCGGGGCATCTGGTGCCGGGCATTGATGTCAGTGACGATCCGCTGTTGCAGGGGCGTCTCTTCTCCTATCTCGATACGCAACTTAATCGCTTTGGCACCCCAAATTTCGCACAGCTTCCGATTAATCAACCACA